>ERZ826613.414-NODE-414-length-62668-cov-4.176225_pt1 | contig 62668 bp, 56 predicted proteins | sample MGYA00519925_ERZ826613 | MGnify/ENA primary metagenome ERZ826613 (study PRJEB31778, sample SAMEA3449236) | human gut metagenome | biome: human gut; feature: human-associated habitat; material: faeces | place: United Kingdom | collected 2010/2012 ... | reverse complement strand
GTATTTCTTACCCCGAAGGGGGATCATTACCGCACGCGGCTGTCCCACACGCTGGAGGTGTCCCAGAACGCCAGAACCATCGGAAAGGCCCTGCGGCTCAACGAGGACCTCACCGAGGCCATCAGCCTCGGGCACGACCTCGGCCACACGCCGTTCGGCCACGCGGGAGAGCGCGCGCTCAACGCGATCTACACCGGCGTCGGCTTCCGGCACTATGAGCAGAGCCTGCGCGTCGTCGACCGCATCGAGCGCGACGGCCGCGGCCTGAACCTCTGCAACGAGACGCGCATCGGCATCCTCAACCACACGACCGGGCAGCCGCGCGGCACGCTTGAGGCCGACGTCGTGCGCCTGGCAGACCGCGTGGCCTACATCAACCACGACCTCGACGACGCCATGCGCGGCGGCATCGTGCAGCCGGAGGACGTGCCCGCCATCGTGCGCGAGCGCGTGGGCGAGCGCAACAGCGTGCGCATCAACTCCATCCTCACGGACATCATCGCCCACAGCGGCGACGGGGAGCTGCGCATGTCGCCCGATATGCGCGAGGCCGTGGACGTGTTCACGACCTTCATGTACGAGAGCGTGTACTACAATCCCATCGCCAAGGGCGAGGAGCGCAAGGTGCAGAATATCCTCGGGAGCATCTGGGAATATTATGTCAACCACATTGCCGAGCTCCCTGCGGTCTACCAGTCCATCGCGGACGACGAAGGGCCGCAGCGCGCGGTGTGCGACTATGTCTCCGGCATGACCGACAGCTACGCGCTGGAGGTGTACTCAGAGCTCTTCATCCCCGCTGCGTGGACGATCAAATAAGGAAGTACATCCAACGGAAACCACAGAAAGAAGGTGACGCACGTGGCCTTTCCGGAATCCTTTTTACAGGAGCTCGCCGAGCGCAACGACATCGTCGACGTCGTGAGCAGCTACGTGCGCCTGACGAAAAAAAGCGGGTCGAACCTCTTCGGGCTCTGCCCGTTTCACAGCGAAAAGACGCCGTCGTTTTCCGTCTCGCCGGACAAGCAGATTTACCACTGCTTCGGCTGCGGCAAGGGCGGCAGCGTCATCAGCTTCATCATGGAGATCGAGAATCTCTCGTTCCCCGAGGCGGTGGCCTTTCTGGCCAACCGCGCGGGCATGCATCTGCCCGAGCAGTCGGACGACCCCGGCGCGAAAAAACGCCAGCGCCTGCTCGCGCTCAACCGGGACGCGGCGCGCTTTTTCCACGCGCAGCTCAAGACCCCGGCCGGCCAGCCGGCGCGGGACTATCTCGCCCGCCGGCAGCTCACGGCGCAGACCGTGACGCGCTTCGGTCTCGGCTTTGCGCCCGACACGTGGGACAGTCTCGTGCGTGCGATGAAGGCGCTCGGCTACTCCGATCAGGAGCTGTTTGACGGCGGGCTCGTGCGCCACGGGAAAACGAGCGGTGTATACGACACGTTCCGCAACCGGCTCATGTTCCCGGTCATCGACGTGCGCGGCAACGTCATCGGCTTCTCCGGGCGCATCCTCGGCGACGGGGAGCCGAAGTACATGAACAGCCCGGAAACCATCGTTTTCAGCAAGAGCCACAATTTGTTCGCACTCAATTTGGCTAAAAAGTCGAAATGCGGGTATATCATACTGGCAGAGGGCAACATCGACGTGGCAAGTCTGCACCAGGCGGGATTTGACAGTGCGGTCGCCTCGCTCGGCACGTCGCTCACGCCGGAGCAGGCGCGGCTCCTGTCGCGCTACACGAGCGAGATCGTCATCGCCTACGACAACGACGGCGCGGGGCAGAAGGCGTCGCAGCGCGCGATCGGCATCCTCGAAAAGCTCGAGGTGCGCGTGCGTGTCCTGCAGATGCAGGGCGCAAAGGACCCCGACGAATATATCAAGACCTTCGGCGCGGACGCGTTCCGCAACCTGCTCGCGCAGTCGGAAAACCACATCGACTACCGGCTCGGCGCCGTGCAGCGCAAGTACGACCTCAAGGTCGACGAGCAGCGCGTGGCCTTCGTCAAGGAGGCGGCGGGCGTGGTGGCCGAGCTGCCCGGCAGCGTCGAGCGCGAGGTGTACGCCATGCGCGTCGCGGAGACGGCGGGCATGCCCGCTGCGGTCGTGACCGACGAGGTGCAGCGCCAGCGTAAGCGGCGGCTCAGCCGCGCGCGCAAAGAGCAGGAGCGCGACCTGCTGCGCCCCGCGACGGCGATGCAGCCGCCCGGGCGGAGCATCCGCTTCGACAACCCCCGCTCGGCGGCCGCCGAACAGGGCATCATTAAGTTATTGTATCTCGACCCCGGCCTGTTCCGGGGCCGGACGAATGTGCCGGACGCGGCGCAGTTTTCCTCGCCGGAGCTGCGGCACATTTACACCGTCCTGCTCGCCCACGGCAGCACGGGCACGGTGCAGATCGCGGCGCTCTCGGGCGAGCTGAGCCCGGACGAGCTGGCCCTGCTGACCGGCATCATCCAGCAGCCGGCGGAGCTTTCGAACGGTGCGCGCGCGCTCGACGACTACATAAGCATCCTGCAGACCCAGGCCACCGCCGGCGCAGCGTCGTCGGAGGCGGACCTGCTGGCTTTTGCAAAGCAACTCAAAGAACATAAAGGGTATGGTGGTAAAGATGGAACAGAAAGAACTTAACAACCTCTCGGCCGAAGAACTGGACGCCATGGCCGACGCGCTGCTCGCGGCGGACGACGCCAAACAGGCGGAAGCCAAGGCCGACGGCACCGCGCCGGCGCAGACCGCGGACAAGCCCGCGGCAGCCTCTGCGGAGGACGTGTCCGCAGCCGAAAAACCGGAATCGGAAAAGACCACGGAGGAAAAGCTCAACGACCTCGTGGAAAAGGGCAAGAAGGCGGGCAAGCTCTCGAGCAAGGACCTCATGGCGCTCGAGGACATGAATCTCTCGAGCGAGGAGACGGAAAAGTTCTATGACCGGCTCGAGAGCCTGAACATCGACGTGCTCGGTGACGATGCCCTGCCCCCGGTGGACGAGGACGCACTGCCCGAGCTCGAGGAGCTTGAGGAGATCGAGGAAGTCACCGAGGAGGAGATGAACGAGACCGAGGCCATGGCCGACACGTTCTCGACCGACGACCCGGTGCGCATGTACCTCAAGGAGATCGGCAAGGTGCCGCTGCTCACACCCGAGGAGGAGCAGGATCTGGCCAAGCGCATGGCCGAGGGCGACGAGGAGGCCAAGCGCCGCATGGCCGAGGCGAACCTGCGTCTGGTCGTGTCGATCGCCAAGCGCTACGTCGGCCGCGGCATGCTGTTTCTCGACCTCATCCAGGAGGGCAACCTCGGCCTGATCAAGGCCGTCGAGAAGTTCGACTACACGAAGGGCTACAAGTTCTCCACCTACGCCACGTGGTGGATCCGTCAGGCCATCACCCGCGCCATCGCCGACCAGGCGCGCACGATCCGCATCCCCGTGCACATGGTCGAGACGATCAACAAGGTCATCCGCGTCTCCCGTCAGCTCCTGCAGGAGCTCGGCCACGACCCAAGCGCCGAGGAGATCGCGGCGGAGATGAACATGCCGGTCGACAAGGTGCGCGACATTCTCAAGATCGCGCAGGAGCCGGTCTCGCTCGAAACGCCGATCGGCGAGGAGGAGGATTCTCACCTCGGCGACTTCATCCCCGACGAGGACGCGTCCGAGCCGAGCGAGGCGGCAAGCTTCTCGCTGCTCAAGGAGCAGCTCATGGAGGTGCTCGACACGCTCACCCCGCGCGAGAAGAAGGTGCTCGAGCTGCGCTTCGGCATCGTCGACGGCCGCACCCGCACGCTCGAGGAGGTCGGCAAGGAGTTCAACGTCACGCGTGAGCGCATCCGCCAGATCGAGGCGAAGGCCCTGCGCAAGCTCCGCCACCCCAGCCGCAGCAAGAAGCTGCGCGATTTCCTGAACTGAATCCGGATATGACAGCGCATCCGGGCGCGGCAGACCCTGCCGCGCCCGGATGTTCGCTGTGCGGCCCCGCGCTCGGGCGTGCAGTAATCCACACGGCACACCGCCAACAAAACGACACCCCGCACCGGATGGCACGGGGTGAGTTGGCTTAGTATGGATTTATGCAAGCTGCTTCCGATGCACTAGGCGGCATATGAGTGCACACAGCCAAAGCCCTACCGCGAAGCAAAAGCTCAGCGCACCGAGCGTGTACGCGGCAGAAAACAGGGAGATTGAACCTTCATGTGCTGCGCCAATGTCTACAATAATCTCGCACACGACCCACAGGCCGGTACTAATACCCGCAGCCAGCCAGAATTCGCGCCTACGCGCAAACAGGCAGCGCGCACCTACACCCGCCGCGATCAGCAGCAGATACAGGACGATTCGCCCCATCATGCCAGCCGAAACGAACGTCCACAGCATTTCCAGAAGTGTAAATGGTTTTATAAAGCCCACCTCCTATCCTACGCAATAGCAGTATATGGACTATTCAGGTGAAATCTGATTCAGTTATACCATCATAGGCCTCACCTCATGTTCAATATTACCAAATGCTTCATTGTTTTGGAAGCGGATTTTTAAAATTTGTAAAAAACATATAATATTTACAGGATGTTTGTGCAATTTTCACCATATTGCATTTAGAAATGTACACACGAGACACGCCTTTGCACCTATTCCACCCCCCGTTGCGAAAGCGGCGGGCCTTTGCTATAATGGGGCCAAATCATGCACAAAGGAGCACCGCTTATGCAATGGATCGAAGTGTCCGTCCCCACCCGCAGCGACGAAATCGACGACGTCTGCGCCCAGCTGGCCGAGCTGGGCGCGGGCGGCATGGTCGTGGAGGACGAGACGGATTTTCAGCAGTTTTTGGAGCAGAACCACCAGTACTGGGACTACGTGGACGACGCGCTCGAGGCGCAGTTTCGCGGCGTGTCGCGCATCAAGTTCTACCTCGCCGACGATGACGACGGCCGCGCGCAGCTGGAGACCATCCGCGCCGGCATCGGCCGCGAGCTGACGACCGCGACCGTGCGCGACAGCGACTGGGAAAATAACTGGCGGCAGTACTATCAGCCGATCGAAGTCGGCGAACGGCTCGTCGTCGTGCCCGAGTGGCTCGACGCCCCGGCGGACGGCCGCCTGCCGCTGCGGCTCGACCCCGGCCTCATCTTCGGCACCGGCAGCCACGCCACGACGCGCATGTGCCTCGCTGCGCTCGAGCACTGCGCCGCCGCGGGCAGGACGGTGCTCGACCTCGGCTGCGGCAGCGGCATCCTCGGCATCGGCGCACTGCTGCTCGGCTGCGCGCACGTCACCGGCTGCGACATTGACCCCAAGGCCCCGGAGGTCGCGGCGGCCAACGCCGCGCTCAACGGCTTTTACGAGGACAGGTTCACCGTCTGCGCGGGCGACATTCTCGCCGACGCGGGCCTGCGCCGCCGGCTCGGCACGGGGTACGACATCGTGCTGGCGAACATCGTGGCCGACGTCATCATCCCGCTGGCCGCGCTGGCCCCGGCGTTTCTCGCCCCGGGCGGCACGTTCGTGTGCTCAGGCATCATCGATGGGCGCGAGGACGAGGTGGCAGCCGCGCTCACGCGTGCGGGCTTCACCGTCACGGCGCACGACACGCTCGAGGAGTGGCACTGCTTCACGGCTGTGCTGGCGTGACGGGGTGCAGTGCATCACCGTGGACGCCGGAAGGTCCGGATTTGGAAAGCCTTCCCCTTGTGGGGAAGGCTTTGCCAGAGGCAATGCAAAAATTTCATCCGAGGCGGGCCTTGACCCCTCTGGCCCCCCTGCGGCTCCATTTCACAGCGCAGCAGCATCATTTTTACCCAAACATAGAACAAACCCCAGATGGTTTTACCCATCTGGGGTTCGTTCAATAGAGAGGAGAATATGAGGAGGGAGAAACTAGCAAATTAAGAGATGTCGTTCGTATCGACGAGCTTGACGTCGACGTCGAACGTTTTGCCGTCGCGGTAGATGGTCAGCGTGACGGTGTCGCCCACCTTCAGCCCGTCCTTGACGGCGCTGACATCATAGGTGGTGGTCACGGCCTGACCATTGACGGCCAGCAGCATGTCGCCGGACTGGATGCCCTGCTTTTCGGCGTCCGAGCCCTCGGCGACGGCGCTGATATACAGCCCCTCGGGCAGATCGTAGTATTCGGAAGCGGCGGAGGACACCGCGCCCACGGTGATGCCGATGCTCACACGGCCGGAAACGCGGCCGTCAGCAAGCAGCGCATTGACGATCGGGCGGATGGACGCCGTCGGGATCGCGAAGCCGATGCCCTCCACGCCCGTGGACAGAGCCTTCATGTTCGTGATGCCGATCACCTGCCCATACATATTGATGAGCGGGCCGCCGGAGTTGCCTTCATTGATGGCGGCATTGGTCTGCAGGAGCGTCATGCTGTGCCCGTTATAGACCATGTCGCGGTTGATGGCGGAGATGATGCCGTTGGTCATCGTCCAGCGCAGCTGTTCGCCGAGCGGGTTGCCGATGGACACAACGTCGTCACCGACCTGCAGGGAGCTGGAGTCGCCGAATTCGGCGGGCGTGAGGCCCTGCGCCTCGATCTTGAGCACGGCGATGTCGCTCACGGCGTCTGCGCCGACGAGCTTGCCGCTGTACTCGGTACCGTCCGAGGTCGTCACGGTGACGGCCTTGGCACCGTCGAGCACGTGCGTGTTCGTGACGATGTAGCCATCGCTCGTGAGCCCGACGCCGGTGCCGGTGCTGTATTCGCTGCGGCTGATGTCGGCATGGATGCCGACGACGGACGGCAGGCACTTGGCATACACGCTCTGCAGCGAGAGCGCGCTGCCCCCGGCGGGCTGGAGCATCATGGTCACACTCGGATCGGTCGGCGCGGCCGGCAGCTCATTCTTGCCGGTGACGGTGGTGTCATCGTCCGTGTCCTCGCGGGGGAGCGTCACGCTGCCGTGCTGGCCCGGCTCACCGTCGCCGGAGATTGCCTCCCGGCCGCGGCCGGCGAACACATAGCAGGACGCGATGATGAGTACGAGCACGCCGAGGATGATCATCGTGATCTTCAGTCCCTGATGGGACTTCTTCTTCGGCGCGGCGGCCTGCGACGGGCTCCAGTAGGAGTCGTAGCAGCCGGTGCCGGCGGTGTCGGTGCGGGGCGCGGTGTAGCCGGCCTCATACCAGTCGGACTCCGGTTTGCGGACATTGTCGTACATTGTGGTGTCCCTCCCAAGGAACGATTTGATGATAGCACGTGATTTTGTGCTGCTTATGAATGGAAAACAAACATTTTATGAATTCCGCGAACAAATCATGAATTCTTGCGCCCGCCCCGGCGGCCGGTGCTCTCGGGCTTGGCGGTGGGCTTGGGCGCGGGCTTTGCGAGCGTGAGCGTGAACACGAACTCCGTCACCCCGTCGCGGCTCGTGACGGCGATGTCCTCGCCGTGCGCATCGAGGATGCTCTTGACCAGGTACAGTCCGAGGCCCACGCCGTCGCGGTCGAGGCTGCGGCTGCGGTCGGACTTGTGGAAGCGGTCGAAGATGAACGGCAGGTCGTCGGGCGGAATGGTCTCGCCGTGGTCGCGCACGGAGACGTAGGCTTTGCCCTCCGACTTCCAGAGCGAGACGCACAGCGTGCTGCCGGGCGCGGCGAACTTGACGGCGTTGTCCATCAGGTTATAGAGCACGCGCGTGATGGCGTCGGGGTCGGCGAGCACCTGCATGGAGTCCTCGGGCAGCTGCAGATCGACGTCGAGCTGCTTGTCGTCGGCGCGCGCCTCAAAGCTGAGCATGGTGCTGACGATCTTCTCCGAGATGTCAAACTCGCGCCGGCGCGTCAGATCCTCGCCCGTGCTCTCGAGACGTGACATGTCGAGCATGCTGCGCACGAGACGCGAGAGCCGGCGCGTCTCGTCGGCGATGGTGGCGAGGTATTTGTCCTCCTGATCCTTGGGGATCGTGCCGTCGAGAATGCCGTCGGCAAAGCCGGCGATGGTGGTCATGGGGGTCTTGAGCTCGTGCGAGACGTTGGCGATGAAAGCGTTTCGGCGCTGCTCGCTCGTCTCGAGCGAGTCTGCCATGGTGTTGAACGCCGAGATGAGCGCGCCGACCTCGTCGGTGCGTCCGTCGTCCGTGACGCGGGCGGAGAAGTCGCCGTGGGCGAACTTCTTGGCCGCGACGGCCATCTCGTCAAGCGGCTGGGCCATGCGCTTGCTCGTCACGAGCGAGAGCAGCAGCGCGATCATCATCACGGCTGCGGACGCGGCGAGAAACACCCACACGAATGTGCGCCAGCCGTCGATGATCGTGGCGCTGTTCGTGGCCACGAACACATAGCCGACCACGCGCGCGGCCGTGCCGATGGTGATCGGCTGCGCGACGACGTAGTGCGCAGAGCCGTAAAACCCGCCGAGGCTCGTGATGAGGTTGAGCTTGCCGTCGCTGCGCAGCTGCGTCATGGCGCTGCCGGTGAGCGTGCGGCCGAGATGCTCGCAGGCGATGTTGCGGCACGAGCAGGAAACGATCGTCCCGTCGGTATCCGTGATGAAGATGTGGTTACCAGTAGATTGTGCAAGGGTGCTGATGACCATACGCAGGTCCCAGTTGGAGAGCTCGCCGTCGCGCACGAGCGCCTGTGCGGCGTGGCTGACCTCCTCGGCGTTGGAGACCATGTTGCCGCGGTATTCGCTGATGACATAGCTGCGGCCGAGGAACACGAACGCCGCGCCGAGGATGAGGAAGCTGAACATGACCATGGCGGCGGTCGCGGCGAAGTTTTTGAAATAAATACTCTTCACTTACGTCTCTTCCGCTTCAAACTTATAGCCCACGCCCCAGACGGTCTTGAGCGCCCACTTGTCGGACACGCCCTCGAGCTTTTCGCGCAGGCGCTTGATGTGCACGTCCACGGTGCGGCTGTCGCCGAAGTAATCAAAGCCCCACACCTCGTCGAGCAGCTGGTTGCGGGTGTAGACGCGGTTGGGCGTCGCCGCGAGGTGGTACAGCAGCTCCATCTCCTTGGGCGGCGTGTCGATCTTCTTGCCGTCGACGATCAGCTCGTAGGAGTCGAGGTTGATGACGAGCTTGTCGAACGTGAGCTTCTTGCTCTTGGGCTTGCCGTCGTCGCCGGTGCGGCGCAGCACGGCGTGCACGCGCGCGAGCAGCTCCTTGACCTCGAATGGCTTGACGATGTAGTCATCCGCGCCCATCTCCAGGCCGGAGACCTTGTCCTCGGTCTCGCCCTTGGCGGTGAGCATGATGATGGGCATTTTCATGGTCTTGCGCAACTCGCGGCAGACCTGCCAGCCGTCCATGACGGGCAGCATGATGTCGAGCAGCACGAGGTCGGGCTGGATCTCCCTGGCCATCTCGACGGCCTTGCCGCCGTCGGCCGCGTGGGACACCTCGAACCCGTCCTTCTGCAGGTACAGGCGCAGCAGCTCTGCGATGTTGTTATCGTCCTCCACGACGAGCACTTTCTGGCTCATGTGTGATTGCCTCCTTCACCGGCGCGCTTCCGCGCCGGATATCATTTTCACAATTTGTCTTTATTATAAAACAACCGGCACGGCGTTTTCATGTCCAATCTGTAAAATCCGCGCGCCCACGCCCCCCATGCGCATGGAAAAGGCATTTACAAGACCGGAAAAATGTTGTATGGTTATTTGTATCCTTCATTTTGAACGAACAGCGAGGCAAACGCATGAATACCTATGGCGAACGCGTAAAAGTGACGATCTTCGGTGAATCGCACGGCCCGGCGATCGGCGTCGTACTCGACGGGGTCCCGGCCGGTGAGGCCATCGACATGGACGCCGTGCGCATCCAGATGCGCCGGCGCGCGCCCGGCTCGTCCGACCTGACGACCCACCGCTCGGAGACGGACGACCCGCTCGTGATGAGCGGCATCCTCAACGGCGTGACGACCGGCGCGCCGATCTCGGCCATCTTCCGCAACAAGGACCAGAACAGCGCGGCCTACCACCCGGAGATCCCGCGCCCGAGCCACGCGGACTACGCAGCGACCGTGCGCTTCGGCGGCCACGCCGACCTGCGCGGCGGCGGCCCGTTCAGCGGGCGGCTCACGGCGTGTCTGGTGTTCGCCGGGGCGGTCTGCCGGCAGATCCTTGAGCGCCGCGGCATCACGATCACGGCCAACGCCGTGCGCGTCGGCCAGGCGACGGGTAAGGAGCTCAACTTCGACATGAAGCGCGCCATTCTCGACGCGCGCAGCGCCGGCGACTCCGTCGGCAGCGAGCTTGAGTGCGTCGTCACGGGCGTGCCCGCCGGCGTCGGCGGGCTGCTCTTCGGCGGCATGGAGAGCCGCATCGCCGGCATGCTCTATGCCATTCCCGGCGTGAAGGGCGTGGAGTTCGGCCGCGGCTTCGCCCTCGCCGAAATGCGCGGCAGCGAGGCCAATGACCCCATCCGCCTGAAAAACGGGCGCATCACCATGGCGTCCAACAACGCCGGCGGCATCAACGGCGGCATCACCAACGGCATGCCGCTCGTCGTGCGCATGGCCCTGCGGCCCACGCCGTCGATCGCGTGCGAGCAGCCGTCGGTCGACCTCGTGACCATGGAGGAGACGCCGCTGCGCATCAACGGCCGGCACGACCCGTGCCTCGCCCCGCGGGCGATCCCCGTCATGGAGGCCGCGCTCGCCTGCTGCGTGCTCGACGCCATGCTCGACACCGCCGCCACGATCTGAGAAAGGAGCCCATCATGGACGAACACAAGACCCCCGAAGAAATCATCAACGACAACGCCGCGCCGGACGCCCCGGAGACCGATGCGCCCGAAGCGTGCGCGCAGCCGGAAGAAGTCACGGCCGGCGAGCCCGCCGCCGGCGAAGCCGATCCTGCCGAAGTCCCCGCTCCGGCGGAGAAAAAGCCCATGAGCGTCCGCGCGCGTCACGCGTTCCAGCGCGGTGTGGCCGGTCTGCTGGCGGCCATCGTGCTGCTGGCGGTGTCCGGCTTCGGCGTGTTCCGCATCGCCCGCGGCGCGCAGGAGATCGCCGGCACGTTCGATGCCGACCCCGGCACGTTCGTGCAGCATGACATTGCTTTTATCCTCAACACGTTTTCCGACCCCAACGGCGGCAGCGCGCAGTACGGCGTTGTGCCCATCGGCGGCAAGCTCGTGGCCTTCCGCTTCCCCGCGCGCTGGAACGCCTCGGTCAAGACCATCTCCGATGCGACGACAAGCGTTCTCTCCGGCCAGAGCTACTCGGTCGACAGCTTCATCCGCGTCACCGGTACGGTCAAGACCATGCCGGAGGCCGTCTCGTCCGCGCTCTACGACTGGTACACGGAAAACAACGCCTACCTGCAGCAGATCGGTGCCATCGGCGACAGCGACGACGCGGCCGACTACCTGCCCGACGCCATCGTGTGCGTGGACACCGTCGGCAGCATCCCGCAGGGCTGGGTCGAGGGGCTGACGGTCGCGGCCGTCGCCTGCCTGATCTACGCCATTGTGGTGCTCATCCGCATTCTCTGCGGCAAGTACGAGCAGGAAAAGCTGCCGGACATCACCTTCGAGCTTGTGGACATGACGCCCGAGACGGAAGCGAAGCCCGAGACCGCACCGGAGGCAGACAGCGCACCGGAGGCTGAGGCCGCGCAGCCCGAAAAATCCGAAGAAACCGAGGACACGCCCGATGCCTGAGCACAAGCTGTGCGTGCCGTGCCTGTTCGGGCTCGAGGGCCCGCTCGGCAACGAGCTGCGCCACATGGGGCTGCGCGACGTTATGCCCGAAAACGGCCGCGTGCGCTGCACGGGCACGGACGCGGACATCGCGCGCATGAACATCCGCTGCCGCTTCGGCGAGCGCGTGCTGCTCGAGCTGGGCAGCTTCCCCGCCCCGACGTTTGACGCGCTCTTCGAGGGCGTGAAGGCCCTGCCGTGGGCGGACTATCTGCCGGCGGACGCGGCCTTCCCCGTCAAGGGCTACAGTCTGGAGTCGGCCCTGCACTCGGTGCCCGACTGCCAGAAGATCATCAAAAAAGCCGTCGTCGAGTCGCTCAAGCAGCGCTACCGCGTCAACTGGTTTGCCGAGACCGGCGCCCTGTACCAGATCCAGTTCTCGCTCGTGCACGACACGGCCACGCTCTATCTCGACACGACCGGCACGCCGCTGCACAAGCGCGGCTACCGCCCGGCGCACGTGGCCGCGCCCCTGCGCGAGACGCTGGCCGCCGCGCTCGTGGACATCGCGGGCTACCGCGGCCGGGGCGATTTCTGCGACCCGTTTTGCGGCAGCGGCACCATTGCCATCGAGGCGGCGCTGGCCGCCAAGGGCCGCGCGCCCGGCATCAGCCGCGACTTTGCGGCCATGCAGTGGGCATGGCTGCCGGCCGAGGTCTGGCCGCAGACGCGCGAGGAAGCGCGCGCACGCGAGTTTCACGGTGAGTACCACATCTTCGCCTCCGACATGGACCCCCGCGCCGTCGCCATGGCGCGCGACAATGCCCGCCGCGCCGGCGTGGACGACTGCATCGCCTTCGCGGTGGCGGACGCGCGCGAATTCGCGCAGACGACCGACCGCGGCGTCATCGTCACGAATCCGCCCTACGGCGAGCGCCTCATGGAAAAGCGCGAGGCCGAGGCGCTCTACACCGCCTTCGGCACGGCCTATGCCAAAACCGAGCACTGGCGGCTCTACCTCCTGAGCTCGCACACGGAGTTTGAGCGCGCATTCGGCCGCCCGGCGGACAAGAAGCGCAAGCTCTACAACGGTACGCTCCGCTGCGATCTGTTCCAGTACACGAAGGACGTGTGAGGCCGCATATCCGACACGCAGCCGCATATATTTAACACTGGTAGTTAAAAATCCGCAAATATTCACGATTTCCCTCTTGCGCGCCCCCGCCGTGCGGGGTATAGTAATGGTATTATTTTGTCGAAAGTGCAGGAATGGAGCTATGAAACATCTGTTCATCGTCAACCCCGTCGCCGGCGGCAAGGACCGGCATGAATACGTGGCCGAGCAGGCGCGCCTCGCGCTCGAGGGCAGCGCGGACGCCTATGAGGTCTACATCACCACCGCGCCCATGGACGCGTGCGCAAAAATCGCGGCGGAGGCCGCTTCCGGCGAGGAGCTGCGGGTGTATGCCTGCGGCGGCGACGGCACGCTCAACGAGTGCGTCAACGGCGCCGTGGGGCACGCTAACGTCGCCGTGACGCACTTCCCCTGCGGCACGGGCAACGACTTCATCAAAATGTTCGGCGAGGAGAAGGAGCGCTTTTTCGACCTCGCGGAGCTCGTGCGCGGCGAGGTGCGCCCCCTTGACGTCATGGAGTGCTGCGGACGCTACGCGATCAATATCTGCTCGGTCGGCATCGACGCGCGCATCGGCACCGAGGTGCACCAGTACCACGACAGCTATGTGCTGTCCGCCGTGGCAAACCTCTTCAAGGGCATTGCCCAGCCGCTGACCGTGCGCGGCTGCGGCATGGAGTATTCCGGCGGCACGTCGCTCATCTGCGCGTGCAACGGCCGGTTCTACGGCGGCGGCTTCAACCCTATCCCCGACTCCCGGCCCGACAACGGCAAGCTCGAGTTTCTCGTCGTGCGCGATGTGTCGCGTCTGACGTTCATCCGGCTCGTCGGCAAGTACGCCAAGGGCCGCTACCGCGAGCTGGAAAATCTCATCACCCACCTCGAGGGCAGCCATCTTGAGATCGACAGCGAGACCGAGCTCGTCGTGAACGTCGACGGCGAGGCCCTCTGGAGCAAGCACGTGAACTTTGACCTTATCCCCGGCGGCGTGAACTTCCTCGTGCCGGCAAACATGGCCTTCTTCCACCCCGAGACGGCGGGCGGCCACGAGACGCGCGAATTTGTCCACGCGTGACGAAAAACGCGGTCACAAAACGTTTACAAAAAAATTTCGCCAGGGGCTTGATAATCCGAAAAATTGTGGTATAGTATGATGCGTTAGCACTCCTAGGAATTGAGTGCTAACGCATCGCTTTTTTGTATTTACTATTAGGAGGCATATAGATCATGAAACTCAAACCGTTGGCAGACCGAGTGATCCTCAAGCAGTTCAAGGCCGAGGAAAAGACGAAGAGCGGCCTGATCCTGGCAGCATCCGCACAGGAGAAGCCCGAGATGTTCGAGGTCGTGGAAGTCGGCCCGGGCGGCATGGTGGACGGCAACGAAGTGAAGATGACCGTCGCCGCGGGCGACCGCGTGATCGTCGGCAAGTACTCCGGCACCACTGTGAAGGTGGACGGCGAGGAATATTCCATCGTGCGTCAGGGCGACATTCTGGCCGTCGTCGAGTAATCCAACCGCTTTGATTTTAGGAGGCTATCATTATGGCAAAACAGATCATTTATGGTGAAGAAGCACGCAAGGCGCTGCAGCGCGGCGTGGATCAGCTTGCAGATACCGTCAAGATCACCCTCGGCCCCAAGGGCCGCAACGTGGTGCTGGGCAAGAAGTTCGGCGCACCGCTGATCACGAACGACGGCGTGACGATCGCAAAAGAGATCGAGCTCGAGGACCCGTTTGAGAACATGGGCGCGCAGCTCATCCGCGAAGTGAGCACCAAGACCAACGACGTCGCGGGCGACGGCACCACCTCCGCCACCGTGCTGGCGCAGGCGATGATCCGCGAGGGACTGAAGAACCTCGCCGCCGGCGCGAATCCGATGGTCATGCGCCGCGGCATCCAGAAGGCGACCGAGGCGGCCGTCGATGCCATCCGCACCAACTCCCAGCCCGTGAGCGGCAGCGGCGACATCGCGCGTGTCGGCGCGATCTCTTCCAGTGACGAGCACATCGGCAAGCTCATCGCCGAGGCGATGGAGAAGGTCAGCCAGAACGGCGTCATCACCGTCGAGGAGAGCAAGACCGCCGAGACCTATTCCGAGGTCGTCGAGGGCATGCAGTTCGACCGCGGCTATGTCACCCCGTATATGGTCACCGATAACGACAAGATGGAGGCCGTCATTGACGACGCGCTCATCCTCATCACGGACAAGAAGATCTCGAACATTCAGGAGATCCTGCCGGTGCTCGAGGCCGTGCTGAATGCGGGCAAGAAGCTCGTCATCATCGCCGACGACATCGAGGGCGAGGCGCTGGCCACCATCATCCTCAACAAGCTGCGCGGCACGTTCACCTGCGTGTGCGTCAAGGCCCCCGGCTTCGGCGACCGCCGCAAGGAAATGCTGCAGGACATCGCCATCCTGACCGGCGGCCAGGTCATCTCGACCGACCTCGGCATGGAGCTCAAGGACACCACGCTGGCCCAGCTCGGCCACGCACGTCAGGTCAAGGTCACGAAGGAGACCACGACCATCGTCGAGGGCGCCGGGGCCAAGGACGACATCCAGGCCCGCATCGCGCAGATCCACGCCCAGATTGAGACGACGACCTCCGAGTACGACAAGGAGAAGCTGCAGGAGCGCCTGGCAAAGCTGTCCGGCGGTGTTGCGGTCATCAAGGTCGGCGCTGCGACCGAGACCGAGATGAAGGAAAAGAAGCTGCGCATCGAGGACGCGCTCAACGCGACCCGCGCAGCCGTCGAAGAGGGCATCGTGGCCGGCGGCGGCACGGCGTATGTCGTGGCCAGCAAGGCCGCACAGGCTGCCGCTGCCAAGCTCTCCGGCGACGAAAAGACCGGCGCGAACATGATCGCCACGGCCCTGCGCGCCCCGATCTGCCAGATCGCGGCCAACGCCGGCGTTGAGGGTGCGGTCATCCTCGACAAGGTCAGCAAGAGCAAGAACGCCAACTTCGGCTACGACGCCGCGCATGACACCTTCGGCGACATGATCGAAAACGGCATCGTCGACCCGACCAAGGTCTGCCGCAGCGCGCTCGAGAACGCCGCATCCGTCTCCTCCATGGTCCTGACCACCGAGTCCCTGGTGGCCGACCTGCCCGAGAAGGCCGCTCCGGCCGCTCCGGCTGCCCCGGACATGGGCGGCATGTACTGATTCCCCCTGCCCCGGCAAAACAACAGACAAAGCAAGATCCGGCGCCCGCGATGCAGGCGCCGGATTTTTTGCTGTCTGCTTTCTTCTCTATCCACGGTGCAGCAGGCTCGCCCGCTCACGCGCCGGGCCTGCGCCGGAAATGCCCGCCGCGTTCATTGCGGATCACATCGTCCAGCCGCTTGACCATATCCCGCGGCATATACTCCGTCAGCGCCGCCCAGATGGACGGCCGATACTGAAAAATGATCCGGTCGCGGCCGATCCGCAGCAGCTCCATGCCGTTTTTCGGCACATACTCCACCTCGTTCCGTGAGAAATACAAAAATGATGCAGACATGTACGAAAATGAATTCACGCCAAAGCCATATGTACGAATTTCATCCCACCGAAGCGTAAAGCACCCCCAGCGTGGACTCCGGCAATGGATGCCTTCGGCATCAAAGCTGCAGCGCGTTAAGAATCGGCTGAATACCTGCGGCTTGTTTGCCAATATAAGAAAAATACACCCTGGAATATCCAGCACAAGCATAAGTGCGATCTTTTCCGAAACAACATCACATTCCCTATATATCCAAATGTTCAGCGCTATTATTAAGGCATACATCAGCGCAATTGCACCCGAAACATAGTAAGTCGAGTAATTATCATAGAGTTTATGCCACTTCCGCTTCATCGCATCTCCCTGCCCGTCCGTTTCGGTCTCTGCGCCCATTCTACACACCCGCGCGCAGGCTGTCAAACCGGGCAAAAAAACAAAGCCTGACGCAAAGCGTCAGGCCTCGTAAGGTTGGCTCAGCCCCGGGCGGGCTGACAGCGTGCTACCGGTTAACAGCACACAAAAAATCCATTACTTGTTCGGGCACATGGATCTGAACTTCTCGGCCATTGCGTGGTCCCAGCCCCACTGATCATGCAGCCATCCGAGGAAGCAAAACGGGCAATCCCAAGGCATGAATTTTACTCTCCTTTCATGTTTTAGAACAATTTTTATCAGTTCCGGAAAAATATTACCATAAATCAACCGTTTTTGTCAAGCATTTCTTTCCTTTTTGTAACAGATTCGTTTTTCGTGCATTTTTTCATGCATCTGTCGCAAACCGGCACTTGCGTCCGCTGTTCCCAAAATGCACCAGATGCACAAACGCCCGCCGGATATCCGGCGGGCGTTGAGGAATTCGGGATTCGGTTATTTCGCGTAGTCGACAGCCTTGGTCTCGCGCAGGAGATTGACCTTGATCTGACCGGGGTAGGTCAGCTCGTCCTCGATCTTCTTGGCGATGTCGCGCGCGAGCAGCACCATCTGATCCTCCGAGACCTCCTCGGGCTTGACCATGATGCGGATCTCGCGGCCGGCCTGAATGGCAAAGCAGTTGGCGATGCCGGGGAAGCTCTTGGTGACTTCCTCGAGCTTTTCGAGACGCTTGACATAGTTCTCGATGTTCTCGCGCCGGGCGCCGGGGCGCGCGGCGGAGATGGCGTCGGCCGCCTGAACGAGGCAGGCGACGACGGTGTGGGCCTCCACGTCGCCGTGGTGGGCCTCGATGGCGTGGATGACTTCCTCGGACTCCTTGTACTTGCGGGCGATGTTGACGCCGATGGACACGTGGCTGCCCTCGACCTCGTGGTCGATGGCCTTGCCGATGTCGTGCAGGAGGCCGGCGCGCTTGGCGGTGGCCACGTCGACGCCGAGCTCGGAAGCGAGCAGGCCGGCAATGTGCGAAACCTCGATGGAGTGGTTGAGCACATTCTGGCCGTAACTGGTGCGGTACTTCATGCGGCCGAGCAGCTTGATAAGCTCGGGATGCAGGCCGTGGATGTTCGTCTCGAAAACGGCGCGCTCGCCCTCGGCCTTGATGGTGGCGTTGACCTCCTTCTGGGCCTTGGCGACCATTTCCTCGATGCGGGCGGGATGGATGCGGCCGTCCTGAATGAGCTTTTCGAGCGCGATGCGCGCGACTTCGCGCCGCACGGGATCGAAGCTCGAGAGCGTGATGGCCTCGGGCGTGTCGTCGATGATGAGGTCGCAGCCGGTGAGCGTCTCGATGGCGCGGATGTTGCGGCCCTCGCGGCCGATGATGCGGCCCTTCATCTCGTCGTTCGGCAGCGGCACGACCGACACGGTCACTTCGCTGGCATGGTCGGCGGCACAGCGCTGGATGGCGGTGGCGATGATCTCGCGGGCGCGGCTGTCGGCCTCGTCCTTGTACTGGGCCTCGATCTCCTTGACCATGAGCGCCTGCTCATGCACGACGTCGTCCTTCAGGCTGTTGATGAGGAAGGCCTTGGCCTCCTCGACCGTGTAGCCGGAAATCTTCTCGAGCAGCTCCATCTGGGTCTTTTTGAGCTGATTGATCTCGTTCTGCTTGGTGTCGATCGCGGCGATCTTCTGGTTGAGCGCGTCCGTCTTTTTGTCGAGCGTGTCTGTCTTGCGGTCGAGGGTCTCCTCCTTCTGCTGGAGGCGGCGCTCCTGCTTCTGCAGCTCCGCCCGGCGCTCCTTGACCTCGCGCTCGTACTCCGTCCGGCTCTTGTGGATCTCTTCCTTGGCCTCGAGCAGGGTCTCGCGCCGCTTGCTCTCGGCACTCTTATAGGCGTCATTTATGATCTGCTTGGCCTTCTCCTCCGCGCTGCCGATCTCGCGTTCCGAGACCTTTTTGCGGTAAAGCCCGCCAAGGATGCAACCAACCACAAGCGCTGCGATGATACAACCGAGTGCTATTGGTAACGACATATGAAATTGTGATCCTCCGTTTCTTCAGATTTTTTCTACGATATTCTTTCAAGTTGGAAAAGGCGGGCCATCAAGCGCACCCGCCGGGAACATAACGATATTCGTGGCGGCGCTCCATCCGCCGCCAAAAATATAATCACATTATTCTAACTTTATTCCGGACAGATGTCAAGTACCGCCAGCGCTTCGGCGGATTCTTTTCTGGACAGGGCCGCTGTGCTGTACTATAATATAGACCATCCGGCATTCCGGCAAAGGGAGGGACCGCGCATGGCAGCGCTCCGGTATATCCTGCTCGCAGCCGCCATCACGCTCACGCTCGCGCTGCTGGCGCATCTGTGTCTGCCCGCGCGCGCACCCATTCCCCGGCGCACAGGCCGCCGCGGCGGGCTTGGCATCGCGGTGCTGACGGCGGTGTACGCCGTTGCAGCGTTCTGGAACCTCGGCTCCGCGCACGACCCGCAGCGGTTCTGCTCGTTCGAGGCGGGCGAATCCGCCGTGCTCGCGCTCGAGCGCGAGACTGCCGTCGCTTCCGTGTGGTACTACCCCGGCCTGTCCACGGGCGAGTACACCCTCGCCTATTCGACCGACGGCGTGACCTTCACGCCCGCCGGCACGATGCCGCAGGGCTATGCCGACCTCTTCAAATGGCTCCAGCCGGAAATGACCGACGCCGCGCCCGCGACGGCGGCCTATGTCCGCATCACGGCGAGCGCGCACATGGAGCTCGGCGAGCTCGCGCTCTATGACCTGCAGGGCGACCGCATCGGCGTGCGCGCCATCACCGGCCCCGCGGACGCGGACGCCCTCTGTGACGAAGCGGACACCGTGCCCGCCGCGTCCACGTACTACAACAGCACGTATTTTGACGAGATCTACCACGCGCGCACGGCTTACGAGCAGCTGCGCGGCGTGTATCCGTATGAAGTCTCGCACCCGCCGCTCGGCAAGGAGATCCTCTCGCTCGGCATCGCGCTCTTCGGCATGACGCCATTCGGCTGGCGCTGCATGGGCGCGCTCTTCGGCGTGGCCATGCTGCCATTGATGTGGGACCTTCTGCGCCGGATGTTTCGCGACGACCGCGTGGCCCTGTGCGGCACGGCGCTGCTGGCGTGCGACTTCATGCACCTGACGCAGACGCGCATCGCGACCATCGACAGCTTCGCGACGCTGTTCATCCTGCTCATGTACCTGTTTTTGTACCGGTACTTCACGGAGGGCAAGCTGCGCCATCTCGCCGCCTGCGGCGTCACCTTCGGCATCGGCGCGGCCACAAAGTGGACGTGCCTCTACGCCGGGGCGGGTCTCGGCGTGCTCTGGGCGCTGCACTGGGTGTTTTCCAGCGTGCGGGCGCACCGAGCCGGTGACGGCCGCCGGTATGCGCGCAGGCTGCTGGGCAACATCGGCTTCTGCCTCGTGTTTTTCGTGCTCGTGCCGGGCATGATCTACTATGTAAGCTATTACCCCTACGGCGCGGCGCGCGGCCTGCACGGCATCAGCATGTACTTCACGCGCGAATACGCCGCCATCGTGCTGGAAAACCAGCGCTTCATGTTCACGTATCACGCGGGCCTTGTCGCCACGCATCCGTATTCCTCGCGCTGGTGGCAGTGGCTGCTCGACCTGCGGCCGATCCTCTACTACCTGTCGTACTGCGACGGGACGGTGTCGACCATCGGCGCGTTCGTCAATCCCCTGCTGTGCTGGGGCGGGCTGCTGGCGCTGCCGGTGCTCGCGTATCGCTCATGGAAGCGCGACCGCACGGCGCTGTTTCTCCTCGTCGGCTATCTGGCGCAGGTGCTGCCGTGGGTGTTCATCTCGCGCCTGACGTTCGAATACCACTACTTCGCGGCGACGCTCTTTCTCGTGCTCGCGCTCGGGTACGTGTTCGACCGGCTGCGCCGGCGCGGCTATCTCGGCATCGTATACGCCTTCACGGCGGCAAACGGCGTGCTCTTCGCGCTGTTTTATCCCGTGCTCACGGGCGTGACGATCCCGCGCGACTACGCATGGAATGTGCTCAAATGGCTCCCGGACTGGCCATTTTAACACCGGGAAATTTCAGAAATCGAGGTACTGTATATGATTGCGATCGGATGTGACCACGGCGGCTTTGCCCTCAAGCAGGAGGTCATGCGCCATCTGGACGAGCTGGGCCTTGCCTATAAGGACTTCGGCACCTACAGCGAGGAAAGCTGCGACTACCCCGTCTACGGCGAGGCCGTTGCGCGCGCCGTCGCGGCCGGGGAGTGCGAGCGCGGCATCCTCATCTGCGGCACCGGCATCGGCATCTCCATCTCCGCGAACAAGGTCAAGGGCATCCGCGCCGCCCTGTGCGGCGACTGCTACTCCGCCGAGATGACCCGCCGCCACAACGACGCGAACATCCTCGCCATGGGTGCGCGCGTGCTCGGTCCGGGCCTCGCGCTCAAAATCGTGGACACGTTCCTCAGCACGGAATTTGAGGGCGGCCGCCACGCGCGCCGCATCGCCCTCATCAGCGACATTGAAAACCGCGGCTGACGCCGCCTGACCCAAAGGAGGTGTGCCGATGCGCGCCCATCGCAACGACGTTTACCGCGCCCGGCGCAGCCGGGGCAAGGTCTGGCCGGTGATCCTGTGGATCCTCGCCGGGCTGATCGTGCTGGCCGTCATTCTCTTCTACGCCGGCCAGAAATACATTGTCTATGACAGCGACGGCTCTCTGCACGTCGTCTTCCCCATCATGGAAACACCCGCCCCCGTCACCGAGGGCGGCCAGCCCGAGACGGTCGACACTGAGGTCGTACTCGAGGACCCGGACTACTCCGGCATCGTCTCCGACGCGGGCAAGGGCCTCACCGAGCTGCACGGGCAGTACCTGACGGCCGACAAGATCACGCCCGACGGGCTCAAGCGCGCGGCCTCCGCCGTGAAGGCGGCGGGCGGCAACGCCCTCGTGCTGCAGATGAAGGCACCCGGCGGCACGCTGAGCTGGAAGTCCGGCGTCTCGGACGCCGCGGCCTACGGCGTCAACGGCACAGCCGAGCTTGCCGACGCGATCCAGACCGTCAAGGGGCAGAACATCTACCTCGTCGCCGTTGTGAGCACGTGCGTCGACACGCTCATGGCCGAGCGCTACGCCGCCACCGCGCTGCAGACCGCGTCCGGCAGCGCGTATACCGACGGCTCCGGCGGCTGGGTCGACCCGTACAACACGTTCATCCGCACGTACCTCGTCAGCCTCTGCAAGGAGCTGCATGACATGGGCTTTGACGAGGTCGCATTCTCGTACCTGCAGCAGCCGCTCGCGGCCACGGAGCTCAAATATGCGTCCCAGAGCGGCACGCCCTCGCGCACGGATGCGGTGGTGTCGCTGGCAAAGCACCTGCGTGCGAACCTGACCGCTACGGGCCTGCGCGTGAGCGCCATCGTGAGCGCGGACTCCATCCTGCAGGACAAGGCCACGCAGTCCGGCCAGGACATGGCGGTGTTCCCGAAGCTGTTTGACCGCGTGTGCGTGTTCGCCACGACCGACAACGTCTCCACGCTCCAGAACGCCATCGCGGCCGACAGCAGCTTTGACGCAGCGACGCGCTTCGTGCCGTTTCTCACTCAGGCGCCGGAATCGGGCAGCTATGTCACCACCGGCTGAGCGCCGGCCCATATAAGAAAAGCCGATGGTCACGCCGGTCTTTTCTCTGCCATGGCAAAGCGCCTGTTTGCATCGGATTGCACCGGATGGGAAACGCGGTTTTATCAGCCGGCAGTCCCTTTTGTGATGACCGGCTTTCCCTCCGCATCCAACAACGGCGTCAATCCGCCCGCATATCCGCTTACGATAAAGAGATAATTCACGCCCGTCTCTTTATCCACATAGATCGTTTTTGCGCCCATGAAACCGCCTTCCTGATACACGATCTCGAAGCGTTTCTCTTTCTTCATTTCGCCTGACCTCCGAATTTTGATTCTGCATCCTGTCTGCCCTCATCTTATCACACATCCATACGCAGTACAACAGCAGCCGCAGCGGCCAGGACGCCGCGGCTGCTTTCTGTTTTCTGCCCCGCTTCCCGGCGGGGTTTTGCCGGCCTCTTCATCATTTCAGGAACATCATCCACTCGTCTCAACATATACCGCCTGCTCCAGTGAAATGATGTTGCGCAGATAAGTCATGAGCGTCTCATCCTTGGATACCCCTCCTGTTTATTTACCTGATATAAGGATGACCTTTCATATGGTAAATATAAACAGGTAATTCCTTTGGTACACTAACCGGGAATAAGGGGTGTGCAGATGGACGACTATAAAAGCATCGTGTCCTATCAGACACAGGATCACGGATACATCAGAATCAAGCTCCGGCAGCTGCTCGATGAGCGGCAGGTCACGCGCAACAAACTGCGCACACTGACCGGTGTGAAATACGACGTCATCAACCGCTACTATCAGGCGGAGCGCGTGCAAATGGTGGACCTCGATTTCCTTGCAAAGGTCTGCTGTGTGTTCGGCTGCGAGATCAGCGATCTTCTGGAATACTACCCGCAGCCGGAAACCCGTCCGGAAAACGAATAACCAAAAATCAGCCGGGAACCGATCGGTTCCCGGCTGATTGGCATATTGACGCGCTTTACTGCTTCGGCTGCTTGACGGCAAATACGTGCATCGCCATGCCGAGGCCCGTCACGCCGCAGAACACGCGGTGCATGACGCGCGCCTGCTTCGGGCCGATTTTCTTGGCCGCGGCGTGCGTGTAGTTCAGGCCGAGGATGCCCGAGCCGATGATCGACCCGCTGATGACGGCGGGCACGTCCGTCTTGCCCGTTGCAAACGCCTGCACCGTGTGTACGCCCGCGCCGAGGCACAGCAGCCCCGCGCCCGCGCCGTGGATGAGCATGCGCAGCTTGTAGTGCGCCTTGCCCCACTTCGTGTGCTTGAGCACGGCCTCCGCGCCGTCGACAGCGTAGCCCGCCACGCCGATCCACGGCCAGATCTTCTGGTACTTGCCGAGGGTATTCATGATCTTGCAGTTACATTTTTTCATTCCTGTATGCCTCCTGAGTATCCTTTTTGATTGTTATCTGCAGCCCGGCGCGCAGCCGGGTCAGGGCTTCGGGGTCGTTTTCCACCTCGCGCGTGACGAGCACGACGAGCTGCGCGTCCGTGCGGTCGCTCACCGCCGCCAGGCAAGCGAGCAGCCGCAGCGTCGCCGCAGCGTACTGCACGGGAAAGACCACATCGCGGTCGTCGAGCGCGTCCATGCCGTGCCGCCAGACGATCGCCTGCGCGTGGCACGTCTGCTGCACGGCCGTCATTCTGGGCGGCGGGCAGGCAGGAAGCGCCGCCACGCGCCGGAGCAGCTCCGGCCAGCGGGCATCGAGCGGTTCCGGCGACGCGAACGCCGCCGCCAGCGCCGCCGGCGCCATGGGTTCGGGTGCTGCATCGGCCGCCGGCACCTTCCCGCAGGCCAGCGCCGCAATGCGGTGCCGGTCGAGCTGGCGCTGTGCCGCACGGGCAAAATCGAGCGCCGCCGCGAGATTTTCCTCGGCCGTATGCCCCGGCCGCACCAGCAGCGCAAGCACCCGGTCGCGCACCGCCGTGACGGCGGCGGTCAGCCGCCGCTCCCGCGCACCGGGCACATAGCAGTCGTCCGGCAGCGGCGCGGAGACAAAGCGCAGGGGTGCCGTGCGCGCCAGCAGCCGCCGTGCGGCCTCCGGGCACGCGGGCGAAAGTCCGCGCTCCACCCGGTCGCACAGCAGCACCTCCCAGCGCGGGAAATCCCGGCACGTGCGGCACAGGCTCTGTTCGCCGAGCGTGCGCTGCAGCTCGCACAGGCCGTCCGCGCACAGAAACGGGCAGCGCCCGTCCGTCTGTGCAAAGTACGTATCGCCCTCGCTGTCCACGCGCAGCACGCGCCGCAGCTTTGCCGCCAGCGGATGCTGCAGGCGCAGGTAGGCGTCCTGCGCGTCCGGATCGACGACGATCTCCCACGCGGCGCAGCACGTCTGCGGGCACGCCCCGGCCAGGCACCGGAACGCGGCATAGTCATCGGATCGGGTCTGGTACATGGCGGCCTCCTCGCACATTTTTGTCTATTGTAACACATCGCACGCCGCAGGAAAAGGGACGTTTCCACACTCCGTGCGCAAAAAAACAGACGGACACCGAAATGTCCGTCTGTCTGTTGCTGTTATGACCGGCCGGCAGCTTACTGCTTGACCAGATCCATGAGGTTGATGATGCCGCGCGGGCAGATCTCGGCGCAGTGGCCGCAGCCGACGCACTTGTCGTAGTCGATCGTGGACACGAAGTTCTCGATCTTGATGGCTTCCGCCGGGCACTCGCGCTGGCACTTCATGCAGCCGATGCAGCCGACGTCGCAGATCTTGCGCGTGACGGCGCCCTTGTCCTGATTGCGGCAGCCGACAAGCACTGCCTGCTTATACGGCACCTTCTCAATGATCTTCTTCGGGCAGGCCTCGGCGCAGGCCATGCAGCCGACGCACTTGTCGCGGTCGACCTTGGCAACACCGTTGACGATGTGCATGGCGCCGAACTTACAGGCCCTGGCGCAGTTGCCGAGACCGATGCAGGCGAAGCGGCACTCCTTGTTGCTCTTGCCGCCGAACAGCATGGCAGCCTGACAATCCTGGGGCCCTTTGTAGTTGAAGCGCTTGACGGCGACGCCCTCCGCACCGGAGCACGGCACGAACGCGACCATCTTCTCCTCCGCGCCGGCGGAGACGCCCATGATCGCAGCGATCTTGTCGGCAGCTTCCTGGCCGCCGGCGACGCAGCAGTTGACCGGAGCCTGACCCGCCGCGACCGCAGCGGCATAACCGTCGCAGCCGGGGTAGCCGCAGCCGCCGCAGTTGGCGCCGGCGAGACACTCACGCACGGCCTCCTGCTTGGGGTCGACTTCCACGTGGAAGATCTTGGCGGCGAACGCCAGCAGTGCGCCGAACACGGCGCCCATGATGCCGAGGACGGCGATCCCTTCGAGAATCAAAGTAAAATCCATATTTCAGCCCTCCTTAGCCGATCTTCATGCCGGAGAAGCCCATGAAAGCCAGGGCCAGCAGACCGGCGGAGACGAGGCAGATCGGGAAGCCCTCAAAGCTCTCCGGATAGTCGGCAAACTCGAGCTTCTCGCGCACGCTTGCGAACAGGCAGATGGCGAGCATAAAGCCGAGGCCGCCGAACACACCGTAGACCACGCTCTGCAGGAAGCCGAAGCTGTACTGCGTGTTGAGCAGCACGACGCCGAGCACGGCGCAGTTGGTGGTGATCAGGGGCAGGTAGATGCCGAGCGCGGAGTACAGGGACGGGATGGACTTTTTGAGGAACATCTCGATGAACTGCACGAGCGCGGCGATGACGAGGATGTAAGCGATCGTCTGCAGGAAGCCCAGGCCGAGCTTGACGAGCAGGCAGTTGACGAGCCAGCAGATGGCGGACGCCAGGCCCATAACGAACGTGACGGCGAGGCCCATGCCGGCGGCGGTGTCGATCTTGCTCGAGCAGCCGAGGAACGGGCAGCAGCCGAGGAACTGCGAGAAGATGAAGTTATTCGTCAGCACGGCGCTGAGGATGATGGCAAAAATACTGGTCGTAGAACTCATGTTATGCCGCCTCCTTTTCCTGCGCTGCGAGCGCTTTTTCCTTGGCTTCCTTCTTCTCGGCGGACTTGCGCAGCGCGTACTGCATGAGCGCGATCAGGCAGCCGAGCGTGATGAAGCCGCCGATCGGGAGCGTGAGCACGAGCGCGCCGTACTCGGACGGGAAGATCTGAATGCCGTTGCCGGTGCCGATGACACCGTCGATGGTGTTGAAGATGCCGGTGCCGAACGAGCCCTTGCCGAGCAGCTCACGGATGACGCACATGGCGATGAGCACAAGCGTGTAGCCGAGGCCCTGGAAGATGCCGTCGAAGAACGACGGGCCGACGGGGTTTTTCTGGCAGAACGCCTCGGCGCGGCCGATGATGATGCAGTTAACAACGATCAGCGGGATGAACACGCCCAGAGACGCGCTCAGTGCGGGGACGTAAGCCTGCAGCAGCAGGTCAACGATGGTGACGAAGCCCGCGATGACCAGCACGAAGATGGCCAGACGGATATCGTTCGGAATGACTTTGCGGATGAGGGAAATGACCACATTGCAGCAGGTCAGAATGACGAGCACGGACAGGCCCATGCCGATACCGTTGAAGAGGCTGGTCGTGATGGCCATGGTGGCGCACATGCCGATGAGCTGCACGAGGACCGGGTTATTGGTAATGAGGCCTTCCTTGAACTGTTGTTTGATATTCATGTTTCAGCCCTCCTTAACCCAGCGACTTGGCCGCGTTGATGACGGTCTGCACTTCGGTAACGACGGCGCGGGACGTGATCGTCGCGCCGGAGATGGCGGTGATGTCGCCGCCGTCTTTGGCAAGCTTCATACCGTCGCCCTGGCCGACGAGGTTGTCGCGCCAGGCGCCTTCGTTCGTGTCCGCCGCCTTGGCGCCGAGGCCGGAGGTCTCGGAGTGCTTCGTGACGTACACGCCGGTGCAGTTATAATCATCGTCCAGGCCGACGACCATGGTGATCATACCCTGCGCGCCGGAGAACGTGGCCTCGGCGACGTAGCCGGCCTGCTGGCCGCCGGCAGTGGCGGTGCTGAGCTTGGTGATGGTGCCGTCGTTCTCAAAATCGGCCTGCTCGGTGTATTCGTCGGCCGCGAGGACGTTGGCGTATGCTTTCTTGGTCGTCTCGGCCGCGCGCATGGCGATGGTGTCCTTCGTCAGCTCATTGACGAGGCCGAGGGCCAGCGCCATGATGGCGGACACGGCAAAGAGCACGAGCGCGAGCTTGATGATCTGGCCGCCGCCGGATTTCTTTTCAGTCTTTTCAGCCATTTGCAGCAGCCTCCTTTGCTTCTTTCTTCGCAGCCTTTGCAGCGGCCTTCTTGGCCTTGACGTCCTCACGGCTGACGCCGAACTGACGGCGCTGGGTGTGCTTGTCGAACATCCATGCGCAGCAGTTCATGATGAGGATGGCAAAGGAAACGCCCTCCGGGAAGCCGCCGAACACGCGGATGAGCACGGTCAGCGCGCCGCAGCCGACGCCGTAGATGATGCGGCCGGGAGCGGTGACGGGGCTGGTGCTGTAGTCGGTCGCCATGAAGAAGGCGCCGAGCAGCAGGCCGCCGGACAGGAGGTTGTCGAGCATCCACTCGACGTGGGTGTAGCCGCCGCCATTTTTGCTTCCGAAGATGAGCGTCAGCAGCGCGACGGTGCCGATGAACGACACGGGGATGTGCCAGGTGATGACCTTGCGGCACAGCAGGTACACGCCGCCGATGAGCAGCGCGAGCGCGCTGACTTCACCGAGGCAGCCGGGCATGGTGCCGAGGAACATGGACTTATAAGTAAAGTACTGCGGCAGCGCCTCGCCGGCCTTCATGTAGCTGAGCGGGGTGGCCATGGTGGTCGCGTCCGCGCCGATGACGGACGTCAGGCTGCCGGGCACGACCCAGGTGGTCATGAACAGCGCGTAGGAAGCGAGCAGGAACGCACGGCCGGCGAGCGCCGGGTTGAGGAAGTTCTTGCCGATGCCGCCGTAGAGCTGCTTGACGACCACGATGGCGAAAAACGCACCGATGATCGGCAGCCACCACTTGCAGTTGGCCGGCAGGGTGTACGCGAGCAGGATGCCCGTGACCACGGCGGACAGGTCGCCGATGGAGTCGGGCTTTTTCATGAGCTTGCGGTAAACCCACTCAAAGAACACACACGACACAATGGACACGGCCAGCGGGATGAGCGCCTGCGCGCCGAACTGCCACACGCCGACACACAGAGCCGGGAGCAGGGCGATGATCACGTCGAGCATGATCTCGCGGGTGCCGCGCTTGGCGCGCACCTGAGGCTGGTAGGCAGCGTCAAAGGTAAATTCTTTCGGTGTCATTTCGTTTCAGCCTCCTTTGCAGCGGCTTCCGCGCGGGCCTTTTCTTCAGCTGCACGGGCGGCGAAGAGGAGCTTTGCGGTCTTGAAGGTATGGGTCAGGGGCAGACGGCCCGGGCAGTTGTACGAACAGCTGCCGCACTCGAAGCAGTCGAGGATATGGTACTTCTGCATGTTCTCGAAGTCGCGGTTCTGATAGTACTTATACATGTACAGCGGCTCGAGCTTCATCGGGCAGACGGTCAGGCACTTGCCGCAGTGGATGCACGTCGGATTCTCGACGGAGCGGTCTTCCTTATCGGTGAAGAACAGGATACCCGCGGTGCCCTTGATGTTGGGCGCCTCGAGATTCGTAGCGATCAGGCCCATCATGGGTCCGCCGAGGACGATCTTCTTCGGCTCGACGACGAAGCCGCCGCACTGCTCGACGATGTAGCTGAACGGGGTGCCGAAGCGGCACTGCAGGTTGTAGGACTTATCGCCCATGGCGCTGCCGGCGACGGTGAGGACACGCTCGATGCTGGGCATGCCTTCGTAGCAGGCGCGGTAGATGGCGTAAGCCGTCTGGGTGCTGATGACGTTGCAGCCGACGCCGGACGGCAGGCCGCCGGGCTTGACCTCACGGTTCGTGATGGCCTTGATCTGCATCTTCTCGGCGCCCTGGGGGTACTTGACGTTCTCCGGCACGATCTCCACGCCGTACTGCGCGGGGTTCTTGGACAGCAGCAGGTCGATGGCGTCCTGCTTGTTCTTCTCGATGCCGTAGTAAGCCTTGTCGAGGCCGGACGCGATGCGCGCCAGCTCGATGCCCTTGAGCAGCTCCTCAGAGTGGTTTTTCATGGTCAGGTGGTCACCGTTGAGGTACGGCTCGCACTCTGCGCCGTTGATGATGAGGGTATCGACCTTGCCAAGGCCGCCGCGGATCTTGAACGCAGTCGGGAACATGGCGCCGCCGTGGCCGACGATACCGGCCTCGCGGATGCGCTCGAGGATGGCCTCAGGATCCTTCATCTGCTCGGGCGTCAGGGGCGCGAGATCCGTGCAGGGGGTGTCCTGGAAGTCATTTTCGATCACGATCGCGGGGATCATATCGCCAAGGGGGTGGGGTCTCGGCTCAATAGCGATCACCTTGCCGGAGACCGTCGCGTGAATGGGCGCGGAGACGGGTGCCGGATTGTCAGCGATCTTCTGACCCATCTTCACATAATCGCCCACCGCGACCAGCGGTTTGCAGGGTGCGCCGATATGCTGCATCATCGGGAGCACGACCTGCGGCGGAGGCGCAATGACGGTCACCGGAACGTCCGGAGCCTTCATGTAGTTGGGATGAACTCCGCCATGAAACTTAAAGGGCATTTGCATCACCTCTCTATTTTTTGACCCACATATATTAGCACACCAGCCTAACTTCGTCCACCAAAAATGGCGGAAAAACATCAAATTGTACTAATTTAAATATTAACGAACCTGCAAAAATGCTGACAAATCCAACATTTCCGGAAACTTTGCAACATTTTGTGCATATTGGCGGGATTTCTCGCCATTCCGGCGCGCCGGGCGGAAAAAAATTCTGTGTTCGGGACTTAACAAGCGGGGAAAAATCCTGTAAAATAGATAGCAAATGCTCTGCCGGCGCCGCCGGCGGCAAAAGGAGGCCACGTTATGCTGACACCCTGGGCGGATACGCTCGACCGCGCGCAGCCCCTGCCGGAGTATCCCCGGCCGCAGATGGTGCGCGACAGCTACCTGAATCTCAACGGCCCGTGGAGCTACGCGATCACGACGAGCGCGCAAAAGCCTGCGCAGGCCGACGGCACGATCCTCGTGCCCTTCTCACCCGAGAGCGAGCTGTCCGGTGTGGGACACGTCCTGCAGCCGGAGGAATACCTGTGGTACATCCGCACGGTCACGCTGCCGGACGGGTTCAATGTCGGCCGCGTACTGCTGCACTTCGGCGCGGTCGATCAGATCGCGACCGTGTGGTGCAACGGCGTGGAGCTGACCACGCACACGGGCGGCTACCTGCCGTTTACGGTGGACATCACCGAGGTGCTGGCCAAGGAAAACACGATCCTCGTGTGCGTGCGCGACGCAACGAACAAGTCCCAGCTCCCGCGCGGCAAGCAGACGCTGCACCCGCACGGCATCTGGTACACGCCGCAGAGCGGCATCTGGCAGACGGTCTGGCTCGAGAGCGTGCCGCAGAACTATATCCATTCCCTGCGCGTGACCCCGCTGTTCGACGCGCATCAGGTGGAGATCACCGTCGAGGGCACCGGCCAGTGCATGATCGATCTGGAGGGAAAGCGCTTCACGTTCCCGGCGGGTGTGCCGGCGCACGTGCCGGTGCAGTCATTCCGCCCCTGGTCGCCGGAGCACCCGACGCTCTACCCCTTCAGCGTGACGCTCGGAGACGACACGGTCTACAGCTACTTTGCCATGCGCAAGTGCAGCGTCGAGACGGACAAGGACGGCGTGCGCCGCCTGTTTCTCAACGGCAAGCCGTATTTTCACAACGGTCTGCTCGATCAGGGCTACTGGCCGGACGGGCTCTACACCGCGCCGAGCGACGACGCGCTCGTCTATGACATCCAGCTGGCCAAGGACATGGGCTTCAACATGCTGCGCAAGCACATCAAGGTCGAGCCCGACCGCTGGTACTATCACTGCGACCGGCTGGGCATGCTCGTCTGGCAGGACATGCCCTGCGGCGGCAGGCGCTACGACCCGCTCATCGTCTCCACCCCGCTCGTGACGGGCTGGCACCTCGACGACAGCTGGTATCCCCTCTTCGGCCGCACGAACGTGACGGCGCGCAAAGCGTTTTTGAACGAGCTGCGCGACATGGTCACCACGCTCTACAACCACCCGTGCATCGCCGTGTGGGTGCCGTTCAACGAGGGCTGGGGCCAGTTTGACAGCCAGACGGCCGTGCAGGTCATCCAGTCCGTGGACAAGACCCGCACGATCGACCCGGCCAGCGGCTGGCACGACCAGGGCTTCGGCGATGTGCGCAGCCTGCACGTGTATTTCCAGAAGTACAGGTTCCAGCCCGATAAGCTCGGCCGCGCCACGCTGCTGTCGGAGTTCGGCGGCTATATCCACCGCGTCGAGGGCCACGCCGTCGGCGGCAAGAGCGTCGGCTACAAGACGTGCGACGCCCCGCTCTCGCTCGAGTATGCGCTCCAGGCGCTCTATGACGAGCAGATCCGCCCCGCCATCGCGCAGGGGCTCAGCGCCGCGGTGTACACGCAGCTGAGCGATGTGGAGCATGAGCTCAACGGCCTCGTGACCTATGACCGCAGCGTCGTGAAGCTCCCGGTGCAGACGCTGCACAAGATCTTTTATATCGAAAACGAATAAACAAAACCGCCCGCTGCGATCGCAGCGGGCGGTTGATTTTTGCGTTTCGGGCTCGGCTCAGTACGCCACGCCCCAGTAGATCATGCACTTGGCGGGCTTGCCGCACACGGGGCACACGTCGTCGATATGCTCCTGCTGGAACGGGATGCAGCGGCTGGACATGCCGGCCTTGTCCTTCATCTCGAGCTCGCAGGCAAGGTCACCGCACCACATGGTCTTGATGAAGCCGCCGTTTTTCTCCTGCAGCTCCTTGGCCTCGGCCAGCGAGTGCGCGGCATAGGTGTGCTCGTCGAGGTTGCGCTTTGCCTTGTCGAACAGGCCCTGCTGCACGGTCTCGAGCAGCTCGGGGATGCGCGCCTCGAGCTCGTCGAGCGCGACGGTGATCTTCTCGCCGTTGTCGCGGCGGACGGCGACGCAGTGGCCGGCCTCGATGTCCTTCGGGCCGATCTCGACGCGCAGCGGCACGCCCTTCATCTCCCAGTTGGCGAACTTCCAGCCGGGGCTGTTGTCGCTGAAGTCGCCCTGCGCGCGCAGACCGGCGGCCTTCAGGCGCGCGACGAGCTCCTCGGCCTTCTCGGTCACGCCGGGCTTGTGCGCCGCGATGGGCAGCACGATGACCTGGATCGGCGCGATGTGCGGCGGCAGGACAAGGCCGCTGTTGTCGCCGTGGGTCATGATCAGGCCGCCGATGACGCGCGTGGACATGCCCCACGAGGTCTGGTGCGGATAGGCCTGCTGGTTGTTCTTGTCGGTGTAGGTGATGTCGAACGCGCGGGCAAACCCGTCGCCGAAGTAGTGGCTCGTGCCGGACTGGAGCGCCTTGTGGTCGTGCATCATGCACTCGATGGTGTAGGTGTTCACAGCACCGGCGAACTTCTCCTTGTCGGTCTTGTTGCCGCGGATGACGGGCATGGCCAGCTCCTGCTCGCAGGTCTCGGCATAAATTTCGAGCATCTGCAGCGTCTCCTTGCGGGCCTCGGACTCGGTGGCGTGCAGGGTGTGGCCCTCCTGCCAGAGGAACTCACGCCCGCGCAGGAACGGACGGGTGGTCTTTTCCCAGCGCATGACGCTGCACCACTGGTTATACAGGCACGGCAGATCGCGCCAGCTGTGCACGATGTGGCTCCAGTGCTGGCAGAAAAGCGTCTCGGACGTCGGGCGCACGCACAGGCGCTCCGGCAGCTCCTCGCTGCCGCCCATCGTGACCCACGCGCACTCGGGCGCGAAGCCCTCAACGTGGTCCTTCTCCTTCTGCAGCAGGCTCTCGGGGATCAGCATCGGCATGGCCACATTCTGGTGACCGGTCGCCTTGAACTTGCCGTCGAGTATCTTCTGGATGTTCTCCCAGATGGCGTAGCCATACGGGCGCATGATGAACAGGCCCTTGACATCGGAATAATCCACGAGCTCCGCCTTGGTGCACACGTCGGTGAACCACTGGGCGAAGTCGACTTCCATATCGGTGATCTGCTCGACCTTCTTTTCTTTGGCCATAAGCGCAACACTCCTCTGTATGCCGCGCAGAGATCCCGCGCGGACGTATTTCATAATGTATGGGGTAATTTATATAGTGTATAGAATCCGCCGCCGCTTGTCAAGCACCAAGCAGCTCCTGCACCGCAAAAACACCGATCATGACGGCGATGAGAAAATACAGCACGACCGCGGCGACGGAGTGCCGCGCCGGCCGGCGGTCAAACAGCTGCCCCGCGCACCAGAACACGAGCAGCGCGGTGCCGATCCAGTAGACCGGGTTGAGCGCGATGGCCATGACGGTCACCTCGACGATCAGCAGTGCGAACACCGCGATCTGCCACGTGCGGATGCGCCGCGCGCGGCTGTTGCAGTAGATCTCGCGCCAGGCGTCGGAAAGCTCGCGGCGCTGGCGGCGGAAAAACGGCTCGCGCGGCTTTTTCGGCGCGGCCGCTTCGGCCGGAGCCTCGGTCGTTTCGACCACGGTCTCGGTCACGGTTTCGGCGGTCTCGGCTGCCGTTTCAGGTTCTGCTTCGGTGTAGGGGCGCTCTTGTTCCATGCGTTCCACTCCTTTCCGGCTTTTCGGAAAACCGGTCCTTTTTCCACAGGATACCCCGCCGCGCAGCGCCTGTCAAGAGCTGGGTCACAGCCGAAAAGTGCATTTCGGGCTTGACCGCGCACCATTCGTGCAATATAATATGTAAATTAGAGATGCTATTTCAAGATGCAATCGAACCCCTTGGAGGTGACCATCTATCAACAGACAGAGTTACATGGCGGAGATCAGCAGCCTGCTCGGCCTGATCACCGACGACCAGACACGTCAGGCGCTCATCGCGCAGATGGAGAATATGTTTGACAACGCGCCCGATGAGGAGCGCCTCATTCAGGAGATCGGCAACCCGACCAAAGTCGCCGTCGCCCTCATTCGCTACGCCGACAGCGGCAAGATCACGCCGGCCGCCGCGCCCGTAGTCGCGCCCGAGCAAGTGCAGCCCAGGCGCGCGCCGCAGCCGCGCCCGCGTGCCGAGCAGTACCGCCCCATCGCGCCGCAGCCTGCTCCCCAGCCGGCCTATGCCGACCAGGCCGCCGAGGACACCTGCGACGAGCAGCCCGCCGCGCCCGTGCTCGACGGTCAGTTCTCGTTTGACGAGCAGCCCGAGGAAGGCTACTATGATGAGCAGCCCGCCGACGACGGCTACTATGATGAGCAGCCCGCCGACGACGGCTACTACGACGAGCAGCCCGCCGACGACGGCTACTACGACGAGCAGCCCTCGGACGACGGCTACTACGACGAGCAGCCCGCGGATGACGGCTACTATGACGAGCAGCCCGAGGGCGGCTATGACCCGAACTACGCCACCGACGGCGAGGAAGGGTATTATGACGAGGCCTATTATGACGAACCGGCCTACAAGACGAACGTCTTTCTGGCCATTCTCTACACGCTCGGCGCGATCGTGGTCGGCGTGCCGGTGCTGGCCGTGCTGCTGGTGCTGGATCTGGCCGTGCTGGCCGTCGGCGCCGCATGCGGCGCGGGTGGTGTGGGCCTGATCGCGACGGCCTTCATCGGTCTGCCCATGGTGGCGGATATGCTCATTCTGCTCGGCGGCGGCGCCGCCGTGATCGCCATTGCGCTTGTCGTGATCTGGCTGGCCGTCTGGCTGTTCATCCGCATGGTCATCGGCTGGGTCCGGCTGCTCGTGCGCACGGGTAAGCGCTGGTGCAGAAAGGAGATCGCCGCATGAAAAAAGCCTGGAAAACCATCCTCATCATCGCCCTGTGCATCCTGATCGTCGGCGAGATCGTGCTCGGCGTCGGCCTTGCGACCGGCGGCAGCCCCGACCGCATCTGGGATGCGGCGTATGAACACTACGACTTCGCGTCAGTCTTCGCATTCATCAAGTCCTCCGGCATCGCGGACTTCCTTGCGAGCATCGGCCTGTAAGAAAAGCAAAAAATGAGGCGGCGAGCTATGCTCGCCGCCTCATTTTGATCTGTTTGATCTGTAAAAAGCCTCGCAGAGTTTGCGCCCGCAGGCGCAAAGAAATTCCAAGCATTTTCTCCGGCGACATGTGCGGCGGAGAAAATACCGCTCGGCTCGCAAACGTGCGCAGGATGCGGCTCTGGTGCATCCTGCGTGCGCTGCAGCAAGCTGCAGCTCTTCCAACGAGAGCCCAACGCAGTGGGTCTCGTTGGCCCGTCTCACCGTCTCATTTCATTTTAAAGAGCAGCACGCCGCCCGTCATCAGCGCGAGTCCCGCCCACTTGCTCCAGCCGAAGGCGAGCTTTTCCGTGCCCATGATGCCGAAGGCGTCGATGGCCGCGGCCGTGGCCAACTGCGCGATGAGGATCGTCGCCACGGCGAGCGTCGGGCCGAGCCTGCCCATGCCGAGCATGACCGTGACCGTGATGGCCAGCGCCAGCACACCGCCGAACCAGCAGTATTTCGGCGCGGCGCCCAACGCGGCAAAGCTGCCCGTGCGCCAGAACACCAGCACCAGCAGCGACAGTGCCGCCGCCACACACTGCACGAAGGCGTTGGTCTCCATCGTACCGATGTGCTCGCTCAGGCGCGTGTTCATCACGCCCTGAATGCTCATCGCCGCCCCGGCGAGGATGCACGCGAGAAATCCACCCAAAATTCATCGGCTCCTTCCGAATAATCCTTGCACTGCCGCCCGAGATGTGTTACACTGTGTTGTACGGGCAAACATTTGCCCGCAGTACACGCACAAAGGAGGCCCCGCCCATGGCAGCAGGCAGCAAACCGAAATACTATCTCGTGGAGGCGAGCGTCCTGCCTGAGATCTTCGCCAAGGTGATCGAGGCCAAGGAACTGCTCGAGACCGGCCAGGTGCGCACGGTGGCGGACGCCGTGGCGCGCGTGGACATCAGCCGCAGCGCGTTTTATAAATACAAGGACTTCGTGTCCCCGTTTCAGGACATGTCGCGCGGCCATCTGGTGACGTTCAACCTCGAGCTGCTCGACCGGCAGGGCGTGCTGTCGTCCGTCCTCGCTATTTTTGCCGAAAACGGTGCAAATATACTCACCATCAACCAGAGCATCCCGACGAGCGGCGTCGCCCCGGTGACGATCACGGCCGCGACCGAGAACATGCAGACGACGATGGAGGCGTTCATGGCGGCACTCAAGGCGGCCGACGGCATCATCCGCGTGCACCTCATGGCCGGCTGAAGATAAAAGCAATACAGCCCCGAACCGTGTTGGTTCGGGGCTGATTTTTTTATCTCATGTTCACTCGAGCAGCTGGGCGCGGCCGCCGTGCAGCCGGATCTTCCCGGCGCAAAAGCGCTTGACCGCCTCGGGCAGGAGCTTCCACTCCGCATCGGTGAGCACGCGGCGCTTGAGCGTCGTGACATCATCGTCCTCAAGCACGGGCACGGCCTTCTGCAGCAGCACCGGGCCGACGCCGCCGGTCTCGTCCACGAGGTACGCCGTCGCCCCCGTAACCTTCAGGCCGCGGGCAAGCACCGCCTCATGCACCGCGTCGCCGCGCAGCGTCTCGAACGCCGGGACGAGCGACGGCTGCACCGCAATGACCTTGTTGCGAAAGCTCTTCGCCGTCTCGCGGCCGACGCCGGGATAAAACCCCGCGTTGATGACCAGCTCGATATCCATATCCTTGAGCTTGTTGCGGATGGCCATGTCGTACGACGTGTCGTTCGGGAACATGGCCGGCTCGACGACGACAGTCTCGATGCCGGCGTTGCGCGCGCGCTTGAGCGCGTAAGCGTTGGCGTCGGACGAGATGACGGCGACGAGCTGCAGCTCCGGGATCTCACCGAAGAACACGGAGTCCAGCAAACTTTGCAATTTTGTTCCCTTGCCGGAAACCAGAACAGCGCTGCGGATCATATGCTTGATTACTCCTTCCCCAGCAGCCGGGCGGCTGTGGCGCGGTTGTTGTCCTCCTGCCGGTTGAGCAGCTCGGTGCGGCGGCGCAGCTCCTCGCCTCTGCCGGCAAGCGCGACAGCCGCATCAATCTGATCGGACAGGTCCTCTTCGTTGACTGCCTCGAACTGCATATAGTTTGTCTGCTCGACATAGTCGAGAAATGCCGTGACCTTCGGGTCGTAGGCGACGCCGATGAGCGGCACGCCCTGCCCGGCGGCAAAGATGAGCCCGTGCAATCGCATGGACACAACGGCCGTCATGCGCGAGAGCACGCCGATCACCTCGCCCGTGGACATCTGCTCGCCGAGCACATGATACGGGATGCTCAGGTGCTCTGTGACGAGCTGGCTGGCCTCGCCGTCGGTGCGGAAATTGATGCTGAGGAACACCGGCGTCAGGCCGTATTTCAGGTAGGCGTACACGGCGCCGGCGGCGAACACGGTGGCCTTTTCCTCAATGCCGGGCCACTTGCGCAGTACGAAACCGATATATTTGCCGTCCGGGTCCATATCGTGCTCGCGCAGGATGCGGTCGATGCGACCGCGCTCGGCGGCCTGCAGCGTAAGCGCGGGGTCGGACGCGAGGATGACCTCCGGCTCCGTGACGCCGAAGTCCGAGAGCGTCTCGCGGCTGTCCGGCTCGCGGAGGGTGATCTTATCGACGCAGGTGTTGATGACACGTGCGGCGAGCTGCCGGTCGCGCTCGTACACGATCGGGCCGATGCCGCAGCCGTACATCTGCACCTTGCAGCCGCAGCGGTGCGCCAGGCGGATCGTGCTGAGATAATACCACAGGCTCAGGCGGCTCGTGACGTCCTGCATCAGGCTGCCGCCGCCGCTGATGAACAGCTGGCTCCGGCGCAGCACGCGCCGGATGGCCAGATAATGAAACCGGTTGCACGCGTTGACGCCGTAGGCGCTGCGCGTATCCTTCGGCCGGCGGGAGATCACGGTCACGGGCATGTTCGCGTCGATGCGGCGCATCTCGCCGATGATGGCCTGCAAAATGGCATCGTCGCCCGCGTTGCCGAAGCCGTAGGCCCCGCAGATGAGCACGCCGTCGCGCACACCGTCGCGCCGGTTGCGCTCCATGCGGAAGACGGCGTTGTAAATTTCCAGTTGGCGCAGGCCGGTGGCCTCCTCGGAGAAGTCGGCCTTGCCGCGCCGGTAGAGCGCCTCGCCCATCTCGTGCCGGTAGTTTTCGTCGAGCGCGTAGCGCGCGAGGTAGGCAGCGAGCATGCGCACGTCGCCGGGCTCGATAAGCAGGCCGGTCACACCGTGCTCGATGATGGCCGGCACGCCGCCGACGTTCGAGGCGACGGTGGCCAGATGCGCGCGCGCGCCCTCGGGCAGCGCATAGGGAAACGCCTCCGACAGGGACGAGAGCGTATTGATGTCGAGCGCGCCGTAGAAGCTGTCCAGGTCATTGACCCAGCCGAGGAAGAACACGCTGTCGGCCAGCCCCAGCTCTTTTGTGAGCGCCTCGAGCTTTTTGCGCTCCTTGCCGTCGCCCGCGATGGCGAGACGCAGCTGCGGGCAGGCCTTTTTTGCCAGCGCCACGGCGCGGATGAGCGTCGGGATGTCCTTGACGGGGTCGAGCCGGGCGGCAATGCCCGCGATGACGTCGCCCTCGTGAACCGTATACCCGAACTGCGCGAAATACGCCGCGCGGTCGGTCTTGGGCACGACGTGGGAAAAGTCGAGCCCGTTATAAATGGAAAAGAGCCGGTTCGGCTCAAAGCCGCGGTCGATGAGCCGCTGGCGGATGGGGTCGGACACGCACACGCGGTAATCGAGCCGGTGCAGGGCCCAGATATTGAGCGTGCCGTAGACGGCGCGGGCGAACGGCCGGCCGAGATAGTCGAGCCGGTAGTCGCTGTGCACGGTGCTGATGACCGGCACGTGCACGCTCGCCTTGAGCATGGCGCCCATGACGTTGGCCATGGAGCCGTGGCAGTGCACGAGGTCGTACTCCCCCGCGCGGATCAGCTTTTTGAGCGCGGCGAGGTTCGGCAGAAAGCCTCCGTCGAGCACCATCGTCGGGATACCGAGCGCGGCCGCACCGTCGGCAAAATCACCGCCGCGGAAGCACACGAGCTGCACGTCGATGATCTGACCGAGATATTTCAGCAGGGAGTAGACATGCGTCCGGGCGCCGCCGGTGTCGCCCCCGCTGATGAGGTGGATTACTTTCACTTTGCCCTCCAAAGCACTTGTGCGCGCTGCAAAAACACGGTATAATGCGCTCGTACAGGTGCTGACACATTCCCGCGCGGAACAAAAGCGCGGATTCAGATTATTATACTGTATGATTCCATTATGGTCAAGTTTTGGAGGCCCGCAATGACGAAAATTTATCTGATCCGGCACGCGGAAGCGGAGGGCAACCTCTACCGCCGCATCCAGGGACACTGGGACGGGAGCATCACCCCGCTCGGCCTGCAGCAGATCGACGCGCTCGCGCAGCGGTTCCGCCGCGAGCACATCGACGCGCTCTACTGCAGCGATCTGTCGCGCGCACGCGCGACGGCCGAGGCGATCACGCGCTATCACGACATTCCGGCCGTGGCCACGCCGCGCCTGACGGAGATCTGCATGGGCGTGTGGGAGGGCCGCGCCTGGGGCGACGTGGAGCACGACTTTCCGGAGCAGATGCGCTATTTCAACACCGACCCCGACCGCTGGTCCGTACCCGGGTGCGAGCCGTTCCGCGATGTGCAAAAGCGCATGAAGCGCGCTATCTCCGACCTCGCCGCGCGGCACGACGGGCAGACCATCGCCCTCGTGAGCCACGGCATGGCCATCCGCGCCTACCTGTGCACGGTGCTGGGCATCCCGAACAGCGAGATGGCCACCCTGCCCTATGGCGACAACACATCCGTGAGCCTGCTGCTCGTCGACGGCGAGCGCACGACCGTGGAGTATTATAACGACAACCGCCACCTCCCGCCCGCGCTGAGCACGTTCGGCCGCCAGACCTGGTGGCGCGGCAGCGGCAGCGGCGTGGAGGATCTGCGCTATGAGCCGCTGCGCTTCCCGCGCGACGAGGCGTTTTACCTCCAGTGCTACCGGGACGCGTGGCGCAACGTGCACGAAACGGACGAGGGCTTCGTGCCCGAGCTCTATGCCCGCAGCGCCGCCCGACACGCGCAGGAGCACCCCGGCTCGGTCGTGCGCGTCCTGAGCGGGGACCGCGTGGTCGGTCTCGTCGAGCTCGACCCCGGGCGCGACGAGCAATCCGGCTGCGGCTGGATCAGCCTGCTGTATATGCTGCCGGAGTACCGCGGCCGCGGCTGGGCCATCCAGCTGCTGGGCTACGCGTTCTGGTTTTATGAGAATCACGACCGCACGGCCGTGCGCCTGCACGTGTCGGAAAACAACACCCGGGCCATCACATTCTACCGGCGCAGCGGTTTCGTGCAGATCGGGCGCGACCCCGGCGTGCGCGCGCATCTGCTGCTCATGGGCCGGCTCATCCACAGGACGGTGACGCATGGAACGGTGTGATTTTCTGCCCGTCTCCGCCGAGGAGATGCACGAGCGCGGCTGGTGGTGGTACGATGCGCTCGTCGTCGGCGGCGACGCATATGTCGACCACCCGAGCTTCGGCACGGCGGTCATCAGCCGCGTGCTCGAGGCCGAGGGCCTGCGTGTAGCCGTGCTCGCGCAGCCGGACTGGCACGACGCGGAGGCTTTCCGCGCCATGGGCCGGCCGCGGCTGGGCGTGTTCATCGGCGCCGGCAATCTCGACTCCATGGTCGCGCACTACACGGCGGCCAAGCGCCGCCGCAGCGAGGATTTTTACTCCCCCGGCAAGCGCACCGGCTGCCGGCCCGACCGCGCGGCCATCGTCTACTGCAACCGCGCGCGCGAGGCCTTCGGCCCCGACATGCCGATCATCCTCGGCTCGCTCGAGGCGAGCCTGCGCCGCTTTGCGCACTACGACTACTGGGACGATTCCGTCCGCCGCGCCATCCTCTTCGACGCCCCGGCCGACCTGCTGGTCTACGGCATGGGCGAGGCCGCGACGATCGAGATCGCTCACCGGCTGAAGAAAAAGCAGTCCGTGCGCACGATGACGGACATCCCCGGCACGGGCTACATCACGCGTGACCCCTCCGTGTGCAAATTTGACCACATCACGCTCCCGTCGTTCGAGGACGTGCGCGATGATAAGCGCCTCTATGCCGAGGCCACGCGCACCGAATACGCCGAGCATGACCCCATCCGCGGCCGCGCCATGATCCAGCCGTGCGAGGGGCGCTATCTGATCATCAACCCGCCCGCCATGCCGCTCGACACGAAGGAGCTCGACCGCGTGGCCGGGCTGCCCTATACCCGCGAGTGGCACCCCATGTACGAGCCGCTCGGCGGCGTGCCCGCGATCGAGGAGGTGCGCTTCAGCGTCATCCACAACCGCGGCTGCTTCGGCGGGTGCAATTTCTGCGCACTGGCGTTTCACCAGGGCCGCATGATCACGAGCCGCAGCCACGCGAGCGTCATCCGCGAGGTCGAGGCCATGACGCACCACCCGCTCTGGAAGGGGTACGTATCCGATGTCGGCGGCCCGTCGGCAAACTTCCGCCACCCGTCGTGCCGCCAGCAGCTGGAGCGCGGCATGTGCCCGAACCGGCTGTGCCTCGCGCCGACGCCGTGCCCGAATATCGACGCCGACCACTCGGACTACCTCGCCCTGCTGCGCAAGCTGCGCCAGATCCCCGGCGTGAAGAAGGTGTTCGTGCGCAGCGGCATCCGCTATGACTACATGCTCTGCGACGATAACGACGCGTTCTTCCGCGAGCTCGTGCGCTACCACATCTCCGGCCAGCTCAAGGTCGCGCCCGAGCACTGCATCGACACCGTGCTCGACTATATGGGCAAGCCCCACATCGGCACGTACGAGCGCTTCATGGACGAATACCGCCAGCTCAACCACAAGTATGATAAGGAACAGTACGTCGTGCCGTACCTCATGAGCTCGCACCCCGGCAGCACGCTTTCGGACGCCGTGGCCCTCGCGGAGTATCTCAACCGCCGCGGCCGCCAACCCGAGCAGGTGCAGGATTTTTACCCCACCCCCGGCACGATCAGCACGTGCATGTACCACACCGGCATCGACCCGCGCACGATGCAGCCCGTCTACGTCGCCAAAACGCCGCACGAAAAGGACATGCAGCGCGCGCTGCTGCAGTGGCGCCGGCCGGACAAGCGCCGGCTCGTCATTCAGGCGCTGCACGAGGCCGGGCGCGAGGATCTGATCGGCTTCGGGAAAGAGTGTCTCGTCCGCCCGATGACCGACCGGCGCAAACCCGCCAAGCCCGCCGAACCCCAGCCGCCCCAGCGCAAATACGGTAAGGTCTACGGCGGCGGCAAAAAGCCCGCGTCCGCCCGCAGCGCGCAAAATGGCAGGGCCGGAAAGTCCGCCAAGCCCGGTAGGGTCGGCAAGCCCGCCGCCTCCGGAAAGTCCGGCGGCAGGTCCGGAAGATCCGGCGCGAAAGGCGGCCGCCGATGAGCTATTTCTTCCTTTACCTCGCCGCCATCAACGTCATCACCTTTGCCGCCATGGGCATCGACAAGGCGAAGGCCCGCGCAGGCAAGTGGCGCATCGCGGAGGGCACGCTCTTCGCCCTCGCCGCGCTCGGCGGGGCGCTCGGCGGCGCGCTGGGCATGCGCGTGTTCCACCACAAGACGAAACACAAGGAATTTCGCTTCGGCTTTCCCGCGCTGCTGTGCCTGCAGTGCGCAGCCGTGGTGTATCTCATTCTGATCTGGAAGCAGGTGCTCTGATATGACTCCCACCCTACTCGCCTATCAAATTGACCCCGGAAAGCTCGGCAGAATGCAGGTCGTGTGCCTGCGGCTCGGCATCCGCGTGCAGGCGGTCGATCCGGCCGATTTCGGTCAGCCGATCGGCGCGCTGGCCGGCGTGCTGCCGCGCGCAGCCGATGTCCCCGCTGCCCCGCTCCCGGGGGAGATGCTCGTCATGGCGCACTTCCGCCCCGGCCTGCTCGAGGGGATGCTGCAGGGCTTTCGCGCCGCGCACATCCCGCCCGTCGCGCTCAAGGCCATGCTGACGGACACGAACGCCGCCTGGACGGCCCCCGCGCTCTATGCCGAGATCGCCAAGGAGCACGCCGCCATGCACAGCGGCGTCCGCGCGCACAAGGCGTAAAAAAAATTTCGCGATTTACAGCAAAGAACCGATTGACAAGCGCCCGCGCCTGTACTATGCTATGGGCACGGGTGCGCACCTACCGGCAGTCAGGCGAGGAGAGTCTGACTGCTTTTGTATTTGCCGCCGACATTTCCAAGGGGTTCCCGCTATGAAACACAATCAGATCCGCCAAGTCGTTTTCCCGATCCTGGCCGCGCTCATCTGGGGCACTGCCTTCGTCGCGCAGGACGTCTGCGCCGATACGATCGGCACATTCACCTTCAACGCCGTGCGCTATTTCATTGCCGTGCTCGCGCTGCTGGTGCTCATCGCAGTGCTGAATGCCACGCGCAAGGACCGCCCGCAGCCCACGGAGGCGGAAAAACGCGCCGGACGCAAACAGCTCTGGCTCGGCGGCTTTTGCTGCGGCACGGCGCTGGCCATCGCCTCGAACTTCCAGCAGGCCGGCATCGCCGCCGGGACGGATGCCGGAAAGGCGGGCTTTCTCACGGCGCTGTACGTGGTGCTCGTGCCGGTGTTCGGCCTGTTTTTGAAACGCAAGGTCAGCCTGCCGGTGTGGGTCGCGGTCGCGCTGTCGGTCGTGTCTCTGTACCTGCTGTGCATCAAGGGCAGCTTCCGGCTCGCCGCGGGCGACCTGCTCGTGCTCGTGTGCGCGGTGTGCTTTGCCGTGCACATTCTGGTCATTGACCACTTCGGCAGCGGGTGCGACGGGGTGAAGCTCAGCTGCGTGCAGTTTCTGTTCGCGGGGCTGTGGTCGGCCGTCTGCATCCCGTTTTTCGAGCATGTGGATGCCGCCGCTCTGCTCTCGTGCGCGCTGCCGCTGCTGTATGTGGGCGTGTTCTCGTGCGGCGTGGGCTACACGCTGCAGATCCTCGCGCAGAAGGACTCCAACCCCACGGTCGTCACCATCCTGCTGAGTCTCGAGAGCGTGTTCGCCGTCATCGCGGGCGCGATCATCCTGCACCAGAGCATGACCCCGCGCGAATACCTCGGCTGCGTGCTGATGTTCCTCGCCGTCGTCCTCGCGCAGATCCCGCTGCCGGCCAAGGCCGCCCGCACGGGAAAGTAAGCACCATTCTCATCAAAAAAACCGGGCATCCGGCTGCCGGATGCCCGGTTTTTTTGCATTCTCATGGACACGCACGCCGTAATTTGCTATGCTCTGAAAAAACGTGTAACCAACGCGCCGGAAACGGTGCTTATTCGGGTGAAGGGCCTTCAAAATCACAAGGAAAGGCGATGAGGCTTTGGACGACACCACCATTATCGACCTGTATTTTGCGCGCGACGAAGCGGCGATCCGCCACACGGCCGAGAAATACGGCGGCCGCCTGCGCGCGCTGTCGCACGGGATCGTGCAGGACATGCAGACCGCCGAGGAGTGCGAAAACGACACGTACCTGCAGGCGTGGAACGCCATCCCCCCGCACGATCCAAAAGAATACCTGTATGCGTTTCTGGCGCGCATCACCCGCCACATCTCGCTCAACCGCTGCCGCGACCGCAGGCGCCTGAAGCGCAGCGCGTACATCTGCGAGCTGAGCGCTGAGCTGGAGCAGTGCATCCCCGCGCCGGACGATGCGCAGTGCCGTCTGGACGATCTGGCGCTGAGCGAGGCCATCAACGGCTTTCTGGGCGCGCTGGACGAGGAAAAGCGGAACCTGTTTCTGCGCCGGTACTGGTATCTGGATTCGATCTCCGACCTTGCCCGGCACTTCGCCATGTCGGAAAGCAAGGTCAAAACCACGCTCTTTCGCTGCCGCGCGCAGCTGCGGGCGCACCTGGAAAAGGAGGGTTACACATTATGAGAGGCACCGAACTTCTGGACAAAATGGAGCTTGTGAACGCAGCCTTCGTGCAGGCGGCGGACCAGCCGCCCGCCGGAAAGCGCCGCGGCCGCATCCGGTGGCTCGCCGTTGCGGCGTGCTTCTGCCTCGTCGCCGTCGCCGCCCTGGCCCTCTGGCGGGGCAGCACGCCGGCGCAGCACGCCCCGGCACTGGAGAAGCTGCGCATCCCCGATCTGGTCCCCGGCGGCATGGGCTTTGAGGGGTATTTGTACTACCGCGCCGCCGAGCTGGAAAACGGCAATCCGTGGCACGAGGGCATGGCCCTCTCGTCCCTGCCCGTATACCGCAACGCGGCATACGACGCCTCCGGCCTCGGCATCGCCAAGGGGCTGGACGAGGCGCAGATGCGCGCACTGCTGGATTCCGCCGTGTCCGCGCTCGGCGCCGCGGTGCGCTCTGTCGAGACGGTCACGGCCGAGGGCGCGGACACCGTGACCGAGCTGCGCGCAGCGACCGACCGGGGCGAACTGCGCGCGCAGGCGGACGGGACGCTCGTCTACCTCCTGCCCGACGGCGGGCTCGCGCTCCCGGCGGGGTACAGCTTTACCGCCGGCAGCACGACCGACGATGCGGCACGGGAGACCATCGCCTACCTCGCCGAGCGCTACAGCGCCCTCCTGCGCATGACCGCCCCCGTGCCGGTGACCGGCGGCGACTACAACATCTACGGCGAATACCGCCGCACTTACGCCGTCTATGACGCTGGGGAAACGGACGCAGAGGGCATCGTGAACTACAACCTGTGCAGCGCGTCCTTCGTCCCGACGGAGGACGGGCGGCTGGGCAGCATCCGCATCCGCAATGCGCTGGCCGCGGCGGAAACGCTCGGCGACTACCCCATCGTGTCCGCGGATGATGCCCGGCAGCGGCTGCGCGCGGGCAATTACCAGACCAGCGCGCCCTGCGCGCTGCCGGAGGACGCCGACATTGCCGGAGTGGAGCTGGTGTACCGCACCGGGAGCCGCGAGCAGCTGCTGCTCCCCTACTACCGCTTCTACGTGCGCCTGCCGGACACGGATATGGAATACGCCGACGGGCTGCAGCTCTATGGCGCATACTACGTCCCTGCCGTCACGGACGCGTATCTGGAAAACATGCCTGTCTATGACGGCCGGTTCAATTAAGCGGGGATGTTGCCCATTCGGCCCACTTGTGCGCAAATGCCCCTTGCATTTTTGCCCAAATTGGGCTATAATTCTTGTCAAGAAATTCACAGTAAATGTATGCACAAGGAGGTCGATTCCCCATGAAACTGACACCCGAACAGCAGGCCGTGCTCGACGGCAGCAAGGGCGAAGTCATGGCCAAGGTCATGAAAACGCTCGTCATGTACGGCGACGCCTTCGGCGCGGAAAAGATGGTGCCCGTCACGAGCACCTACGGCCACACGGTCATCAGCTTCGGTATCAACGCCATGAAGCCGGTCTATGACCTGTATGACCAGCTGATCGAAGCCGGCGCGTTTTCCGAGCAGAAATTCACCGCCGACCCGCTCCCGCTCGACAAGAACGTCCCCTCGAACCCGCTACAGGACCTGGTGTTCCGCCAGTTCATGTATAAGCAGCAGGCGCGCTACGAGGCCCAGCTCAAAAAGCTCGGCATCCTCAGCGACAAGGACTACACCTGCACCTGCTACCTCGACGAGGTGGGCAACAAACCCAAGCAGGGCGAGGTGCTCTCGTGGGCGGAGTCGTCCGCCGTGGTGTACGCCAACAGCGTGCTCGGCGCGCGCTGCAACCGCAACTCCGGCATGATCGAGCTCATGGGCTCCATCGCGGGCTGCGTGCCGTATTTCGGCTTCCTGACCGACGACGGACGCAAGGCCGACTGGATCGTCGAGGTGCGCACAACGAAAAAGCCCGAGCCGCAGCTGCTCGGCTCCGCCATCGGCATGAAGGTCATGGAAAAGGTGCCGTATGTCAAGGGGCTCGACCAGTGGATTGGCACGGAGATCAATGAGGACGCCATCGCGTATCTCAAGGACTTCGGCGCGGCCACCGCGTCCAATGGCGCCGTGGGCCTGTACCACATCGAGCACCTCACGCCCGAGGCCGTGCAGCAGGGCGAGGCACTCATCCGCGACGGTGCGCCGGTGTACGTCATCGACGACGCGGAGCTCCAGCGCGTGCGCGAGAGCTATCCGTGCGTGTGGAAGAACCTCAACGCCAAGCCGAAGCTGTGCTTCATGGGCTGCCCGCACATGACGCTCCACCAGCTCATCGACACGACCGAGCGCGTCGAAGCCGGCCTCCGTGCGCACGGCCAGCGCAAGGTCTGCATCCCGACGGTGTTCACCGCCGCGCCCGGCGTCATCGAGGAATTTGAAAAGACGGAGTACGCGCCCCGCCTGCGCAACACCGGCGTCGTGCTCAGCTACATCTGCCCGCTCATGTACATGAACAATCCGCTCAGCAAAGCCATGCCCGTCATCACCTCGTCGAACAAGCTGCGCACGTACACGACCGCGCGCTACTACACCGAGGAAGAGATCATCACCATGATTACGAAGGGGGCCAACTAATATGAAACAGTTTCAGGGTCGCGTCATCTGCCCCGGCACGTGCGAGGCGGAAGCCCTCGTGTCGCACGGCGGCTTCAACACGCTCGCCAGCTATCAGATGGCCTTGATGTTCCACGACAAGCAGGTCAAATGCGGCGACCAGAACAACCCCGACCTGTATAAAAAGCCGATGATCGGCAAGGCCCTGTGCCTGCCGGAGACGATTGGCTCCACCACCGGCGGCATGGTGCTCTACACGGCCTGCGCCTCCGGGCAGCAGCCGGCGTGCATGCTCTTTTCCAAGCACATCGACTCGCTGGCGGCCTCGGGCGCGATCCTCGCGTCCGTGTGGACGGACGCCGACATGCCGGTCATCGACTGCCTGGGCGACGAGTTTCTCGCCGCTGTACAGACGGGGCAGACCGTGCGCGTGCTCGACGGCGGTGTCGTCGAGGTCGCCTGACTTTTGCAGCAACGAAACGGGGCTGACCGGCCGGTCAGCCCCGTTTTTGCGTGTTCTGCCTTCCTTTCGGAAATGGCGGGAGCGTGCGCTGCCTTCTCCTTGAGGAGAAGGCATCCAGCTCTGCTTGCCGGATGAGGTGGAAAGGTCACGGCCATCTCCAGCGGCCCCCGGCATCGCACCGCACATCACCCCGCGCCACGTCTTGACATATCCCCCAAATGTGGTATTCTGTTTTTATTCATTTTGCCCGGTGTTGTCCCCCGGAAAGAGATGCGCGGCATGAAATACGCATTCGGCAACGCCGATCTCCCCGCCGGCACTGCACCGGCGGGGCACTCACGCATCGACCGGCCGAAAGTCAAACGCAATGCCCGGCCCGGCGCCGGGCTCGACCACCTGCTCGCCTGAGCGGGACACATTCTATTGGAAAAACCAGGTGATGCCATGAAAGCGCTTTCCCAGCCGCTGTTCGCCTCCCTGCGCGGGTATGACAAGGCGCAGCTCGGGCCGGATCTGTTCTCCGGCGCGCTCATCGCGCTGCTGTCCATCCCGATCTCGATGGGCTATGCCCAGCTGGCCGGCCTGCCACCGGTCTACGGGCTGTACGGGTCGCTGGTGCCGATCCTGCTGTTTGCAATGCTCAGCACAACGCGGGAGTTCATCTTCGGCGTCGACGCCGCGCCGGCCGCCATGATTGGCGCGGTGGTCACATCGCTCGGCGTCACGCCCGGCGGCGCGGAGGCCATGCGCGTCGTGCCGGTGCTGACACTGTACGTCGCGCTGTGGCTGGCCGTGTTCGCGCTCGTGCGTGCGGATAAGGCCGTTGATTACATCTCCGAGCCCGTCATAGGCGGGTTCATCAGCGGCGTCTGCTGCGAGATCATCCTCATGCAGGTACCGAAGCTGCTCGGCTCTGGCACCGGCACGGGCGAGCTCTTCGAGCTGCTGGGGCACATCTTTGACGCAGCAACGGTCATCAACTGGCCGACCGCCGCGCTCGGCTTCGAAACGCTTGCAGTTTTGCTCATCGCGCCGCGCAAATGGCCGAAGGTGCCATGGGTGCTCGTGATGATGGTGCTCGGCGGGCTGCTCGGCGCGTTTGCGCCGCTGGCCGACTGGGGCGTGGCGCTGCTGGCCGCCGTGCCGCGCGGTCTGCCGAAGGTCGCGCTGCCGGATCTGACTGCGCTGCCGTTCACGCAGGCACTCGTGGCGACGCTGCCGGTCGCGGCCGTCATTCTGGCCGAGACGCTGCTGGCCTCGGCCGGCACGGCGCAGAAAAACGGCTACCGTCTCAACGGCCGCCGCGAGATCGCGACGTATGCCGTCTGCAACGTCACCGCTGGGCTCGTCGGCTGCTGCGTCGTGTCGGGCAGCGTGTCGCGCACGGCCGTCAACGAGCGCAACGGCGGCAAGACGCAACTCGTGTCCGTCATGGCGAGCGTGACCATGCTCGTCGTGCTGCTCGTCGCCACGCCGCTCATCCGCTTCCTGCCCGTGCCGGTGCTGACGGCCATCGTCGTCAACGCGCTCATCGGGGCGACGGAGTTCGGCATCGCGCGGCGGCTCTGGCGCGTCAACCGCGTGGAGCTCGGCATCTTTGCCGGGGCGTTTCTGGGCGTGCTGCTGCTCGGCGCGATCAAGGGCGTGCTCGTGGGCATGGTGCTGTCGTTCATCGACGTGCTCATGCGCGCGGCCGCGCCCCAGCGCACCTTCCTCGGCACGCTGCCGGGCAAGGCCGGGTTCTTCCCGATCGACCGCGTCAGCGGCGTGCAGGCGCTGCCGCACATCGTGCTCTACCGCTTCAGCGGCAGTCTGTTCTTTGCCAACATCCGCCGCTTTCAGGAGGACATCGAGGGCGCGGTGCAGCCCGACACGCAGGCCGTCATCGTCGACGGCAGCGCCATCGTGAGCGTGGACATCACGGCGTGCGACCGGCTCGTCGCGCTCAACCGCAAGCTGCGTGCGCAAGGCGTGCGCTTTTACCTGACCGAGCACATCGGCGAGGTCAACGACCAGCTGCGGCACTTTGAGGCCGGGGAGCTGATTGAATCCGGCGCCGTGCGCCGCACGATCCAGGGCGCGCTGCGCGATGCCGGCTCAGCCGTCGACATCGGCGGGTCGCAGCAGCGCATCCCCGACAACATGGACGACATCCGCCAGCTCCAGGAGCTCGAGTGGCTCTACGGAGCGGACGCTGAGGTGCAGATCGAGCGCAACGTGCAGCTGCTGCTCGCGCGTATGCGCGCGACGGACGACGTCGCGGAGCGCCGCACCATGCTCGAGCACTTCCTCAACGAGGACTTCCACTTCGGCAGCATCGACACCGACGAGGTGCTGCTGCACCTGGAAGGCCACACGGACGAGCTGGCCGCGCTGCTCGGCAACTCCGAGGACGACGTGTTCACCGACCTCGAGGTCGAGCGCGACAGCCTTATCGACCGCGTCGAGCAGGACTATCCCGAGCTCGTCGAGCACGTGCGCGAGCGGCGCGACCACCTCGACCACGACTTCCGCGCAAACCACCCCTCGAGCGCGGCCCGCATCGAGGCCCGCCGCGCGCAGCTGCACGCACGCATCGAGCGCGAGCGCGCCGAGCGAAACGAGCGCCGCGCCCAGCATCAGGCGGAGCTGCTCGAGCGGCATGCCGAGCACACGGCCGCGCGTCAGGAGCGGCACGAGCAGCACGCCACCGAGCAGCAGCTGCGCCATGAGCAGCAGCTCGAGGCGCGCCTGCGCCGCCAGGCGGAGGAGCAGGTCGCGCGCGAGCAGCGTCAGGCAGCGGAGCTGGCCCGCCGGGCGCAGCACGCAGCCGAGAAGGCCCGGCGCCACGCCGAGCATGCAGCCGAGCGCGCGCAGCGCCATGCCGACCACCTGGCCGAAAAGGCGCAGCATCACGCCGACCACGCCGCGGAGCGCGCACAGCGTCACGACGACCGCCATGACAGCAGGGACTGACCGCAGGCACAAACGCAAAACAGGATAGAAAACCGGAAGGGGCAGCCACCTCTTCCGGTTTTGTTGTATGTACAGGTCTCCGCCCCGCCGCGCACCTGTAGTTCTCTCCCTGCAGAAGCAGTCGGAGCGTGCGATGCCTTCTCCTCGCCGAGAAGGTGGCAAGCTCTGCTTGCCGGATGAGGTGGAAAGGTCATGGCCGCCTCCAGCGGTACCGGTGATGCGCCGCCCCCGGTCTCGGCCCCGCCGCGCTGGCAAAAAACATCGGCGTCACGGAGTTATCTCCGTGACGCCGATGCGTCGGTGCGCGCACTTAGCGTTTGCGCTTATTCTTCTGATACAGGGCCCACAGGCCGTTGAGCAGCAGGTTCTTGTCATACGTGATCTCGCGCCGGCAGTACGGAATGATGCAGCCGCCGAGGCCGCCGGTCGCAATGACGGCGGCGGGCTCGCCGAGCTCGGCCTCCATGCGCTCGATCATGCCGTCGAGCATGGCCGCCGTACCGAAAACGCTGCCGGAGCGCATGGCCTCGACCGTGTCGGTGCTGATGCACTTTTTCGGCGCGTCGAGCGAGATGTGCGGCAGCTGCGACGTGCCGTTTGCGAGCGCCTCGAGCGAGATGCCCACGCCGGGAATGATGGCCCCGCCGAGCACGCGCGCCTCACGGTCGATCACGGTCATGGTGGTGGCCGTGCCCATGTCGATGATGATGAGCGGCGGGGCATGGATGGCCAGCGCGGCGGCAGCGCCGACGACGAGGTCGCTGCCCATGGCGGCAGGATTGTCGAGCGCGATGTTCAGCCCCGTTTTCATGCCGGGGCCGACGACGAGCGGACGGATGCCCGTGATCATGCGCACGGCGGCGATGAGCGCGCCGTTGATCGGCGGCACGACGGACGACAAAATGGCGCCGTCGATGTCCTCCGGCGCGATGCCGGAAAACTCGATCACCTGCCGCAGCGAGATGGCGTACTCGTGCGCGGTCTTGTCGCGGTCGGTCTCCAGACGGGCAATGTTGCGGATGCCGGACTCGTCGAGAAAACCGATCACAATATTCGTATTGCCAACGTCCAGAGCCAGCAGCATATCAGTCCACCGGGCCTTTCTTGCCGGCCGCAATCAGCCGGGTAATGGTCGGGCTCAGGACGAGGTTCACGCCCAGCTCGAGCAGGAAGTTCACGCCCACGAGGGTCGTGACGATATAGGTCGCGACAGCCGTGCCGCCGGCCCACGCCTGCAGCTGCGGCTGATAAAACAGCACCATGGCAAGCACGAACAGCCCGGTGTTGACGACCGGGGCGGCCGCAGCCGCGACGATGACGCCCGCGAGCGGGTGCTTTTTGCCGATGGCGCGATAGAGCGCACCGGCAACGAGGCCGGCCGCCGTGCCCTTGATGAGGCAGACGAGCACGGTCATGACCGGGCGCGCGGAAAACATGATGTAACCGCCCTGATCGGCGCCGGTGACGACGGCGATCGTGACGACGACGCCAAACACGAAGCCGAGCCACGCGCCGGCGCTCACGCCGTAAACGGCTGCGCCGACCACGATCGGGATCAGCACGAGCGACACGGCGAACGGGCCGACCTTGATGAAGCTGCCGAGCAGCTGCAGCACGACGACGATGGCGGTGAAGAGTGCAAGCCCAGCCAGACGCCGGGTCTTACCATTGCTGTTGTTCATTTTTGATACCTCCTAAAGCTGCTGTTCCCGCTCCGGGCGGGATATAGCGCAGGAGTATTTTACCCAATCCGACGCAAAAAATCAAGAGCGGACGCGCAAACTTTGCACGTCCGCCCATGACAATTTTTCAGGATGGGATTACTTGAGTGCGTCCACGGTCGCCAGATACAGGGCATCCGACCCGTCGGACGGCATGAGGAAGCCGGTGCGCGGCGAGAAGCTGAAGCCGTTGAGCGTCGGGCCGTCCTGCAGGCAGGAGCGCTTGAACTGCTGGCTGAAGAGGCGGCGGCAGTAGCTGCGCAGCCACTTTTTGAGCGTCGCGTGGTCAAACTCGTCGCCGTAGGCGATGTCGGCCAGGCGCAGCACCTTCTCGGGCGCGAAGCCGTGATCGACCAGATAGTACAGGAAGAAGTCCTGGAGGTTATACGGGCCGACGGAGTCCTCGCTCTTCTGGGCGATCTCGCCGTTGCGCGTCGGGGGCAGCAGCTCGGGGCTGACCGGCGTGTCGAGCACGTCGAGCAGGGCCTTGGCGAGCACTTTGTCCTCCGTCGTCTCGGCGACGTAGCGCACGACCATCTGCACCATGGTCTTGGTGGAGCCGGCGTTGACATCGTACATGGAGATGTGGTCGCCGTTGTAGGTGCACCAGCCGTCGGCAAACTCGCTCATGTCCTCGGTGCCGACATGGATGCCGCCGTCGGCAAAGCCGTTGGCCACGTCCATGAGGATCTGGGTGCGCTCGCGCGCCTGGGAGTTTTCGTAGACAACATTGCGGTTTTCGGGGTCGTGGCCGATGTCTTTAAAGTGCTGCATGACGCTCTCGCCGATGTCGATGACGCGCACGGTCGCGCCGAGCTGCTCGGACACGATGATGGCGTTGGACTTCGTGCGGTCGGTCGTGCCGAAGCACGGCATGGTCACGGCAGTGACGTAGTCGGCCGGCAGGCCCATCATCTTCACGGCCTCGGCGCAGATGATGACGGCGAGCGTGGAGTCCACGCCGCCGGAAATGCCGACGACCGGGTGCTTGAGATTGGCGTACTGCATGCGGCGCACGAGGCTGGCGGCCTGCATATGCAGCAGGCGCTTGGCCGCGGCGTGATAATCGGCCGGGTCGTCCGGGCGGTAGGGATACTTGCCGAACGGGCGGGTGAGCACGGTCTCCTCAATGCCCTCGCCCCACTCGGTGACGACGTAGGACGCGGCGTCGCCGGTGAAGGTCGCGTCCTTGCGGCGCGCGGCGATGAGCAGCTGCACGTCGAGCTCGGTCACGATATCGGAGCAGCCGTCCTCGGCGCTCTCGAGCACCTTACCGTCCTCAGCGATAAGGCACAGGCCGGAATACGTCGCGTCGGTGCTCGACTCGCCGAAGCCGGGGGCCGCCAGCACGACGCCGGCGTGCAGTTTCGCGCTCTCGGCGCGCACGGCGGTGGTCACGCGGCAGGCGGAGTCCGTCGCCATCGGGAAGCCCGCCATCTCGACGAGCACGGTCGCACCGGCGAGCGCATGACGCACAGCCGGGGACACCGGGGCGGACACGTCCGCGCCGACGAGCACGGCGACGTTCAGCTCGCTGACTTCGCTGTGCTGGAACAGCTGCTGCGGGTGGAAATCGACCGGGCCGAGGGAGCCGATCTGAATATCGTCGAGCAGCGCGCCGGGCAGGGCGAAGTGCTTGTCGCCCGGGCAGCTGGCCGGCACGACGCCGAGCAGCTCACCGTTGCACACGGCGGCCGCCGCGTCATACACCTTCGCGCCCTGCGCGACCGGCAGGCCGACGAACACGAGCATGTCCTTGCCCTCGGACGCCTTGACGACCTTTTCGAGCGCGGCCGCCGCGCCCGCGAGCAGGGTGTTCTGGTAGAACAGATCGCCGCAGGTGGCGCCCGTGAGCGTCAGCTCCGGGAACACGAGCACCTTCACGCCGAGGCGTGCGTGCTCGTCCATGGCGCGGATGACGGCATCCGCATTGAACATCGGGTCTGCTACCCGGATCTCGGGAGCAGCCGCTGCAACCTTGATAAATCCGTGTTTCATGTTGATTCTTCCTTTTCTCTATACTAATTTGCTTTCTCGAATGTAAAGAGCGCCGCATCGTAAAACTTCAGCACCGCGCCGCGCACAGGCACGTATTCCTTTTCCGACGCCGTCACGGTGACGGTGCCGTCACGTACCTCGGCGTGCGCGGTCTCGTCGAGCACGGGCAGGACGTTGGCATTGAGCTCCTGCGCGAGCTCGTCGAGGTGCTGGGCGTAATACGTGCTGTCGTGCGGCGGCGTATAGCCCGGCACGGGGTTTGCGCCCCGCGTGAGGCAGAACACCACCATCAGCACCGACAGCAGCAGCACGAAGCCGCCGCCCACGGGCCCGAGCCAGCGGGCGATCTGCGCGCCGGGTTCCTCCTTCGCGGTCGGGTCCGGCGGCGGGACGATCTTCGGCATGGCTTAAAACCGGATACGCGCGGCGATGTAATCCTCCAGCTGCTCCATGGGGATGCGCTCCTGCTGCATGGAGTCGCGGTCGCGCACGGTCACGCAGCCATCGGTGGCAGAGTCAAAGTCGAACGTCACGCAGTACGGCGTGCCGATCTCATCCTGGCGGCGGTAGCGCTTGCCGATGGAGCCGGCCTCGTCATAGTCGCACATGAAGCGCTTTTGCAGCTTGTGGTAGAGCTCGGTCGCGGGCTCGGAGAGCTTTTTCGACAGCGGCAGCACCGCGCATTTGAACGGCGCGAGCGCCGGGTGGAAGTGCATGACGACGCGGGTGTCGTTCTTGGCCTCGTCCACGACCTCCTCGTCATATGCCTCGCACAGGAAGGCGAGCGTCACGCGGTCGGCGCCGAGCGACGGCTCGATGACGTAGGGGATGTAGTGCTCGTTTTTCTCCTGGTCGAAATAGTCCATGTCCTGGCCGGAGAACTTCTGGTGCTGGGTCAGGTCGTAGTTCGTGCGGTCGGCGACGCCCCAGAGCTCGCCCCAGCCGAACGGGAACAGATACTCAAAGTCGGTCGTGGCCTTGGAGTAGAAGCTCAGCTCCTCCTTCTCATGGTCGCGCAGGCGGAGGTTCTCATCGTGCATGTTCAGGCCCTTGAGCCACTCGTGGCAGAAGCTGCGCCAGTAATCGAACCACTCGAGATCGGTGTCCGGCTCGCAGAAGAACTCCAGCTCCATCTGCTCGAACTCGCGGATGCGGAAAATGAAGTTGCCCGGCGTGATCTCGTTGCGGAAGCTCTTGCCGATCTGGCAGACGCCGAACGGGATCTTGCGGCGCGTCGTGCGCTGGATGTTCTTGAAGTTGACGAAAATGCCCTGCGCGGTCTCGGGGCGCAGATACACCTCGGCGGCCGTGTCCTCGGTCACGCCCTGGTGGGTCTTGAACATGAGGTTGAACTTGCGGATATCGGTAAAGTCGCTCTTGCCGCAGCCCGGGCAGGGGATCTGCTGCGCGCGGATGAAGGCAACCATCTCGTCGTTGGTCATGGCCTCGACGTTCACGTCGGGCATGGGATTCTCGGCCAGCCAGCCCTCGATGAGCTTGTCGGCGCGGTGGCGCATCTTGCAGGACTTGCAGTCGATGAGCGGGTCATTGAACGTCGTCACGTGGCCGGAAGCCACCCAGACCTGCGGGTTCATGAGGATGGCGGAGTCGAGCCCGACGTTGTAGGGGTTTTCCTGCACGAACTTCTGCCACCAGGCGCGCTTGACGTTGTTTTTCAGCTCCACGCCGAGCGGGCCGTAGTCCCAGGAGTTGGCGAGGCCGCCGTAGATCTCGGAACCGGGGTACACAAAGCCGCGGTTCTTGCACAGGGCGACGATCTTGTCCATGGTTTTTTCGGTGTTTTTCATTGTTTTTCCTCCCTGCTCCGCCAATGGCGATGGCGGAAGCCAAATGATCTCCGCCGATGGCTTCGGCGGGACGCGTCCAGCCGGAAATGACCCGATCGGACAATTTTATATTATAGCACCGCGCCCCCCGTCCTGCAAGGAATGACACAACGTTAACACGAGACGGGCGCTTGTCTGCAATTTTGGTTGCGTTCCCGAAAAAATCATGTTAAACTACTTTTACCCCCAGTTGTCAGCCGGGGGGTACTCACAAAAGTAAAGGAGACGATAACCATGTCCATTTCCGTTGGCGCCGTCGGCACCGCTTCCGCCGTCGTGACGCCTGAAAATACCGCGGCTGCGGTCGGCTCCGGCGCGCTGCCGGTGTTCGCCACGCCGTACATGATCGCCCTGATGGAAAACGCCGCCTGCAACGCCATTGCCGACGGTCTGGAGGAAGGCCAGAGCAGCGTCGGCACGAAGCTCGACGTGTCGCACGACGCGGCGACGCCCGTCGGCATGCACGTCACGGCCAGGGCCGAGCTTGTGGAGGTCGACCGCCGCCGCCTCGTGTTCCGCGTCACGGCGGAAGACGATGCCGGCCCCATCGGCCAGGGCACGCACGAGCGCTTTCTCATCATGGCGGACAAGTTCCTCGCCAAGGCGGAAGCCAAGAAGGGCTGAGTCCCCCCCTGCCCCGCCCAAAAATGCACCGGTCCTGCGGAAATTGAGAAAGATTCACAAAATGTCCCTTTCTTTTTGCCGCGCGATCGGTTACACTGTAGTTAACAGATCCGGGGCGACCCGGAGTGGAAAACCTGAAAGGAGTGGCGTTTTATGAAGTTCACGTTCATCGAAAAGAAAATGGCCCCGTCCGATTCCCTGCGTGCGTACGCGGAGAAAAAGGTCAGCAAGATCGACCGGCTCTTCCGCACCGAAAGCGAGGCAAACGTCACCTTCAGCACGGAGCGCGGCCGCTTCACGGCCGAGATCACGATCAAGAACAACGGCACATTCTTCCGCGCCCATGAGACGACGAGCGACATGTACGCCTCCGTCGACTCCGCCGTGGCGACGATCGAGCGCCAGATCCGTAAGAACAAGACCCGCCTGGCCAAAAAGCTGCGCGATGGCGCCTTCGAGCGCGAGGTGCAGCCGGAGTACGTCCCCGCAGATGACACGGTCGAGGCCGGCGCGTTCGAGGTCGTGCGCCGCAAGCGCTTCCCCATCAAGCCCATGAGCGTCGAGGAAGCGATCCTGCAGATGGATCTGCTCGAGCACACGTTCTTCGTGTTCCGCGATGTTGCGTCCGACGGCGCCGTGTCGGTGGTCTACCGGCGCAAAAACGGCGGCTACGGCCTCATCTCCGACGAGGCGGAGTAAGCGCCTGCCCCCTGTTTTCGGGGCGGCAAAGCGATCCCAGCATCCAAAAATCCATGCACGCCCCGCGCCTTTCGGCGCGGGGCGTGTTTTGCCATGTCAGAGGGTATCACCGGAAGCTGCGCCTTTTCAAGCCTTCTCCTCAAGGAGAAGGCTTCGCACGACCTGATTACCCTGCAAGGGGAAGGCTCGGGTGCGCGTCGGCCCGCAGTGCACCACCGGCACCCCCCACCTAAAAAGATGGACAGACAGAGCTGGGGGACTCTGTCTGTCCAAACGATTCTACTGCCCTTTGGGGTGGCAGCTATGGCACTGCGCACCGCAATGGGCACAGTTGCCGCCGCAGGAGGATTTCCCTTGCCGCTTCTGGCGGATCAGGGAAAGGGAAATGAAGGTGACAATGGCGATGAGTACAATCGAAATCAAAATCGTAGAGAGGTTCGCGCCAATCCAGCTGAACATGGAAAATCACTCCTTTGCGTTTACGAATTTTGGAAAGGCTCAGGCCTTGAGCGTGGTGGCTTCCTTGTAGGGGCGCACCAGCATGTAGATGATACCGGCCAGGGCCAGGATCGCGCAGATGAGGCCGATGATGTTCAGGTTGCCGGTAAAGGCGCAGCCGAACTGGTAGATCATCAGGCCGCACAGGTAAGCAAAGCCGCACTGATAGCCGATGGCGAACCAGGTCCACTTCTGGCTGTTCATCTCGCGCTTGATGGCGCCGATGGCCGCGAAGCACGGAGCGCACAGAAGGTTGAACACCAGGAAGCTGTAACCGCTGATGCCGTTGAAGGCAGCCGCGATGTTCTGGTACACGGTGCCGTCGCCGCCGCCGTAGAGGATGCCGAGCGTGCCGACGATGTTCTCCTTGGCAACGAGGCCGGTGATGGAGGCGACTGCTGCCTGCCAGTTGCCCCAGCCGAGGGGCTTGAAGATCCAGGCGATGACGCCGCCGATGGCAGCGAGGATGGAGTAGTCGATCTCGTCCTCGGACAGCATGCGGAACGTGCCGTCGACCGTGCCGAAATACGTGGTGAACCAGACGAGGATCGTGGACAGCAGGATGATCGTACCGGCCTTCTTGATGAAGGACCAGCCGCGCTCCCACATGGAGCGGAGCACGTTGCCGAGTGTCGGCCAGTGGTAGGCCGGCAGCTCCATGACGAACGGAGCCGGATCGCCGGAGAACATCTTTGTCTTCTTGAGCATGATGCCGGAGAGGATGATGGCGGCCATGCCGATGAAGTAAGCGGAGGTGGAGACCCATGCGCTGCCGCCGAAGATGGCGCCTGCGATCATGGCGATGAAGGGGACCTTGGCGCCGCAGGGGATGAAGGTGGTGGTCATAACGGTCATCCGGCGGTCGCGTTCATTTTCGATGGTACGGGAAGCCATGATACCGGGCACGCCGCAGCCCACGCCGATGAGCATGGGGATGAAGGACTTGCCGGACAGGCCGAACTTGCGGAACACGCGGTCCAGCACGAAGGCGATACGGGCCATGTAGCCGCAGGCCTCCAGGAAGGCCAGCATCAGGAACAGAACCAGCATCTGGGGCACGAAGCCCAGCACCGCGCCCACACCGGCCACGATACCGTCATTGATCAGGCCGCTGAGCCAGTCGGCGGCACCGGCAGACTCCAGACCATTGCTGACCAGCACGGGGATACCGGGGACCCACACGCCGTAGTCGGCGGGGTCGGGGGCGTCAAATCCGTTTTCAGTGAGATACTTCACGGCGTCCACAAAGGTCATCTGCACCACGTTGTCCAGCTTGTCCGCACCCTCGGGCAGGGCGTCATAGTAGGCGGTCATGGTGTTGATGGCCAGGGTCTCCTCGTCCTCCACGTCCACGGTGGCGGTGGAGGAGCCGGGCTGGAAGCTCCGCATTTCTGCCAGCAGGGCCTGGGCGTCAAAGTCCTCGGCCTCGGGGTCGATCTCCGTGCCCAGGAAGGCGTCCACAGCCTGGATGGCGGCGGTGTAATCGTCGTTGACGGCGTTATACTCCTTGCTGCCGATGCCCAGCAGGTGCCAGCCGTCGCCGAACACGCCGTCGTTGGCCCAGTCGGTGGCGGGAGCGCCCACGGCTACCATGGCGATCCAGTAAACCAGGAACATCACCACGGCGAAGATGGGCAGGCCCAGCCAGCGGTTGGTGACCACCTTGTCGATCTTGTCGGAGGTGGACAGCTGGCCCTTGTTCTTCTGCTTGTAGCAGCTCTTGATGATCTCGGCGATGTAAACGTAGCGCTCGTTGGTGATGATGCTCTCGGCGTCGTCGTCCAGCTCCTTCTCGGCGGCCTGGATGTCCTGCTGGATGTGCTGCATCACGTCGGCGGGGATGCTGAGCTTCTGCAGTACCTTGTCGTCCCGCTCGAAAATCTTGATGGCGTACCAGCGCTGCTGCTCCTCGGGCAGGGTGTGGACGGCGGCCTCCTCAATGTGGGCAATGGCGTGCTCCACGGGGCCGGAGAAGGTGTGCATGGGGATGGTCTTGGTCTGGCCCTTGGCGGCCTTCACGGCGGCCTCGGCGGCGTCCATCACGCCGTCGCCCTTCAGAGCGGAGATCTCCACGATCTCGCAGCCCAGCTGGCGGGACAGCTCCTTGACGTTGATCTGGTCGCCGTTCTTGCGGACCACGTCCATCATGTTCACGGCGATGACCACGGGAATGCCCAGCTCCGTCAGCTGGGTGGTCAGGTACAGGTTGCGCTCCAGGTTGGTGCCGTCGATGATGTTCAGGATGGCGTCGGGGCGTTCGCCGATCAGGTAATTCCGGGCCACCACCTCCTCCAGGGTGTAGGGGGACAGGGAGTAGATGCCGGGCAGGTCCATGATGACCACGTCATCGTGCTTCTTCAGCTTGCCCTCCTTCTTTTCCACAGTGACGCCGGGGAAGAGGATGGAATTCACCACAGTGCCCTCGATGCGGCAGCCCAACCGTTTGATGCCCATGTCGATCGCTTCGAGGATCGTCTCCTCGCAGATCGGCTTCGAAATAATCAGCAGCAGATCGACGTCGGGGTGGAGCAAACGCATCATTTTCAGCGCACGTTTGTCACTCGACGTGAACAGATAGAGCGAGTTGGCGGGTTTCTTGGCCATCACCGTGTTGTACACCTTCTCGCAGTACTCGCGCAGCCGCTCTTCGGGATAACTCTCGACCGGCTTCGTCTTCATTTCTAACTCGATGTATACGTTGTCCTTGTCGGCGAAGAAGTCCACCAGCTCGGGCAGGAAGATCAGGTCGTTGCCCTGGTTGGTCTTGACCTTGCGGATCTCGTCGGCCGTCATCGTCTCCACCACGCGCTTGCAGGGCGTCAGACGTGCCAGCGTCTCGTCGTGCGAGATCACCAGCTCGCCGTCGCGGGTCATGCGGATGTCGGTCTCGAAGCCGCGGTAGCCGGCGTCGTAGCTGGCCTGAAAGGCCGAAAGGGTGTTTTCATCGTGTTCCATGCGTCCGCCGCGGTGCGAGAAGAGACGGATCTCCTGCTCCTGAGCCGAGGCGTCGAGCGTCGCGGCCATGCAGGCGGCCAGTGCGATCAAACGGATAGCTTTCATCGAATTTGAATTTAGGTTATGTAAGTTCTCGAATATCATGGATGATCGTTCGCCCGTGACGGCGGGATTCACCCTTTTCGGGAATACCGCGTGCCGGGAGCGACGAACAAAAGTAGCGTTTTTTTTCGGTTTTGCAAACGTCGGCGTCCGATTCCTTTCGATTCCCTTTCATTTTCTTCCGGCCGGTACGCCTTCCGTTTGCGGGGAGACGAAAACCGGAGCCTTTCGGGGGCTCCGGTCGTGTGTCGGGCGGAGGAACGTGTCCGGTCAGTATTTCACCTTGATGTAGGGGGCGTTCTCCGCCAGCCAGTTCTTGACGCGGATGGGCACGTCGGTGCACATCAGGTCGCAGCCCAGATAGGCGCCGAGCATGAAATCCTCGACCGACTGGCCGGGCCACAGGATGACGGTCAGCCCCTCCTTGTGCGCCTTCTTCACCGCCTTGCGGCTCGTGCCGTCCATCGTGCAGCTCAGGCGCTTGATGCCTACGGCCTTGCTGAAATCGATCGTCTCGTCGCAGCAGGGTTTGCCCGTGATGAGCATCAGCTCGGCGTCGGGATGGTTCATCTGCATGTAGCGCAGCGCACGGTAGTCGCTCGATGTGAAGACGAACTGCGCGTCGGCCGGCTCGGCCGCCTTCACCATGCGGTAGAGTTCGTCGCAGTATCGGGCCAGCCGTTCCTCGGGGTAGAGCGCCGCGGGGTGGGTCTTCATCTCGAACTCGACGTAGAGGCCCTCTTTGCCTTCGAGGAATTCGAGCAGTTCGTCGAGGAACATCATCTTGTTGCCCTGCTTGGTCGCCAATTGGCGGATTTCGGCCTCGGTCTTCTCCTCGACGGTTCCCGTACCGTCGGTCGTGCGTTCGAGCGAGCTGTCGTGGGTGATGACCAGCGCGCCGTCGCGGGGCATGCGGATGTCGGGCTCGAAGCCGCGGTAGCCGGCGTCGTAGCTGGGCTGAA
>ERZ826613.401-NODE-401-length-63888-cov-4.419015_pt1 | contig 63888 bp, 66 predicted proteins | sample MGYA00519925_ERZ826613 | MGnify/ENA primary metagenome ERZ826613 (study PRJEB31778, sample SAMEA3449236) | human gut metagenome | biome: human gut; feature: human-associated habitat; material: faeces | place: United Kingdom | collected 2010/2012 ... | reverse complement strand
CGCGATTTTCAGCGTTAATTTTCTTTTTTATCCTCGGCGGCACGGGTTATGGCGGTGCTGCCGAATTTTTTTCGCAGCTTATAAACAGAAGCCTCTATTTTTTCCTCTGCCTCCTGCTTTTCGGAATTTCCGAAAATATCCTCCTGCACCGCGGTTTGGTAATCCCTTAAATTTATAGCCCTCAGCCCTACCGAGCGCAGCGGCTCTGTAAAGCTGAAATGCTCCCTTAAAAGGTTCATTCCGCGCTCGGCTATGGCTTTTGCGCTGTTCACCGAGTCGGGAAAGCTGCGGCTGTACTCCTTAACCGAAAGCGAGGTATTGCGTATATGCACCTGCACGCCGCCCGCATACAGCCCGTGCTCGCGCAGAGAATCGGATATTTCGCGTGCAAGCCTTAAAAACATTCCCCAAATTTCATCGGGTGTTTTAAAATCCGCCCCGCGCGTTACAGAGCGGCCTATGCTTTTAGGTACGCTTTTTTCATCCAGCCGTGATACGGGCGAATTATCCTCCCCCAAGGCGCAGCGCTTTAATTCAAGCCCGTTTTTCCCGAGCAGGCGCTCTAATGTTTCGGCGGAGCACACGGCGGCGTCGCCTATTGTGCAAATGCCGCAGGAGCGCAGTTTTTCGGTAGTTTTGCGCCCGGCAAAAAGCAGGTCGGAAACCGGCAGCCGCCATATTTTTTCCTTAAAATTTTCGCGGGATATTACCGTTATGCCGTCGGGCTTTTTCATATCTGACCCGAGCTTTGCAAAAACCTTGTTAAAGCTGACCCCCACCGAAACCGTAATACCGAGCTCCCGCTTTATTTCACGGCGTATTTTATCGGCTATTTCCTCACCGCTGCCGAAAAGCAGGCGGCTGCCCGTAACGTCCAGCCAGCACTCATCTATGCCGAAGGGCTCTATCATATCGGTATATTCTTCGTAAATTTTGTGGGCTTTCTTTGAGTATTCCTTGTATTTATCCATGAGCGGCGGCAAAATTACAAGGTCGGGGCATTTTGCCCTTGCTTCAAAAATAGCTTCGGCGGTTTTAACTCCGCAGCGCTTTGCCGCCTCGTTTTTTGCAAGCACAATGCCGTGCCGCTGCTCCCTATCTCCGCAAACCGCAACCGGCAGCGAGCGCAGGGTGGGGTTGAAAAGCAGAGAAACCGACGCGAAAAAGTTATTCAGGTCGCAATGCAAAATTACTCTGTCTTCCATTTCTCACACCTCACAGAACATTTGTTCAATAAATATTATAGCCCATTTTCTTCGCCTTGTAAAGCGGAAAATTTATCGAGAGCTAAGCGGTGCAGCCGTTCTGTCTGGCGCTGGCTGTAATTTATTGTAAAGCTTATTTCCGGCAGCGTTTTTCCGAGAACGTATTTAAGATAGAGTATTTCGGAAAGCAAGCCGCCGTCTGTTTTTTCTATTTTTTCTTCAATTTCGCGCCTCAAGCCTTCGGCATCCTCAATAAGCGCGCGGTATTCCTCTGCTTTTTGGGGGTAAAGCGCAATTTGCCCCTGTAATCTTTGAATTTTTGTGTGCTGCAAAAGATAAAGCGAAAGATATTTTTTAGCTTCTTTTCTCATTTTTTATTTCCCTCGGATAAAATATAGGCGACATATTTGCCGTAGCTGTAATCCGTGCCGTGCGCCCTGTTATATTCCTCAACTTCCCTTGCAATGCGGCTTATGGGATTAGCCTTCGCAAGCCTTCGCATAAGCCGCTGCCTGCGCCACATTTCCTCGCCGCGCCGCCGGCAGGCTTCGCTGCAATATTCACCGCCGTCTGTCAGCTTTGCACCGCAGCAGCGGCAGTGAGTGAGATTTTTTTCGTGAATGTTGGTGCTTTTACAAAACGGGCAGCAGCGTTTTTCCTCAAAGGGCGGCGAATTAAAGCCGTGTGTTTCACGGTATGTATCGGGCTTTTCAAACTGACTTCCGCAATCGGAGCAAATTAGCATTTTTATCTACTTCCTTTCTTTGTCTACACTATAAAGAAAGAAAACGTATGGCAGTTTGTAAACACCGATAAATAAAATATATTAAGTTTATTTATCCTTTCTTAACAAAATGCGTGAAATAATATCATATAATATATTTATAAAATGAAAGGAGCGGAAATATGGATTTCAGATACAGGCTTATGCGATTTATGTCCGGCAGAAACGGTCCCGATGAGCTTTTCGCGCTTATATTCGCGGTTTCTGTTATTTTATCGGTAATAAATATTTTTGTGCGCTCCTCCATTTTGCAAATTGCGGTTTACGCCGTAATGCTTTTGGCGCTTTTCCGCCTTTTCTCCCGAAATACCGAGCGCAGAAGGCGCGAAAATGAAAAGCTTTTATCAATGCTCGGCGTGTTTCGCCGCAAAAAAAGCTTTCACGAGCAAAAACGCGCCGATAAATGCCACATATATAAAAAGTGCCCCGATTGCAAAGCGGTTCTGCGCCTGCCTAAAAGACCCGGTGTGCATAAAACCGTCTGCCCGAAGTGCGGCAGGGAATTTACCGTAAAGGTGCGCAAATGAAAAAAATAACGCTGCGAAAATTTTTAGCCGTACATATTCCCGCGGCGGTCGTAATTGTGCTGTATATTATTTTGCCGATAGGCTGCCCCATAAAATATTTTCTGCACATCGATTGCCCCGCCTGCGGCAGCACAAGGGCAATTATTTCTCTGCTGCGGGGAGATATACGCGCATATTTTACATATAATCCGGTGGCTCTGCCGCTGTTGGCGGTTGTTCTTTTTGCGCTGCATAAGGGGCTTTTTAATTTAAACCGCCGCACCGAAATGATTATTTTAATACCCTCTGCGGTGTGTGTATTTATTGTATATATTTACAGAATAATATTTATGCAATAAAAATATGCGAAAAATGTATTTTTTTGTTGTAATTTTCTGTTCTATATAGTATAATGGATTCATAATCTAAAATATAAGGGGATATGGATTATGGATCAGAACAAAGTAGATATGTATGTCATGACAAACCAGAAGTATTTTCCGGCAGAGAAAATAATGTATCTCAAGGAAAAGCTTGCCGCAATGGACGAGAGTAAGTTCACAATGGTTTCCACCGTTGAGCTTAAAGACCCGACCACAATTCTTTTGGTTTCCATTTTCTTAGGGACACTCGGAATTGACCGCTTTATGCTGGGCGATACCGGAATGGGAATACTTAAACTTCTTACCGGTGGTTGCTGCGGAATACTTACCATTATTGACTGGTTTACAGTTTCTAAAAAGACTAAAGAGCTTGACTTCAATAATTTGATGACTGTTCTTTAAAACAAAAAAATTGCGGCGTTTGCATTGCAAACGCCGGTTTTATAATGTCCGGAGAAAAATATATGGAATATGAAATCAGGCGCTCCGCGCGCAAAACCGTCGCTCTGGAAATTACCGACCGTGCCGCACTGCTTGTAAGGGCGCCGCTTAAAATGAGTGACCGCGAAATTGAAAGGTTTGTTTTGAAATACAGAGGTTGGGCGGAGGAAAAGCTTAAAACCGCGCAAAAAAGAGCCGCGCACGAGCAAAGTATTACCGAGCGTGAAAAGGAGTTGCACGAAAAAGCCGAACACATTTTGCCGGAGCTTACGGCAAGGTATTCGGCTGTTATGGGGCTTAAACCCTCGTCTGTTAAAATTACCTCAGCTAAAAAACGCTTCGGCTCCTGCAGCGGTAAAAACGGTATTTGCTTTTCGTGGCGGCTTATGGCGTACCCTATGCCCGCAATAGAATATGTTGTGGTGCATGAGCTGGCGCATATAAAGCACCATAATCACAGCGCGGCGTTTTATGCGCTTATTGAGCGGTATATGCCCGATTACAGAAGCAGGCGTGCGCTGTTGAGGACACCCGAGTAATTTATTTCTGCGCGCAATCCCTGCATAGCCCGTACAGCACGCTGCCCTCGCAGCGCAGGGCAAAGCCGTGGCTTTTAAGCAGGTGCTCTTTTATTTCCTTCATAAACTCACACTCAAGGTGCATTACCTTGCCGCAGCGGGTGCATTTTATATGTATGTGCTCATTGCAGTTGCGGTTATTGCCTATAAGCCTGTAAACCGATTTTTGAGTTTTCTCCTCGGTTATTTTAAGCACCCTGTGTTCGGCGCTCAGCCTGTTAAGGCAGCGGTAAACGGTAGCGGGATTAACGCCCGCGTTTTTTTCGTTCAGGTGGTTTATAATATCGGCGGCGCCTACGGCTTTTTCGCCGCGGGCTTCAAGAAAATCCAAAATATATTTGCGCGCCTTTGTTGAATAGCTTTGCTTATCCGGCATAATTATCTTCCCTTTCGGCATTATTATAACGCAAAGCCGCAAATAATGCAATAAGTATTGATTTTACCCGGCATATATATTATAATCATAAAAAAACATCAGGAAGTGTTTATATGAATCTTAAAAGCATTTTTGAAAACAATGATGAAAAGCCGCTGGATAATATACCGGCAGACGGCGGCTACACCGCAATTTTCCGCACGATTGCCTGTGTGGGCGATAGCCTTTCATCAGGTGAATTTGAGGCGGATAACGGAAACGGCGGAAGCAGCTATCACGATATGTTTGAGTACTCGTGGGGGCAGTTTATGGGGCGTATGTGCGGCAGCAGGGTTTACAATATGTCCCGCGGAGGAATGACCGCTAAGGAATACTGCGAAGGCTTTGCCGACGCAAACGGCTACTGGAACCCGAAATATGCCGCGCAGTGCTATATAATAGCGCTGGGCGTAAACGACCTTTTGGGTCAAAAGCAGGAGCTGGGCAGCCCGGACGATATTACCGCCGAGGATAAAAAGACCTTTGCCCATTACTATGCTGAAATTATAGAAAAGTATAAAAAAATACAGCCGCGCGCAAAATTTTTCCTTATGGCAATGCCGAGCGAGGGCGAAAAGGACGGAAACCTTGAAATAAAGAAAAAGTACCTCAGCCTGCTTAATGCCTTTGCCGAAAAATATGATAACACATATGTTTTGGATTTATTTAATTACGCACCTGAGTATAATGCGCAGTTTAAAGAAAAGTTTTATTTGCGCGGGCATTTAAACCCCGCCGGGTATTTACTTACCGCAAAAATGACGGCGGCTTACATAGATTACATTATTCGCCATAATATGAAGGATTTCAAGGAAATCGGCTTTATAGGCACAAATTTACACGAATAAACGGGGAAAATCGGCTCGTCTTGCATAGGACGGGCCGATTTTTATAAAATAAGTTGAAAAAACGGCGAAACAGTGGTAAAATAACCGTTATACAGAGAGAAAAGGCGGGTGACGAAAATGGGAATGAAAAAATGGCAGACAGCCGAGCTTGATAAGGCTCTTGCAAAGGAGCTTGCCGAGGAATGTGGGGTAGACCCCATAGTGGCGCTTATAGCTTCCTCGCGCGGGTATACCGACCCCTCTGACTTAGAGGAATTTTTATCGGATGAGCCTTGTTTTTCAGACCCGTTTTTGCTTGCCGACATTGAAAAAGCCGCCGATATTTTAAACGAGGCAGTGGAAAGCGGCGTGAAAATTGCCGTTTTCGGCGATTATGACTGTGACGGCGTAAGCTCCGCCGCCATTATGTATACCTACCTTCAAGGCCGCGGGTGTAACTGCGTTTGCTATATTCCTGACCGTATGGACGAGGGGTACGGTATGAATATTCCCGCGGTGGAAAAATTAGCGGCAGACGGCGTGGGGCTTATTATAACCGTTGATAACGGTATTGCCTGCGTTAAAGAGGTTGAAAGAGCTAAAGAACTCGGTATGGCGGTAATAGTTACCGACCACCACTTGCCGGGCGAAGTGCTGCCCGCCGCCGACGCAGTGGTAGACCCGCACAGGGCGGACTGCCCCTCGGACTTTAAGGAAATATGCGGCGCAGAGGTTGCCTTTAAGCTTATTTGCGTGGCAGAGGGAAAAGAGCCCGAAGAACTGATATATGAATATGCGGATATTTTAAGCGTGGCGGTCACCGCCGACGTTATGCCGCTGAAATTTGAAAACCGCAGCATTGTAAAGCTGGGAATAGAAAAGCTGAAAAACGCGCCCTCAAAGGGGCTTTCGGCGATAATGAGCGTGGCGGGGCTTGACAGAAACGATATGAACGCAACCCGCATAGCTTACGGCATTGCCCCCAGAATAAACGCGGCGGGCAGGCTCGGCAGCGCAGATATTGCCTTTAACCTGCTCACCGCCGACAGTATGACCGAGGCGTTGGAGCTTGCAAACCGAATAGACGCGCTGAACGCAGAACGCCGCGGAACAGAAAAAAGTATTTTTGAAAAGGCGGCAGAAATAATAGAAAGAGAGGGGCTTTCCCACCGCCGCGTTATAGTGGTAAGCGGGGAAAACTGGCACCCGGGCGTTGTGGGCATAGTGGCGGCGCGAATTACCGAGCGCTACGGCAAGCCGACTGTAGTAATCTCCGAAAACGGCGATATATCCACAGGCTCTGCCCGCAGTATTGAGGGCTTTTCGATTTTTGAGGCTGTAAGCTATGCCGCCGACCTGCTTACAAAATTCGGCGGGCACAGGCAAGCCGCGGGCTTAAGCCTTAAAACAGAGAATATAAACGCTTTCAGAGAGAAAATAAACGAATATGCCGAAAGCATTGACTTTACAGCTCCCGTTTTAAGGCTTGACTGCAAATTAAAGCCCTCGGCGCTTACCCTTGATTTATCCGAGGCGATAAAGCTGTTAGAACCGTTCGGTATGGGCAACCCGACGCCTGTTTTCGGGCTTTTCGGCGTTACCCTTGCAAGAATTACGCCAATAGGGGGCGGGAAGCACCTGCGCCTTATTTTTTCAAAGAGTGAAAACTCCTTTCAAGCGTTGCTTTTCGGCGTAACGCCCGAGCGCTTTTGCTTTAAAGAGGGCGATATTTTAGACGCGGCGGTTACGGTTGAAACCAATTTTTACGCGGGCGAGTATAATTTATCGGTTCAGATAAAGGCGCTCAGAATGAGCGGAACGGATGATGAAAGGCTTTTCAGGGAAATGGATAATCTGGAGCTTTTCTTATCCGGCAAAAGCTTTGATATAAACGAGGTTTTCCCCACACGGCAGGAGACCGGAACGGTTTATAAAGCTATAGCGGCGGATCCGACAAGCGCAGAGCGTATAAAATATTTGCTGCTTTCAAACCCCGGCTATGCCAAAACAGAGGTGTCATTAACGGTGCTGACCGAGCTGGGGCTTATTAAAAAGGGCGCGGACGGCGCTTTAAGAACAACGGGCGCTAAGGGAGACCTGCACAATTCGCCTACATATAAAAAGCTATTGGAAAGGGGAGCGGAAAAGTGACCGAGGCACAGCAAAGAGATTACGATAAGCTATATAAGCAAATGCAGGATTTCGGTGGAAAGTACGATTATAAGCTTATAAAAAAAGCGTTTGAATACTGCGTTTTAAAGCACGACGGTCAAAAGCGCTGGACAAACGAGGATTACTATATTCACCCGTTTAACGTGGCGCTTATAATCGTATCCCTCGGAATGGACAGCGAGTCTATAGCCGCTGCCCTCCTACACGATGTGGTGGAGGACACCGACGCAACGGTTGAGGATATAAAGCGCGAGTTCGGCGACGAGGTGGCGCTGCTGGTTGACGGCGTTACCAAAATAGGCAGGCTTAATTTTACCACCAAGGAGCAGCAGCAGGCGGAGAGCCTTAGAAAAATGCTCATTGCAATGGGGCAGGATATACGCGTAATAATTATAAAGCTTGCCGACCGACTGCACAATATGCGCACGATTGACGCAATGCCCGCGCAAAAGCAGAGGGATAAATCGGTAGAAACGCTGGAAATTTACGCCCCGATAGCCCACAGGCTCGGTATACGCCCCGTTAAGGAGGAGCTTGAGGACCTTGCAATAAAGCACCTTGACCCCGTTGCCTACAAGGAAATTGAAGACCTGCTGATGTTAAGAAAGCAGCACCGCGAGCAGATTTTGGAAGAAATAAAGCAGCGTATAGAAAAGCGGCTGAAAGAAGAAATGCCGGGCGTGGAAATGGCGTTTCAGGGCAGAATAAAATCAATATACGGCATTTACCGCAAAATGTATGTTCAGGGCAAGGACTTTGACGAAATTTACGATATTTACGCCATAAGAATTATAACTGACACCGTGGCGGACTGCTACAATATTCTCGGTATTATGCACGATATGTTCCGCCCGATACCCAACAGGTTTAAAGACTATATTTCCACCCCTAAGCCTAATATGTACCAGTCGCTCCACACCACGGTTATAAGCCGTGCGGGAATACCCTTTGAAATTCAAATTCGCACCTTTGAAATGCACCATACCGCGGAGTTCGGTATAGCGGCGCACTGGAAGTATAAAGAGGGCATTACCGATAATAACGCCAAAATGGAGCGGCGGCTTGAGTGGATAAGGCAGATACTTGATTCGCAGGCGGCTTCCACAGACGCTTCTGACCTTGTGCGCAGCATAAAGGTTGATTTATCGCAGGAGGACGTTTTTGCGGTTACTCCACGAGGCGACGTTATAAATCTGCCCGTAGGCTCTACCATAGTGGATTTTGCCTTTGCAATACATTCGGCGATAGGTACTAAAATGGTGGGCGCTAAAGTTGACGGAAAAATAGTACCCATAAACCACGAGGTTAAAACCGGCGAGGTAATTGAAATTTTAACCACCAATCAGCCGGGGCACGGACCCAGCCGCGATTGGCTAAATATTGCCGTTACTTCACAGGCAAAGTCAAAAATACGCTCGTGGTTCAAAAAGGAAAAACGCGCCGAAAATATTGCCGCAGGTAAGCTGGATGTTGAGCGGGAGTTCCGCCGCAACGGAATTGAACTGCCCGAAAATGAAAACGCGGAGTTTATTGAGGATATTGCAAAACGGCTTAAATTTTCGGGAGCGGACGAGTTCTACGCCGCAATAGGCTACGGCGGAATACTGCTTTCAAAAATAATGCCGCGCATAAAAGAGGATTACAACAAGCGTACCGCCGCGCAAAAGCCGCAGGAGATCGTCACCGTGCCCGAAACGCGGCGCAGTAAATCGTCCGAGGGCGTTGTGGTGGACGGCATTGACAACTGCCTTATAAAGCTTTCAAAATGCTGTACCCCGCTGCCGGGCGATGATATTATAGGCTTTATTACCCGAGGTCACGGCGTTTCAATTCATAAGCGGGACTGCAATAACGTGCCTGTTAATATTGCCGATTCCCCCGAGCCGGAGCGCTGGATTCCCGCGCACTGGGACGGCACTCAATCGGAAAAGTTTATATCTACCCTGCAGGTTTCTGCAATCGACCGCGAGGGACTTTTAATAGACGTTATGAATACGGTGCAGAATATGCGCGTTCCCGTGCACAGCATAAGCGCAAGGCAAACAAAGAGCGGCAATTGCTTAGTTATAATGTCGCTCTCGGCTGAAAGCGTTGAGCACCTTAAAAGCATTATAGCGCGGCTTGAAAAGCTGCAGGGCGTTTTCGGTGTGGAAAGGATAAATCAGTAATGAAAGCGGTAATTCAGCGTGTAAAAAACGCAAGCGTGGCGGTAAACGGCGAAACCGTGGGGAAATGCGGCGAGGGGCTTATGGTGCTTTTCGGCGCCGAAACGGGTGACACCGCAGAGGACGCGGCTTTGCTTGCCAAAAAAACGGCGGCTTTGCGTATATTCTGTGATGAAAACGGTAAAATGAACCGCTCGGTTTGCGATATAAACGGCGAAATGCTGGTAATTTCCCAGTTTACCTTGTGCGCCGATGTTAAAAAGGGCAACCGCCCCTCGTTTACGGGCGCAATGGAACCCGAAAAGGCAAACAAGCTGTATATGCTTTACTGCGAGGAATTGCGGAAAAACGGCATTAAAAGCGTTGAAACGGGAATTTTCGGCGCGGATATGCAGGTATCTTTAATAAACGACGGACCGGTTACAATTTTGTTTGATACAGCTGTATGGAGGAAAAATGGAAATCAGAGCAATACACTTAGGACTGATTAAAACAAACTGCTACCTAATTTCAACCGATAAGGCGGCGGTGGTTATAGACCCCGGCTTTAAAACCGAAATTACTGCGGATTTTTTAAAGGCGAACGAGGGAAAGGCGCGAATGATACTTATAACCCACGCGCACTTTGACCACATAGGCGGGGCGGAAGCATTAAGAGACGAAACGGGTGTGGAAATAGGTATAGGCGAGCTTGACGCGCCCGCCCTCAGAGATACCGAGCTTAATTTATCGGATAAATTCCATGCGCACATAGCCCCCTTTTCGGCTGACCGCACATTTTGCGACGGCGAAAAGTTCAGTGTTGGCGATATTGATTTTGAGGTTATTTTAACCCCGGGGCATACCGTGGGCGGCGTTTCCTACCTTTCGGGCGAAAGCCTTTTTTCGGGTGATACGCTTTTTGCGGGCGCCGTGGGCAGAACAGATATGCCGGGCGGCAGCCTTAAAGCCCTAAAAAAATCGCTTAAACGGCTGATAGCCCTGCCGGAGGAAACCAAGGTTTACCCCGGTCACGGTGATTTTACTACCGTGGGGTACGAAAAAGAAAACAATATGTTTGTGTGGTAAAAATGAAACTGTGTTTAATAGGTCATTCATTCGGCTATGAGCTTGAAAAGCTGATAAGAATTTTTCTTCCGTTTGAAAAAATTGAAATATGCGAAAGCAGGGATAATTCCGACCGTGCCGCCGTAACCGTTTTATCATGCGAAAACGGCGTAACGCGCCTGTCGGCTGAGCTTATTCTCGGTGAAAATACTTATACCGATGAAAAAACGCTTGAAAACAGCGCGGAAAATTATGAGAAAGAGTGCGAACGGCTTATAGCCGCCGCGCTCTATAATTGCTTTGTTGCGGCATCGGGTTACACCCCGCCGTGGGGAATACTTACGGGCGTTCGCCCCGCCAAGCTTTTTTCGCGGCTTTGCAAGGCAGAGGGGGAGACTGCAGCAGAGCAGTATTTTAAAAACGCGCTGTATGTGAAGCCCGCCAAAACAGAGCTTTGCAAAAAAACGGTTGCGGCGGAGAAAAGAATAACCGATTTATCGGGCAAAAGCTCCTACAGCCTTTATATTTCAATCCCGTTTTGCCCAACAAGGTGCGCCTATTGCTCATTTGTTTCTCACTCGGTAGAGCAGGCGCGCAGGCTTATACCGCAGTATATAGCCCTTTTATGCGAGGAATTAAGGCTTACGGCGGAAATAGCGAAAAAGCTTTCTTTAAAGCTTGAAACAATATACATAGGCGGCGGAACGCCCACCTCCGTAACCGCTGAGCAGCTTGAAGAAATAATGTCGGCAGTGGCGGAGAATTTCCCCGTACAGAGCGTGGCGGAATACACGGTAGAGGCGGGCAGACCCGACACCGTAACAAAAGAAAAGCTGGAAGTTATAAAGTGTATGGGCGCTTCAAGAATCAGCATAAACCCGCAGACTATGAATGACGAGGTGCTTAAAAACATAGGCAGAAAGCATACCGCCGCCCAAACCGAGGCAGCATTTCGACTTGCAAGGGAGTGCGGCTTTAAAAACATAAATACCGACCTTATAGCGGGCTTGCCGGGCGATACGCCCTTAAGCTTTGAAAACACGCTTTCCCGCGTGCTGGCGCTTTGCCCTGAAAGCGTTACCGTTCATTCGCTTTCAATGAAGCGTTCGTCCACGCTTAACACATCGGGGCTTTTCCCCGAGGCGCAAATGGGCGCGGCGGCTGCCGAAATGGTGGAATACGCCGAAAAAACGCTTGAAACCGCAGGAATCTACCCATACTATATGTATAGGCAGAGCAAAACCGTAGGGAATCTTGAAAATGTGGGCTATGCAAAACCGGGAACGGAATGTCTTTACAATGTTTATACTATGGACGAAACCCACACAATTCTTGCCTGCGGCGCGTCTGCCGTTACAAAAATGAGAGAACCGGGCGGAAATAATATCGAACGCATTTTTAACTTCAAATATCCATATGAATATATCAGTCGGTTTTCTGAGCTTAAGGAACGGAAGGACGGTATTCTGAAATTCTATGAAAAGTACCCTGCAAACAATAAATAGCTATGCCGAAACAAGCCCCGAGGAGCTTGTTTTGCGCGCCGAGCGGCACTATCGGAACGAAATATCCGCGGTGGCGGATAAAATAATACAAAACAAAAGCATAAAGGTCATTGCAATAGCGGGTCCTTCCTCATCGGGAAAAACCACCACGGCGCATATGCTGCGCGGGTGCCTTGCCGAAAGGGGCGTTAAAACCGACGTTATTTCGCTTGACGATTTTTACCTGCCGCCCTCGCGTTTGCCGCTGCTGCCCGACGGCACGCAGGATATTGAATCGGTAAACGCGCTTGATATTCCGCTTATAAACAAATGCTTTAATAAAGCGCTTGAAAGCGGCAAAACATATTTGCCGCAGTTTGATTTTCAGGCGAAAAAGCGTATAGAAAACGCGCGTGAGCTTGATATTACGGGCAACAGCATTGTAATAGTTGAGGGGCTGCACGCCTTAAACCCTGTTTTAACAGGCATTATTCCGCACAAAAAGCTTTTCAAGGCGTATATAAGCGTAAACCGCAGCATTGAGGATGAAAACGGCGAAGTATTGCTTACAAGCCGCCAAATAAGGCTTGTGCGCCGAATTTTGAGGGACAGAATATTCCGCAGCACTTCGCCCGCAGAAACGCTGAACTTGTGGAAAGGTGTAACGGCGGGCGAGGAAAAATACCTTTACTGCTTTAAAGATAGGGCGGATATACTGATTAAGACCCTCCATATTTACGAGCCTTGCCTTTATAAAAGCGAACTTTCCGCTTTAAAGGAAGAGACCGCGCAATGCGCGGATAACACGTATTTTATGAAAACGCTTGAAAGCATTGAACGCTTTTACCCGATAGATGGGTCCTTAATACCCGAAAATTCGCTGATACGTGAATTTATCGGTTGAAAAAAGCTTTGAAATGTGATAAAATTTTAATTACAGGAGGTAATATTTATGGATTTTTTTGATGACGCAGTAAATAAAGCAAAGGAAGCGCTCGACGTTGCCTGCAAAAAGACAAACGAGGTTGTAACCACCCAAAAGCAGAGGTTTGATATAGCCTCGCTTGAAGCTAAGCGCACAAGGGATTTTGAGGCGCTGGGCAGATATTATTATGCCGAGATAAAGGACGCCGAAATAACCGACGAAAAGGCGGCTGAACTGGTTACCGCCATAAACGCAAAGACCGAGAAAATAGAGGCTCTGCGCCGCGAGATAAACAACATAAAGAATAAACGCGTTTGCCCCAAGTGCGGTGCTTCTATTGATAAAAACTCGGTTTATTGCAATTTCTGCGGTGAAAAGCTCGTTTTTGAAAGCGCGGCTGAGCCCGAAAAAGAGGATAAAACCGAGGAAGAATAATCAAATGCAGGAATACAAAAAAATCGGCATAATTGTTGCCGATGATGAAGAATTTAAGCCCCTTGCCGACCTTGTGACAAGGGGTGAATTTTCGGAAAGCTATTTTCTGAAAAGAAAAATACTTAATTTCAAAACGGGTAAGGCTGATGTGTACGCCTGTTTTTGCGGCATAGGCAAGGTTAATGCCGCCGCTGCCGCCGCGCATTTTGTTGATATGGGCTGCGAAATAATGCTTAACTACGGCTTATCCGGCGGGATAGACGGTGTTCGCCGCGGCGATATTTGCGTTTGCTCCCGCTTTTTAGAGCACGATTTTGACTTGACGGGCATAGGCTACAAGCCCTGTGAAAAGCCGTGGCAGGAGTATATTTACAATGCGGACAAGCGCCTGAACAGCCGTATTTTATCACTGCTGCCGGGAGCGGTTACCGGCACTGCGGTTACCGGAGACTGCTTTGTGACCGACGATAATCTACGCGAAAGGCTTAAAAATGATTTCGGCGCGGTTTGCTGCGATATGGAGACCGCCGCCATAGCCTATGTCTGCTATTATGCGGGCGTGCCGTTTGCCGCCGTCCGCAGAATATCTGACGACGCGGGCGCGGGCGCGGGAGACGTTTACCGCGAGATGAACAACTCGGGCGATACCGTACTTTCGGATTTTATTCTTGAATGTGCGCGCTTAGCGGCAGAGCTTTGAGCGCGGCGGAAAATAAGCGCCGAAGTATGCAATACGGCACGGCGGTGCTGCTTATATCCGCCGTTATTGTAAAGCTTATAGGCGCGCTTTTTAAAATTCCGCTGTCTTCGGCGCATTGTCTCGGTGACGAGGGCTTCGGCTTTTTTTCCTCTGCTTACGATTTATTTTCGCCGCTTTACTCCCTTGCAATGGCGGGGCTGCCGGTGGCGGTTGCGAGAACCGTTTCGGAGCATATAGCGGCGGGCAGATACCGCGACGCCCGCTTATCTTACAGGCTTTCGCGTAAATTTTTCCTTATAGCGGGAATCATAGGAACGGCTGTTTTCGCGGCTTTGGTAATTCCATTTGTAAGGCTTACCGACGCTACTGGTAAAACCGCCCCTGCGCTTTTTGCGGTGGCGCCCGCGGTGCTTTTTTCCTGCATTTTATCGGCGGAGCGCGGGTATTACGAGGGGCTTAACAATATGCTCCCCACCGCCGTTTCAGAGCTTACAGAGGCGCTGTGCAAGCTGATTTTGGGGCTTGGTGCGGCGTTTATAACAGTGCGGCTTACGGGCAGCACGGTATGGGGCGCTGCGGCGGCAATGGCGGGAATAACCGTCGGTACGCTTTTTGCATTTCTTTACACCCGCATTTACGCTAAATTGAAGGGCGACGGCATTACGGCTGAGGTGCTTGAAAACAGCCCCGAGCCGCAAAGCGGCGCTGCCGCTCTTAAAAAAATGATATTGCTTACACTGCCTATTGCGCTTACCTCGCTTACCGTTAATATTCCGCCTATGATTGACGCATTAACGGTAAAAAGCGGGCTTGAAGGGCTGATAAACGGCGGCACGGATTTAAGGGGAATTTACCGCTCGGTTTTTGAAAACGGCGATATACCCGAGTTATCGGCTTTTCCTGTGTTGCTTTACGGCATACGGGGCAAGGCTTATACCGTTTTCAACCTTGTGCCCGCCTTTACCTCGGTAATAGGCGTGGGCGCTGTGCCCGCAATAGCGGCGGCAGCAGCAAGGGGAAATACGGCAGAACTCAAAAAGAATATAAACACCGTGCTTAAAACCGCGGCGCTTATATCTCTGCCCGCCGCGTGCGGACTTATAGCAATAGGCGGCAGAATAACCGATTTTTTATACGATACCGAGGCTTCCGCCGTAATAGGCGGCGAAATGCTTACAGTTTACGGCCTTGCGGCGCTTTTTGCGGGCTTTCTGGTGCCGCTGGGCGGCATATTGCAGGCGGTGGGCAGGCAAAACGCGGTGCTTTTAAACACGGCGGCAGGCACGGCGGTAAAGCTGATTGTAAATATTATTGCGGTGTCGGTACCGAAAATCAATGTTATGGGCTCGGCGCTCGGCACCGTGCTATGCTTTTTTGTGATTTTTCTGCTTGATATTGCGGTTTTAATAAAGGCGGTGGGCTTTGCGCCCGATAGCGTGAATGTATTTTTAAAGCCGCTTGCTTCAGCCGCCTTTTGCGGGCTTGCGGCACGGCTTACGGTAATGCTCGGCAGCTCGCGGGGGGTAACTCTGCTTGCCGTTTTTGCCGCCGCTTTGGTGTACGCGGCGCTGATTATTGCCCTTAAAACGGTATCGGAAAGTGATTTTCCCGATTCGGACAAAGGAAAAAAGCTGGCTGAATTTTGTAGAAAACATAGAATTATTCGCTGAAAACAGGGGTTTAAAACGAGGTTTTTATGTTCTTTTACAGAAAAATCAAATTTTTAACGAAAATAGATTGATTTTTTTCTTAAAGTATGGTAAAAATATATAGTACAAGCTTTACGCTTGTGCCTAACAGATTTCAAACGAGAAATCGTTGAAAAATTTTTTTGGAGGTTCTTAAACATGAACAAAACAGAATTAGTAGTATCAATTGCTGAAAAGGCAGCTATTTCAAAGAAGGACGCCGAAAAAGCACTTTCCGCTTTTCTCGACACTGTTGCTGAAGAGCTCAAAAAGGGCGAGAAGATTCAGCTTGTAGGCTTCGGTACCTTTGAAGTACGCGAGCGCGCTGCAAGAACCGGTATCAATCCGCAGACCAAGCAGACTATTGAAATTGCCGCTTCCAAGAATCCCGTATTCAAAGCAGGTAAGGCTCTTAAGGATTCTCTTTCTAAGTAATTTAATACTTAAAGCCGAGCCGCCCTTATGGGCGGCTCTTGTTTTTAGGGTGACTGTTATGAGACTTGATAAATATTTAAAGGTGGCGCGAATAATTAAAAGGCGCACCGTTGCAAATGAAGCGTGCGACGCAGGCAGGGTGGCTGTAAACGGCAAGCCCGCGCGCGCGTCGTATGACGTTAAGGTTGGGGATATTTTGGAAATATCCTTCGGGGCAAGGCTTTTCAAAGCCGAGGTCACATCGGTTGCGGAGACCGTGCGTAAGGACGACGCCGCAGGGCTTTACCGCGTTATTGAGTAATAAGCCGCCGCACCCCTCAATATATTTTATTGAGGGGTGTTTACGGTGGATGAGGTTATTCGCAGCAATCAAAATATAATAATAGAGGACAGAAAAAAGCTCACGCTTTCGGGAGTAAAGGACGTTATTTCGTTCGATGATGAAACGCTGCTGCTTGAAACGGTGCTCGGCAGGCTGACGGTAAAGGGCGCGGGGCTTCACATAGTGAATTTTGATACCGCAAGCGGCGATTTATTCGCCGAGGGCAAGATTTACGCCGCGGTGTATACATCGGACGAGAAAAACGGCGGCTTTTTCTCCCGCGTTTTCAGGTGAGCTATGTGGGAAATAGATAATATTTCGCAGCTTATCGCCTTTTTGTTATCCTTGGCGGTCGGCTGCGTTTTCTGCCTTATTTACGATATTTTCCGCGCGGTGCGCAAAAGCTTTAAAAGAAACGCGGCGGCGATGTTTTTTGAAGATGTTCTGTATTCGTTTATCTGCGGCGTTATAGGCTTTTGTTTTTTGCTCGGCACTACGGGCGGGGATTTACGCGCGTTTGCGTTTATAGGTATGGGCGCGGGTTTTTTTATTTGCAGGTTTACTCTGTCGCGCCTGTTTTTGCACGTGCTGCTTTTTATTATACGCATATTGCGGCGTGTGTTCGGCGGAATTTCCCGCATTTCGGCGGCGGTTTTTACGGCAATTGACAAGGCTTTTTGCAAATGCGGGGAGAAAATGCGAATTTTTTTCAAATTCCTTGCAAATAGTTTAAAAAAAGGCTTGAAAAAGAAGTAAGGTTTGTTGTATACTGAATTTATATCAAAAAAACGTTTGGAGCGCTGAAATTATGAAAAAGAAAAAGCGCAGGAATAAAAGCATTATCCTGCGGATTATGATTCTCGGCGTATGCGCTTATATGGTGTTCACATTTGCGGGGCTTTGGAAAACCTGGAATGACAGCACCAAGCAGTTAAACGAGCTTAAAGCGCAGTATTCCGCCGAAAAAAATGATATTGAGGAGCTTAAAGCAATGCTTGAGGACGGCTCGAAAACCAAGATCATTGAAAAGGCGGCGCGTGAGCGCTTAGGGTACGTTTATCCGGACGAGCAGATATTTATTGATATATCGGGAAACTGAAATTTTTTGAGGAGGACATTCGGCTTTTATGCAGCTAACTATCGGACAAATTGTTGAGGGAAAAATAACCGGAATTACCAACTTCGGCGTTTTCGTGGATCTCGGTGAGGGAAAAACGGGAATGGTACATATTTCGGAGGTTGCCCGTACCTATGTAAACGATATTAAGGAATTTGTTAAAATAGGCGACGAGGTTAAAATGAAGGTATTGAACGTCGGGGAGGACGGGAAAATATCACTCAGCATTAAAAGAGCCCTTGAGCCGGAAAAAACAAGCGAGCCCAGAGAGCGCAGGGAAAGGCGCAATTCGCCCCCGCCGAAAATTGACGGCTCGTATACCTGGACTCCCAAAAAGGCAGAGCCGCAGAGCTTTGAAGAAATGATGAACCGCTTTAAGCAGACAAGCGACGAAAAGTTCTCCGATTTAAAGCGTAAAAACCCGGAGGCAAGGCGCACCAAGCGCGGCGCGGGTAAATAATTTTTATGGATAATATAAAGCTTATTGCCCCATGCCTTTTCGGTGTTGAAAGCATAGCGGCTGATGAATTTCGCCGTATGGGCTTTGAAAGCGTTGCTGCCGAAAACGGCAGGGTAAAGCTTTCAGGCAGCCTTAATATGCTGGCGCGCGCTAACATTTGCTCACGCTACGCAGAGCGTATTATGATAGACGTGGGCGAATTTCGCGCTGCAACCTTCACAGAGCTTTTTGACGGCGTTAAGGCGCTGCCGTGGGAAGACTATATAGGTAAGACAGACGCTTTCCCCGTAAACGGCAGGAGCATTGATTCGGCGCTTTTCAGCATACCCGATTGCCAGTCCATAATTAAAAAGGCTATTGTTGAAAGGCTTAAACAGAAATATCACATATCGCATTTTGAGGAAACCGGCGCGGAATACCGCGTTCGTTTCTTTATTCATAAAAATGTTGCCTCGCTTATGATTGATACCTCGGGTGATGGGCTGCACAAGCGCGGGTACAGAAGAAAATCGAACGACGCGCCGCTCAAGGAAACATTGGGCGCCGCAATGTGCGACCTTGCGAGAATTTACCCCGATACCCTTATGTTCGACCCGTTCTGCGGCAGCGGAACGCTGCTTATAGAGGCGGCTTTAAAGGCTACCAATACCGCCCCGGGGCTCAGGCGTTTCTTTTCGGCTGAGCGCTTCGGCTTTATTCCCGAAAACATATGGCGCGAGGAAAGAATGCGCGCGCAGGACCTTATTGTGCATAATATAGATTTCAGGGCACAGGGGTTTGATAATGACCCGAACGCCGTAGCCTTAACCAATGAAAACGCTGAAAAAGCAGGTATGAAAAAATACGTTAAGGCGGCGGTCGGCGATATTCGCGATTTTACTGTGCCCGATGAAAGGTGCTTGGTTATTACCAACCCGCCCTACGGCGAAAGACTGCTTGACGTTAAGGCGGCGGAGGAGCTGTATACCGTAATGGGGCAGCGCTTTAAAGAGGGCTGCGGCAGAAAGTACTACATTATAAGCCCGCACGATGAATTTGAGCGTTTCTTCGGCAGAGAGGCGGATAAACGCCGAAAGCTGTATAACGGAATGATAAAATGCCAGTTGTTTATGTATTTTAAAAACAGGGAGCGTTAAATTGTGGGTAAGAAAAAAATCAATATTGTAGAGGGCATTAAAAGCAAAAAGGGCTTAATAGGCGAATTTAAGGAATTTATTTCCCGCGGCAACGTTATTGACCTTGCGGTCGGCGTGGTAATGGGCAGCGCGTTTACGGCAATAGTAACCTCGCTTGTAAACGATATGATAACCCCGCTTATAGGTCTTATTATGGGCGGTATTGATTTTTCCGATTTAAAGGTTACAATTCCCTCGGCAATAGAGGGCGTAAAGGACGCGAAAATATGTTACGGCAAATTTATACAGGCGGTTATAAACTTCCTTATAGTTTCGCTTGTTATATTCTTTGTTATTAAGGCTATGAACAGCCTTAAGCGCAAAAAGGAAGAGGTAAAGGAAGAGGAAAAGCCCGCAGAGCCTACGGAAGATATTTTACTGCTCCGCGAAATCAGGGATTCGCTTAAAAAATAATTATTGACAACAGTAAAAACAGGTATATAATATAATTATAATCTTCAGGGCGGGGTGAAATTCCCCACCGGCGGTAAAGCCCGCGAGCCTTTTTTGGCTGATCAGGTGCAATTCCTGAGCCGACGGTACAGTCCGGATGAAAGAAGAAATGTGCTGTATGCATTTTTTACGCCCGCGTTTTAAAGCGCGGGCTTTTCTTTTCCCCTGAAAAGAAAGGAAATGATTTTTAATGAAAAAACAAAAATTTTTAAGGGGTCTTGCAGTCAGCGGTATAATGGGTGCGCTGGGCTTTGTGCTTATGCTGCTTGAATTTCCGCTGCCGTTTATTATTCCGCCGTTTATCAAGCTGGATTTTTCAGAAATACCCGCAATTATCACGGCGTATGCCTTCGGTCCGCAGTACGGTATTCTGGTGTGCTTAATCAAGAACTTAGCTCACCTGCCGTTTACCGGCTCCGCAGGGGTGGGCGAGCTTTCAAATTTTGTTTTGGGCGCGGTGTTTGTGGGCGTTGCAGGGCTTTTTTACAGGCATAAAAAAACACGCAAAAACGCGTTTTTGGGGGCGGCTGCGGGTGCGTTTGCAATGGCGGCAATAAGCGTTGTAACCAACTATTTTGTGGTTTACCCCGCCTACGTGGTGCTTTACAATATGCCTATGAACGCTATTATAGGAATGTACAAAGCAATTCTGCCCGCGTCCGACACGCTGCTTAAATCGTTGCTTATTTTTAATGTGCCGTTTACCTTTGTTAAGGGTATGATAGATACCGCCGTTTGCTTTGCGGTTTATAAGCGGATATCACCCATATTAAAGCATTAAATAACACACCCCTGTTATCATCGCAGGGGTGTGTTGGTTTTTAATCGGTTATTACTATTTTTTCTATTATCGGCTGATTTTCCTTTGAAACTGTGCCGTTTGAGTCGGTAACGGGTGTGTTTTCGGCTATTTTATCAACCACGTCCATACCGTCGGTAACATGACCGAAAGCGGCATAGGAGCCGTCAAGATAATCGCCGTCCTTGTGCATTATAAAGAACTGGGAGGAGGCGCTGTTGTTATCCTGTAAGCGTGCCATGGAAATAACCCCGCGCTTGTGGGAAATGTTGTTTTCCACGCCGTTTTTAGAAAACTCGCCGCGTATTGTTTTATCGCTGCCACCGGTGCCGTTGCCCTTGGGGTCGCCTCCCTGAATCATAAAGCCCTTTATTATGCGGTGGAAGGTAAGCCCATCGTAAAAGCCGCTTTTTGCAAGCTCCACAAAGTTTTTAACGGTTATGGGGGCGGTGTCGCCGTCAAGCACAAGCTTTATATCGCCGTAATCCTTAACTGTTATAACTGCGTGGTGGGTGCCGTAGCCGCTGCCGGTATCGCTGTCAAACTCACTCTGCCTTTTTGAGCAGGCGCAAAATGTAAGGGTCAGCGCCGCTGCGGATAATATTGCTATAATTTTTTTAACGGTCATATCTGTCGTCGCCTTTCTTTTTCCCGTAGGGAATATATTTTACCTTTCGCTTTCTTATTCTTGCAATATTGAGCCTTATTATCATAAGTATAAATATCACAATTACAAGCGCGATAAGTATATAAACTATTTTCATATAAAACGAGCCGAAAAAGCCCTTTACGGCTCTGAGGGCTATAAGCAGCTTACTCGCCTTAACGCTGCTGCCCGCTACCAAATTTACCGTGCCTATTACCTGCTCGGCGTACACAATATCCGCCGTGCCGAGCACCTCGCCCTTTTTAATAGGTGCGTCCTTTTTTTCGTAATTAAGCTTTGGCTTTACAACTATTGTTGAACTGTCCGCTTCATTCGGCAGCACCGTTACAAAGGGCTTTTCAAAATAAAGCGGTACAAAATCGGTTTCGAACGATAAATCAACCGGCAGCTCGCAAACAGGCTCGGTGGAATCCGCTACCTGCTTGAATGAAAAATTATTGAACGCCCAGCGGTAAAGGTTTGCCGAGTCTATAAACTCATACCTTTTACCTGCGTTTGCGGGGCAGTTCATAAGTATGCACATATAATTGTAGCCGTTATAGGTCGCGGTGCTTACAAGGCACCTGCCCGCTTCATCGGTAAAGCCGGTTTTAACGCCCCTTGCGTATTGGTAATAGTAGTTTGTATTGGGGTCCTGCAAATAGTTGGTGGTGGAAATGGTGCGCTTGCCCGACATATTGGTAGCCTCTATTGTGTAGCGCGCCGTTTCGCAAACGGTTTTAAAGGTCTCGTTTTTAAGGGCGTAGGTAGCAAGGGTGTGAATATCCCGCACGGTGGTGTAGGTCTGTTCATCGTGCAGCCCCACGGGGTTGCTGTAGTGCGTTCCCGTAAGCCCCAGTTCCGCCGCCTTATTATTCATCTGCTCAACAAACGCCTCCACGCTGCCGCCGTAATACAGCGCCGCTAAGTACGCGCAATCGCCGAAGGAGGACATAAGCACGGTATAAACCAAGTCAAGCTGGGTTATTTCTTCCCCGATTTTAAGGTTTGAAACCGCGCTGCCGGTGCCGGTTATCAGCCTGTCAACCTCTTTTGACATGGCAACCTTGCCCGTAGGGTCGTACTTTTCGCTTTCTAGCATAAGCGTTACGGTCATAATTTTGGTTATTGAGGCGGGGTATACCTTTTCGTCAATATTTTTGGAGTACAGCGTCTCGCCCGTATCCATAGATACAAGCATACCTGCCTTTGCCGATACCTCAAAGCCCGTAATTTCATACGCCGAGGCGGTAAAAGCCGGAGAAATAACAGCCACGACCGTTAAAATAGTTAAAAAAACGTAAATTATTTTTTTAGGCATGGAAATCTCCCTTGAAATATAGTATAATGCTATTATATCATATAATTTTCAAATTTAAAGACCTAATTTTTTTAAGTAGGTGAAATTTACGGTTTATATTACGGGAGATACGCACGGCTGTCTTGAACGGCTGTACGATAAAAAATTCAGAAAATTAAAAAGCGGAGACGTGCTTATAGTCTGCGGTGATTTCGGCTATATATTCGATGGCGGAAAAACCGAAAAGCAGGTGATAGACTACCTTGCGACAAGGCGGTTTGTAACCGCGTTTGTAGACGGCACACACGATAATCTTACCACCATAAACAAAGCGCGCGTGACCTACTGGCACGGCGGAATGGTGCACAGAATAAAGGGCAACCTTATACACCTTATGCGCGGGCAGATTTTTGAAATTGAAGGCAACAGCTTTTTCACCTTCGGCGGGGGTGAAAGCAACGATAAGGATATGCGCATAGCCTCGGGCAACTGGTGGCGCGAGGAGGAGCCTACGCCCTTTGAAATGGCGGAGGGCGCAAAGCGGCTTGACGCGGCGGGACTTAGCGTTGATTATATTATAACCCACGAGCCGCCCTCGCTTGTAAAAAGCGCCATACTTTTGCGCAGGGGGGACGCTGACCGCATAAACAAGCTTAACGGCTATCTTGAAGAAATAGGGCGCTCCTGCAAATTCCGCCACTGGTATTTCGGCTCGCTGCACGAGGACAGGGTAATAACCGAGCGCCACACCTGCGTGTTTAAGGAAATGATACCCATAGCCCCCGGCGGTACGGTAAGCAAAAAGGCAAAGCGCAGGCAGGCGGCGTTTACCGCCGCGACTTGACAGATATGGTATAATTTACTTATATAATATACTCGGAGGAAGTTTATGATAAACACCGAAAGACTCTGCCCCGGCTGTATGAACGATAACGGCGGGGAGAAAATATGTCCTATATGCGGCTATGATTCAGCAAGCCGCAATCCCGATGTTTGCCTGCCGGTAGGCTTTACGCTTGATAACCGCTATATGGTGGGTCAGGCGAAAAAACGCAACGGCGAGGGAATAACCTATATCGGCTGGGATACTGCCGACGATACCGCCGTGAGCATAAGGGAGTATTTCCCCGCGGGCTTTGCCGAGAGAAACCCCGATAAAACCGTGGCGATAATAAGCGGGGGAGAATATATATTCAACGAGGGCTTAATGGAGTTTATGGAAATAAACCGCGAAATAAGCTCATCAGAGCTGCCCGCGCTTATACCCGTTCTCAGTGTTTTTGAAGAAAACGGCACGGTGTATGCCGTTTCGCAAAGCTTTGCCACCATAACCATGGCGGAGTTTTTGCAGCGCAACGGCGGCACTCTTAAATGGGAGCAGGCGCGCCCGCTTTTTCTGCCGCTTATAGATACCGTTAAGGGTATGAACGATATAGGTATAATTCACGGCGGAATATCCTGTAATACCGTGCTTGTGGGGAGAGACGGAAAGCTGCGCATTTCGGGCTATTCTGTAAAGCGCCTGCGCACAGCCGACGGCGGGCTTGAGCCCGAGCTTTTCCCAGGGTTTGCCGCAGTAGAGCAATATAACTCGGAAAGGCTGCTGCCCGGCACATATACCGATGTTTACGGGCTTTGCGCGGTGCTTTTTAACGTGCTTATAGGCACGGTTCCGCCCGAGGCTCCCGAAAGGCTTAAAAACGACTCAATGACCATTCCCGCAAAATTTGCCGAGGAGCTGCCGCGCCACGTTTTGCAGGCGCTGGCAAACGGCTTGCAGGTAATGCCGAAAAACCGCACGCAGAATATTGAGGACTTTAAAAACGAACTGGTTTACGCCGAAACGGGCGAGCCGCAGAAGAAAAACGCCGCGCCCGAAAAGCGCGCTGCCGCCGTGCAAAAGCCGCAGAAAAAGGGCGGCACGGCAAAGTATGTTATAATATCCGCCGCGTGTACAGCCGCAGTGTTTATGGGAATTGTGGCAATACTTGTTTTCACGGTGTTTAAAAACGATATTTTCGGCAATAAAAATGCGTCGGACCAGAGCGGCAGCGTATCCACCGCCGCACCGAGCGTTGATTCCATAGGTACTATTGACAGCGGTGCCGCCGAAAGCGCGGTGCTTTTCTCGGTGCCCTCTCTTACGGGCAAATATTACGCCGAGCTTGCCGATAATGAGGATTATGAAAAATTCAGCTTTGTTATAAAGGGCAAGGAATTTAACGATAAATACGCCAAGGGGCAAATTTGCGCCCAATCGCTTGCAGAGGGCACACAGGTTGCAAGAGATACCAAAATTGAGGTTACAATAAGTCTGGGACCAAAAGAGGTAAAAATTGCAAACGTTGTGGGGCTTGAAGAAATTAACGCAAAGCTTGAGCTTTTAAAACAGGGCTTTTTGTACGATAATATAGAGGTGCTTGAAAAGTACGATGAAAACAAAAAGCCGGGCGCGGTGCTTGAGCAGGAGCCGAAATACGGCACGCAGATAAGCCCCGACAGCGCGGTTACAATCTATGTAAATTCCTATAAGGGAGACGACAGCTCCGACAGTCTCGGAACTGATTTCAACTGATTTTCAGGGAGGAAAAAATGGCTGCTAAAGTATATCGCATTTCAGAGGGCGTAGAGGGGCTTTTCGTTAAAAACGAAAGGTTCAACACTACGTCAATATCCTTTAACTTTTATTTGCCGCTGGAAAAAGAGACCGCCGCTTCTTACGCGCTGCTGCCCTTTGTGCTTACCACCTGCGGCGAAAAATACCCCGATTTTTCGGTGCTTAACTACCGCCTTGAGCGGCTTTACGGCGCTCAGCTTGACGCGGTTGCCGAAAAGCTGGGCGATTACCAGCTTTTAAAGCTGAGAATGTCGGTTATAAACGATAAATATACCTTTGAAAGCGAGTCGCTTATAAAGCGTGCCTGCGATATGCTTTTAAGCCTTATTTTCGAGCCCAAGGCGGAAAACGGCGCTTTTTGCGCCGATGATTTGGCAAGAGAAAAGCGCAAGGCAATAGAACACGTAAAGGGAGAGATGAGCGAAAAGCGCGTATACGCTAAAAACCGCCTTATTGAAGAAATGTATAAGGGCAGCTGCTACGGCACACCTAAGTGCGGAACGGTGGAGGATATTGAGGCGATAACCGAAGCCTCGCTTTATGAAATGTGGCAAAAAATGCTTGCCACCGCATATATCCGCGTTCAGGTTATAGGCTCGGCAGTGCCGCAGGGGCTTTTTGAAGAAATAGGCCGCCGCTTTGAAAATACCGAAAGGTATAATATAACCGATTGCACAAAAAGTCAGCCGACTGCCGCTGCCGTCGCACCCCGCACCGTTACCGAGCGGCAGGCTATACAGCAGGGCAAGCTTGTTATGGGTTTTTCTTCCGATACGGCGGGGGACGACGATAATACCATGCCGCTTATGGTTATGACCGATATTTTCGGCGGCGGACCGTATTCAAGACTTTTTGATAACGTTCGCGAAAAAATGAGCCTTTGCTACTATTGCTCGGCATCATCCTCACGCGTAAAGGGGCTTATAACCGTTGAATCGGGAGTTGAGGAGCAAAACGCCGAAAAAGCTGAAAAAGCAATTTCAGAGCAGCTTGAAATAATGAAAAAGGGCAAGTTTACCGATTTTGAGTTTTCATCATCGGTTAAAAGTCTCAGGGATTCGCTTAATTCCTATAATGACAGTCAGCCGCTGTTGGATTTATGGTACGCGCTTAAAGCCGTTAATAAAAATCTTTATTCACCCGAGGATATTGCGGAGAAAATAAGCGCCGTAACGCGCGATGAAATAATCGCCGCGGCAAACGGGGTAAAACTGCACACGGTATACAAGCTTTTGCCGAAGGATGAAAAAACAGGAGGAAGTTAGCATATGTTTAAAAAAATTACATCGGTAATACTTGTCGCAACAATTGTTTTCTCTTTTTCCGGCTGCTCTTATATAGCATATAAGGATTACTATACTAAGGAAGATTACTTAAATATTTGGAAGCTTGAAGGCGTTCGGTATGACGCCGAGGGAATATCACCGTTATTCCCGGAAAGCATAGAGGATTTAGACGTACAGGAATTCTTTTGCAGGCATGACCAGCAGCTCCCATTGGGCGAAGGAATCCAGATACTTTTAAAAATTCACTATGATACAGACTTATTTGTTTCGGAAAAAGAAAGAATTTCATCAATGACCGAGGAATGTACCGACAGTTTTAACAATCCCGATTTTACGGCTTATTCAACTCAAATATGCAATGAGGGTGTTTCCGAGTATGTACTGATAAATAATGATGAACAAACTATTATATATATATCTTCAGGATATTCCGAAAAAAGAGATTGAATTAGACCATAAGCTGCTGCCCGAAGAATATGAATAGGCGCACAAAGGAGGAAAAATAATGCAAAAAGAGGTTTTTGAAAGCGATATAGGCGAAAGCTACGTTAAGGCGGTGCACCCCTCGGGGCTTAAAATATATATTCTTGAAAAGCCGCAGTATAATTCGTCCTATGCCATATTCGGCACAAAATACGGCTCTATTGACACCTGCTTTGCGGTAAACGGCGAGAAGGTAAGCGTTCCCGAGGGTATTGCGCACTTTTTGGAGCATAAGCTTTTTGAAAGCGAGGACGGCGACGCCTTTACAAAATACGCCGAAACGGGAGCGGCGGCAAACGCCTTTACCTCGTTTGACCGCACCTGCTATCTTTTTGCCTGCTCCGACAGGTTTTACGATAACCTTGCAATTTTGCTTGATTTTGTTCAGTCGCCCTATTTCACTGCGCAGACAGTAAGCAAGGAGCAGGGGATAATCGGGCAGGAAATAAGAATGTACGATGACAGCCCCGACTGGCGCGTCACCTTTAATATGCTGGGCGCCATGTATAAAAACCACCCGGTTAAAATTGATATTGCCGGCACGGTGGAGTCGATAGCGCAAATAGACGATAAGCTTTTATACAGCTGCTACAACACGTTTTACAACCTTTCAAATATGTTTATCTGCATTGCGGGCAACGTGAACACCGAAAAGGTTTTGGCGCAGATAAACGGCGCTTTAAAGCCCTCGGAGCCTGTGGAAATTACGCGCATAGGCTGCGATGAGCCTGATACCGTGCAGAAAAATTTTGTATCGCAGAAAATGGCGGTCGCCTACCCCATGTTCTGCTTAGGCTTTAAAGAGCCCGTAAGCGCGCCCGAGCGCACCGTAAAGGAAAAGGTTGCCACCGCGCTGCTGCTTGAAATAATAGCGGGCGACGCCTCTCCCCTTTATAAAAGGCTTATAAACGCGGGGCTTATAAACGATGAGTTCGGCTTTGAATATTTCACTGGTCACGGCTACGCGGCAGTGATGTTTGAGGGCGAATCGTCAGACCCCGAAAAAGTAGCCGCCGAAATTAAGGCGGAAATTGAAAGAATTAAGACCGACGGAATTGATAAAAAGCTGTTTTCCGCCGTTCGCTGCGGAATGTACGGCGACGCGGTGCGCTCCTTTAACAGCGTGGAAAGCATTACAATGAATCTTGTAAACTGCGCTATGTTCGGGTGCGGCTTGTTTGATGAACTTAAATATCTTAAAAACATTACCGCCGAGGACGTTTTAAAGCGCCTGCAGCTGTTAGACGCGGATAAATCGGTACTTTCGGTAATTGAACCCACAGAGGAGCAGAGGTAATTTATATGAGCTATAACGTAACGCTTTTCGGGCTTAAATTCACCCTTTCGCCCGTTGCTTTTACAATACCGCTGGGCTCGGGGCACTGGGATATATACTGGTACGGCATAATTATAGCCGCGGGCTTTTTGCTGGCGCTTATTTACGGGCTTAAAAAAGCCGGCCGCTACGGGCTTAACCCCGATAAAATGCTTGATGTTATACTGGTTGCAACACCTGTTGCAATACTTTCCGCCCGCGCGTATTACGTTATATTTGACGGCGAGAAATTAGACGGCATTAAGGACTTTTTCGGATTCGGTAATTCCTCGGGTTTTGCGGGGCTTGCCATTTACGGCGGGGTTATAGGCGCGTTTGTATCGGGCGGAATTATGTGCTATATACGCAAGGTAAACATACTCAATATGTTTGATGTGGCGTCCGCCGGGTTTCTTATCGGTCAGGGTATAGGCCGCTGGGGCAACTTTGTAAATCAAGAGGCATACGGCGCGTTCACCGGCAGCAGCTGGTGGGGCATGCAGAGCGATAAAACAATATCCGAAATGGGTGAGGGGCTTGTTCACCCCTGCTTTCTCTATGAATCCATATGGTGCATAGCGGGCTTTTTCGTACTTAATCATTTCAGTAAAAAGCGTAAATTCAGCGGTGAAATATCCCTTATGTACTGCGTGTGGTACGGCTTCGGCAGGGGTATAATAGAGCTGCTGAGAACCGACAGCCTTATGCTCGGCAATATAAAGGTCTCCTGTCTGCTTTCGTTTGCAATTTGCATAACGAGCGCGGTATTGTTGGTTGTTTTCAGCCGCCGCGCGGCGGAAAAAGCCGAGCCCGATGATTACGAGGCGGTTTTTGCCGATAATACGGACGAGCCGACCGGGGAAATACAGGAGGAAACCCATGAGCAGGATAATTGACGGAAAGGCAATATCCGCAGCCGTAAAGGAGCGCATACGGGGCGAAGTATCGGCACTGAGCGCGCGCGGCGTTACGGTAGGGCTTGCGGTTATAATAGTTGGCGAAAACCCCGCCTCAAAAATATATGTTGCGAATAAGAAAAAGGCGTGTGAGGCGCTCGGCATTGTTTCAGAGGAATACGCTCTGCCCGAAAGCACTACCGAGCAAGAGCTTTTAGAGCTTATAAATACGCTTAATAATAAGAAAAGCATTAACGGCATACTCTGCCAGCTGCCGCTGCCGCCCCACCTTGATGAAAAGCTGATAATCAACAGCATAGCACCCGAAAAGGACGTTGACGCATTCAATCCCTACAGCGTAGGGCGCATAATGATAGGCGAATATGATTTTGTACCCTGCACGCCCGCGGGCATAATGGAAATGCTTAAATACGAGGACATAGAAATTTCGGGTAAAAGCTGCGTGGTAATAGGCCGCTCAAACATTGTGGGCAAGCCTATGGCAATGCTTTTGCTGCACGCAAACGGCACGGTTACGGTATGTCATTCAAAAACTAAAAGCCTTAAAGAAATATGCCGAAACGCGGATATTTTGGTGGCTGCAGTAGGCAAGGCGAAATTTGTAACCGAGGATATGGTAAAGCCCGGCGCCGTGGTGATAGACGTGGGTATGAACCGCGAAAACGGCAAGCTCTGCGGCGATGTGGATTTTGACGCGGTAAAGGAAAAGGCTTCTGCCATAACCCCAGTGCCCGGCGGCGTAGGACCTATGACCATTGCAATGCTTATGCAAAACACGCTTACCGCCGCAAAAAGGCAGAATAATGCTTAGGGCGGGCATAAAGCGCCTGTCGGCGCTTGCATTTGCGGTTTTAACGCTTTCTCTCACACTTTCCGCCGCCGAAATTACCGAAAACCCCGGTAAGGAGTTTTTGGTCTACGGCGATAAGCAGTCGAACGAAAAAATTGCGGAAATATTGGAAGAAACAGCCGATTCGCTTGATAACTACTGCACGGATAACGGCATAATTTATCTCGCCATTAACGAAAAAAACACAAAGCAGATAAGGCTTTATGAAAACTCAACCGCTTTTTCCGAAAGCGTGGGGGAGCTTACAAGCCTTTCGGATGATAAAATTGCCGCCTTAGCCCCCGAAATAGCGGGCGATGGCTTTCACACCGAAACGGTGGCGCAAAACGGCATAAAATTTATTAAGGCTACCGCCCTATCTGAGGACAGCGGCGGAAAATTCACCCTTATTCAGTATATAACCGTGACCTCAAAAAAGGAATATACCCTTTCATTTTATACCGCGTCGGGCGAAAATACCGATTACGCCGAAAAGGTTTTTTCCACCCTTTCTTTCGGAGAGGGCGCTGCGAAAAAGACCGAGAAAAAGCCTTACGGTTATATTTTTATGGCGCTCACCGCAGTTTTTGTACTGTTCGGCGCATATATAGTTTATACGCTCATACGGGATATAAGGGCTGACCGCGCCGAAGCTGCGGAGGAAAAAAAGGATGATAATATTTAAAACGATTTTAATTTGTTTACTTGCGGGTATGGGTGCAGGTCTCGGCACCGGCTTTGCCGGAATGAGCGCCGCGGCGGTAATAACTCCTATGCTTGTAACCTTTTTGGGGATTGAACCGTATACCGCGGTGGGAATCGCGCTCGCGTCCGATGTGCTGGCAAGCGCCGTTTCCGCCTATACATACGGCAAAAATAAAAATCTTGATATTAAAAACGGCGTTGTTATGATGGCAAGCGTGCTGCTTTTCACGGTTGTGGGCAGCTATGTATCAAGCCTTGTGCCCTCTGCCGCAATGGGCAATTTCTCAGTATTTATGACGCTGCTGCTCGGAATAAAGTTTATAGTAAAGCCGGTTATGACCACAAAAGAGGATATGGCGGCAATACCGCTTAAAACCCGGATTATAAAGTCCGCTCTTTGCGGGGCGGCGGTCGGCTTTATTTGCGGCTTTGTGGGTGCGGGCGGCGGAATGATGATGCTACTGCTGCTTACAAGCGTTATGGGCTACGAGCTTAAAACCGCCGTGGGAACAAGCGTTTTTATAATGACCTTTACCGCCCTTACAGGCTCTGTTTCGCACTTTGCAATAGGCGGCTTGCCCGATATGCTGCCCTTTGTGCTTTGCGTTGTGTTCACGCTTATATTTGCCCGCATAGCGGCGAAAATAGCAAACAAAGCAAGCCCGCGTTCGCTCAATATCGCCACAGGCATTATTCTGGTGGTATTAGGCGTGGCGGTGCTCGGCTTTTCGTTTATTAAATAGGGTGATAATATATGTATCGGCTGCTTATAGTTGAAGACGACCGCGGAATTGCCGAGGGCGTGCGCGAACAGGCGGAAGCGTGGGATATAACCGCGCACATAGTAACGGATTTTCATAACGTTATGGCAGAGTTTTCGCGCTTTGACCCGCATATAGTGCTTTTGGATATTTCTCTGCCCTTTTTCAACGGCTACCACTGGTGCGGTGAAATTCGCCGCGTTTCAAACGTGCCCGTTATTTTTATTTCCTCTGCGGCGGATAATATGAATATGATAATGGCAATGAATATGGGTGCGGATGATTTTATAGCAAAGCCGTTTGACGGCAGCGTGCTTATTGCCAAAATACAGGCGCTGCTGCGCAGAACCTACGATTTTGCGCCTTCCGTTCCTGTTTTGGAGCATAAGGGCGCCATGCTTAACACGGGCGACGGCAGCTTTTTATATAAAAACGAAAAAATACCTCTTTCAAAGAACGAATACCGCATTTTACTCACCCTTATGAAAAATAAGGGTAAAACAGTCAGCCGCGAAAGGCTTATGGAACAGCTGTGGGAGACTGACAGCTTTGTGGATGAAAACACGCTTTCGGTAAACGTAAACCGCCTTAGAAAAAGGCTTGAGGCGGCTGGGCTTGAGGGCTTTATAACCACGAAATTCGGCGTGGGGTATATTATTGAGAATTGAGGAATTGCTATGGGGCTTTTCTTGAAATACTTAAAGCAGCGCAGACGGTACATAGCCGCGGGCGCTGCTTTTTGCGCTGTTTTTGCGCTTTCGTTTTATTTTTACCGTTTGCCGCTCGGTGCGGTGCTTTACCCTGCGGCACTTTGCGCTTTGCTGGCGGTAATTTTTATAATTATTGATTTTTTGCGCGTGCGCAAATTACACACGTCCTTATCGGGGCTTAAAAACCCTGATGCAATTTTGCTTGAAGACCTGCCCCTGCCCGACGGCGTAACCGAAGAGGACTACCAAAATCTTATAGACATTTTAAAACGGGGCTATACAGGGCTTTCAGCCGAAAACAACAGGCGGCTTGCCGATACGGTGAGCTACTACACCGTTTGGGTGCACCAAATTAAAACGCCCATAGCCGCAATGAAGCTGGCGCTGCAAAACGAGGACGCGCACGCCGCCCGCAGGCTTTCAAACGAGCTTTTCAGAATTGAGCAATATGTTGAAATGGTGCTGACTTACCTGCGCCTTAATGCAGACAGCACCGATTATTTAATAAAGGAATACGACCTTGATAAAATAATACGCCGCTCTGTAAAAAAGTTTGCGGGCGAGTTTATAGAGCGCAAATTAACCCTTAGCTACACCCCCGTCGACGCGCAGATAATAACCGATGAAAAGTGGCTTTCGTTCGTTATAGAGCAGGTGCTTTCAAACGCGCTTAAATACACCCCGACGGGCGAAATATCGGTATATTTTGAAAACGGAAAAATTGTAATAAAGGATACGGGGATAGGTATAGCACCCGAAGACCTGCCGCGCATTTTTGAAAACGGCTACACCGGCTGCAACGGCAGGCGCGACAGACAGGCAAGCGGGCTGGGGCTTTATTTGTGCAGGCAAATCTGCGAAAATTTGGGGCATAAAATAAGCGCCGAGTCGGCGGTAGGCGAGGGTACGACCGTTTTAATCGACGTTTCAAGAAAAAAGACGGTTATAGAATAATTTGTTTTTTGAAAACTTTTTAGCTCCATTATAAAATTCACCGCTGATATAATTGCATTTACAAACAAAAAGGAGATATATGTCTTATGAAAAAAGTACTATGATATTCTAAAAGATTTAAGAGAGGACAGAGACTCAGACCAAAAAAACGTAGCAAAGGCTATGGGAATAGATACAAGCTATTACGGCAAGTACGAAAGAGGCGTGCACCCGCTGCCTATTGAAAGATTGATTTTTCTTTGCAAATTTTATAATGTTTCGGCAGATTACATTTTGGGTCTGCCTGAAAATATGCCTTTTCCGAAAAGGCAGTAATCCAATCAGGCGGAAAATAGCTGCAACCCAATTCGCCCTATAACCGCAGCCTTAATTTACAATTTCTTAATAAATCTCTTAAATATTTCGATTATATTTTAATATGTAAGGGAGGAAAGGCTATGGAAACAAAAAAAATTCTTGTTGCCGATGATGAGGAACGCATTGTTAAGCTGGTATCGGACTTTTTAAAGATGAGCGGCTATGAGGTTTTGCCCGCGGCGGACGGGGCTGCGGCGCTTGAAGCTTTCAATAATAACCCCGATATTGCGCTTGCGATAATTGATATTATGATGCCCGAGCTTGACGGCTGGGCGCTTACAAAGGAAATTCGCAAAACAAGCGATATTCCGATAATTATGCTCTCTGCCCGCGCTGAGGAGTTTGATTTGCTTACGGGCTTTGAGTCGGGCATTGACGAATATGTTACAAAGCCCTTTTCCCCCGCTGTTCTGGTAAAAAGGGTTGACGCGCTTATAAAGCGCAGCGATGGCAGCGTGCTGGCAGAGGACGAGGTTAAAAAAGGTCTTTTTATAGATTCGGGCGCGTTTGTGGCGTATATTGACGGGAAGGCGCTGGAGCTTACGCTTAAAGAGTTTGAGCTGCTTTCATACCTTTATGAAAATTCCGGCAGAGTGCTGACCCGCGACCAGCTTTTAAACGCCATATGGGGTTATGATTACTTAGGCGACTCCCGCACGGTGGACTCGCACATAGCCAGACTTCGCACAAAGCTCGGCGATTACGGCGCCGCGCACCTTAAAACCATTTATGGAATGGGGTACAAGCTTGAGGTTTAACGGACTTAAAAAGAAGCTTTGGTTTAATATTTTCACAAGAATAGCCGTAATATTCGCCGTGTTTGTTCTGGTGCTCTCACTTTCAAACGTAACGCTTTTGGTAAGCTTTTTCAGCGCAAAGGAAAAAAAGGCGCTTAAGGAGCAGCTGGCACAGGTGGAAACCCTTGACTTTAACGACACCACAACGGTTATATCGGCATTATCGGAAATAAATGAAAAGTTTAATTTTGATGTTGAAATATATAACTCCTCGGGGCGCATACTTTACACCACCCACGGCGGGCAGATGATGGACTATTTCTCGCTTAAAAGCGATAAGTTCATTATGACCCACGAGGAAATGTCGCCCATAAAAAGCGAGACCTTCGGTGACGGCACGGTTTTTGAAACCGCCGTGCGCCGTTTTGATAAAAATGAATATCTGCTTTGCCGCAAGCAAATAGCGAATAATTTATTTGCCGAGGTGCGAATACAGAAAAAGCTTATATCAAACTCGGCGTCAATCGCCAATCAGTTTATGATTTTCGTATCGGTAATTTGCTTTTTGCTTTCGATAATATGGGTGCTGATATTCGCGCGGCAGTTCTCCCGCCCTATTGCCGAGATGAACGAAATAACCGAGGATATGGCAAAGCTTAATTTCAACCGTAAGCTTAAAATTGACCGTCAGGACGAAATAGGTCAGCTTGCAAGCTCGGTAAACGCGCTTTCGGAATCGCTTAATACTGCGCTTACAGAGCTTACCGAGACAAACGCCAAGCTGCGCGACGATATTGAGGAGGAACGCCGGCTTGACGCTATGCGACGCGGCTTTGTAGCCAATGTTTCTCACGAGCTTAAAACGCCGATAGCCATTATAAGCGGCTATGCCGAGGGGCTTAAATTAAACATAAACGAAGAATCAAAAGAGGAATACTGCAATACTATAATTGACGAAAGCCGCCGTATGAACCGCCTGGTTTTGAGTATTTTGGAGCTTTCGCGCTATGAATCGGGGCAAATACCCATAAACCGCAGTGATTTTGATATATCGCAAATGACCGACGATATGCTGCGCCGCATATTTGCAAATAAAAAAATCACCGCCGAAAACCTTTTGCCGCAGGGCTTTAGCGTAAATGCCGACCCATTGCAGACAGAGCAGGTTTTAAAGGCATACCTTGAAAACGCGGCAGCGCACACACCCGAGGGCGGCAGCGTTACGGTAAGCGCAACCCAGTCGGGCGGCGTTGCCAGAATTTCGGTTGCCAATACAGGCAGCCATATATCAGAGGAGCTTATGCCGCAAATATGGCAAAGCTTTTTCAGGGGCGACACCTCGCACAAGCGGGAAAGCAGCCGTTTCGGGCTGGGGCTTTCAATAGTTTCGGCTATAATGAAGCTGCACTCACACAGCTGCGGGGTTTACAACACCGAAAACGGGGTTTGCTTTTGGTTTGAGGCTGATATTTCAAAATAATGTTTTACTAAGACAAAACAAAACGACAGAAATCACTTCTGCCGTTTTGTTTCTTATTTGATATTTTGGGGCTGCAAATACAAACACCGTTTTATTTTATTACACGACTCTTATCTTCCGATACCGCGCGCTCAATAAACTCATCCGCCGTCATAGAGCCGAGATCGCCGTTTTCGCCGCGTTCTCTTACCGAAAGCGTGCCGTTTTCCACCTCGTTATCGCCGATTATAAGCATATAGGGCACCTTTTGCAGGCGTGCCTCGCGAATTTTATAGCCTATCTTCTCGTTGCGGTCATCAAGTTCCACGCGTATACCCTTTTCTTCAAGGCGACGCTTAATATCATAAGCGTAGTCGCAGTGGCGGTCGGCAATGGTCAAAAGCTTTACCTGAACGGGGGCTAACCACATCGGGAACGCGCCCGCGTACTTTTCAATAAGCAGCGCAAGGGTTCTTTCGTAGCAGCCGATAGAGGTACGGTGAATAATATAGGGGTTTTTCTTCACGCCGTCGCGGTCAACATACTCCATACCGAACTTCTCGGCGAGCATTTGGTCTATTTGAATAGTGATAAGCGTGTCTTCCTTGCCGTAAACGTTCTTTATTTGAATATCGAGCTTGGGCCCGTAGAAAGCCGCCTCGCCAATGCCGATTTTATAGGGAATTTCAAGGTGGTCAAGTATCTTCTTCATAACTCCCTGCGCCTCATCCCACTGCTCGGGTGTGCCTATATATTTATCGCGGTCATTGGAATCCCACTGTGAGAAACGGTAGGAAACGTCCTCATAAAGCCCTAACGTCTTGAGCATATAAATAGCAAGCTCCAGGCAACCGCGGAACTCCTGCTCTAATTGGTCTGGGGTGCACATTAAGTGACCCTCGGAAATTGTGAACTGGCGAACCCTTATAAGGCCGTGCATTTCGCCGCTGTCCTCATTGCGGAAAAGGGTCGAGGTCTCGTCATAGCGCAGGGGCAGGTCGCGGTAGGAGCGTGCGCGGTTTAAATATGCCTGATACTGGAACGGGCAAGTCATCGGGCGCAGCGCAAAACATTCTTTTGTTTCGTCGTTCGGGTCGCCCAAAACAAACATACCGTCAAGGTAGTGGTCCCAGTGACCCGAAAGCTTGTAAAGCTCGCGCTTTGCCATATAGGGGGTTTTGGTAAGCTGCCAGTCGCGGCGCGCCTCCTCATCCTCAACAAAACGCTGCAAAATCTGAATTATTTTAGCGCCCTTGGGCAACATTATCGGCAAGCCCTGACCTATAATATCAACGGTGGTGAAAAGCTCCAGCTCGCGCCCTAACTTATTGTGGTCGCGCTTTTTAGCCTCCTCCAGCATATTAAGGTGCGCTTCAAGCTCGCTCGCCTTCGGGAAAGCCGTGCCGTAAACGCGGCAAAGCATTTTCTTTGAGGAGTCGCCGCGCCAGTATGCACCCGTGGCGGAGGTAAGCTTAAACGCTTTAACCGCACCCGTGCTCATAAGGTGCGCGCCTGCGCACAAATCGGTAAATTCGCCCTGCGTGTAAAAGCTTATATCCTCGCCCTCGGGAATATCCTCGGCAAGCTCTACCTTGTAAGGCTCATTCTTTTCCTTAAAGAACTCAACCGTTTCGTTTCTGCTCTTGTAGCTGCGCTCAAGCTTTATATCTTCTTTTACTATTTTTTTCATTTCCGCCTCGATTTTCGCAAGGTCCTCGAGCGTGAATTTGGTTTCTACGTCAAAATCATAGTAAAACCCGTCGTCAACGGCGGGACCTATTGCAAGCTTAGCGTCAGGGTACAGCCTTTTAACCGCCTGCGCCATAATATGCGACGCGGTATGGCGGAAGGTCCATTTGCCGTATTCATCATCAAATGTTAAAATTTCAAGCTCGCAGTCTTCGTTCAGCGTATCGCGCAAATCGGCGTTTTTGCCGTTTATTTTAGCGGCGCAGGCGCTGCGCGCAAGCCCCATACTAATTTCCTTTGCGGCTTCGTAAGCGGAAATTCCGGCTGGGAATTCCTTTACGCTGCCATCCTTTAAAGTAACCTTTATCATAACCTATACCTCCGAAAAAATAAAGCTCCGCCCCTCTATTAAGAGGGACGGAGCAAATTTAAACCATACTCCGCGGTTCCACCCGCATTCCGTTTTTAAAAAAACGGCACTTTACTACCCTTAACGCAGGTAAAACGTCCGTGTTGCAACCCACGGCGCTCAAAGGCGGTGTTCGCTTTTTTCGGAATTTGCGCGGCTTTCAGCCGATGGCACACGCTCTCTTTTAAATTCACTTTGAAAAAACTACTGTCCTTTTCAACGCTTTAACAATTATATAATAACGCGTTTTCACCACTCTGTCAAGTGTTTTTTAGCTGCGGAATACTTTTTCATATATTTTTTCCACATTCCGTGTATTAACAAAGGGCAGTAAACAAAGACGGTGACAACGCAGTTGCTTTCGCCAATAACGGTATTCTCCCATTGAATCGGCGCGCTGCATTTCCATGAGAAAATACCGGCTGTCATTATGGTGCGGAACAATAAAGGATATGAATTTTATAATTATTATTGCCGCAAACGGCAATATCAATATTCCGGCCGCAATATACTCCATTTAATATAACTTCCTCTTTTTTAGGTTTCGTCATACATTATTTTAGCGGATTTCCAGCTAAAAGTCAATAGCGAATTATTTTCTAAAATATAATGAAAATAATAAAAATGTATTCGGTTGCTAAATACGGAGGTATGATATGCCGCTTTATCCGAGAATAAGAGATCTTAGAGAAGACAACGACTTAACCCAAACGCAAATGGGTAAAATTCTCTCTTGCAGTCAGCGGGTATACAGTAATTATGAGCGTGGGGAAATTGACATTCCCACCTACACGCTTATTAAAATAGCCGATTTTTATAATGTTTCGGTTGACTATCTTTTAAACCGAACGGATAATCCAAGGTTAAACCCTTAATTTTTCTCCCTTATCCGCTCAAACGCTTCGCGTATTTGCCTGTTTTTATAAGCCTTGCGGGCGAAAATTTCATAAACCGAGCAGCCCTTATCTACAAGAGAGACCAAAAAGCTTTCCTTAAACGCGGGCGGAGTGAGAGTGAGCGGAAACATATGCTTTTTAATAATATCCCGCTCCCTGTCGCTTAAATCAAAATCCTGCTCGGCATTTTTAAGCGCTGCACCGGGGTGATACCTGCCGTGCATAGGTCTGCTTTTATCGGGTATATGCCAATCGTAAAGAAAATAATCATGCAAAAGCGCGCCGCGCACAAGCTCAGCTTCATGGCTTTTAAGCGGCTTAAAGTGCTCTGCCAGCCGGTAGCAGTAATATGCCACGGCAATGCAGTGCAAAAGGCACGAGGTGCTCCCGTGCTGAATAAAAAGCGCTGTTTTTGAAAGCCGCGAATGTGCCGCGGCGGCAGTAATAATATTTATGAAATCCGTATTTCTCATACTATTATTATACCGCCGCCTATTTCTTTGTCAATAAGCTTTATTCCAAAATTTCGCCGTCGGTAGAAATTGTAACCACCTGCCAGGGAATAAACTTTCCGCTGTTTTGCAGGGCAGTTTTTGCAGCGGCTTCAAGCCCGCCGCAGCAGGGAACCTCCATTCGCACCACCGTAACACTTTTAATATCGTTATTCGCAATTATTTCGGTCAGCTTTTCGGAATAATCCACCATGTCAAGCTTGGGGCAGCCCACAAGTGTTATATGCCCTTTTATAAATTTTTCGTGGAATGCGGCATAGGCATATGCCGTGCAGTCCGCCGCAATAAGCAGCTTAGCGCCGTTAAAATACGGTGCGTTTACGGGCACTAATTTTATTTGCACGGGCCACTGCGAAAGTCGGCTTTCGGCGTATTCCGCGCCTTGCCCTGCCTTTTCCGCTTTTTCTGCGTGCTTTATGCTTCGGCTCGCCGTTCCGGGGCATCCGCACGGCAGCGGGGCTTTTTCCTTTTTTGCCTTGTTTGCCGCAACCGCGGTCTCATCATATGCCGCCGCCTCGCGTTCAACAAAGGTTATGGCACCGGTGGGGCAGGCGGGCAGGCAGTCGCCTAAGCCGTCGCAATAGTCGTCCCGCAAGAGCTTTGCCTTACCGTTCACCATACCTATTGCACCCTCGTGGCAGGCATTTGCGCATGCGCCGCAGCCGTTACACTTTTCTTCATCTATGCTTATAATTTTTCTTATCATTTTTTATTACCTCCCTTGGTATGGCTCTATTATATCAGCCTTATTTGGAAAGGTATGTTGTTATTACAACGGAATTTTAATTTTTTTAAAAATCTAAAACCACTTTTTTCTTTTAAAATACCATATAAGAAAAATTACCGTTGCTATGCTTACGGCTATAACCGCCAAATAACCGAACCGCCAGTGAATTTCGGGCATAGAGGTAAAGTTCATACCGTACCACCCCACAAGCAGGGTGAGCGGCAGAAAAATGACCGTAACAACGGTAAAAAGCTTCATAAGCTCATTTTGTTTTATTTCGAGCTGTGATTGATATGCCTCGCGCATACGGTCAACTATCTCCTGTAAGCTGCAAACCTCATTGTAATATCTTTCGCACCGTGTGCCCAGCACCGTAAGCAGGCGAACCGCGGCGTCCGATAAAAGCCCGTTATCGTTTGTGCAAATATCGTCAAATATTCCCGAGAGCTGCCCGTAATACCGTTTAAGCCGCAAAAGCTCTTTCCGCCGCGCGGTTATTACCTCATCCGCCGAAATATCTCCCCCGCTCATTATGGTTTCTTCTTCATCGTTAAGTTCTTCTTCAATTCTGTCAAGGTTGGCTCCGTCGCCCTTTAAAAGCTTTGAGAAAAATTCATAAAGCAGCCTGTCGTGCGGTGTGTTCGCCGTATCCTGCCGCTGCATTATATCGGCGACCCGCCGCGCGGACATATCGTCCTCGCAAAAGAAAAACAGGTCCTCCTTATCAAGATAAGCCATGATTTTTTCTTCAGAGCTTTCGGGCGCGGTTTTATCGAAAAAATCAAAGGCTATAAGGTCAAAGCCCGAAAGACCTTCAAAGCTTTCGCTTTCGCAGCCGTTTATATAATCAAACACCTGCGCGTCCATATACGGCGCCGCCTGCGACATATTTTTAAATTTAAAAACCTTATACATTTTTATTTTCACTCCTTATAAAAAGCGCGTCCTCGCCCGCCTTTACAAGCTCAAGCGCCGCCTGTAAAAGATACATAATACATAACTCGGGATTATCAGTGTCTATACCGAAAATTTCTTTTATTCGCCGAATACGGTAAAGCACGGTATTCCTATGTGTGTAAAGCCGCTCGCAGGTGTCCTTGAGTGAATGGCGGCAGCAAAGGTATGTGTATAACGTCAGGCAAAGCTCACCTGAATTTTCCTTATCGTATTCCGCAATTTTTTTAACGTCCACATCAAAAACCGTGCCCTTTTCCCCCGCAGTGCGCAGGATCAAAAGCAGCGCATAATCATCAGCAAAAGCCAATAGCCCGCCCGTGCCCTTTTCATTTAAGTAATCAAGCGTTGCCGTAGCCGCAGGGTACAGCGCGGCAGCCGAAAAAACACCGTTTAATTTACCGGAAATAACTGTTGCTATTCCGTTTTGCTCAGCTAATTCGGCAAGCCGCGGCATACTGTGGTCGCCGTGCAAAAACATTACGATTTTTCCCTTATATATAAACGGGTGCGAGGCGTGAAACTCGCTTTCAAGCTGCGCCTGCAAAAATACCGCCGCGGCGGGGGTGCAGCGCCGCAAGTCAATAACGGCAAACCGCTCGGGATTAAAATTTGAAAGATAGGTTGACGCGGCGCTTATTTTAAAATGCTCCTCATCGGAAAACTCGCCGTCAAAAAGCGCCGCCAATATTTTCTCCGCAGTTCCGGCAGAGGATTGCCGCCGCTCAAAAAACAGCTGCTTTGAAACCAATGCCGCCGTAAAATTTAACGTTTCGATATCGCAGGGCATATTTTCCACTATACAAACCAATATCATATACCCCAAAACCGCACCGTTGCTTTCAAGCCTTAAAACTCGATATTTTTTATTGCTTATATCCACAGTGAAGTCTGTTTCGCCCGTATGCGCCGAAATTGCGGCGCAAGCGTCAAGAGATAACTCGCTGTGGCTCACCGCAATGCGATATGTCGGGTCATTGTACTCACTCACAGCACAGCTTGCCGCAATATGAAACGCGTCGTCAACAATAATTACGGGGCACTCCGTCGCCCCGCTTATAGCTTTTACAAGCCCTGTAAGCGTGTTTTCGGTTAAAAATACGTTTAAAAGCTCATCCTTTATCATAAAATCAACTCCTGTGCTGCAAGCATAAACGAATTTATTTTAATTATACCGCCGGATTATTGAAAAATCAAGCTTTTTGCGTATAATAATAAACGTAAAAAGAAAAAAGAAAGCGATGACACCAATGTGTTACGAAAAAAATATAAAAGCTTAAATTTGAGAAATAATAATTAAAATACTCGGAGGTATGACTTATGTTTGAAATGAGACCTTATGCTAAAAGAAATAATTCCCTTTACAATCCTTTCCGTGATATGGATGAATTTGAGAAGAAATTCTTCTCAACGCCTTTCGGATTTTTTGATACCAATGCGCTTGATGAGTTCAAGACCGATATTAAGGACGAGGGCGACCGCTATGAGCTGGAAGCCGATTTGCCGGGCTTTGACAAAAAGGACATTCACCTTGATATAAACGGCGATATGCTCACCGTAAGCGCCGAAAGGCACTCGGAGCACGAGGAAAAGGATAAGAAAAATAAGTACGTTCGCTGCGAGCGTTCTTACGGCTCCTACAGCCGCAGCTTTGATTTAAGCGGCGTTAAAGCTGATGAGATCAAGGCAAAATACGAAAACGGCGTATTAAAACTGACAATGCCTAAGAAAGATAAAAGTCTTCCCGAAGCACGTCACCTTGAAATTGAATAAGCTTTAAAAAGCAATTCACCCCTGTCGGGCAATAGCCCGGCAGGGGTTGTTTTAATTTATGGCTAAAAAGGGCTTAAATAATTCTAACCCTTATAACTCCGTCAATCGCGCCTATTTTATCGGCAACATCGGAAACATCTGTCTTGCCGACATCGAGCATAGTATATGCATAATCTCCGCGCGATTTATTAAGCAGGTTTTCAATGTTTACATTATTGCCCGCAAATATTCCCGTAATAGCGGTGAGCATATTCGGAATATTTTTGTGTATAACGCAAATTCTGCTTTCCCCGCTGCGCGGCATTACAATTTCAGGCAGGTTTACGGAATTAACGATATTACCGTTTTCAATATAGTCTATAAGCTCCTTAGCCGCCATTCCCGCGCAGTTATCCTCTGATTCGGGGGTTGACGCGCCGAGGTGCGGTATTGCAATAACGCCCTGTGCGCCCAAAATATCGTCCGACGGGAAATCGGTAACATACGATGCCACCTTGCCCGATTCAAGCGCCGCCAAAAGGTCTGCACTGTTTACAAGCCCGCCGCGCGCGAAATTGAATATACGCACGCCGTCACGCATTTTGGCAATAGCAGTTGCGTTTATAAGATTTTTGGTAGAGTCGGTCAGCGGTACGTGAACAGTTATATAATCGCACTTTTCAAAAATTTCGTTTATATCAAAAATATGCACCGCGTTGTGGGTCAAATTCCATGCGGATTTAACCGAGAGGTACGGGTCGTAGCCGAAAACCTTCATACCCAGGGCGTTTGCGGCATTCGCCACCATAACGCCTATAGCACCGAGACCTATAACGCCGAGGGTCTTTCCCTTAATTTCAGGGCCCGCAAAAGCGCCCTTGCCCTTTTCAACCTCTTTGCCTACCTCTGCGCCATCGCCTTTAAGGGTTTTAGCCCACTCAATACCCGAAACCACGCGGCGCGAGCTGATAAGCAGACCCGCTATAACCAGCTCCTTAACGGCGTTTGCGTTAGCGCCGGGGGTGTTGAATACAACTATTCCCTGCTCGGAGCAGCGGTCAATCGGTATATTGTTTGTTCCCGCACCCGCACGCGCTATGGCTTTCAGGCTTGCGGGAAACTCAACATCATGCAGCGCAGCCGAGCGCACAATAGCGCCGTCGGCATTTTCCACCTCGTCGCCTACGGTGTATTTATCGTCAAAGGCTTCAAGCCCTGTTTTGGAAATTTTATTGTAGGTTTTAATTTTATACATTACGCGTTTTCCTCCTCAAATTTCTTCATAAACTCAACCAGCTTTTCAACGCCCTCTACCGGCATTGCGTTATAAATGGAGGCGCGCATACCGCCCACGGTTCTGTGACCCTTAATGTTTACAAAGCCCGCCTTTTTAGCCTCGGCTACAAACTTAGCGTCCAGCTCCTCGCTGCCTGTTACAAACGGAACGTTCATAAGCGAGCGATCCTCGGGAACAACCGTGCCCTTGAAAAGCTTGCTGTTATCAAGAAAATCGTAAAGGATTTTAGCTTTTTTCTCGTTGATTTTCTTCATTTCCTCAAGCCCGCCTATTTTCTTTATCCACTTAAAGGTAAGTCCCGCAATATAAATTGCATAGCAGGGCGGAGTGTTGAACATTGAGCCGTTATCGGCATGGGTTGCGTAATTCAGCATTGTGGGGGTAATATCCATAGCGTGACCTACAAGATCCTTACGGATTATAACAATGGTAACGCCGGCGGGAGCAACGTTTTTCTGCGCGCCCGCGTACAAAACGCCGAATTTTGTAACGTCGATAGGCTCTGAAAGTATGCAGCTTGAAATATCAGCCACAAGCGGAACATCGCCTGTATCGGGCAGCTCGTGGTATTTTGTGCCGTAAATGGTGTTGTTCATACAAATGTGAACGTAATCAGCCTCGGGGTCGAAATCGGCGCGGGTGGTTTTCGGAATATAGGAAAATGTTTTATCGGCACTGGTAGCAACCGCTCTCGCCTTGCCATAGCGCGCCGCCTCTTTGTAAGCCTTGTTAGCCCACTGACCCGTTATAATATAATCCGCCTTGCCGTTTTTGGTCATAAGATTCAGCGGCACCATTGCAAACTGGGTTGAAGCGCCGCCCTGTAAAAACAGCACGTCATAATTATCGGGAATATTCATAATCTCGCGGAGGTTCTTTTCCGTCTCGTCAAATATTGCCTGATATTCCTTTGAGCGGTGGGACATTTCCATAACCGACTGACCCGTTTCGCCGTATTCCATCATTTCCGCAGCGGCGGTCTTCAAAACGTCCTCAGGCAGCATTGAAGGACCCGCGCTGAAATTATAAACTCTTGCCATAATATTTTCCTCCGTAGCAGTTTTATCTTTAACATTGTATTACATTATATTACCATTTTATTCGTTTGTCAATAGGATTGTTAAAAAAATATCAATATTTTTTGCTTTTTTTAAAATTCGTTAAAAAGTTCGTTAATTATTTAACAATGTTTCTTTATTCTTGACTTTTCCCTACTTATATAATACCTCGTGCTGCTTTGAAAGGAATATTGTAAAAATGTCGGAATTATCGGGTCATTTCGGGTTAAAAAGGCTTTTCCGTTTCACCTACCCATCAATAATAATGCTTGTGTTCACCTCAATTTACGGCGTGGTGGACGGCTTTTCCATTTGCAATTATGCGGGAAAAACACTCTTTGCCGCGGTTAATTTCATAATGCCGGTGCTGATGATACTCTGCTGCATAGGCTTTATGTTCGGCACGGGCGGCGGCGCGCTTATTGCCAAAAATTTAGGCGAGGGTGAAAAAGAGAAAGCTAACAACACATTTTCGCTTGTGGTTTTTGCCGCCGCTTTAATAGGCACCGTGCTTGCCCTTATCGGAATAATTTTTTTGCCGCAAATATCTGCGCTTTTCGGTGCAGAGGGCAGGCTGCTCTCTGATTCGGTACTATACGGCAGAATAATACTTACTACCCTGCCGTTTTCAATTTTGCAGTATGAGTTCCAGTGCCTTTTTGCAACCTCGGGCAAGCCGAAATTAGGGCTGTATGTAACGGTTGCGGCAGGCGTTACAAATATGGTACTTGACTGGCTTTTCGTAGCCGTTTTCGGCTGGAGCATTGCGGGCGCTGCGGCTGCCACGGCATTCAGCCAGTTTGTAGGCGGGGCTTATCCTATAATTTATTTTCTGCGCCGCAACAACAGCCTTTTAAGGCTCGGCAAATTCAAATTTGACGGCAAAGCCCTTGCAAAATCCTGCACTAACGGTTCTTCTGAGCTTATGAGCAGCATTTCCTCCTCGGTCGTCAGTATGCTTTATAATGTTCAGCTTATGAAATATGCCGGCGAAAACGGTATTGCGGCATACGGCGTGCTTATGTATGTAAGTATGATTTTTCAGGCGATATTTATAGGCTATGCGGTGGGCACCGCGCCGATTACCAGCTTTAATTTCGGCGCAAAAAATAAAGCCGAGCTTAAAAGCCTGCTCAGAAAAAGCGGCGGAATAATAGGCGTTTGCGCAATTGTTATGTTTCTATCGGGTGAGCTTTTATCCGCTCCCTTATCGAGACTGTTTGTAGGGTATGACGCGGAGCTTTTCAAAATAACAAACCACGCGTTTTCTATCTTCTCATTTTCTTTCCTGCTCTCCGGCTTTTCAGTATTCGGTTCTTCCTTCTTTACAGCATTAAACGACGGACTTACGTCCGCCGTTATATCCTTTATGCGCACACTTGTTTTCCAAATTGCTGCGGTTATTCTGTTTCCCATTATATGGGATATCGACGGTATCTGGCTTTCCATTGTCGGAGCAGAAATAATGTCGATTGCGGTAACGCTTTTCTTCCTGCTTATAAAGCGCAGGAAATACGGGTATTAAAAAGAAACCGTAAGCAGCATTTTAAAGCGCTCCTCACCGAACACCGCATGCGGTATGCCCTTAGGCATTATAAGCGTTTCTCCGGCTGATAAAATGAATACATCATTTCCCACGGTAAAGCGACCCTTGCCATCAAGCACGGTTACCATTGCGTCGCCGCCCGAGGAATGGCTCGAAATTTCTTCACCCTTGTCAAACGAAAACAGCGTCATACTGACGTATTCGTTTTGTACAAGGGTTTTGCTTACAACCTGACCCGCGCTGTAATCAACCTCGTTTTTAAGCTCAAGACTTTTCTGTTTTTCAATGTTTTTATACATAATAAAATCTCCTTTATGATTTTATTATTCCGTAACGGTGCCGTTATATGACAGTTTTGTATATTTAATGATTTTTAAAAAATAATATATTCGGGAGTTGAAAATATGGGTATAATTCAATGCGCCGAAAATTGCAAATATCAGTGCGACGGCTACTGCACGCTTAATAAATGCACTGCGGTTAATTCCCTTTCGGGGGTTTGCCCGTATTTGCAGCCGAAGGAGGACGCGCCTACTTAATAAACGCTACCGCGTCGGATAACCTTTTAACGCCCAAAAGCTTTATTCCCTCGGGCGCGGAATTTATTTGTTTAAGACAAGCTGACGGCAGTATGCACCGCGTAAAGCCCATTCGCGCCGCCTCGTTTACACGCGCCTGCGCGCGCGGAACGCTGCGCAGCTCGCCCGACAGACCTATTTCGCCGAATGTTACTGTGTTCTCATCTATAGGAATATCGCGCAGCCCCGAAACCAGCGCCATAGCTACGGCTAAATCAGCCGCAGGCTCATCAAGTCTTATTCCGCCTACAATGTTTATATAGGTATCAAGATTTGAAAACATAAGCTCGAGCCTTTTTTCAAGCACCGCAAGTAAAAGATTTAAGCGGTTGTAATCAAACCCGGCGGCGGTTCTGCGCGCGTTGCCGAAGCCGGTTGCCGCCACAAGTCCCTGCACCTCGGCTAAAATCGGGCGCGTACCCTCAATAATACAGGTTATGCATCCGCCCGAAACATCGCTCATTCTGCCTGAAAGCATCATAGCGGACGGATTTTCAACCTCCGCAAGCCCCGTTTCGGTCATTTCAAAAACGCCTATTTCGTTTGTTGAGCCGAAACGGTTTTTTATTGCCCTTAAAATGCGGTAGGACTGATTTCTCTCCCCCTCAAAATAAAGCACTGTATCTACAATATGCTCCATTACCTTAGGTCCCGCAATATCGCCGCCCTTGTTTACATGACCTACTATGAAAATCGGAATATCAAGACTTTTGCCCGTGCGCAAAAGCAGGTTAGCCGATTCGCGCACCTGAACTATGCTGCCGGGCGATGACGAAATATCGGGGTGCTGCATAGTCTGAATTGAATCTATCATAACAAGGTCGGGGCGGGCTGAGTTTATATATTCACAAACCGTCTGAACGTCGGTTTCGGTCATTATAGAAACGCTGTCGCTCTCAACTCCTATGCGCTTTGCCCTTAATTTTATTTGTATTGCAGATTCCTCACCTGATACATAGAGAATTTTAATATCCCTCTGCAGCGCGTTACAAACCTGCAAAAGTATGGTTGATTTTCCTATGCCCGGGTCGCCCGAAAGCAGTATTACCGAGCCCTTTACTATTCCCCCGCCGAGCACCCTGTCAAGTTCGGATATTCCGGTTACAAAGCGGTGTTCGTCCGCCGCGTTTATTTGCGAGAGCGGCGTTGCCGAGAATGTATGAGCGGGTCTCGGTGCAGCCGAAACCGCAGATTTTTGCGGTAGGCGCACATCCTCAACCATTGTGTTCCATTCGCCGCAGCCGGGGCATTTACCCGCCCATTTCGGCGTTTCATACCCGCACTCACTGCAAACAAATACCGTTTTGCTTCTGGTTGCCATTTAACTTTCCCCCGTTGTTTTATGATAATCCATTATTCCGCAAAAAATGCTGAACGCCATTTTATTTTGGTATTCTTCGGTTTTAAGCCTTTTAAGCTCGGCGGTATTGCTTAAAAAACCGCACTCCACAAGCACCGCAGGCAGCGTTGCATTGTAAAGAATATATGTGCTGCTCGTAGCCTGCTTATTGACCCTTGAGTTTTCGGGCTGCAAAAGCCGCACTATTGATTTCTGTATATCATCCCCAAGCTTTTTCGATTCCTCTCTGCCCGCGCTGTAAAACACCTGTGAGCCCGCCGCGGCAGAGGTGGTGAATTTATTCAGGTGAATACTCACAAACACCGCATCGGGGTAATCCTTCATAAGCTTCAATCGGTTTTTTAGGTCGCTTTTCTTGCGGGTGGCTATTTTATCGGTTTCAACATCATCGGTTGAAACGTCGCTGTCGCGCGTCATAATAACCTCATATCCCCCAAGCTTTAAAAAATCTTTCAGCTTTAGGGCAATTTTAAGGTTTATTTCCTTTTCCACCGTTCCGTCGGGCGCAACTGCGCCGCCGTCAAAACCTCCATGACCGGCATCGAGAATAATCGTCGGTCTTTGATACACATTTCCCGAAACCGCCGTATTTGAAAATTTGCCGCGCAAAAAAGTGCTGAAAAAAGCAAGAGCTAAAATCAAGGATAATACCACCGCTATACGTCCCTTAAACATTCCGCAATCACTCCCATACAATTTAAAATATGTTTTTGTGCGGAGCAGTAGAACATTTTACGGCTTTAAACAATCCGTACTTTATTATAATCCGTTTCCGAATTTTTTTCAATAACAAAAAGCCGGAGGCAATTACGTTTAGTTTTCTTCAACCTTTGCACTAATCATTTTTTAACCCCTTTAGTTTTATGTATCAAAATCAGCGTGATATACTCCCCCCTTTTCGTGCCGTATATTATTTTGATACCATTATATAGGAAGAAAAAAGCGGCTGTTTGTAAACATAGTTGGTAATTAAAAAATCAGAGCTCCCCGATTCGGGACGTTCTGAGAGAGTGCAGTCCGAAAATCTTTGATTTTCGATCGAACGACATTCCCGTAGGGGAGCGTGGCGAATTTTTCGACACGCTCCAGCCTTATTTATTAAGCTTATCAGGGTGGCGGGCGGCTACAACCGCAAAAGCGTCGTTCGCTATATCCGCCGCAAGTGTTATATCCTCATCGGTAACGGCAGCGTTCATAAAGTGGTTGTGGTGCGAAGCTAAGAAAAGCCCGCGCGATACGCACTCGGCTATCCATTCCTGGTGGAGCATAAGGCTGTTATCGTTGGCAATTCTAAGGTAGAAGAGCGCCGGCTCACCCGATACTACAAGGTCAAAGCCGTTTTCCTCTGCCGCCTTTTTAAAGGCGTTTGTCAGCTTTAAGCCCTTTTCCCTAAAGAGCGCGGGCGTATCAAGGCGTTTCATTTTGTTTATGCAGGCAATTGACGCGGCGAACGGCACGGCGCTCATCCAGTAAGAGCCTGTAAACGAAAGCGACGAGGCGGCGGTCTTCAAAAATTCTCTGCCGCAGGCGGCTGACATATTGTAGCCGTTTGCAAGCGCCTTGCAAAAACAAATTATATCCGCTTTTATTCCGTAATAGTGGTCGCTGCCCTTAATATCAAGCCTGAAACCCGTGCGCACGTCGTCGAAAATAAGCACTATTCCGTGCTCGTCGCAAAACTTTCTTACCGCCTGCCACTTTTCGTTTGTGGAGCAAACGTTATCGTAAAAATTGCCGTGGTCGTAGGGTTGGGCTATAAGCGCGGCTATATCGCCCTTTGTTTCATCCCACGCCTTTTCGAGGGCTTCCATATCAAACCAGGGTACAATAATGTTGTTTGCCACGTCCTCGGGCAGTATGCCGGGGTAGTCGGCTTTCATAGCCCACGGGTCGTTGCCGTGGTAGTAGCCCTTGAAAAATACTACCTTTTTTCTGCGGGTGTGGGCGCGCGCACACATTACGGAGAATGTTGTGGCGTCTGTTCCGTTCTTCATAAAATAAGCCCAGTCGGCGCTTTCCACCGTATCAACCAGCAGCTCCGCGCACTCCACCATTTTATAAGAGGGCGCGGTGGTGCAGTTGCCGCTTTTAAGCTGCTCCAAAGCCGCCGCGTCAACCTCGGGGTCGTTGTAGCCCAGCACATTCGGTCCGTAGGCGCACATAAAGTCAAGGTAGCGATTGCCGTCCATATCCCAAAAATATGTACCCTCGGCTTTTGAGCTTATAAGCGGCCATTTTTCAAGCGGCAAAAAGAGCCCCTCGGAGGGCCCTAAATGCCCGTATATTCCCGACGGGATGACGTTAAGCGCGCGTTCAAACCATTCGCGGCTTTTGGTGTGTGAATATTCAGGATATTTGCTCATATGTATAACTCCCTTATTCTAAGTAAAGTGAAACGCGGTCAAGTATGCGGTTTATGTTATCCACCATAGAAAGCACGCCCGCCAGGCGTATGTTGCCCTTGCACATTTCGTTTATTGTGGAAACCGTGCCCGAGAAAAGCCCGTTTGCAAGGTCAATGCTTGCAAATTCCATTACGGCGCGCGGGTTATCGCAAGGCTTTTTAACCGTTGTAAAGCGGTGATCCTTTACGCTTATGGTAACGGCGGCTTTGTCCTTTATCCCTAACTGTACATCACCGTCGGGCGTGTTTGCGGCGGATATTTTCGCAATGCTCTCATTATTTGCAAGGGCGGATATTGCCCCCGCTATTACATACATTGTAAGCATGGTGTTTTCTTCAAAAAACGCGCGGTCAGCCATAGCGTCCTTGCTCGGGCGCAAAATTTCGGTAAGCCTGTTTGTAAGGGCGGTAAAGGGTCCCGTTAAGAATTTCAGCAGGATCACTATGCCCTTTACGGGCACGCCGGGTTTTGAGTCGTTTATAAGCGCGTTGAATTTTTCGGGTGATGAAAAATTCATTTTGCAACTGCACCCCGCGCTCCCCTCGGTTATTTTGCAGCCGTTTTTATCAAAATGAAAGGTACGGCAGGGTCCTTCCTTCACATCAAAGCAAAGGGAAACAGGCTTATTTATGCCCTCAACAATTTCTTTTGCCTTGTTATCCAGCACGCAAAGATTTTCAAGCGCGCCCAAAACGCCGTACATATTGGCATATGCCAACGCCTTTTGTTCAAGCATTTTTTATTCCTCCTGATTCTGTTCATCGAGCGATAAACCAAAGCTCGGTATGAACTCTTTTAAAAATATATCAGCCTCGGGGCATTTAAGGTCTTCAATTGCCGCTCTGAGCGTTTTTTCGGCTACCGCAAATTCGCGGTTGCCCATATTAAGCTCTTCTATGCACTTTATAAGCGCCGAAAGCTTGTCCGCCGCCTTTACAAGGCGGGCGGTGTCTTTATCGGGCGAATATAGCGCGGCAAAGTCTTCCTTAAAATCCTCGGGCAGCATATCGGTAAGTCTTTTTTCGGCTGCCTTTTCAATATCCTTATACACTTCTTTAATTTCGCTGTTATAGTATTTAACGGGGGTGGGCATATCGCCGGTTATAATTTCGGGCGTATCGTGGTACATTGCCGCCACCGCCGCAAAATTCGCGTTGTAGCTTTTGCCGAGCCTCTTATTGCCTATAAGCGCCAGCGCGTGGGCTATCTGCGCGGTTTCAAGCGAATGTTCGCTTAAATTCTCGCGCCGCGTGTTGCGCATAAGCCCCCAACGGTATATATTTTTCATTCGGGACATCATGGCATAAAAATGATTTTGCAAAATTTTCACTTCCTTTATTGAATATTATATCATTAACTGTTATAATATCAATAAGATATTTTAAAAAAGGATGTATCAAATGAATTTTTCTTATTCCAAGCAGACCCTTTTGCGCCCGCAAAAGGAAAAATATCTTTCTGCGTTTTTTATAGCGCTTACCGTGGCGGCGGCGCTTTTTGTACCGTATATGATTATGGGTGAGGGGTATTTCACCTTTTACGGTGATTTTAACGTGCAGCAGATTCCGTTTTATATGCAGTGCCACAAGGCGGTGAAATCGGGCAATATTTTCTGGAGCTGGACTACCGACCTCGGCGCTAATTTTATAGGCTCATACAGCTTTTACCTGCTCGGCAGCCCGTTTTTCTGGCTCACCATACCATTCCCCAACTGGATGGTGCCCTACCTTATGGGACCACTTCTCATACTTAAATTTGCCTGTGCCGCGTTTACTTCGTATTTCTACATTCGCCGCTTTACGAGAACCCCGCAGGCTGCACGGCTGGGTGCGTTGCTTTACGCTTTCTCGGGCTTTTCTGTTTATAATATATTCTTTAATCACTTTCATGAGGCGATTATCGCTTTTCCCATTCTGCTTTTGGCGCTGGAGCAGTTAATAACCGAAAACCGCCGTATGGTTTTTGCGCTCAGTGTTGCGCTTTGCGCCGTTACAAATTACTTTTTCTTCTTCGGAATGGTCGTTTTCACGGTAATTTATTTCTTCGTGCGCCTTTTCTCGGGCGATATAAAGGTGAAATTTTCCCGCTTTATTGTGCTTATCTTCGAAGCGATTCTCGGCGTTTGCCTTTCCGCTTTCCTGTTAATGCCGAGTATCCTCGCTATAATTGATAACACCCGTGTTTCAAGTATTCTCCTCGGGTGGAGCGCCATAATGTACGGCAAGGAGCAGATATACGGCAATATAATAGAGTGTTTCTTCTTCCCGCCCGATATTCCCGCGCGCCCCGTGTTCTTCCCGGGGGCTAACGTCAAGTGGTCGTCCCTCGGGGGGTGGCTGCCGCTTTTCAGTATGGTGGGCGTTTTCGTTTGGTTTTCGCAAAGAAAAAATCACTGGCTTAAAAGGGTTATAGGCATTTGCATTTTTATGGCTATGGTGCCGTTTCTCAACAGTGCGTTTTATGCCTTTAACACCTCGTATTACGCGCGGTGGTTCTATATGCCGATACTTATGATGTGCCTTGCAACCGTTTCTTTAACAGAGGATAGTTCTGTTAACTGGCGCTCGGGCTACAAATGGGTTTTAGGCATTACATTGGCAATTTCGCTTGTTATCGGCTTTTTCCCGCAGGAGGATACCGAGCACAAGGGCAAGTATATTTTCGGGCTTTACTCGCAGAGTGAGGACGGTATGTACGTCTTCCGTTTTTGGATAACCTGCGCCGTTGCGATTTTAAGTCTTGTAATACTGGGTATGCTGCTTAAGGTGCTTAAAACCGACCGTCAGGCGTTTTACAGGGGTGCCACCGCCTGCGTTTGCATTATAGCCATAGTTTACGGCAATATATTTATCGCCTGCGGGCGCTCGCATTCCTATGAAATTAAAGAGGTTATGATAGATAAGCTGATAGAGGGCAAGGTAGACCTTGAAAAGAGTGATAACTACCGCATAGACGTATATGACGGGGTTGACAACACCTCAATGTATTTAGGCTACCCCGGCATTAACGCTTTTCACTCGGTAGTGCCCGCCTCTATTTTTGAGTTTTACGATTATATAGGCGTTGAGCGCAGCGTGGGCAGCCGCCCCGATACCGACCAGGCGGCAATTCGCCCCCTGCTTTCGGTAAAATACCTTTTAAACCGTAAGGACAGCGACGCAAAGAGCTTTCTTGATGAAGACGACGAGCCGAAAATGCCGAATTACGAATATTTAAAAACCGACGGAGGCTACTACGTTTACGAAAACAAGAACTACATTCCCTACGGCTTTTCGTATGATTATTATATGAGCTATGATTTCTGCGATGAATACTCAAAATCAAGCCGCGCGGCAATGATGCTCAAAGCCATACTTTTAACCGATGAACAGATAGAAAAGTATAAGGACATTCTTGAAAATATAGAGCAGCTTGAAATGCCGCCGTTCGGCAGTGTCGAGACAGGCACTACCCTCTCGCAGACCGACAGCGCTATGGAGTACGACTGCGAAAAGCTGCGCGAAACTGCGGCTTATAATTTCAAGCGCGATAACACAGGCTTTACGGCGGACGTAACAAGAGACCGTGAAAACTTAGTATTCTTCTCTGTGCCGTATGATAAGGGCTGGAGCGCCACCGTAAACGGCGAACCCGCCGAAATTGAAAAGGTAAACGCCGGGTTTATGGCGGTTAAGGTGGGTGCGGGCAGCAGCCGCATACGCTTTGAGTATAAGACCCCCGGGCTTGTTTCGGGGCTTGAAATAACGGGTGCCGCGGCAATACTTCTGCTTATATACCTGCTCTTCTTTAAGCTGTACTCCAAAAAGCACCCGTCGGATAATGCCTACCCCGAGGGCGACCGCCTTATTGAAAAATGGCGCGCACAGGACAGAGAAGAAGCCGAGCGCATACTCGCCTCCACCTTCCCCGAGGATATAAAGCCGAGCATTTTGGACGACGATACCGCGCCGGATATTGATATACCGCATATTGAAGAGGGCTTCAGCGGCGGATTTACCATTGATACCGACCTTTTCGGGAACAGCGATAACGACGATAACAGCAGCAAGGAGGAATAATTATGCAAAACTCACGCAAGGTAATAAAGCTGTGCCGCATACTCACCGAAGTATCAATAGCGCTTTTAATAATTATAACCGTGTTTCTGCCGTTCGGAATTTCGTGGTATGTTGAAACCATGCACCGTTCGCAAACGCTGCCCGCCACCGTTATGGTGACCTGCTACCCCTGTGCGCCTTTTGTGGGCATTGCGCTTTTCATGCTGCGCAGAATACTCATACGCGCATATGACGGCGTGTTCTTTACGGGTGCCAACTCAAAGGATATAAGGGTAATATCAGTCTGCTGCGCCGTTATAGCGGTTATAACCCTTATTGCGGGGCGGTATTACCTGCCGTTTTATATAGTGGGCTTTACCTTTGCCTTTTTGGCGCTGCTCACCTTTTCGGCAAACTCCATTTTGGCGGCGGCAAACGAAAAGTTGAATAATACCCCTTGACTTTAATATTGTAATATGCTATTATAATTTAAAATAAGATCTTTAAGCAGGGTGCTGTGACGCCGGCAAGATTGTAAACCGTAAAAAAACCGATTAACGTATCGGTATGTTTTGTTGCGCTTACGACCTGCTTAAAAAGCGGGTCGTTTTTTTAGGAGCAGATTATGACACTGAACAACGCCTTTGTTTACCGAAACGGTAAAACAGAACAGCAAAATTACGAATTATCAGTCGGCGGCGTCGGCTTTCTTTCCGATTTTAATAATGTTTATATTTTTCCGGCTTTCTGCGATGTGCATGTGCATTTCAGAGAACCGGGATTTTTTTACAAAGAAACAATAAAAACAGGCTCGCTTGCAGCGGCGCGCGGCGGCTATACCGACGTTTGCACAATGCCGAACCTGAACCCCGTGCCCGACAGCGTAGAAAACATAAAAGAGCAGATAGAAATTATCGAAAAGGACGCGGCGGTGCGCGTTCACCCCTATGCCGCAATAACCGTGGGCGAAAAGGGCGAAACGCTTACAAATATGAAAGCCCTTGCCCCCTACTGCGTAGCCTTTTCGGACGACGGCAAAGGCGTGCAAAGCGAAGATATGATGAGAGACGCTATGCTTAAAGCGAAAGCGCTCGGGAAAATAATAGCCGCCCACTGCGAGGATAACTCGCTGCTTTGCGGCGGATACATTCACAAAGGCGAATACGCCCGCCTGCACGGGCACAAGGGCATATGTGCGGAGAGCGAGTGGAAACCCATTGAAAGGGATTTAAGGCTTGCAAAGGAAACGGGCTGCAAATACCATGTCTGCCATATTTCCTGCAAAGAGAGCGTGGAGCTGATACGAAAAGCCAAGGCGGACGGAGTTGACGTGACAAGCGAAACCGCGCCGCACTACTTAATATTTAACGATATGGATTTAAAGGAAAGCGGCAGCTTTAAAATGAACCCGCCGATTAGAAGCGAAGAGGACAGGCAGGCTTTAATAAAGGGCTTGCAGGACGGCACAATTGATATGATAGCCACCGATCACGCGCCGCACAGCAGTGAAGAAAAATCGCGGGGTCTTGAAAACAGCCTTATGGGCGTTGTGGGGCTTGAAACCGCTTTTCCCGTGTTGTATACTTATCTTGTAAAGAAAGGCATAATAACGCTTGAAAAGCTTATTGAACTAATGGCGATAAACCCGCGCAGGCGGTTCGGGTTACCAAAGACCGACGATATTTGCATTTACGATTTGCAAAGCGAATATAAAATTGACCCCGGCGAATTTAAAAGCAAGGGCAAAAGCACGCCGTTTGACGGGCTTACGGTAGCAGGCAAAAACTTACTTACAGTATGCGGAGGTAAAGCAGTATGGAATATAACAGAAAATTAGTGCTTGAAGACGGCGCCGAGTATTACGGCACGGGCTTCGGCTACACGGGCGACGCGGTGTGCGAAATAGTTTTCAATACCTCTATGGTGGGGTATCAGGAAATAATATCCGACCCATCTTACACCTATCAGGCGGTGGTTATGACCTACCCGCTTATAGGCAACTACGGCACTGCCGACGAAGACTACGAAACCAAAAACCCCACAATAGGGGGGCTGATAGTAAGGGAGTATAACGACCTGCCCTCTAACTTCCGCTATACCAAGACCCTTTCGGAAGTAATGGAAGAATATAAAATACCGGGGCTTGCGGGTATTGATACAAGGAAACTTACCCGCAGTATACGCGATTTAGGCTCGCGCCGCGGAATTATCACAAACGCCGATACGCCGACAGAAGAAGCGCTTGAAAAAATTAAAAACACCCCCGTGCCGCACGACGCGGTGGCGCATGTCAGCTGCAAAAAGCGCCGCTATTCAAGAACGGCTAACGCAAAATACAATGTTGTAGCGATTGACTGCGGAATAAAACTCAACATTATCCGCTCGTTAAACGCGCGCGGGTGCAACGTTACGGTAATGCCCTACAACACCTCTGCCGCAGAGGTTGAAAAAATGAAGCCCGACGGCATTTTCCTCTCAAACGGCCCGGGTGACCCCGAAGACGTTATACCCGTAATTGATTTAGTAAAAAAGTTAAGGGGTAAGTACCCGATATTCGGCATATGTTTGGGGCATCAAATGATATGCCTTGCCTGCGGGGCTGAAACATATAAATTAAAATTCGGTCACCGCGGCGGAAACCACCCCGTTAAAAACCTTGAAACGGGAAAAATTGAAATAACCTCGCAAAACCACAGCTACGCTGTAAACGAAAAGAGCCTTGAAAACACGGGGCTTAAAGTCACGCACATAAATCTGCTTGATAACACGGTAGAAGGCGTAAGCGACGAAAAATCAAAGATGTTCAGCGTGCAGTACCACCCCGAAAGCGCGCCCGGCCCGCAGGACAGCGCCTATTTATTCGATAAATTCACATCTCTTATGGAGGAAAACAAAAATGCCTAAAAGAACCGACATAAAAAAGATACTGGTAATAGGCTCAGGCCCTATTGTAATAGGTCAGGCGGCGGAGTTCGACTATGCGGGTACGCAGGCGTGCTTAGCGCTTAAAGAAGAGGGTTATGAGGTAGTTTTGTGCAACTCAAACCCCGCAACCATTATGACCGATACATCTATTGCCGACAAGGTGTATATGGAGCCGCTGACACTTGAATATTTGGCAAAGGTAATACGCTACGAGCGCCCCGACGCGGTGCTTCCCGGCATTGGCGGGCAAACGGGGCTTAACCTTGCTATGCAGCTTGAAAAAAAGGGCGTTTTGCGCGAGTGCAACGTAGAGCTTTTGGGAACCTCAAGCCGCAGCATTGAGCGCGCCGAGGACAGAGAGCTTTTTAAAGAGCTTTGCGAAGAAATAGGCGAGCCTGTTTTGCAATCGGTAATAGCCGAAAGCCTTGAAGAGGGTCTTAAAGCCGCCGAAGAAATAGGCTACCCCGTAGTTTTGCGCCCCGCATTTACCTTGGGCGGCACGGGCGGCGGCTTTGCCGATAATGAGGAAGAATGTGCTGAAATATTAAGGGGCGCTTTGGAGCTTTCCCCCGTTCATCAGGTGCTGGTGGAAAAAAGCATAAAGGGCTATAAGGAAATTGAATACGAAGTAATGCGCGATAATAACGACACCGCGATTACCATTTGCAATATGGAAAACGTTGACCCCGTGGGCATTCACACGGGCGACTCAATTGTGGTTTGCCCCTCGCAGACACTTACCAACAAAGAGTACCATATGCTGCGCGACAGCGCCCTTAAAATCATACGCGCCCTTAAAATCGAGGGCGGCTGCAACGTGCAGTTTGCGCTCGACCCGCTTTCATTTAACTACTATCTTATTGAGGTAAACCCCCGCGTTTCGCGCTCCTCCGCCCTTGCAAGCAAGGCAAGCGGCTACCCTATAGCGCGAGTCAGCGCCAAAATATCGGTAGGTATGCGGCTTGATGAAATTATGATAGCCAACACCCCCGCCTCATTTGAACCCGCACTCGATTACGTTGTTACCAAAATGCCGCGTTTCCCGTTTGATAAATTTTCTTCGGCTAACAATAAACTCTCCACACAGATGAAAGCCACGGGCGAGGTTATGAGCGTGGGCAGAACGATTGAGGAAAGCCTGCTTAAAGCCGCAAGGTCGCTTGAAATAGGCGTAAACCACCTTTATATGAAGAAGTTTGAAGCTTTTTCGGACGACGAAATGTTAAGCTATATAAAGGACGGCACCGACGACCGCATTTACGCAATTGCAGAACTCCTGCGCCGAAAGACCGATATAGGCATGATTTGCAACGCCACAAAAATAGATATGCTTTTCCTTGAAAAGATAAAGAATATCGTAAAAACCGAGAATAAACTGCGCGAGCATATAGGCGATACCGACACGCTGTATGCCGCCAAAAAGCTCGGATTTTCCGATGAATTTATAGGTAAGCTTTGGGGTATGACAGGCGAAGAAATTTATAAAATAAGGGAAAAGCGCGGTATGTTCCCCGTTTATAAAATGATTGACACCTGCGCCTCGGAATTTGAAAGCTATATCCCCTATTTTTACTCGACCTATGAGGACGAAAACGAATCGGCGGTATCGGATAAAAAGAAGATAATAGTTTTAGGCTCGGGACCCATAAGAATAGGTCAGGGCGTTGAATTTGATTACTCCACCGTGCACGCGGTTACCACAATTAAAAAATCGGGGTATGAGGCGATAATTATAAACAACAACCCCGAAACCGTCTCGACCGATTACACCTGCTCGGATAAGCTTTACTTTGAGCCGCTTTGCACCGAGGACGTTATGAACATTATCCACCTTGAAAAACCGATAGGCGTTATAGCGTCTCTCGGCGGGCAGACCGCCATTAACCTTGCCGAAAGCCTTAAAAACCGCGGGGTTAAAATTATCGGCACCGACTGCGAGGCAATAGACCGCGCCGAAAACCGCGATTTATTTGAAAAGGTGCTGAAAGAGCTTAATATTCCCCAGCCGCAGGGCAAGGCGGTAACCAAAATTGAGGACGGCGTAAAAGCCGCCGAGGAAATCGGCTACCCCGTGCTTGTGCGCCCCTCGTTTGTCTTAGGCGGCAGAGCCATGCAGATAGTGGCGGACGAAGAACAGCTGCGCCGATACCTGCGCACGGCGGTAGAAATTGACGAAGACAAGCCCGTGCTTGTTGATAAATACATTTCGGGTAAGGAGCTTGAAGTAGACGCCATTTGCGACGGCAAGGACGTTTTCGTGCCCGGAATTATGGAGCTTGTGGAGCGCACGGGCATACACAGCGGCGACTCAATAAGCGTGTACCCCACATTCAGCATAAGCGAAAAGGTGCGCGAGACAATACTTGATTACACAAGGCGGTTAGGACTGGGCATCGGCATAATAGGGCTTTACAACATTCAGTTTATTGTTGATAAAAACGATAATGTGTTTATAATAGAAGTAAACCCGCGCTCTTCAAGAACCGTTCCGTTCCTTTCAAAGGCTACGGGATTCAGCCTTGCCGACATTGCAACGCTTGTAATATTGGGTAAAAGCCTTAAAGAGCAGGGCTTTGATAAAATTTACCCGGGAGACAAAAAGCGCTGGTATGTAAAAGCCCCCGCGTTCTCTTTCTCAAAGCTCAGAGGGCTTGACGCTTACCTGTCACCCGAAATGAAATCCACGGGCGAGGCGATAGGCTACGACGATAAGCTCACCCGCGCGCTTTACAAGGCGCTTAAAGCCAGCGGAATGAATGTTATGAACTACGGCACGGTGCTTGCTACAATTGCCGATAAGGATAAGGAAGAGGCGCTGCCGCTTATTCGCCGCTTTTACAATATGGGCTTTAATATTCAGGCAACTGCCGGCACGGCTGAATTTTTAAAGCAAAACGGAATACGCACCCACGCGGTGGGGAAACTTAGTGACGGAAGTAAAGAGATAACCGACGCGATAAGACAGGGTTATGTTACCTACGTTATAAACACGCGGGATATGAATTCCTCCGGAGTGCTGTCTGACGGGTACGAAATCCGCCGCTGCGCGGTTGAAAACAACGTTACAATGTTTACGTCACTCGATACCGTTAAGGTACTGCTTGACGTGCTTGAAGAAACCACCCTCGGAATTTCCACAATAGACGCTTGAAAGGAAACGCTATGAAACAGGATTTTTACGAAGTTACAGAAAATGAGCAGATTGCCCCCTCGGTTTTTAAAATGGCGCTTGCGGGTGATACCTCGCCCATTACAGCACCGGGGCAGTTTGTTAATATTAAAATACCCGAATTTTACCTGCGCCGCCCTATTTCCATATGCGATTGGAACAGTAATACCCTTACAATTATTTACAAGGTGGTAGGCGACGGAACAAGCGCTTTAAGCCGCATAAAAAAAGGCGAAAAATTGGACCTTTTAATTTCCCTCGGCAACGGGTACGATACCTCGCTTTCGGGCGATAAACCCCTGCTTATAGGCGGCGGGGTGGGCGTTCCTCCCCTTTTCGGGCTTTGCAAAAAGCTTATCGCCGAAAATAAGACAGTAAATGTAATTTTGGGCTTTAACACAAAATCGGAAATATTTTTAGAGGATGAGTTCCGCGCGCTCGGCGCAAATGTAGCCGTCACAACTGTGGACGGCTCTTACGGGCTTAAAGGCTTTGTAAACGCCGCAATGGAATATGCCGATTACAGCTATTTTTACACCTGCGGCCCGAAACCGATGTTAATAGCCGTAAACGCCGCCGCGAAAACAAGCGGTCAGTTCAGCTTTGAAGAGCGCATGGGCTGCGGCACGGGCGCCTGTATGGGCTGCACCTGCAAAACAAAAAATGGCCCTAAGCGCGTTTGCACCGAAGGCCCCGTGTTTTTAAGGGAGGAAATAGAATGGTAAATACGTCTGTCAACCTATGCGGTATAAGCCTTACAAACCCCGTAATTCCCGCAAGCGGCACTTTCGGCTTCGGCTATGAATTTACACGGTTTTACGATATAAATATTTTAGGCTCAATTTCGCTTAAAGGCACCACCAAAGAGCCGCGTTTCGGCAACCCCACGCCAAGAATTGCCGAGTGTCCGTCGGGTCTTTTAAACGCGGTGGGGCTGCAAAACCCGGGGGCGGAAAAGGTTTTAAACCATGAACTTCGCACCCTTAAAGCGGTTTACAAAAAGCCCGTTATGGCGAATGTAAGCGGTTTTTCGGTAAACGACTATGTATCGGCTGTTGAAACGCTTAATACGGACGACGGCATAGGTTGGTTTGAAATAAATATTTCCTGCCCGAATGTTCACGGCGGCGGTCTTGCTTTCGGCACAAGTGCAGAAAACGCGGCGGCGGTTACAAAGGCGGTAAGGGCGGTTACGAATAAACCCATAATTATTAAGCTCTCCCCCAATGTAACCGATATTACCGAAATAGCCAAGGCGTGCGAGGCTGCGGGAGCGGACGGCATATCGCTTATAAACACCCTGCTAGGCATGAAAATAGACCTGAAAACCAAAAAGCCGCTGCTTGCAAACAAAACGGGCGGGCTTTCGGGTCCTGCGGTAAAGCCCGTGGCGGTGAGAATGGTGTATCAGGTATACGAAGCGGTAAAAATACCGATTGTAGGTATGGGCGGAATATCCACTGCGGAAGACGTTTTGGAGTTTATGCTGGCGGGCGCCGCCGCAGTAGAGGTGGGCGCTGCCAACCTTATAGACCCTTATGCCTGCAAGAAGATTATAGAAGACCTGCCGAGGGCAATGGAAAAATACGGCATAAATAATTTAAGCGAAATTATAGGAGGAGCGCACAATGGGTAAGGATGTTATTATAGCCTGCGATTTTGCGGACAAAGAAACCTGCCTCAATTTTTTAGATAAATTTGAGGGCAAAAAACCGTTTGTAAAAATAGGAATGGAGCTTTTCTACGCCGAGGGCCCCGAAATTGTAAGGGAAATTAAGGCGCGCGGGCATAAAATATTCCTCGATTTAAAGCTGCACGATATTCCGAACACCGTAAAAAAATCAATGGCGGTACTTTCACGCCTTGATGTGGATATGTGCAACCTGCACGCGGCGGGCACTGCCGCTATGATGACCGCGGCAATAGAGGGGCTGACAAGAGCCGACGGCACCCGCCCGCTGCTTATAGCCGTGACCCAGCTTACCTCAACAAGCGAAGAGGCAATGCATAAATATTTGCTGATAGAGGGCAAAATGGAAAACGTGGTTATGCACTACGCTAAGAACGCAAAGTGCGCGGGGCTTGACGGCGTGGTATGCTCCCCGCTTGAGGCGGCGGCGGTACATAACGCCTGCGGCGAGGGCTTTTTAACCGTAACGCCGGGCATACGCTTTGCCGACGGCGACAAGGGCGACCAATCGCGCGTTACCACCCCCGAAAAGGCAAAGGAAATAGGCAGCGACTATATAGTGGTGGGCAGACCCATAACCGCCGCACCCGACCCCGTGGCGGCATACGAGCGCTGCGTTCGCGAATTTATAGGATAGGTGATAAAAATGCAAGCTTACAAACACGAATTTATTGAATTTTTAGAGAGTGCCGGCGTGCTTAAATTCGGTGATTTCACCGCCAAAAGCGGCAGAAAAATACCCTATTTTATAAACGCGGGCGAAATTAAAACCGGCGACCAAATAAGAAAATTGGGCGAATTTTACGCAAAGGCGTATTTTGAAAAGCTCGGCGATAAAAAAGCCGTGCTTTACGGCCCTGCATATAAGGGAATCCCGATAGCGGTATCGGTAGCGGTTGCGCTTTCGGAAAACGGGCTTGACGTGCCGTTTTTCTTCAACCGCAAGGAAGAAAAGGACCACGGCGAGGGCGGCGTTTTTGTAGGCTACAAGCCGCAGGCGGGCGAAGAGGTAGTAATAGTAGAGGACGTTATAACCGCGGGCACGGCTATAAGGGAAAGTATGGCTATCCTCTCAAAGCTCGGCGGCGTAAAGGTTGCCGCCGCCTTTGTTATGGTAGACCGCTGCGAAAAGGGTCAAACCGAAAAATCAGCTATGGCGGAAGTGGGCGAAGAATTCGGCTTCCCCGTTTACTCGGTAGTTAACGTTTACGATATTATAGAATACCTTGAAGAGGACGAAAAAAACCGCGAAAACGTGGAACGCATAAAGAACTATCTTAGTGTGGCAGGAT
>ERZ826613.399-NODE-399-length-63946-cov-4.023822_pt1 | contig 63946 bp, 62 predicted proteins | sample MGYA00519925_ERZ826613 | MGnify/ENA primary metagenome ERZ826613 (study PRJEB31778, sample SAMEA3449236) | human gut metagenome | biome: human gut; feature: human-associated habitat; material: faeces | place: United Kingdom | collected 2010/2012 ... | reverse complement strand
CGGTAGCAGCGGTGGCGCAGCGCGCAGGAAAGCCCGTGGTAGGGGCAGTCCTCGCAGACGTTGCCCTGCCGCAGCAGGATACCGTTGGGGCAGAACAGCCGGAAATTGTGCAGCGACTGCACCACCGGCACGCCGCAGCTTTTGGCGGCCCTCACCACAGCGGGGCTGAGCAGCAAGAGCGTGTTGTGGATATGCACGGCCTCGACGCCCTCGCGTTCTATCAGGTCTTTCACCTCGCGGGCAGCGCGACGGTTCCAGACGGCGTGCAGCGGCAGCAGCGCCTTGGCGCGCTGAAAGAGGTTGCCGGTCTCAAAATCGGCGCCGCGCGCTTTCTGCGCGGACATGATCTTGTCCGTCTCCTCGATGAGCGTGGGGATGAAGCGCAGGGCCATGGACATCATCATGCTCATCTCGTGCACGGGCACTTTGAGCTTTTTGAGCGGTCCGAAGAGGATCTCCATCGCGTCGGTGAGCGCGATGGGCGATGTGGTATAGGTCAGCAGGAACGTGCCTGCAATGAGCATCGTGATGCGCAGGACCATGAACACGGCGCGGATCAGGCCCTCGTAGGTGACGGTGATCTTCCAGAAGGACACGAGCTCGCGCCCGGGCGTGAAGAACATATTGAGCACGGCCGTGAGCGCGATGATGACCCACAGCGGCTTGAGGCCGCGGAGGATGACCTTGAGCTGGATGCGCGAGAGCGCGATGCACACGCCTGTAATGACGAGCATGACGGCGTAGGACACGTAGCTTTCCGCCGTGAACAGCGCCGCGATATAGACGATGGTCAGCAGGAGCTTGCAGCGCGGGTCGAGCCGGTGCACGATGCTGCTGCCGGGGAAAAACTGGCCGAGGGTGACGTCCTTCAGCATACACCCGCCTCCTTCCCGACGGCGAGCAGCGCGTCCGTGAGCTGCTCAAGGGTGTAAATCGACGGCGGGAGCGGAATGCCCCGGTCGCGCAGTGCCTGCGCGATGCGCGCAGCCTGCGGCACGTCGAGGCCGATATCCAGCAGCTCCTGCGTGTGGGCAAAGACCTCCGCCGGTGCGCCGTCGAAGGCGACGTGCCCGGCGTGAAAGACGATGAGCCGGTCTGCGATGCGCGCGGCATCGTCCATGCTGTGCGTGACAAGCAGGACGGCCGAGCCGGTCTCGCGCCGGTAGGCGGCGATGTTTTCGAGCACGCCGCGGCAGCCCGCAGGGTCAAGGCCGGCCGTGGGCTCGTCGAGGATCAGCACCTTGGGGCGCATGGCGATCACGCCGGCGATGGCGATGCGGCGCTTCTGTCCGCCGGAGAGCTCAAGCGGCGAGCGCTCGAAGAGCGCCTCGTCCACGCCGGAAAAGCGCGCGGCCTCGCGCACGCGCGCATCGACCTCCTCCGTGGAGAGCTTGGCGTTTTTCGGGCCGAAGGCGATGTCCTGATATACCGTCTCCTCAAAGAGCTGGTGCTCGGGATACTGAAAGACCAGCCCGACCTGAAAGCGCACGTCGCGCGTGGCGGCCTTGCTGCGGTGAATGTCCTCCCCGTCGAAGAGCACGGTGCCGGACGTCGGCGCGAGCAGGCCGTTGAGGTGCTGGATGAACGTGCTCTTGCCGGAGCCCGTGTGGCCGATGATGCCCACGAACTGCCCGGCAGGGATGGCGAGATCAATATCGTCGATGGCGACTTTTTCAAAAGGTGTCCCGGCACTGTAGGTGTGCCGGAGATGATCCACCCGGATGATTGGCGTCATAATTTTGTTTCCTTTATCTATCGGTGAAGATCGGTGGTTATCGTTTCAGGGCGGCGGCGACGGCATCCGCACAGTCGGACACTGTGAGCGCATCAATCGGCACGTCCATGCCGTGCGCGCGCAGCGCGTGCAGCAGCCGGACGGTGACGGGCGCAGTGAGGCCCTCTTTTTTCAGCAGGTCGACCTGCGAAAAGACCTGCTTCGGCGCACCGTCGGCAACGACGGCGCCGTTGGAGAGCACGATGACGCGGTCGGCGCCGACGCACTCTTCCATATGATGCGTAATGAGCACGACCGTGATGCCCTGCTCGTGGCAGAGCTTGGTCGCCGTGTCGATGACCTCGCGCCGGCCGGCCGGGTCGAGCATGGCCGTCGGCTCGTCAAGCACGATGCACTTGGGCTGCATGGCGATGACGCCCGCAATGGCCACGCGCTGCTTTTGTCCGCCGGAGAGCAGGTGCGGCGCGTGCAGGCGAAAATCATACATGCCGACCTGCTTCAGGGCTGCATCCACCCGTGTGCGTATCTCCTGCGGCGGGACGCCGAGATTCTCGGGCGCGAAGGCTACGTCATCCTCGACGACGTTGGCGACGATCTGGTTATCAGGATTCTGAAAGACCATGCCCACCGTGGCGCGCACAGACAGAAGGTTCTTCTCGTCCGCCGTGTCCATGCCGTCGACATACACCTTGCCGCCGGTCGGCAGCAGGATGGCGTTGAAGTGCTTGGCGAGCGTGCTCTTGCCGGAGCCGTTGTGCCCCAGCACGGCCACGAACGAGCCGCGCGCGATCTCGAGCGAGAGGTCGCCGAGCGTGGGCTGCTCCTCGCCGGGGTAGGTAAAGGTCAGATGTTCGGTTCGTAAGATCGGTTCCATGGTGTTCCTTTCCGCTCAGCGCTCCCAGCGGCAGGTCGCCCCGCACGGCAGCACGAGGCCGGACGCCGTGACCGGCAGACCCAGCTCCTGCGATTCGCTGCGGCCGCCGAAGCGCCGGGTGAAGATGCTCTCCGAGAGATACGTGAGCACCGACGGGCTCAGGCCCGTGGTGTAGGAATTGATGATGACAAAGAGCGGATCGTCCGACAGCACGCCAGACACCAGCTCCACAAACGGCCAGAGGTTCGTCTCGAGCTTCCAGACCTCGCCGCCGGGGCCGCGGCCGTAGCTTGGCGGGTCCATGATAACGGCGTCATAGTGGCGGCCGCGGCGGATCTCCCGCTCGACGAACTTGCCGCAGTCGTCCACGATCCAGCGGATGGGCCGGTCAGCCACGCCGGAGGCAGCGGCGTTTTCCTTGCCCCAGGCGACCATGCCCTTGGCAGCATCGACATGGCACACGCTCGCCCCGGCGGACGCGCACGCGACCGTGGCCGCGCCCGTGTAGCCGAAGAGATTGAGCACCGAGACCGGGCGGCCGGCCGCGCGGATCTTCGCCATGGCGTAGTCCCAGTTGGCGGCCTGCTCGGGGAAGATGCCCGTGTGCTTGAAGTTCATGGGCTTGACGCGGAACGTCAGATCCCGGTAGCGGATGTCCCAGCTCGGCGGGAGCGTGCGCTTGTCCCAGCTGCCGCCGCCGGTGTGGCTGCGGCTGTAGCGCCCGTCGGCCGTGCGCCAGCGGGGGTCGGTGCGCGGCGTGTCCCAGATAGCCTGGGGGTCCGGGCGCACGAGGGTATATTTGCCCCAGCGCTCGAGCTTTTCGCCGCGCGAACAGTCGAGCACCTCAAAATCCTGCCAAGAATCCGAAATCCACATAGCTGCTCCTCTTGTCCGGCGGGATGGAACCGTGCAATTCCAGTGTGCGCCGGAATGGTGATACTTAGACAGTGTATTATAGCATCAAGTGCCGCAATGGTCAATGTGTCCGGGCCGTCCGGAGGGCCGGAATTGTAAACAAATGATAAAGAATCGCCCACCGGTACACCGGCAGGCGATTCAGACGGGCAAATGCAAAAAAGCCTCGCAGAGTTTGCGCCCGCAGGCGCAAAGAAAGCCCGATCATTTTCTCCGGCGGCATGTACGGCGGAGAAAATACCGCTCGGCTCGCAAACGTGCGCATTGTGCGCCTGTGGCGTGCAATGCGTGCGCTGCAGCGAGCTGCAATCTCTGCCAACGAGGACCCAGCGAAGCGGTCCTCGTTGGGGCGCGCTCACCAGATATTGTCCGGGTACTTGCCCGCGGCGCGCAGCGCGCGCAGCGCCGCGACCACGTCCGGCAGGTCGTCGTGATACGTCACGCCGTGCCAGGCGTCGTCCGTGTGCAGCATGGTGACGTCCGCCGTGCCGGCGCGCAGCTGCGCGTCCACGACCGACGGAACAAAGTACTCACACTTGAGCGGGTTGCGCGGCAGATTCTCGTCCAGAAACGCCGGGAACCGGCGCTCGAGCTCGCGCAGGTACATCGGTGAGAAGCCCCAGAAGTTCATGGACACCGTCGTGTCGCCCGGCAGGTCGATGAAGTGCGCGCCGTCCTCGGTATAGGCGGCGTCCGCGCCGCGCTGCTCGATATGTGTGCGCTCCGTGATGCTCTCGAGCATGCCGTCGCGCTCCGTGCAGACGCCGCGCGACACGCTGCCGTTGGCCGTGACGGTATTGCGCAGGCGGAATCCCACCATGGCATACGACCGCTCGGGGCGCGGCACGGCGAGAAAATCATACAGCAGGCGGTAGGCCTCGATGCCGTAATAATCATCGGAATTGATGACGGCGAACGGCCCGTCGATCTCGGGCGCGGCGCACAGCACGGCGTGGGCAGTGCCCCACGGCTTCGTGCGGCCGTCGGGCACGGTGTAGCCCGCCGGGAGCGTGTCGAGCTTCTGATAGGCATAGCGCACGTCGAACGCCGCGGCCACGGCCGGGCCGACGCTCTCGCGAAACTCCTCGGCCGTGTCCTCCTTCACGACGAACACGACCTTGCGGAATCCCGCGCGGTAAGCGTCAAAGAGCGAATAGTGCAGCAGAAAATGGCCGTACTCGTCCACAGGCGTCGTCTGCTTCGGGCCCCCGAAGCGGCTACCCATGCCGGCGGCCATGATGACCAGACAGGGTTGGTTCATAAGTTGATTCCCTCCATATTTCCAAACGGGTCTGTGCCATTATAGGCCGCGGGTCACAATTTGTCAATTTGCCGCGCAGCCATCTTGGCTTCCCGCGCAGAATATGGTATACTGCTTGCTATCTTGGCAGTTTGGACGGGAGGAGATCATCATGCAGCAGAAGATCGGCACGCTGCGCCTGGCGCTGACGTTTGCCGGGTGCTTTCTCGGCGCGGGGTACGTGTCCGGGCAGGAGCTGTGGCAGTATTTCGGCGCGTTCGGCGCGCGGGGGCTTTTGGGGCTCGCGCTCGCGGTCGTGCTGCTCGGCGGCACCGGCGTGCTGCTCCTGCGGCTGAGCGCGCGCACCGGCATCGAGACGATGGACGCACTGATCGTGCGCGCGGACATTCCGTGGCTGCGCACGGCCGTCGGCGTGCTGACGGCGGCGCTGCTGTTCGGCGTCGTGTGCATCATGGCAGCCGGCATCGGCGCGCTCGGCAATCAGATGCTCGGTCTGCCGGTGTGGCTGGGCGCGGCCATGGCGTGCGTGCTCATCGCGGCGGCGGCGTATTTCGGTCTCGGCGGCATGGTGTCGGTGTTCACGGTCGCCGTGCCGTGCATGATCGTGGCCGCGCTCGTCATCGCGGGTATCCGCCTGCACCGCACAGAGCTGACCGCCGCGGCCTTCGCCGCCGGGGACACGAACCCCATGCTCGGCAGCTGGGCCACGAGCGCCGTGAACTACGCGGCCTACAATTTCTTCGCCACCGTGGGCATCCTCGCCCCGCTGACGCGCCACCTGAAGAAACCCGGCACCGCCGTCTGGGGCACCGTGCTCGGCTGCGTGCTGCTGCTGGCGGTCGCGCTCGGCGTGCTCGCCGCACTGGCCACGAGCCCGGAGAGCACGCGGGCTCCGCTGCCCATGCTCGACCTCGCCTGCCGGCTGGGCGCGGCCGGCGTCGTGTACGCCGTGCTGCTGTTTCTCGGCATGTTCGGCACGAGCGTGTCCTCGCTCGTGGCCGTGCTGACCTATGCCGGGCAGAAATCCGCATGGCTGGCCGGGCACCGCACGGCCCTGCTGCTCGTGCTCACGGCCGCTGCCTTCGCCGGGAGCCTGTTCGGCTTCGGCGACCTGATCGGCACCGTCTACCCGGTGTACGGCTATCTGGGCATGGCCGCCATGCTGCTCGTGGCCGAGCACGCCGTGCACGCGCGGCGCGCGGGAAACAACAGCGCCGCAACTGGAGATTGACCCGGGGCGGCAGACCTGATACAATGAAGGCAATGACAAATACCACGTTTTTTGGAATTTTTACAGGAGGAACCGCGATGAAACATCTCAAAAAGGCGTTTTGCCTGCTGCTGGCGGCCGTGATGCTGCTGGCGCTTGGCGTGCCGGCCATGGCAGCGGGTGAGATCCCGGTCGATGCCGAGCACTTCCCGGATCAGGCGCTGCGCACGTACGTGACCGACTACTGCGATACGAACAAGGACAACAAGCTCTCGACGGCCGAGTGCGAGGCCGTGCAGTGCATCGACCTGTTTGAAATGAAGATCACAAAGGTCGCCGACATGACCGGTATCGAGCACTTCACGAACCTGCGCGAGCTGCTCGTGTGCGGCAACCAGATCACGGCGCTCGACCTGAGCGGCATGGCCAAGCTCGAAAAGCTCGACGTGTCCGGCTGCAGCAAGCTGCAGAGCCTGAAGCTCGCCGGCTGCAGCGCGCTCACGCAGCTTGACGCCTCGAGCTGCGCACTCACGACGCTCGACCTCACGGGCTGCAGCGCGCTGAAAACCGTCGCGTGCTCGTATAACGCGCTCACGGCGCTCGACGTGTCCGGTTCCGAGAAGCTGACCACGCTCGAGTGCAGCGCCAACCACCTGACCGCGCTCGACCTGAGCGGACACAAAACGCTCAAGGTGCTCACGTGCAGCCTCAACAGCCTGACAAAGCTCGACCTCACGGGCTGCACCGCGCTCGAGTCGCTTGACTGCGGCGACAACGCGCTCACTGCGCTCGACCTGAGCGGCTGCACCGCGCTCAACGCCACCGCGCAGGGCGACGGCAAGGCCGAAAACCCGATCCTCAGCCCGCAGTACCTGCCGGAGCAGACCGGCGCCGTCGTGGACAAGGAGCAGTGCACCGTGTATCTCGACGCCATCGTCGGCAAGGATAACCTCGGCAGCGTTGCGCGTGTGCCGGACGCAAACTACGACAAGCAGACCGGCGCCGCCGTGTACGCCAAGACGCCGGACTATTTCGCCTACAGCTACGACACCGGGCGCAAGGGCCTGCCGGCCATGACCGTGTACTTTGAGATGCAGGGCCTGACGAGCGGCGTCGCGCTCGATGAAAAGGCGTTCCCGGACGCGGCCTTCCGCACCCTGCTCGCCGACACAGCCGATGTCAACGGCAACGGCCAGCTCTCGACGCTTGAGCTGCGCCATGTGTCGGAGCTCAACTGCAGCAACCTCGGCATCGCCGACCTGACCGGCATTGAGCACTTCACGGAGCTTGCGGCGCTCAACTGCGAGAACAACCAGCTCACCGCGCTTGACGTGTCGAAAAACACACACCTGAGCGAGATCTACTGCGGCGGCAACCAGCTCGCCACGCTCGATCTGACCGGTCTGCCCATCAAGGACGCCGAGACCGACACCGGCCACGTGCAGAAGCTGCCCGGCAGCTACGCACTCACCGGTACGGAAAACGGCGTGGGCCTGTTTGACCTCAGCCAGATCGTCGGCAAGGACAACATCGGCAATATCACCGCCGTCAAGGGCGGCACGTACGACAAGAAGACCGGCATCGCACGCTACAGCGCCGCCGTCGAAAAGCCGAGCTACACCTACGCCACCGGCAGCAATGCCGTGTCGCTCACGGTAGAGTTCACGCTCGACATGAGCAAGCTGCCCAAATCCCCGTTCACGGATGTGACGGCCGGCGCGTGGTACTATGACGCCGCACTCTACGCCTACAGCAAGGGCCTCATGGTCGGCACGTCCGACACGGCGTTCGGCCCCGACGTGCCGATGACGCGCGCCATGCTCGTCGCCGTGCTCCACCGTCTGGCCGGCAGCCCGAGCGTGAGCGGCAAGATGCCGTTCACGGATGTCGAGGCGGATACGTGGTACACTGAGGCTGTCCTCTGGGCCTACCAGAACGGCATTGTCGCCGGCACGTCCGACACGACGTTCGCCCCGCAGAGCAACATCACGCGCGAGCAGATCGTGGCCATCTTCAGCCGCTACACCGCGAAGTTCGCCCCCGACAAGGCTAAGGCCGCCGCTGAGCTGACCGCTTTTGCCGACAGCGCGAGCGTGTCTGACTGGGCCGTGAACGACATGAAGTGGGCCGTCGCGCAGAAGATCATCAGCGGCAGCGAAAACGCGGGCAAGTTCTACCTGCTGCCGCAGGACAACGCCAGCCGCGCTCAGGTGGCGACCATCCTCATGCAGTACTGCGCGCTGTAAAGCGCCCCGAAATTCAATCGGAGAAGGAGGCTTCACCATGTCCAGAACGAAGTTCATGGGTATTTTCCTCGTCATTCTCGGCGTCATCAGCGTGGTCGTGGGCATCATCCGCGGCGACATGACCAGCAGCGCTGCCATGTTCATCGGCTATCTCGTGCCGGCGCTGCTCGGCGCCGTGATCCTGATCGTCGACCACATCGGCGGCGGCGAAACCAAGACCGAGACCGGCCCGTCCGACGCGGCACTCGCCGGGCAGAAAAACAAAAAGAAGAAAAAATAAGAAAAAGCCGCTGCCCGGCCGGGCAGCGGCTTTTTGCGTACAAAAAAGTTCCGCCGGACATTCCCGTCCGGCGGAACGCATAGGGTTAGGATATGGTGCTCAGCAGACCTTCGGCTCCGGGAACTTGGAGTGGAAGCTGTTGGCCTCGACCCAGTCGATGGCGGCTTTGATGCCGTCCCAGGTGGCGGGCTCGCCGCGGCCGACGGTCGCCATGGTCAGGCAGGCCTGCTCAGCGGGCGTGAGCGTGGTCTTGGCAGCCTTCGCGTTCAGGCGCTTGGCAATGTCCTTGATCTTCACCTTCATGATCAGGCGGTACGGCAGCGGCAGACGCTTCAGGTCAAAGCGGCCCTGCAGCGGGAACACCGCAACGTCAGCGCCGAGGCCGTTCTTCTTGCGGCAGACTTCCTCTGCGTTGGCAGCCGGAGCACCCATGCCGACCGAAACCACGCCGACCACGTTGTAGCGCTCCTTGGCCTTGTCCAGACCAACGACCTTGCCAGCCAGCAACCAGCCGATGTAGACCACCTTGCGGCCGGTCGGGCAGATGTGCGACTGCTCCGTAAAGAACGGAACGTGCAGCGCTGCCGACATGCGGTGGGCGTACTCCTCACAGGAACCGGAGAGCGAAGAATAAACAATCGCGTCAATCATCGTGAAAAATCCCCTTTCAGTTTGTGGCGGAACCAACTGTATCCCTTGTTTCCTTGTTTTATCATAGTCAAATCTTAAACAAAAGTCAAGATTCACTTTGCAAAATTGGCATGGATAACCGGCGTTTGGGTAGAAAAAGGTACATAATTCCGCCTTTTTCCCATCCGGAGAGAAAATGCGGTCATTTTCCCTGCACGCGCCTCTTGCAGATTGCCGGCGGATTCAGTATAATATAGTTTGGTTTGATAACAAGATTTTCACCCTGATATGGAAGGCGGTGCAGATCGCACATGGAAGAACGATTCCGCAATCTGGACTATCAAAACTGGAAACCCGTGCGCACGCTCGGCAGCGACTCCTACGGGACGGTGTACGAGATCGCGCGCGACGACGGCTTCGGCATGGTGGATCACGCGGCGCTGAAAGTGCTGTCGATCCCCGCCGCACCGGAGGACTTTGACGCCCTCGTCGCCGAGGGCCGCACACCGGAGGAAGTGACCGCCCTGCTCCACCGCCAGGTGGAGACGATCGCACGGCAGCTCATGGCCGTCGACGCCATTAGCGACGAGCCGAACCTGCTGCGGTGCGAGGATCACGTCATCCGCGCGCACGCGGACGGCCGCGGCTGGGACATTTATGTGCGCACGGAGCTGCTGCCGTCCCTGCCGGACTATCTGCGCAACCACCCGCACGGCGAGGCGGACATCATCCGGCTCGGCGCCGGACTGTGCAGTGCGCTGGAGACCTGCCACCGCCGCGGCATCGTGCACGGCGACATCAAGCCGCGCAACGTCTTTGTCGGCGGCGGCAACTTTGACGAGCAGGTCACGTATAAGCTCGGTGACTTCGGCATGGCGCAGTTTTCCGCCGTGGACAACACGAATGATTTCATGGCGCCCGAGGTGCTGTGCGGTGCGGAGGTCTCGCCCGCGAGCGACCTCTATTCTGTGGGCATGGTGCTCTACTGGGCGCTCAACGAGCGGCGCATCCCGTTCGTGCCGCTGCCGCCGACGGCGGTGGAGGCGTCGGATCTCGCCATCGCGCGCGAGCAGCGCCTGCGCGGCGACCCGCTGCCCGAGCCGCTGCACGGCAGTCAGGCGCTGAAGAACGTCGTCATGCGCGCCTGCGCCGACGATCCGGCCCAGCGCTACGCCTCCGTGGAGGAGTTCCGCGCAGCGCTGCTCGCCGTGGCGCGCCGCGCTGCAGCGGCCCAGCCGCAGCAGGCACAGGCCGTCCGCCGGGAGACGCCGGCCCCCAAGGCCGCCGCCGCGGACACGTTCCCCGGCTCGAAGCCGAAGGCACAGCGCAAGGCCGTGCCGGTTGAGACGGAGGACGCCGAAAAGCCGCACAACGCAAAGAAAACCGTCGCCATCATCCTTGGCTCGCTCGTCGTCGTAGCGCTCATCGCGCTTATCCTCGTCATGGCGCTGCAGGGCGGCAAGTCCGGCGTCGGCTCGATCACGCTCGACCATGAAAAGGCCGAGATCGCCCCGCAGGACACCCTCACGCTCAAGGCCACCGTCCTCGACGCCAACGGCCAGGAGCTGACGGATGAGACACTCACCTGGTCGAGCAGCAACGCCGCCGTCGCCACCGTGAAAGACGGTGTCGTCACCGGCGTGACCGAGGGCAAGGCCAAGATCACCGTCAAGGCCGGCAAACGCTCGGCCGACTGCACCGTCACCGTCACGAACGACGCCATTGAGGTCAAGAGCCTCAAGCTCGACAAAGACAAGGCCGAGCTGCAGATCGGCGACTCGCTCACGCTCACGGCGGCCATGCAGCCCGCGAACGCCCCGGACGATCTCGTCTCCTGGGCCAGCAGCGACCCGAACATCGCCAGCGTGAAAAAGGGCATCGTCGTGGCGACGAGCGCCGGCTCCGTGACGATCACGGCCTCCGCCGGCAGCTGCACCGCCACGTGCCAGATCACCGTCAAGGCGCCGTCGCGCGTCGACAGCGTCACAGCGGAGACCGGCTCGGCCACGCTTGACCTCGGCGGCACGAAGACCGGCACCATCACGTTCCACATCCACGGGCAGAACCTCGACAGCCTGCAGGATTCCGTGAAGGTCTACGCGGCCGACGGCAGCGTCGTCTCGCTCGGCCAGCCGGTGCGCACCGGCAACGGTACGGACGACACCTACAGCGTCACGGCCACGGCCGCCGCTGCCGGCTCCACCAGCGTGATCCTGCAGATCACCGGCGCCGACGGCACGACCCACTCCGCCGCCTGCACCGTCACCGTCAAGGAGAGCAAGACCATCCTGGACCTGATCCCCGGCATGAACGGATAACAAATCGCAAAATGATCCCCCCGGATGCGGCGCATCCGGGGGGATTTTTTTGCTTGCTATTTTGCTTCGGTCTCGCCGCTGCGCTTTTGCAGGTAGGCAAAGTAGTCGCTGCGGAACGTATCCTGCGAGATGTCGATCTGCTCACGCACCTGCTCGCGCATGGCCAGCACGGCCGGGTTGGTCGAAGCGTCATTGCCGGTGTCATAGGTCTTGCCGTCATACCACGCGTAGTTGCGGAAGTAGACCACGCCGCCGTCCGGGCCGAACATATCATTGCCGATATAATAGCGCAGGTCGGTATCCAGCGAGAACAGGTCCACGATCGTCGGCGCGATGTCCATCGTGCTGACGTATTTTTCGGAGACCTGCGGCGTGATGCCCTCCGTCCAGATCACGAACGGCACGTTCGAGAGCAGGTTGTGATCGCTGGTGCCCTTGATGGCCTCGATGAGCTCCGTATCGGAGAAATACTTGCAGTAGTGATCCGTGAACAGCACGAGCACCGTGTCCTCGGCGTGGCCGTCGGCCTCCAGCCGCTCGCGCAGGCCGCCGATGAAGGCATCCGTCTCCATGGCCTGCGCCACGGCGCGGGTGTACTCCTCTTTCTGCGCCTCGGTCGTGTACGGCACGGTGCTGTAGTCGATCACCGCGCGGGCACGGTCCAGATGGGGCTCTGAGATGTTCTGCTGCTCCGTGGTGTACGGCCCATGTCCGGAATACGTGATGATGAAGCTGAAAAACGGCTCGTCCGAGACGATCTGATCATAGCCGCGCAGGAGCTGCGAATCGAGCATATAGTCGTCCATGCCGAGATCGCCGTAGTCGTTATAGGACTCATAGCCGAAGTTCAGGTGGATCTGCCCGCGGTTATAAATGTTCGGGTTGGCCGCGTGATAGGACCGGGCACTGTAGCCCGCGTCACGAAACAGATTCGCCAGCGAATACGGCAGCGCATGCTCGGCGTAGTACGAGTTGCGCACATGATGCTCCGGCGCGATGAGGCCGGTATTGGCCGTGAACTCCGAGTTGAACGTGCCGGCAGAGAGGAACATCGGCGCGTAGTAATTCGGGAAATACAGGCCCTCCTGCTCCATCCGCCAGAGGTTGGGCATATACTCCGGCGTCACGAGCCAGTCGTCCATGGACTCCATCATGATGAAAATCAGGTTCTTGCCCGCAAACGCGCCGGTCATGGGCGTATCGGCCGCCGCCTTCGGATGGGACGCATAGTAGTCATCCAGCTCCGCGATACGCTGATCCGTCGCCGTGTCCTGCGGCCAGAGCGTTACGGCCGCGCCGCGCACGGTGTACTGGTACAGGCCGGTCAGCATCAGGCAGCAGTTGGGATTGCTGAAGTCCGTATAGGTGTCGCGGAACGTGTCGTGGCTCTCTGCGTTGTCCCAGGAGAGGTACTCGCTGCGGTCCTGAGCATCGCCCCGGTACGCCAGCGCATTGTGGACAACGACGATGCCCGCCGCGCACGCGACCGCCAGCACGGCGGCCACGATCCGGCCGCGGCGGCCGGGGCGCGCCTTCGGCATGAAGATCACGGCGCAGAGCATCATGGCCATGCAAACGGCGAGACTGAACCACTCGCCTTTGCTCAGACGGAAGTAGGACGCGCTGATAAACCGCGCGCCGTCGCCGGCATAAGCGAGGTCGGCAAAGGAAAAGCATGTGCCCGTCAGCTGGTAGAGCACGCAGTTCGTAATGGCCAGCAGCGCAAACGGCACGAACGTGACCAGCAGAAAGATGCGCCGGCCCGTTCGCGGCAGCAGCGCAGCGATCGCCGTCATCGTGCCCGACCACAGCAGGGTAAACACCAGCGGCTGCCACGCCCAGAGCGACACGTTGCTCATCGAGCCATAGAACAGACGCAGGGAAAAATCCAGAAGAAAATACGCCAGAAACGCCAGCAGCAGGCTCAGCCACAGCGGGGCCGGGCGCAGCCGCCGCGCGCGCTTGACCGGCGCGGAAACGGTTTCCATGAACATCATCCTTTCGGGGAAAACAGAAAAGCATTCGCTTAAAATATTACAAAAATATTTATCATTATAGTAGCTTCCCGCCCCCGCGTCAATTTAAATATTTAAAAACTCGTCTGGAAAATGCAGGATTTCCTGCGCATAGCACAAAAACAGGGCGCATCCGGATGGATGCGCCTCTGTGCCGGGAACGAAAGTCTGCGCCGTCCGCTCAGGCGAACGCTTCGCAGAAGCGGTGCAGCACCGCGGCAAGCTGGGCGCGCGTGGCCGTGGCCTGCGGCGCGATGGCATTGCCGCCGACGCCGAAGATCAGCTCATGCGCGACCGCCCACTGCATCGGGCCGACCGCAAAAGCGCTGACACTGCCCTGATCGGCAAAGCCCGACAGATCCGCCGCCTTCGTGACGTCATAGCCCTTGTACCTGGCGTACTCATAGAGCATGGTCGCCAGCTGCTCGCGGGTGATCTCATCATTTGGGCCAAACGCCGCGGCGCACGACGGTCAGGTCGCCCGAGAGCGTGGAGAACGTGATCTGCGTGTGCTCTGGCTCCACAAACGTCATGATCGCGCAGGCGGTCCGAGCGTGGCGTGGCCGCATAGGTCGATCTCGCCGCCGGGGGTGAACCAGCGCAGGTAGTATTTCTCGCCCTCGCGCACGGCAAACGCCGTCTCGGAGAGGTTGTTTTCGATCGTGATGGCCATCATCTTCGCCTCATCGAGCCACTGGTCCATCACGCAGACGGCGGCCGGATTGCCGGCAAAGACGTGGTCGGTAAACGCATCGATGACATACTGGCGCATGGAAAAGTCCTCCTTGAAGCAGCTGCCTTGATGATACACGCCGCCCGGCGGCGGTGCAAACACCAGAAACGTGCAAGCCGGAGCATTCCAGTGGATACTCCTGTTTTTCCTTGCGTTTGGATTCAGTTTTCCCAGCGGATCTGCTGCGTGTCCACGAGCGGATACGCCGTGAGCTGCGCGCTGTCGAGGTCGGCTGCGTGGAGCTTCACGCCGGTGATCTGGCGGTTATCATAGGTCGTGTAGTAATAAATGCCCCGGTCCGCGTTGCAGCAGCTGGAATAGAGCGTGATCTCATACTGGCCGTCATCCAGCTCGCAGCAGCCGCGCTGCTGCTCCACGCTCGTGAGGATGTGGAAAAACTGGCTGACGCTCGCGTCCTCCGTCTGCGCCGCGCGGGCGTTGGCGCGCACGAATGCCGCGCGCACGAACCGCGAGGGCGACGACAGGTCGCCCGGCAGGCCGAGCGCGCCCATGCCGCGGCTGTCGAGCGTGACGGGCACACCGCAGAAATCGGCCGGCGGCTGGCTCGGGCTCAGGCGGGTGTAACTGCGCAGCGCGGCCAGCTGCTGCGGAAACGGCGGGTTGTTCGTCAGCACCCCGGCGGGGTCGTCATAGACGTGCAGGCCATCCGCCGTGGACTCGACCACGATGCAGCCGCTGCGGTCAGCGACCAGCCAGTGCAGCTGCGCACACGGCAGCTCGGGGGCAAACGGCGTACCGTCAATGACCACACGCGCGAGCGCATTGCGCGCCTCGGCGACCGTGGCGCACGTGCCGAGCAGCCACGGGATGAGCGCGTACTGCGGCACCGAGGCCACGCCCTGCGTGACGGGCGGATAGACCGCGTTGCCGACGAAATTCAGCCCCGCGATGCACAGGCCCTTCTCGTTGACCGCGTCATAATAGAGCGGATAATCGTTTTGAATATGCGCCATGCCGATCATGGCATAATGCCGGTCGAGCGCGCCGCCGTGCAGGCGGATCGGGTAGTTGCGCGGCGTGATGGTCACGTGCTCGCCGTAGGAAAATTCGTAGTCCAGATTGCGGCCGAAATAAAAATCGCCGTTGCAGTATGTCGCTGCGGTACACATGATGCAGGACCTCCCTCATTCATTCACCCAGTTAGTATATCCGCCGCGCCGGGGCGAATGTTGAAGAATCTGAAAAGTTCCTGTGTCCAGTCTGTGTCTTTTATGTGCCTGACACTGCCGCGAAAAAAGCCGACAGCATTTATTTGCTGCCGGCTCTCTTGATATTGATTTGATTGTGAATTCCGCTATAGCGCCATTTGTCGTACAAAAACCATTATCGTAAAAACGACAGCGAGTCCCCACTCTGTGATGCATTGCACAATGCTAAGTAAGTGCTTAGAATCAATGATAATCAATATACAGTACTGGAAAACAAGAATCGCGACAAGCCACGAAAAATCAGTACAGATGCTCATAATCACAGACTCGACCAGAATCACAACCCACGCCGCCATCTGCACCGCCAAAAGCACGCGTTTGCTGCGCCGCCGGAAAGCATACTTCACTTCCGCTATGGTTTGTCTGGCATCACTTGCAAGCCAATGCAGGCATTTTTGAATCGTCTGCTTCATCGTGCGCTTCCCTTTCATGCGTCCACGTCGTACTTATAAATTCTCAGAATGGACGTGGTATTATTGAGCCGCTTTCCAAGCGGCTGCGGCAATTTGCTTACCAGCATGCTCAGCAGCTTATCAGAGAATGGAACAATGATCCATTCGTGTCGGGCGGAACTGCAGATCTGGTTGATCCTGTGCTGATACTTCAGTGGGATTTTTTGCTTGCTGATAAAGATCCAGAACTGTTTGGTCGTTCCCACGTCGATGCCTAATCCAAGGATTTCCGTATAGGGGATGTAGATCCGCCGTTTGAATGGAGCTTTGAGCAGAACGCCTTCCTGCGTCAGATATAACACCCCAAAATACTGATACGAAAAGTGGAGAATGACTACGTAGAGTAGCAACAATATCACAGAGTAGATAATGACTACTTGAAATGAGTCAGAGTGTATAACTGCATTCGCGCCCTGCGCACACATGACATCCGAGATATCCGAAATGCATGGTTTATATAACACAAAATAAGATACAGTCGTTGTAAAAGCCAAATAAACGATAACCAGAGCACTCAAACCGGAAAACAGATGATACTTTGAGATGGAGCTATCTTTCATAAAGTCAACACCGCCTTATCTTTTTGAAAACAGGGGGTTGTACATCCAGGTCAGCGCACCGGCAGCATGGATTTGCTGTCGATAAATTCAGTTGTACGCGCGCCATCATTATACGCAGCGGTGCACTGCCTGTCAAACGCGTCACAGATATAACTGACGCTGTCGCCATTGCCGCAGGCCATGCAAGACATGGTAATTAAAATGCGGGCGGTGCTAATACACCGCCCGCAAGGGACACGCAAAAGTAATGCGCCGGTTATATTTTGTGCCTCTGTATCCCTCGATTATCCTCTCAATTGTAGTCACGCTCAATCACAGTCACACCCACCGTTTCTAACAACTGCAGAATTTCACCCCTCTGGATATAAGGATAGTGAAAAACTCGCCAGTTCTGCCGCTTGGTCGGAGGCCCATCTAAGAGCTCAAACACAAGAAAGCGCATCAGGTGCGTTCCGGCTGACGAGGACTGGTTGATTCTGCTAACGCCGCGATTGAGGCATATCACATATCGGTCTCGTGTATCGGACGGTTGATCGGGAAACAGCGGCTCGATCGACACCTCGGTAAAAGCGGACCAAGGTGTAAATTTCGGGATAAACAGCCATAACTGGCGCACTCCCTTTTCATCAATTTTATAGGTATGGCATATGCAAATCACACATAACGTTCCACCAAGTATCCATACTAGAAAATTATAAACGGCTGACAGATGCACCCCTCGTTCTATTGCGTCAAAGCAGCTTAGCGCCATCCCCCCTAGCATAAGACTATACATAACAACAACATTTACAAGTACTGGCTTTATCTTAATCATCGCGCATCACCCTCTGTTTGCAAAGTGTTCAGCATAATACTTCCACCTGATATGGTCTTCCTTGAAGGCCTTAATATATCTGTCTTGCCGTTGACTCCTAGTTTACATTTTCATCTGGGTCAAGACAAAACGAAACATATTTTGGAGTGGTTTTCTTAGAAAAGTCCTCATATAGAGTCTTTGCCGTAATCCCTATATGCTCCTGAATATATGAATCTATCCGCGTAATTAATTCTTTTCCACCAGCAATTGTATGTCTCTCGCCTGTTACATATAGTACTAGTTCTGTTTTTTCGCGATTCCACCTCATGTGGAACATCGCATCAGAATTATCAGGCAAATCAAAAAGCGACTCTCCCATTTCCTGAAGGGTTTCCCACAAGAGTTCTACAATTGCTTCCTCACCAATACGAATCGCTCGAACTTCGTTTGCTTGTAAATCTTTCTTACTTCTATCCATTGAGTATCTCCTCTACACGCTATCATCGCGATAACAAACATTGGATATTTAAAAACAATTTAATTGAATCTCATATCCACCAGAACCGCTCTTCAGCAGAGCTAAATGATCACAGAAGTTCATGAGCAAACCATATTCTGTCCGAACGAAAAAGCAGCAGTTGTGCTTGCTGTAGTCTCCACCATCGTCCAGCTCCGCAAACACTTCTATCGCGATATGCCCCAGCTCGTCTTCTCGAAAAAAGCGAAAAGATACACATGCCGTAGAAGCATCTCCTCTTTCTTCGTTTGCCCAAAATCCTTCTTTATTCCCGTTGAGAAATCTCGTAATTTCGGAAATCAACTCATCAATTAAAGAATCTGAGACATATATTTCAGAGGTGGCAGTGATTATGGGAGAGGAACACTCAACTGTCAGTTCAATCACATCATCGTCCTGCCATATTTTCCTGAATATTATATTATCCTTCATTGTAAAACCCTCATTTTCACTACGGCTTAAATTTGAGATCATCACATATTTTCAAGGCTCGATCATAGACCCGAGAAGCCGCAAAGAGCGCAAAAACGAAACCGATAAACTGCGAGCCCAGCGCAGCGGGCCGCAATTTAAAAAGGAAGAAGCCAGCACAGTGCAGTTTTCGCCGCGAGGCGGAAACGGAACGGTGCTGGCTTCTTCTGACGCCGTGGTGCCGGTGGCCGGACTCGAACCGGCACGCCTTGCGGCACTTGATTTTGAGTCAAGCACGTCTACCAATTCCATCACACCGGCAAATTCGGCTGTTTGATTATACAACAGCCGGGCGCATATTTCAAGTGCAAATCTCGCGCGGCGGCACGAACCGCAGCCGCTCCGGCGGCTGCTCGGCAAGCGAGCACGCGGCGGCCGCGCAGCCGGGAATGGCATCATACACGCGGCAGAGCGCCCCCGCCTCCGGCGGGACGATGGCCCCGTCCGCGCGCCGGAACGGGATCATGCGCAGGTCGCCCGTGCCCGTGAGCTTGAACCAGCTCTCGCGCAGCGTCCAGAGCTCGAACGGCTGCAGGTCGCCGCAGTCCGCCTGCGCGAGCCGCCGCGCCATGGCCGGGTGCAGCGGGCGCACCTGCTCCACATCCGCGCCGACCGGCGCGGCCGACACGGCCACGAGCGCCGCCGTGCGCGTATGGCTGACGGAAAAGTGCAGCTGCGGGCACGCCGGAAAATACGGCTTGCCGCCCGGCAGCTCCGCCGTCTCCGGCAGGTCGATGCCCCAGACCGCGCGCACCGCATACGCCAGCAGCGACACGCCCCACGCGCTCCCGTGCGCCTTTGTGCGCGCAGGGCGCGCCGGCTGCGCGTCCGTGATCTGCGTCCAGAAAAGCTCCATATGGCCCACCTCATTTCCTGTGTCACAGAATAACACGATTCGTAATTTTTTGCTACCACTATTGTAAATTGTGTGATATACTGAAATGAATATTTCTGCAAACCTCCTGCTTTCCGGGAAAGCAGACGCCACTAACCGCAAAGGCGCCCACACACCGCCTTTGGAAAGGAATATGGACTACATGAAGAAAATTCTCGTACTTGAGGACGAACCCAGCATCCGCAGCTTCGTCGTCATCAACCTGCGCCGGACCGGTTACGAGCCCATTGAGGCGGCCACAGGCGAGGAGGCGCTCGAAAAGCTCAAGCAGAATCCGGACACGCTCGTCGCGCTGCTCGACGTGATGCTGCCGGACATCGACGGCTTCGAGGTCTGCCGCCGCATCCGCGCGACCGGCTCGAAGATGGGCATCCTCATGCTCAGCGCCAAGAGCCAGGAGATGGACAAGATCACCGGCCTCATGACCGGCGCGGACGACTATGTCACCAAGCCCTTCTCCCCCGCCGAGCTGCTCGCGCGCGTGGACGCGCTCTACCGCCGCATCGGCGGCAGCGAGAACACCGAGGACGTGCTCTCGAGCGGGCCGTTCGTGCTGCACCTGCGCTCGCGCACACTCGATAAAAACAGCGAGCACATCCGCCTGACGCAGACGGAGTTTGCCATCATGAAGCTGTTCATGGAAAACCCCGGCCGCGCGCTCTCGCGCGAGGACATTCTGCACGCCGTCTGGGGCGCGGACTACAACGGCGAGGTCAAGATCGTCGACGTGAACATCCGCCGTCTGCGCATCAAGATCGAGGACGACGCGACCGAACCCGAATACATCACCACCGTCTGGGGCTACGGCTATAAGTGGGGCTACTGAGACCATGCAGGACGTCACCCCCACCCCCGCAGGCGAACCCAAACAGAAAAACACCTTCCGCGGCCTGTTTTCGCGCATGGCCGTGGGTCAGTGCGTGCACGCGGCGCTGTGCGTCGCCGCCGGCGCGGCCATCGGTCTGAGCGCCGGGCGCGTGAGCACCGCGCTGGGCATCGTGCTGGGCATCCTCGCGGCGGCCGTCGGCGCCTTGGTCTGCGCGCTGTGGTTCCGCCGGCGCGTGTCGCGCCCGGTCGAGCAGATCACGGAAGTCACGCGCACGATCGCCGGCGGGCGCTACGGCACGGAGCTGCCGGTGCAGCGCGACGATGAGCTCGGCCGCCTCGCGACCGCGATCAACGAGCTGTCGCAGGAGATCAGCCGCAGCGAAAAAATGCAGTCGGAGTTCATCTCGTCGATCTCGCACGAGCTGCGCACGCCCCTGACCGCCATCACCGGCTGGAGCGAGACGCTCATGTTCGACACCGCCATCCAGGGCGACTCCCGCCGCGGCATCGCCATCATCTCCAAGGAGGCCGCGCGCCTGACGAGCCTCGTCGAGGAGCTGCTGGAGTTCACCCGCATCCAGGACGGCCGTTTCAACCTGAGCATGGAGCTGCTCGACATCGAGAGCGAGCTCGAGGACACCATCTTCACCTATCAGGAGCTGCTGCGGCAGGACGGGATGCAGCTCATCTACAACCCGCCCGAGGAGGAGATCCCGCTCGTGCCCGGTGACCCGGAGCGGCTCAAGCAGGTGTTTCTCAACATCCTCGACAACGCCGCCAAATATGCGCGCGACGGCAAGACAATCGAAGTGTCCGTTTTTTCGGACAGTGAAGCTGCTACCATTCAATTCAGGGACCACGGGCCCGGCATCCCGGAAAACGAGCTGCCGCACGTGAAGGAAAAGTTCTTCAAGGGCGAGAAGCACAAGGCCCGCGGCAGCGGCATCGGCCTCGCCGTGTGCGACGAGATCATCACCCGCTCCGGCGGCACACTGACAATCGCCAACGCTCCCGGCGGCGGTACGCTGGTTTCGGTGCGTCTGCCGTTCGCGCCGGAGAGCGGCAATTAAATTCGTATTTTATTGTAACCGAGGTAACCACATGAGCAAAACCAAATCCGCAAAACCCGATACCAATGTCTCGTTCCGCACATCCATCGGCGGGCAGGCGCTCATCGAGGGCATCCTCATGCGCGGTCCGACAAAGCAGGCCATCGTCTGCCGCACGCAGGACGGCATGGTCGAGAAGGTCGAGGAGCTGCACCTGGTCAAGGAAAGGCACCCGATCCTCGGCTGGCCGCTCATCCGCGGCGTCGTCGTGTTTCTCGACTCGATGGTCAAGGGCATGAAGGCGCTGACCTATTCAGCCGACCTGCTGCCCGAGGACGAGCAGGAGGAGCCCGGCAAGATCGATCTCTGGATCGAAAAGCACTTCGGCGAGGAGAAGGCCAAGGACATTATCATCGGCACGGCCGTGGTGCTCGGCATCGCGCTGTCGATCGTGCTGTTCATCCTGATCCCGACGCTGCTCGCCGGCCTGACCGACAGCTTCATCCACAGCCCCGTTGTGCGCAACCTCTTTGAGGGCCTGCTGCGCATCGTCATCTTCCTGCTGTATCTCTGGGGCGTGGCGCACATGAAAGACGTCGAGCGTATGTTCGCGTACCACGGTGCGGAGCACAAGACCATCTTCTGCTACGAAAAGGGCCTGCCGCTGACGGTCGAGAACGTGCGGCCGCAGTCGCGCTTTCACCCCCGCTGCGGCACGAGCTTTCTGTTCGTCGTCGTCATCATCAGCATTCTCGTGTTCTCGCTCGTGAGCCTGCGCGTCGGGCTGTGGGACAATCCGTGGGTGCGCATCGGTCTGCGGCTGCTGCTGCTGCCGGTCGTCGTGTCCATCAGTTATGAGATCAACCGCTGGGTCGGCCGGCACGACAACCTCTGCTCGCGCATTCTGTCCGCGCCGGGCAAGTGGCTGCAGCGCCTGACCACCAATGAGCCGGACGACAGCATGATCGAGTGCGCCATCCGCGCGCTCGAGCTCGTCATCCCGGAAGAGAAAGGCAGCGACGCCTGGTAATCCGTCAGCAAAGGACTGGAAGATAGAGAGATGCCAAAGACCTATAACGACCTGTATCTGGCCGCGCGCACGGCGCTGAAAAACGCCGGCGTGGAGGCTTACGCGCTCGAGGCGCGGCTGCTGGTGGCCTACGCCGTCGGCAAGACGAAGGAGGAATTCGTGCGCGACCTGCGCCTGTACACCTCCGACGAAAATGAACAGAAGATCGCGGCCCTGCTACAGCGCCGCATCGCCGGCGAACCGCTGGCCTATCTCATCGGCGAGTGGGAGTTTCACGGGCTGCCGATCGTGGCCACGCCCGACGTGCTCATCCCGCGCATGGACACCGAGGTGCTCGTGGACGCGGCGCTGCGCGTGCTCGTCGGCCGGAAGATGAACGCCCGCATTCTCGACCTCTGCTCCGGCAGCGGCTGCATCGGCTGCGCGCTGGCGCACGAGCTGCCGGCCGCGCGCGTCGTCATGGTGGACATCAGCGAGGAGGCCCTCGCCGTGAGCAAGGAAAACCTGCGCCGCAACCACCAGAACCGCACCATCTGCCTCAAGGCCGACGCGCTCGAAAAGCCCCCGATGGGCATCGGCACGTTCGACCTCATCGTGTCCAACCCGCCGTATGTGGCGAGCATGGACATCCTCACACTCGACAGCTCCGTGCGCGACTATGAGCCGCTCGGCGCGCTCGACGGCGGCGAGGACGGGCTGATGTTCTACCGCGCGATCGTGCGCCACTGGACGCAGATCCTCCGCCCCGGCGGCTGGCTCATGTTCGAGGTCGGCGAGGATCAGGCGGACGCCGTCATGGCGCTGATGACAGAAGAAAAATACACCGATGTGACCGCCCTTGAGGACACCGCCGGCATCCGGCGCGTCGTCGTCGGCCGCATCTGATACTTAGAGGTGAATCACTATGGCTGAAAAGAAGAAATCCGCACCCGTTTCCACCGGCCCCGTCAAGCCGGAGGATAAGAAAAAAGCGCTCGAGACCGCGCTCGCCCAGATCGAGAAGAACTTCGGCAAGGGCGCCATCATGCGCCTCGGCGACGACATCCCCGTGAACGTGGAGGCCATCTCCACCGGCTCCCTGTCGCTTGACCTCGCGCTCGGCATCGGCGGCGTGCCCCGCGGCCGCATCGTCGAGATCTACGGGCCCGAGTCGTCCGGTAAGACGACGCTCGCGCTGCACATCCTCGCCAGCGCCCAGAAGAAGGGCGGCGAGGTCGCGTTCATCGACGTGGAGCATGCGCTTGAGCCCGCCTACGCCCGCGCCCTCGGCGTGGACATCGACAGCCTGCTCATCTCCCAGCCGGACACCGGCGAGCAGGCGCTCGAGATCACGGAGCAGCTCGTGCGCTCCGGCGCGCTCGACGTCGTGGTCGTCGACTCCGTGGCGGCGCTGCTGCCGCGCAGCGAGCTCGAGGGCGAGATGGGCGAGTCGTCCGTCGGCGTGATCGCGCGCCTGATGAGCCAGGCCCTGCGCAAGCTGGCCGGCACCGTCAGCCGCACGAACTGCATCGTCGTGTTCATCAACCAGCTGCGCGAGAAGATCGGCGTCATGTACGGCAACCCCGAGACGACGCCCGGCGGCCGCGCACTGAAGTATTTCTCCAGCGTGCGCATCGACGTGCGCCGCATCGAGACGCTGAAGGTCGGCGGCGAGATGATCGGCAACCGCACGCGCGCCAAGATCGTCAAGAACAAGGTCGCGCCCCCGTTCAAGGAGGCGGAGTTCGACATCATCTACGGCGAGGGCATCTCCAAGATCGGCGAGATCGTGGACCTCGGCGTCAAGCTCGACCTGATCGACAAGGCCGGCGCGTGGTACACCTACGGCGATGTGCGCGTGCAGGGCCGCGACAGCATGAAGGAATTTCTGCGCGAGCACCCTGACGTCTCGGACAAGATCGAGGCGGAGATCCGCGCCAACGCCCACAAGCTCATGAGCCCGCAGGCGCGCAAGGCCGCCATCGCTTCCGGCCGCGCCGTCGAGGTGGCCGCCGATGACTTTCAGGGCTGATGGCCCGGCTCATTGAGCTCAAACAGACCGCGCCGGAGCGCTTTCTGGCGCGGTTTGACACCGGCGAGGAACTGCGCACGACGCTCGCCGTCGTGACGGATTTTCACCTGCGCAGCGGAAAGGAACTGACGAGTCAGGAGCTTGACGCGCTGCGCGCGGCCTCCGAGCGGTCCCGCTGCCGGCAGCGGGCGCTGCGCATCATCGGCGCGCGCGCCATGTCGGTCAAGGAGCTGTCCGACCGGCTGAAGGAAAAGGGCGAAAGCCCGGAAAACGCCGAGGACGCTGCCGCGTGGCTGCAGGAGATGCACCTGCTCGACGATGCGCAGTACGCCGCCATGTGCGTGCGGCACTATGCCGCCAAGGGCTACGGCGCCGGACGCATCCGCAGCGAGCTCTACCGCCGCGGCATCCCGCGCGAGCTGTGGGACGACGCACTGCAGGAGCTGCCGGAGCAGGACGATCAGATCGACACGCTGCTGCGCCGCCGCCTGCGCAGCGACACGCCCGACCGCGACGAGCTACGCCGCGCATCGGACTATCTCTACCGCCGCGGCTTCGGGCGCGACGAGATCCGCGCGGCCATCGCGCGCTATCAGGATAACTATGAGGAGTATTGACCCATGCCATATCGAATCTGCCTGATCTCGCTCGGCTGTGCGAAGAATCAGGTCAACAGCGAGCAGATGCTCTATCTGCTCAACCAGGCCGGCCACGAGGTGGTCGGCGAGGTGGACGGGTGCGACGTCGCCATCGTCAACACCTGCGGCTTTATCGACAGCGCCAAGAGCGAGGCCATCGACCAGATCCTGCAGCTCGCCGAGGTGAAAAAGGCCGGCGGACTGAAGAAGATCCTCGTGACCGGCTGCCTGTCGCAGCGGTACGAAAACGACATTCTCGAGAGCCTGCCGGAAGTGGACGGCATGCTCGGCACCGGCAGCTTCGGCCAGATCTGCCAAGCCGTCGAGGATGTGATGCACGGCGGAAAGCCGCTGTACTTCGGTGACAAGAGCGGCCCGATCGAGGAGATCGGCCGCGTGGTCACGACCGGGCCGGGCTGGGCGTACCTGCGCATCGCCGAGGGGTGCGACAACTGGTGCGCATTCTGCGCCATCCCCGCCATCCGCGGCCGCTACCGCAGCCGCACGCTTGACGCCATCGTGCAGGAGGCGAAAGACCTCGCTGACCTCGGCGTGAAAGAGCTGATCGTCATCGCGCAGGACATCACCCGCTGGGGCATGGACCTCTACGGCAGTCCGAGCCTCGCGCGGCTGCTGCGGGAGCTGGCGAAGATCGACGGCATCCGCTGGATCCGCCTGCACTACCTCTACCCCGAGATCATCGACGACGAGCTCATCGACCTCATTGCGGACGAGGACAAGATCGTCAAGTATCTCGACATCCCCATCCAGCACATCAACAACGACATTCTCCGCCGCATGAACCGCCACTGCACCGGCGACGAGATCCGCGCGCTGCTGCAGAAGCTGCGCGCGCGCATCCCGGGTCTCGTGCTGCGCACGAGCCTCATCACGGGCCTGCCCGGCGAGGGCGAGGCGGAATTCGAGGAGCTGTGCACCTGGCTGCGCGAGGTGCGGCTCGAGCGCGTGGGCGTGTTCCCGTTCTCCCCCGAGGAGGGGACGCCCGCCGCCGTGATGACGGACCGCTGCGAGCCGGACGAGGCCCAGCGCCGCGCCGATCTCATCCTCGAGCTGCAGGCCGGCATCATGGACGACTACAACGCCGCCTGCATCGGGCGGGACATGACCGTTTTGTGCGAGCACCGGGCCAGGAGCGGCATGTGCTCCGGCCGGACGTATGCCGACTCGCCGGAGATCGACGGTACGGTCTACTTCACCGGCGTGGCCCGGCCCGGCGACATGGTCACGGTGCATATCACCAGCTGCGACGACGGCGATCTCGCCGGCGAACAAATCCACGAATGAGGTGCTGACATGACAACTGCAAACAAAATCACCATCTTCCGCGTGATTCTCATCCCCGTGTTTCTGGTGCTGATGTACCTGCGCTTCCCCGGCCATACGTACTGGGCGTTCGGCGTGTTCGTGCTCGCGAGCCTGAGCGACTTCGCCGACGGCTACATCGCGCGGCACTATAATCAGGTGTCCGACTTCGGCAAGTTCATGGATCCGCTGGCCGACAAGCTGCTGGTCGTGGCGGCCATGCTGCTGTTTGTCGAGCAGCACCAGATGCCCGCGTGGGCGCTGCTGCTCGTGGTCGCGCGCGAGTTTGCCGTGACCGGCCTGCGACTCATCGCCGTGGACAACGGCCGCGTCATCGCCGCCGCCTGGTCCGGCAAGATCAAGACCGCCTCGACCATGGTAGCCATCTGCCTGATGCTGCTGTGGAACATTTCCTGGCTCAACACCGTGTGCTGGGTCGTCATCGTCGTGACGACGGTGTACTCCGGTGTGGAGTACTTCGTGAAGAACCACGACGTGTTTCAGAAAGCCGCCTGAAGCATAAAAAGGCCAGCGGGCATGATGCCCGCTGGCCTTTTTGGGTTATGCCTCAGAACGTGAATGCCTGCAGCGGCTTGTCATACTCCGAGTGCCCCGTGGAGAACGGCTTGCCCTCGACCGTGACGCGCACGGTCGTGCAGTTGAAGTTATCGAGGAACGTGTTGACGAGACTGCCCATGTACATGAGCTCGCCCGTCGAGCCGCTCTCGCGCAGACCGGCGAGGAACGCCTCGTTCATGTCGAGGCTGAGCGCGTCGCCATCCTTCGAGATGGCGAGCACCTGGCTGCCCTTCGGCAGGGCGTTGTGCGCGATGAGCTGCTCCGTGATCGCCTGCGCATACGCCGTCGTGACGGCCGGCTCCGCATCCGGGATCTGCGCCGTGTCAGCGTGCAGGTCATCGGCCGCGTCGTTCGGGAAATAGAGCTTGCAGGACGTGTCCACGCCGCCGGTGGCGGCCGTCTGCGTCGGCGGTGTCTCCGGCGCGGGGGTCTGCTCCGCCGCGTCCTTCCCGCCGCAGGCGCACAGCAGCGCCAGCGTCAGCACGCACGCGAGCAGGAGCGAAAGGTATTTTTTCATGTCAGTGCCTCCTGTGCGGCCACGCTTTGCTCCGGCCGCGTTTTTTCCAGCATACCACACCGGCGCGCGGCGCGCAACCTTGACATTGCCGGGTGCATATGCTAAGATGATGAATGCGATGAACGGAAAGAGTACGCCTATCACCCGGTCTCAGAGAGGCGCCCAGACGCTGCGAGGGTGCTGTCCGGCGGGGCGGAACGTGCGTCCGGGAGCGCGGCGGGAGGAAATGCCCGCCCGAAGGCACCGCGTTACGGTGCAGCGAGCGAGAAACGAGAGTGGAACCGCGAAGGACTTCGCCTCTCATGCCGGACGGCATGGGGGCGCTTTTTTATTGCAAATACGTCTCAAAGGAGCCTGAATATGAAACTGTACAACACCATGTCCATGCAGAAGGAAGAGTTCGTGCCGATCGAGCCGGGCAAAGTGCGCATGTACGCCTGCGGCCCGACGGTGTATAACTACATCCACGTCGGCAATGCGCGCCCGATCATCATGTTTGACGTGCTGCGCCGCTATCTGGAGTACCGCGGCTACGAGGTGACGTTCGTGCAGAACTTCACCGACGTGGACGACAAGATCATCAAGCGCGCCAACGAAGAGGGCATCACGAGCGAGGAAGTTGCGAAAAAATACATCGCCGAATACTTCACCGACGCGCACGCGCTCGGCGTCCGCGAGGCGACCGTGCACCCGAAGGCCACCGAAAACATCCAGCAGATCATTGACCTCATCACGACGCTCATCGACAAGGGCTACGCCTACGAGGTCAACGGCGACGTGTACTACCGCACGCTGAAGTTCAAGGACTACGGCAAGCTCAGCCACCAGCCGATTGAGGACCTGCAGTCCGGCGCGCGCATCGACGTCAACGACATCAAGGAGAACCCGCTCGACTTCGCGCTCTGGAAGGCCGCCAAACCCGGTGAGCCGTCCTGGGACTCGCCGTGGGGCAAGGGCCGCCCCGGCTGGCACATTGAGTGCTCGGCCATGTCCAACCGCTACCTCGGCAAGACGATCGACATCCACTGCGGCGGCAGCGACCTCGCCTTCCCGCACCACGAGAACGAGATCGCCCAGTCCGAGGCTGCCAACGGCTGCAAGTTCGTCAACTACTGGCTGCACAACGGCTTTATCAACATCGACAACAAGAAGATGAGCAAGTCGCTCGGCAACTTCTTCACCGTGCGCGAGGCCGCCGCTGTCTACGGCTACGACTGCATCCGCATGTTCATGCTCATGAGCCACTACCGCAGCCCGCTCAACTACTCCGGCGAGATCCTCATGCAGGCCAAGGCCGCGCTCGAGCGCCTGCGCACCGCCAAGAGCAACCTTGAGTTCTTCATCGCCAACGGCCGCGACGGCGAGCTGAGCGAGGCGGACGCCGCCTTCGTGCAGGGGCTGGACCAGTACCGTGAGAAGTTCGACGCCGTCATGGACGACGACTTCAACACCGCCGACGCGATCTCCGTCATCTTTGAGATGGTGCGCGAGATCAACACCGCCGTCTCCCCCGCCGCCGACCCGAGCAAGACGCTGGCGCAGGCATGCCTCGACCGTTTCCTCGAGCTGTGCGACGTGCTGGGCATCCCGTTCGGCTCCGACAGCAGCGAGGACCCCGAAGCGAAGGCCATCGAGGAGAAGATCGCCGCGCGTCAGGCCGCTCGCAAGGCCAAAAACTGGGCCGAGGCCGACCGCATCCGTGACGAGCTCAAGGCCGCCGGCATCGTGCTCGAGGACACCCCGCAGGGCGTCAAGTGGAAGCGCGCATAAATTGACCCGATTGCATATCTGACGACCGCCCCGGCCATCTGGCCGGGGCGATTTTACCGTCGCAGCGTACAAAAATCCCCGATTGGAAACCCAATCGGGGATTTTCGCAGTTTATGGGGTAAGGGATAGTTCGCATCAGGGATGCTGCGGTGCATCGGAGTCTTCCGCTTCCGTGTCCGCTTCGTCCGTCGGGATCTCCGCCGTCTCAGTGCTGTCCTCAGCGGTCACTTCCGGCTCTGCTTCCGGAGCGTCCGGCTCGGCCGGAGTTTCCGCCGCTTCTTCAGCGGCCGCGGCCGCGGCTTCCGTCTCGGCGGCTGCCTTCGCCTCCGCTGCGGCAGCACGCTTGGCCTCTTTGGACTCCTTGGCAGCGGCGTGCCTGGCCTGGAGCTTCGCGTACTCCTCGCCCAGCCACATGCGCAGGCCCTGCTTGCGCAGTGTTGCCGCTTCTTCCTCGGTCATCGTTCCCGCCGCGACTGCCTTCTTCAGCTTCCGGCAGTAGAGCAGGCGCAGCACCGCGACGATCACGGCCAGCACGATGAGCACGATGAGAATGTAGAACAGCGGGCCGTGGTGCGCCTTCGTGACGGCAAACTGCAGGTCGCGGTCCATGGTCTTGAAGACGAGGTAGCTGCCGTCGCGGCTGCTGGACGTACTCGCCCAAGTGCCGTTCTGGTAGGTGTAGACCGTGTAGCTCGCGCCGGTATCCGGTGCGTAGACACGCAGGGAGACGGTGTTGTCCGTGTCGTCCTCGACCGTGTCGTTGAGGATCTCGACGTTATACTTCATGTACAGCTGTTGGTTGCCGCGCAGCGTCGGGCCGTCGGCCTCGGCGGAGGTGATGTGCACATCCGTCGCCGGGTCAAAGACGCCCTCAGCCAGCACAATCGGCGTGCGGCTGTTGTCGGCATACAGGTCGCCGGCCACGACCGTCGAGACGGCGGTGTACTCCGCCTTGACCTCGAGGTCGAAGGTCAGGTGGCTGTAATCATGCTCCGGCCAGGAGCCATAGTTGCCCTCCACCGTCGGGCAGTCGGGGATCTGAGATTCGTCGATCGAGCCGCCGTAGGCAAACGTGATCGTCTTGACGACCTCGCCATTGGCCGTGAAGGTGACGGCAAAGCTGGAGAACTCCGCCGGGATGCCGTCGCGTGCCATGAAGGCCTCATAGCTCATACCCTCGGCCTTGCCCGCGTAGCTGATGCCGTCGATGCCGGCCTCCGTCTCGTGGACGAAGTAGTTGTCGGCCGCGCTGCCGTCCTTATCGATCTCGCCCGCGATGGTGCCGACGCAGTTGCCGGAGCCGTTGAGATTCACGAGCGTGTTGCAGCCGCTGACGTTCATGCCGTAACCGGCGATGCCGCCGATGTAGTTGCGGCCGGTCAGCTCGCACTTGGCAAAGCTGTTGCGCACGGAGCCCTGTGACTGGCCGACGATGCCGCCGACGTAGTCGCCCGCCGTGCTTTCGGCCGTGCCGTAGCCCTCGCAGCCGCTGATAACGCCCAGATCCGCGTAGCCGCAGACGGCGCCGACACAGTCCTTGCGCGAGGTGGCATTTCCGTAGTTCTTACTGTCGAGCAGCACGCACTTGGTAAAGTACTTGGCCGTCAGCGTGGAATCTTTGATAACATTGGAGTCGCTCTCGGGGTCGAAATCGTACTCGATGTCCATCGTGCCGGCAACGCCGCCGACATTCACATCGCCATCGATCTTGCCGTAGTTATCGCAGTTATAGACCTTGCCGTCCGTCGTGCTCGAGAGCTCTTCCTCCGAGACGTCCTGAATGATGTCGTCCTTGTCCTTGCTCAGGGCAAGCTCCAGAATGTCGCACAGGCGCATCATGACGACGTTGAACTGGTCGTTGACCGCCTTCATATCGCCGATAATCTGGGTGCTGTAGGTGGCCGTCTCCACGCTCAGGCGGGACAAGCCGGCCGAAATGCTGCCGAGATCGTCGAACATCTGCTCCATCGCGGTGCGGTAGTCGCTGCTGATGTCGGGCAGGTTGAGCGGATCATTGCTGGCGAGGTATTTCGTGACCTGGTCGAGGTAGCTCATACCGGTCGAGAAGTTGCCGCTCGAGGACTTGAGCGCATCGAACGCGTTTTTGAACGCGGCGCTCATATAATCCAAGCGGGTGTGGCCGGTGGAGTCCTCGGTGAGGTAGTACAGGTTGATGATCTTCGTCATCGTGGAGATGTCGCCGGAGATCGCGCCGATTGCCGAGGCGGCGTCGCCCATGCCCTTGAGCAGGGCATCGCGCTGCGACTCATAGGTGCCGAGGTTGTCGGGATTGTACTCATAGCCATACTTGTCGGACATCTGCTGCCAGTTGTCCGGGCGGCTGGCGATCAGGTCGTAGGAGCCGGTGCCGTAGGTGTTGTCCATGACCTTCATGAGCCAGGCACAGTAGTCCATGGCCGCGTTGAGCTGGTCGGACGAGACGCTCAGGTCCTTGGCCGCGTCCTTGAAGGCCGTCTTGTCGGCCTCGGTCATCTCATCGACAATGTCGAGATAGTCAAAGCCCTTGTTGAAGTAATCGATCGATTTGTCAAGCGACACGGCCGCCGTGGAAAACTCCGTGATCGCGGGGGCGAGCATTTTCTCCGCCGTGTTGATGCGGATGAACACTTCGTTGACGGTCGTGACCGTGTTGTCCACATAGTCCGTGGTGCGCTCGGCCACATAGCGCGCACTCTCCGTGGCGCGGGCCGCGCTGTCGCTCAGCACGCCGACCGTGGCGGCCAGCGATGACGCCGCGGCGCCCGTGTGGTTGAGCAGGGTATCCATCAGATCATGGAGCGTGTTGAGCTCCTTGGCCATGGCGCCGATCGAGCCGGACTCCACGTCCAGCGTGATGAACGGCTCCATCTGGCCGCAGATGCCGCCGACGTCCTTGCGGCCGGAGGCCGTGCCCCAGTTCGTGCAGCCGGAGACCAGACCGCTCTGGCGGCCGACGATGCCGCCGATGTTGTAGCCGACGTGCTCAAAGCCGACGCCGCCCCAGTTCGTGCAGCCGATGATGACACCGGACGAGAAGCCGCAGATGCCGCCGACGTCCGTGGAGGTATTGGCCTTCTTCGGCGCGTCGTCATCCTCGTCGTCGGAGGCGGTCGGGAGCGTCAGGGAGTCGAGATCCTCTGTGCTGCCAACGGCCTCGCTGGCGTTGATGTTCACGCCTGTGGTGTTCGAGCAGTAGGAGATGGTGCCGATGTTCTGACCGACGATGCCGCCGACGTAATGGTCGCCCTCGACAAAGCCTTCGGTCTTGCAGTTATAGATCATGCCGCTGCCTTCGTTCGTGCCCGCGATGCCGCCGACGTTGTTCTCGCCGGAGATCGTGCCGTTGAACGAGCAGCCGGAGATCGTGCCGTAGTTCGTGCCGACGATGGCGCCGATCTCGTTGAGGGTGCCGGCGGCGTCGATGTTGCCGGTGACCTTCAGGTCACGGACGGTGCCGACCGCCTGCACATAGCGGAACAGGCCCATATGGGACGCGTCGCCCGAGAGCTCCAGCCCGCTGACCGTGTGGCCCTGCCCCTCGAACGTGCCGCCGAAGGTCGGGATCGGCACAAAGTCCGACCCGCTCAGGTCCACATCGTTGTCCAGATAGACCGTCTTGCCCTGCGAGTACGTGTCGAGCTTGCAGCTTTTGCTCAGCTGCACGAGATCGTCCGCAGAGTAGATATGGATCTCCCTGGCGTTCGGCTGGGCAGCCGCGCCGCACAGCAGGCACAGCGCCGCCACGAGCACCAGCGCAAGCAGACGACGCACATTATGTCTCTTCATCGGAACCCTCCTCACCGTGCAGATCTGCCGCCGGCACAGTCTGCGCCGGAGCCTCCTCCATCTGCACATTTCCGATATCGATCGATGCGCTGACCGTGCCGCTGACACGACCGTGGATCTCCGCATCGACGTAACCGTTGATATAGCCGCGCACGTGTCCGTTGACACGCATGGCCCCCTGCAGATGCTGCTGCGCGGCGTGGTGGCCAATCGTAAAGGATGTTTTTTCAACCAGAGAATCGCCCAGCAGCAAGATCTGCGGCAGGACGCACATGACCAGCACCATCGAGATCAGCGTGCCGCGGCCCAGGCAGATGCCGATAGACGCGACCGTGTTCTCCGAGGACAAAAAGCCGATGGACATGCCGGCTGCGGCGAGGATGGTGCCGGAGGTCACGACCGTCGGGAACGCCTGGTTGAGCGCCTCGATCATGGCTTCCTTATAGGGCATCTCCTCCTTGAGCCGGAGGTACCGGCTCGAGATGACGATGGCGTAGTCGATGTTCGCGCCCATCATGATGGAGCTGACGATCAGGTACGCCAGGAAATACAGATTGTTGTGCAGGATCGTCGGGAACGAGAAGTTGATCCACACACTGCCCTGGATCACGAGGATCAACAGCAGCGGCAGTGCCACGGACTTGAACGTCAGCAGCAGCACGAGGACGACGAACACGAGCGTGAGAATGCTGATGAGCGTGTTGTCCGTGCTGAAGGCATCGGAAAAGTCCTTGTCCTTGGCCGTCTCGCCGACGAAATAGGACTCGTCGTAATACTTGCCGACGACGCCCTTGATGACCGTCAGGTAATCGTAGGTCTCCTCACTCTCGACCGGGAGGTTGAGATAGAGGATCATGCGCGAATACTTCTCGGAGTGGAGCTGTTTTTCGCCGTCGATGAGGCGGTCATACATCTCCTCTAGGTCGCGCATGGTCGCAGCGTCGATCTTCGAGCGGTAGATGTCGCGCTGCTCATACAGGAACTTGAACATGTTAATGAGCGGCACGGAGCAGTTGTCGATATTGCTCAGATCCACGAGCTGGCCGATGGCCTTCGTGTAATCGTCATTCGCAGTGCAGTAGGCCGTGTACAGCGCGCGCGACACGCCGATGTCGATGTCCGTGAGCTCGGCGAATTTGCGCGGCGTGAGCGAGTCGGTGACCATGTAGCCGTCCTTGGCCTCCTCGTCCGCGAGCGCCTGAATGTGATCAACACCCTTGAGCTCGTTGAGGTCATCAAGCAGGTTTGCCTCGCTCTCAAAGTCCGTGAACGGGAAGATGAGCACGACCTGGTTCGTCTCGCCGAAGGTGGCGTTGATCTTCTTTTCGGCGATCTTGTAGTCGTTTTGCTTGATGGTGTCGAGCGTGCTGTAGCCGAACACGTAGGGGCATTTGCTGCTCAGCAGGAAGCCCGCGATGATGATGACCAGAAAGATCGGCGGCACGATGTAGCGGCTGCGGATAGCAAAGCGGCCGAGCGCGTCGATGCGCGGCAGGAACTGGCGGTGGTGCGTCCTGTCGATCCACGGGCTCATATACATGATGAGCGCCGGCATGAGGAAGAACACCGTCAGCATCAGAAACAGGATCGACTTGATGAGCACGAGGCTCATGTCCTCGCCGATCTTGATTTTCATGAACGAGAGGGCAAGCAAACCCGAGATCGTCGTCAGGCTCGAGGCCGAGATCTCCGGAATGGCCAGCGTCAGCGCGCGGATGGTCGCCTCACGGGGCTCGAGATGCTCGCGCTCTTCCGTGTAGTGGTGGCACATGATGATCGCATAGTCGATGCCGAGACCGAGCTGCAGCACCGCCGCGATGGAGTTGGTGATGAACGAGACCTCATGGAACCAGTAGTTCGTGCCTTTGTTGACCCAGACGGCCACGCCGAAGGTGATGATAAGCACCGGAACCTCCGCGTAGGTGTGGCTCGTGAGCAGGAGCACCACAAAGATGGAGCACATGAGGATGATGAGCACGATGCGCATCTCGCGCTCAAGGATCTCACCGGTCGGGTTGCCGACCTCCGTTGTGATATAGGTATCATAGCCGTCGAGCGCCGCACGGACGTTCTTCACGCCCTGAATGCTGATCTCGTCGAGCTTTTCCCCGTCGAACGTGACCTCAAAGAGCGCCGAGGCACTATTATAATGGTGTGTGTCTTTTTCAAACACCACGTCCTTGACACCGTCCACACCGCGCAGCATCTCGGCAAGCTCCTCCGCCTGCGCAAGCGTCACATTGGACACCATGACCTTCGCATCCCCGTAGGTGATGAACTCGCTGTTCATGATCTCCAGACCCTGGCGCGTCTGCGTGGAGTCCGGCAGATAATCGGTCAGCTCATTGTTGACGTCCGTCTTGCTCGCCGAGAAGATCGACAGCACGCACGCCACGGCAAACAGCACCACGAACAGCCGCCGCTTGTCCACAATGAACGCCGCCAGACGCTCCATAAACGATTTCTTCATACCCTAGCCCCTCATCGGGCGGCTCCCCCGCCCGGGATCTCTCTGCGCGCCCGGCCGGAACCGGTTACATCAAAAGTTAAAAAACAGTAACAAAATATGTTTTGCTGTCGTTTTCGGGTGTAACTGCGCAAAGTTAACATAAACAATTACGGATTCTTCTGTATCATACGATATCCCAAACACGATGTCAACCGCGAAAACGGATTTTCCCGCAATTTTCCTTGATTTTTTTCCACATTTTCTTGAAAATGCGCGCATTTTCACGTCGGTTCCGCAAAAAATCAGACGTTTCGTCAAGAAATCAACCGCGCATTGATTTTTCGTCCCGCGTGCTGTGCGGTAACATATTTCCGCAAAACGGCGTCGAAATATGGTAACAAAAAATCGACCCGTCGGAATCAGAACCGGATTCCGGCGGGTCGAATTTTGTAACTTTTTCATGCTTCAAAGATCTTCTCCACACGGCGGATATACGCTGGCAGCGCCCCCTCAAAGTCCACGCCGAAGCGGCGCGGCGTATCGCGCCAGAGCGAACGGCAGATGCTCTCGTCCGTGAGCGCGGTGGCCGTTTCGAGCGCGGCACTCAGCGGTGCGCCGCGCACGAGCAGCGCCGCGAGGGCGGAGGCGAACACATCGCCCGTGCCGTAAAACACGCCGGGATGCGCCGGGCGCATGCTCGCGTGCATCTCCCCCGTGCGGCAGTCGCAGGCGACGTTGCCGATCACGTCCGGCTGCGGGCGCACGCCGGTGACCGTGACGACCCCGGCGCCGAGCGCGCCGAGCGCCTGAAACAGCTGCGCAAGATAGGCATCGCTGTGCGTGCCGGGCTCATACGGCAGGCCGGCCAGCAGCGCCGCCTCCGTGACGTTCGGCGTGATGACGTCCGCGCGCGAGAGCAGGCGGCGGAAGGCTGCGCACATACGGTCGTCGATCTTGGAGTAATAGCTGCCATTGTCAGCCATGACCGGGTCGATCACGACCAGGGTGTCCGGCGCGGCGATGCAGTCGAGCGTCTGTGCGAGCAGCTGCGCCTGCTCGGGCGAGGCGAGGTAGCCGGAATAGACCCCGTCGATGCGCGCGCCGATGCGCTGCCAGTGGTGCGCAATGGGCAGCATATCGTCCGACAGGTCGCGGAACGTCCAGCCGGTGAACTCGCCCGTGTGCGTGCTGAGCACGGCCGTAGGAATGCAGGCGCACTCCACGCCCGTGGCGGAGATGACCGGCAGCGCCACGGTCAGCGAGCACTTGCCGAGCCCGGACAGATCGTGGATGGCGGCAATGCGCTTGAGCGGCGGTAACGTGTTGTCCATACGATGACCTCGGTTCGTTTTAGAATGGTGCACAGCAGACGGCCCCCGGCAAGGCACCGGGGGCGCGTGGAAATGGCTCAGCCATCGGACGACGGGAGCGCGCGCAGCTGCGCGTCGATCTCCGCGAGCGAGTCGGCCGTCAGGCCCGACTGGGCAAACCCGGCCACCTGGCGCAGCGTCATGGCGGCGGTCATCTGCAGGGCCGGATTCTTCAGGATCTTGGGGAAGAACCGCTCGAGGACCGCGACCGCCTCCGGCGCGCCGAGCAGCTTCTTCATCGTGTCGTCCACAGTGTATGTCACGTTGCTTTCCTCCCTGTCTCCGGAGGCCGGAGGACAGATTTCACAAAAAACCAGAGATTTTGTAGTGATTATACACAAATCACGGCCGATTGTCAAATCCCGTGCTTCCGGCGGGTACCGCCGGGGCATCGCGCCGGTCCAGATAGCGCAGAAACTGGCGCGTCGCGGCCGAAATATGCGCCTGACCGGGCAGCGCGAGGGCGAGGTCGCGGCAGAGCGGCGTGTCGAGCCTGCGGATGGCGATGCAGTACGGCACACGGCGCAAAATCAGTTCCGGCAGCAGGCTGACGCCCAGCCCGCACTCGACCATGGCCATGATGGCGTAATCTTCTCACGTCGTAAAGCGCACGTCCGGCGTGACACCGCACCGCGCCAGCGCCTCGGCCACCTCGTGGTTTCCGGCCTTGTCGAGCAGGATGAATGGCTCCGTGCGCTGCTTACAAAAGCCATCTGCGCAGCACAACGCTCTCGGCCGAGAGGACATTGCCTGTCTGCTCGGTTATCCGGATCTCAATTCGTTCTACCGGGCATTCAGCCTGTGGACAGGAAAACGCATCTCCGCGTACATGCCGGAGTTCGCCGCACAGGAAGAATAAGCCGGCGCCTCCACGCATATGTGGAAGCGCCGGTTTTCTACTGCTCAGATGGTGTCGATCTGCTTTTGCAGGTCTGCGAAGAACGCGACGGCAAAGTCGCGGAACTCTTTCATGCTGACCGTGAACGGACGAAACTTATTGTAGCTCAGCCCCACGGTGCCGAAGGCGTGATCAGTCTGCGTCCTGCGGCAGTAGCGGCTGATGAGCGGATCCTTGACATGAATGGCAGACATGAACGCGATGCCACGTTTGTCAACCAGCACCGCGCGCTGCTGCAGGTCCATGTCATTGGTCTCGTAGACCACGTTCGGCATCAGGCCGTGGCGGGCATAGATCGCGTCGATTGTGTCGCGCATGCCGCTGCCCTTGGGCGCGATCACGATCGGGTAGGGCGCAATGTCCTGCAGCGTGACCACCTCTTTGGAAAACAGCGGATGATCCGGCGGCACCATGATGCTGCCCGTGTCGCGCAGGACCGTTACCGTCTCGATCATGCGCGATTCCTCCTGCGTGATTGGCGGCAGCGCGATGGCAAAATCCGCAGCGCCGGTATTGAGCTTTTCCAGAATGTCGCGGCGCGTGGCAAACGTCTCGGAGAGCACGCTCTTCGGAAAGCGTGCCATAAATGCGCTGTTGAGTGCGCTGAGATAGCCCGCGTTGTTATACAGCAGACTCGTTGTAAACTCCGCCTGATCCTGCATAGCCAGCATGTCCCCGACCAGCGTATCGGCCCGCGCGACGATGTCCTTCGCACCCCGGTAGAAAAACTCCCCGTGGGCATTGAGCACGATGCGGCGCTTTTGAATGTCAAACAGCTGTGTGCCCAACTCCTGCTCCAGACGGCCGATGACCTTGGTCACAAACGGCTGCGACACGCCGAGCGTCTCCGCCGCCTTTGTGATGCTGCCAAGCTCTGCCGCCAGGCAAAAATAGCGCAGATCCTTCAGCTCCATCGTACCACTCCCTCTCTGCGCACCATTATAGGCGCGGGCGCGGACTGGTGTCAATAACCAATAGGTTATGACCTTCATAGCACAGTGCGGTTATGAAAGTCGCTTGACAAAATATTATCTTTTCCGCGCGGAATTTGCTACCATGGGATTGAAAAGACAAATATGGAAACGGAGGATCCGAGCATGGCAGAAAATCCATACGAAAACTTCAACCGCACCGGCTATGTACAGCCACTCACGCCGGAGACAAAATACACCTCGCGCAAGGTGCAGGTCGACGGCATCACACTCTACGACAGCGACGCGGCCTTCCGCCGCAATTTTCTGAAAAAGCACCTGCATAACACCGTGGACGTCGTCCGCTTCTCCTACATGATGGGCAAGCTCGCCGTCAAGCCTGTCATCGGGCCGCTGATCCGCAAATCGCTCGAGTGGCACTACCGCTACATCCACACGAACTCAGTCGTCGTGCCAATTGAGGTGGCCAAGGATATCATCCGCAGCACGACGGACATCGCCGTCTCGCCCTGCGTGTGCCGGACCGTGCAGGGGCACTGCGACAACCCGATCAACACCTGCTTCGGCCTGAATTTCTACGGTGCGCTGAAAAAGAAGGCCGGTGAGCGCAGCGTCAGCATCGATGAATGCCTGGCCGTGGCCGACATGGCGCACGAAAACGGTCTGATCGCCGTCATCGAGTCCTGCGTACAGCCGTATCAGGACAACCTGTGCTTCTGCTGCACGTGCTGCTGCATGCCGCTCACGCTCAAGGAGACCTTCCACGTGCCGTTCGTGAACTATAACGGGCCGTACCTCCCGGTCTACGATGAAGACAAATGCACGCACTGCGGCAAGTGCATCGAAGCATGCCCGGTGAAAGCGATCCACTTTGACGAAAATGGGGCGCATAAGCTCGATCTTGACCACTGCCTTGGCTGCGGCCTGTGCGAGAGCGCCTGTCCGCTGCACATTGGGCGCATGGAATATACGCCCGAGCGCGCCGTGCGCGTATCGGAGCCGAGCCGGCTGCGTGTGTTTTTGTCCATTCTCTGGGTCAAGGCGGTCTTCACACCCGGCGTCTGGTTCTATAAGCACTTCGCCGGCAGCAAAATGTACCTCACGCAGTCCGATCCGCGGGAAAAGGACATTCTCAGCACAAAGCAGCCCGGCTACATCCACGGCGGCGAGTCCTACGCACCAAAAGAAGCATCCGAGGATGCGCAAACCTGACATCCTTTCACATGAGCACAAAAACAGATCTCCGGCGCACGTGTGTGCCGGAGATCTGTGCAGCATTGGAACAAGCAGAATCATCGCAAATGATATGCTATCCGCGGCAACGGCAGGACTTCCCTGCTCTGTTTTCGTTCTTCGCCATCGGTGTCTGCAAAAAGAAACACCAGCCGACTGGCTGGTGTTTCTTTTTGGAGGCGCCACCCGGATTTGAACCGGGGGTCAAGGATTTGCAGTCCCATGCCTTACCACTTGGCTATGGCGCCAAAAAATGGAGCGGGCAACGAGATTCGAACTCGCTACCTCCACCTTGGCAAGGTGGCGCTCTGCCAAATGAGCTATGCCCGCATTCGTGAATGCAAGCGTTATTTTACCACAAAAAGCCGACTTGTCAAGCTTTTTTTGATCTTTTTTGCGAATCTGGCATTACAGTTTCTGTCCCTCACGCCAGATGAACGACTGCTCCGTGCACGCCGGGCAGCTCTCAGCATCCCACTGATAGGTAGTGCGCATGCTCTCATCGCTGCGCAGCCACAGCGTTTCCGACTGCATGGACAGGTCGAGATGATAGTAATTACCACCGATCTGCACCACGTTCCAGCAGCGCTCCGTCCCCTGGAAGCGGCCGCTGACGACCTGGCACGGGATATTCAGCGCATCGCAGACCGCCTTGTAGGCCATGGCCAGGCCGCAGCTGTCAGCCGTGCCGCTCACGAGCGCGTCATAGGCGGTGCTCACGGTCGTTACCCGCTGCTCGCTGGCACGCATGACGATGAGTGCCGCCTGCAGCGGCGTTTCCTGTTCGCCCGCCGTGAGCGTGGACGTGAGCGTGCGCACGCGGCCGTCGAGCTGCGTGCGGCGGTCATTGACCGCGGACTCGCTGATGCCGTAGCGCAGCGTGACGCCGAAGATCTTCTGGCTGCCGTCCCCGCTGTAGACCGTCACGTCGATGGCCGGGAAATCCACGACGAGCTGCGGCTGGTTCAGGCACGCGGAGCGCACGTGCGCAGCCACATCGCCCGTTTCGAGCGTGCTGGTGCTGATCTGGATGGCAAACTGCGTCCGCTGCCGGTCGAGCGCATCGACCACGCAGTCAAGAATGCTCTTTTGCGTCTGGGCGCTGTAGATGGAGCGCACCTCGCTCTCCGGCCGGTTGTAAGTGATGGTGATGTTTGCCTCGCAGTAGGCGATCACCTGCTCGGTCTCATAGCTGACGCTCTCGATGCAGTACGCGCCGATGGCGGTGCCGGTGCGCAGTTCCTCGCAGGCGGCGGCCAGATCGTCGGCAATGATGCCGTCGTAGTCGCCAAAGGCCAGCACGAACGAGCGCTCGTACTGTGCCGCCATAGTGTTGAGCGCACGCATGAGGCCTGCATAGTTGCGGATCTGCGTCGTGTCGGCATCCGTCAGAAGGTTCGACGGCTCCTCATACGAGCGCACGGACAGATATTCCTTGTCAAACACGGACGTGCATCCGCACAGCGACACCAGCAGTGCCGCCAGCAGGATGCCAGCGATGTAGCGCTTGTGCATACCCCGCTCCTTTCAATCGTCGCCGTAGATGTTTCCAAAGCCGCGGCCAAAGACTTCCTTGGCCTCGGACACGATGACAAATGCGTGCTCGTCCACCGAGCGCACGACTTCGCGCAGCTGGGCGATTTCCGGCCGCTTGACCACACAGAGGATGACCTGCATTTCCCTGCCGGACCACGCGCCCTCGCCGCGCAGCAGCGTGACGCCGCGGCCCATCGTGCAGGTGATGGCGCTCTTGATCGCGCCGACGTTGCTGCTGATAATGTAGCACACCTCCGACACGCCGGGGCCGTAGAGTACAAGGTTGACGACCTTGGAGCTGATGAACATCTCGATCATGGTGTACATGCAGCTGTCGTATTTCTTGAACAGGAAGGCAAACGTCAGCACCACGACGACGTTCATCCCGAACAGCAGTGTGCCGAAGTTGATGTACGGATAGCGCCGGCGCAGCATTTTGGCCACGATATCCGTGCCGCCGCCGGTCGTGCCGGTGGTATAGATCAGGCCGTAGCCCGCGCCGTTGAGCACGCCGCCGTAGACTGCGCCAAGCATCGGCTCGTCTGTCACAACAAGGCCGGTCAGCGCGAGCAGGTCAATGAGCACAGAGATGAGTACCATGACGCACAGCGCCAGAAGGAGCCGGCGCGTGCCGAGCCGGTGCCGCCAGCCGAGATAGAAAATGGGGATATTAATGAGGATCGACAGCACGCCGACCGGGATGCGCGTCAGCAGATGGATGATCTGCGCGATGCCGGTCACGCCGCCGGAAACGATGCTGTTTGGGAAGGTGAAAAACTGAAACGCCGCGGCCACGAGTGCCGAGCCGACAATCAGCTTCATATAATCAAAAGCGGAAAAACGATGCAGATCCATATCTCTCTCCTCAGATCAGGCTCATCTGCTCCTCGCCGCGGTCGTCCTCGCGCAGCAGCGCACCGGCTGCCGGCAGACTCTTGGCGCGGTAGCGCGCATGGTTGCGGATGAGCGTATCGGGCGCAAACTGCGCCTGCGTGACGACAGCCTTTTTCTTCAGCGCCATGACGGCGACACCCTGCGTCGTGCGCGACGCCTTGAGCGGCACGGCCTCCGGCGGGAAGAGCAGCGCGCGCCCGTCGGACGCAAAGAGCACGACCTCGCTGCCCGCGTACAGCGGCAGCACGGCCACGAGCGGGCTCTTGTCCGAGTACGCGCCGGTCAGGCGGCGGCGGTTCGTCTTGGTCTCATACGCCGACACGGGAATGCGCGCGGCCTTGCCGTTTTCAAATACCAGCAGCAGCTCGCCGCGGTAGTCGCCGGGGTCGACCATGCACAGGACGTGCTCGTCGGCATCCATGGACAGCACCGTCGGCAGGTACACGCCGAGCACGGACGCCTTCGTGTCCGCAAAGTCGCAGAGCTTGGCCTTATACACCTGTTGACGGTCGGTGAAGATGAGAAGTTCCCCGCGGTTCGTCGCGCCGAAGCTCTGGCTGAGCTCGTCGCCGTCCTTATACTTCTGCTCGCCGCTCATGCGCAGCGACTGCGGTGTGATCTTCTTGAAGTAGCCCTCGCGTGAGAGGAACAGCTGCACCGGGTAATCCGGCACGAGGTCCTCATCCGGCATCTGCGTGACGGACTCCGCCGCGACGATGCCCGTGCGCCGCGGCGACGGGTACTTGCGGATGATCTCCTTGAGCTCGCGGATGATGATGCCGCGGATGCGGCGCTTGCTCTCGAGCGTCGCCTCGAGGTCGGCAATGTCTTTTTCCAGCGCGTCGGTCTCGGCCGTGCGCTTGAGGATGTACTCGCGGTTGATGTTGCGCAGCTTGATCTCGGCCACAAAGTTTGCCTGCACCTCGTCGAGGTCAAAGCCCGCCATGAGGTTCGGCACGACGTCGGCCTCGCGCTCGGTATTGCGGATGATGGCGATGGCGCGGTCAATATCGAGCAGAATTTTGCCGAGGCCCTGCAGCAGGTGGAGCTTGGCGCGCTTTTTCTGCAGGTCGAAAAACACGCGCCGGCGGATGCACTCCATGCGCCAGGCGATCCACTCGTCGAGAATCTCGCCCACGCCCATCACGCGCGGGTTGCCGGCGATGAGGATGTTGAAGTTGCAGGCAAAGCTGTCGCACAGCGGCGTGAGGCGGAAGAGCTTCTGCATGACCTGCTCGGGGTCTGCGCCGCGCTTGAGGTCGATGGCGAGCTTCAGGCCGCTGAGGTCGGTCTCGTCACGCATATCGGCCACCTCGCGCAGCTTGCCCGCCTTGGCGAGCTCGGCCACTTTGTCGATGACGGCCTCCACGGTCGTGGAATACGGGATCTCATAGATCTCGATGATGTTTTCCTTCGGCAGATGCCGCCAGCGGGCGCGCACCTTCACGCTGCCACGGCCGGTGCGATAGATCCGGGCCATCTCGTCGCGGTCGTATAAAATTTCGCCGCCGGTCGGAAAATCCGGCGCCGGGAGCGTCGACAAGAGGTCGTGGTTCGGGTCCTCGAGGTAGGCGATCGTCGTGCGGCAGACCTCCTCAAGGTTGAAACCGCAGATCTGGCTGGCCATGCCGACGGCGATGCCGAGGTTTGCCGACACGAGCACGTTCGGAAAGCGTGTCGGCAGCAGGGCCGGCTCTTTCATGGAGCCGTCGTAGTTATCAACGAAATCAACGGTGTCGCTGTCAATGTCGCCGAAGAGCTCGGTGCAGATGGGCGCGAGCTTCGCCTCCGTGTAACGCGAGGCAGCATAGGACATGTCGCGCGAAAACACCTTGCCGAAGTTGCCCTTCGAGTCCACAAACGGCGTCAGCAGCGCGCCGTAGCCCTTCGAGAGACGGACCATGGTCTCGTAGATCGCAGCGTCGCCGTGCGGGTTGAGGCGCATGGTCTGGCCGACGATGTTGGCCGACTTCGTGCGCCCGCCCGTGAGCAGATTCATCTTGTACATCGTATACAGCAGCTTGCGGTGGCTGGGCTTGAAGCCGTCGATCTCCGGGATCGCGCGCGAGACGATGACGCTCATCGCATACGGCATATAGTTTTGCTCCAGCGTCTCGGTGATGGGCTGGGAGATGACCTCCGCCTTGAGCCCGACGACGTTGGGGTCGATGGTTTTCTTGATTTCCGGTGCTTTTTTTCTCGGCATAACGTTACCGTTCCTTTACGCAGGTTTTTCTCAGGAAATATCGGCCAGATCGAGAAACTGGCTGCCGCACTCGGCAATGTGCGCCTTGCGTCCGGCGAGATTGTCGCCCAGGAGCAGGTCAAACATCTGCGCCGTGCGCTCGACATCCTCCGGCATGACGCGGATGAGCTTGCGCGTGTCGGGGTTCATGGTCGTGAGCCACATCATCTCGGGGTCGTTCTCACCGAGACCTTTCGAGCGGTTGATGTCCGCCTTCGCGCCGCCGAGGCTATCGACGATGGCCGCCTTCTCGCGGTCGGAATAGGCAAAGTAAGTCTTGCCCTTGCTCACGATCTCATACAGGGGCGACTCGGCAATGTACACATAGCCCTCGCGGATGAGCGTCGGGGCGAGCCGGTAGAGCATGGTGAGGATGAGCGTGCGGATCTGGAAGCCGTCCACGTCGGCATCGGTGCAGATGATGACCTTGTTCCAGCGCAGGTTCTCGAGATTGAACGCCGAGAGGTCCTTGGCCTGCTTGCTCTGCACCTCCACGCCGCAGCCGAGCACGCGCATGAGGTCGGTGATGACATCGCTTTTGAAAATGCGCGCATAGTCCGCCTTCAGGCAGTTGAGGATCTTGCCGCGCACGGGCATGATGCCCTGAAACTCCGCGTCGCGCGAGAGCTTGCAGGCACCGAGGGCGGAGTCGCCCTCCACGATGTAGATCTCGCGGCGCGAAACGTCCTTCGAGCGGCAGTCAACGAATTTCTGCACGCGGTTGGCGAGGTCGACATTGCCGGTGAGCTTTTTCTTGATGTTCAGACGCGCTTTTTCCGCCGTCTCGCGGCTGCGCTTGTTGATGAGCACCTGCTCCATGACGCGGTCGGCCTCGGTCTTGTGCTCGATGAAATAGATCTCAAGCCGGGCGCGGAAAAACTCCGTCATGGCCTCCTGGATGAACTTGTTCGTGATGGCCTTTTTCGTCTGGTTTTCGTAGGACGTGATGGTCGAAAAGCAGTTCGTGACGAGGATCAGACAGTCCTGCACGTCCTGAAAGCTGATTTTGCTCTCGCTTTTCTGGTACTTACCCTGCTGCTTGATGTAGGCGTCGATGGCGGAGGTGAAGGCGCTCTTCGTGGCCTTTTCCGGCGCGCCGCCGTACTCCAGCCAGGACGAGTTGTGGTAGTATTCAATGTCATTGACGCGGTTGGAAAAGCAGAACGCCGCCGAGATCTTCACCTTATACTCCGGCTTGTCCGCGCGGTCGCGGCCGCGGCGCTCGGTCTCGATGAAGGTCGGGACGGTCAGTGCATCCTCCCCGGCGAGCTCCTTGACATAGTCAAGGATACCGTCGGCGTAGCAGTAGTCCGTCGTCTCGAACGCGCCGCCGCGCTGCACGCGCAGGCGGAACGTCACGCCGCGGTTGACCACGGCCTGCCGGTGCAGCACGTCCTGAAAATAGCTCTCGGGCACGTCGATGTCCGTGAACACCTCCAGATCCGGCCGCCAGCGGATGGTCGTGCCGGTCTTCTTGCGGTCTGCCGGGGCGCTCTCCAGCCCGCCGACGACTTCGCCGTGGCGGAAGTGCAGGGTGTACTTTTTCCCGTCGCGCCAGATGGTCACATCCATGTATTCCGAGGCGTACTGCGTGGCGCACGCGCCGAGGCCGTTGAGGCCGAGCGAGTACTCGTAGTTTTCGCCCTCGTTGTTCTTATACTTGCCGCCGGCGTACATTTCGCAGAAGATCAGCTCCCAGTTGTAGCGCTGCTCCTTCTCGTTCCAGTCCACCGGACAGCCGCGCCCGAAATCCTCCACCTCAATGGACTTGTCTTCGTAGCGCGTAACGGTTATAATATTGCCGAATCCCTCGCGCGCCTCGTCGATCGCGTTCGAGAGAATTTCAAACACTGCGTGCTCGCAGCCCTCCAGCCCGTCGGAGCCGAAGATGACGCTCGGGCGTTTGCGCACGCGCTCCGCGCCCTTGAGCATCGAGATGCTGTCATTGCCGTAGGTTGTCGTTGGGGCCTTTGCCATGTCGTTGGATCCCTCTCATATCACAAGATGTGGTAGCATTCATTTCATACCTTAACTAATCTAGTATAGCGTATCAAGGCCGGAAATGCAAGGAATTCCAAAAAATAGACGGGGGACGCGAAAAGTGCGCTCCCCGCCGCCCCGGAACCTTTGGGGCTCTCCCCTGCCGCTCCGGCACTTGACGCAATCCGTGCCGAACGGCGTTCCGGTGGTCCGGAGCGGGTCGTTCCCGCGCTGGATGCAGCAGCCTGCAAAGCGCTTGCAGGGATCGGATGCTGCGCCGCGGCCTGTGTGCCGGGCGGCCTCCGCGGGTCTGCTTCGCTGCAGCGCGCGTCGGATATGTTGTCCGAACACAGTATGTGCGCAGCCCGCGCCGCTATGCCTGGAAAATTTCGCTGCGCTCTGACTAAAACCGCCGCCGCTGACATAGAATATACAGAAAAGCGAACGGAGGCTTTTCCATGTCCAGTCAGAGAAAGCAGCAGCGGGCGCACCGTGCGGAGGTACAGCGCGTGCGCGCCGAGATGCTCGGCGTGCGCCGCGAGCTCGAACAGGCCTACAACGAGTTTGACAACATCACCGATCCCCTGCTGATGGAGGCGTGCATCTATGAGATCAACGCGCTGCGCGCAAAGTACAACTGCGCCGTGCACGATCTGAAAAATCTGACACAATAGGATGGTTTCTTATGTCGCAAACACTTACGGACATTCTGGTCGTGATCGCGGCCGTGTTTCTCGTCTGGCTGGTCATCCGGCTGTTCCGAAAGCCGATCCGCTGGATCCTGAAGCTGCTGCTCAACACGGCCATCGGCTTCGCGGCGCTGTTTCTGCTCAACTTTTTCGGCAGCGCCATTGGCATCACGCTCGGCCTCAACTGGATCAACGCGCTGGTCATCGGCGTGGCCGGGTTCCCAGGGCTGGTGCTGCTGCTGCTGATCAAATATCTCTTTTAGCCTACATAAACAATTCCCCGCATCCTCGGATGCGGGGAACTGCTTTATCCGGGCGTGCCGGTGCTCTGCGTCAGCTCCGGCCATGTGCCGGTATCATTATAATTCTCGCGCGTGAGCGTCCAGCTGTCCGCCGCGGGCCGCTTCGCAGCAATGTACAGCACGATGCACATCGCCAGCACCACGATCAGCACGCACCAGAGGATGATCCTGCTCGTTTTCGACATGGTCATTTCCTCCCAAAATCACGTTATGTAAACTTATATCCTCCGTTCTTATATCCAGAGTACCATATTCCGGCGGGAAAGGAAAGTGATTTCCGGATATTGGGGCGAAAAAGCGCGCCGGGTGAAGTTTTGCTCCACCCGGCGCGCTTGCGCGTTGCTTCTATCTGCAGGCGGCGGACCGCGCGCCTGTCAGGACTCAGTCATTGACCGTGACCACGTTGTCCGCGACGACGGCGGACGCCTCACCATCCGGCTGCACCGTCTCCATATACGTGCCGGTGCTGCGTATGTAGGGGTTCATCTCGCGCGCTTTGAGCGTAGCGTAAATGCCCGCGCAAGCCACCATCATTGCGATGAGCAGGCCCCACAGAACTGCGATCTTGGTCTTTGCCATGACAGATTCCTCCTTTAAGAAATCAAAAGTGTTGTTTGTTTTTTATCTCCTCTGCGTTCCGCTTTCCACACTTCCCACACACATGGCAACAGCCGCTGTGGCGAATCGGAACGAAGCTTGTCGAACTTTGTTATTTTCTTATCAACTGCATTGTAGCGCTTTTCAACCCATTTGAAAAGCCCATTTTTGCATTTCTACTTTTTTAACAAAGCCGTTTTATTTTTAACGTTACGTTTTTGTCAAATTGACGAAGCGCAAAAACACCGGGCGAAGCAAAGCCTCGCCCGGCTGGAAATTTGCAGTATTTGCTATGCAAAAGCATAGCGAAATAAGAAATGTGCCATTTCCTCGCCCCTGTGGGGCAACCGGAAATGATGCACAAAAACTTCATACACCGGCATTTGCGCTTTTTCGTGGTGCAGCACGCATGCATGAAGTTTTACGCCTGTGTCAGCGCCTGAACAATGCGTTCAAACTGCATGCTGTGCGACGCCTTGACGAGCACGCAGTCGCCCGGCTGCAGCAGCTCGTCGAGTGCCGGGAGCAGCGCGTCGAGCGTGTCAAACGACGCGGTCACAACGGCGGGGTTCGCCGCGGCGGCGCCGGCGGCAATGTTTTTCGCCAGCTCCCCGCAGGTGATCACGAGCGACACACCGGCTTCGGCCGCGCAGACGCCGGTCTCGCGGTGCAGGGGCGCGGCGTTCGCGCCGAGCTCACCCATGTTGCCGAGGATAGCCACCCGGCGTCCGGCCGGAAGCGTCGCCATGGAGCGCAGCGCCGCCGCCGTGGAGTCGGGGTTGGCGTTATAGCAGTCGTCGATAACCGTATAGCGCGCCGTGCGCATGACGCGCGCGCGGCTGCCGACCGGCTGATAGGCCGCGATGCCGCGGATGATCTCATCATCCGTCAGGCCGTATTCGATGCCGACGGCCGCGCCCTCGAGCGCCGCATAGGCCATGTGCTGCCCGTAGGCGGAAATACGCACCGGGATGCGCCGCGCACCCGCGACGATCGTGCAGGTGCTGCCCTCGTCGCCGAGGTCGCGCACGTCGACCGCGCGCACGTCACAGCCGGCCGAGAGGCCGAACGTCACCTTGCGCTGGCGGCAGGTCATGGCACGCAGCAGGTCGTCGTCCCCGTTACAGAAGGCGACGGCGTCGTCCGGCATGGTGTCGAGCACGGAGGTCTTTTCCTGCAGGACGCCGCGGCGGTCGCGCAGAAACTCCAGATGCGCGTGGCCGATGATCGTAAAGAGCATGGCCGTCGGCTGCACCATGGCGGCCAGCGGCGCCATGTCGCCGAAGTGCGACACGCCCATCTCGACGACCGCGGCCGCATGCTCCGGCTCGAGCCGGAAGAGCGTGAGCGGCACGCCGAGCTGATTGTTGAAGTTCTTCTCGGTTTTCAGCGTATTCCAGCGCTGCGAGAGCACGGACGCGACCATTTCCTTGGCCGTCGTCTTGCCGACGCTGCCGGTCACGCCGAGGACCGGGATGGCAAAGCGGGCGCGGTAGGCGCGCGCGAGCGTTTCGAGCGCGGCAGCCGTATCCGGCACGCAGATGACCGGCCGGTTCTCTCCCGCCGGGACGCGCTGCGCAAGGCAGCAGGCCGCGCCGAGGTCGAACGCCCTGCCGATGTAGTCGTGCCCGTCCACCCGCTCGCCGGGGATGGCGGCAAAGAGCGCGCCGGGCGTGACGGCGCGGCTGTCGATGACGACGCCGGTCACAGGTGCTGTCCCGTCGCCCGAGAGCACGCCGCCCGTGATGGCGGCGATATCCGATACACAGTAGCCCGTCATCGGCTCACTTGTGCAGCGCGGCGGCAATGATCTGCTCGCACAGCTCGCTGTAGCTGATGCCGACGGCGGCGGCCTCCTGCGGCACGAGACTGGTGGGCGTCATGCCGGGCAGGGTGTTGATCTCGAGGAACCAGAGCTCGCCCTCCGCGTCGAGGATGAAATCCGCACGGGAATAGGCCGACAGGTTCAGCGCGTGGAACACCGTGAGCGCAGCATCGGCCAGACGCTGCTCGGTCTCGGCCGGGATCTCAGCCGGGGTGATCTCTTTGGCGGCGCCGGGCTGATACTTGTTGCGGTAGTCATAAAAGCCTTCGGCCGGGATGATCTCGATGCTGGGCAGGGCCTTGTCGCCGAGGATGCCGATCTGCACCTCGCGGCCGCGGATATACTGCTCGATGAGGATGCGGCTGCCCTCGCGGGCGGCCGCTTCGAGCGCGGCGCGCAGCTCCTGCTCATCATTGGCGATGGACACACCGATGCTCGAGCCGGAATCGTTCGGCTTGACGACGCAGGGCAGCTTTACCTGCGCGCAGACGGCGTCGATGTCCATGCCGTCGCTCTCGACGAACATCCACGCCGGGGTCTTGACGCCCAGCGGCGCGACGACGCGCTTGGTCAGGTCCTTGTCCATGGCGATGGCGCTGCCGAGGTAGCCGCTGCCGGTATAGGGGATGCCGAGCAGGTCGAGCGTCGCCTGCACGCGGCCGTCCTCGCCGGTGCGGCCGTGCAGGGCCAGAAACACGATGTCCGCCATGGCGCATACCTCGAGCACGTGTGCGCCGAACAGGCTCGGACTGCGGAGCTTGCGCTGCGCGCGCACGCTCTCCAGATCCGGCGCGCTCTCATCGATGTGTGTGCCGCCGAGGGCCGGCGGGTTGTCAAAGATCGCGGCGATGTCGCCGGTATAGTCCTCAAGGCCGAAAAACATATCCAGCAGCACGACCTGGTGGCCGCTCTCCTGGAGCGCGCCGGCAATTTTCGTGCCGCTTGAGATCGAGACGTTGCGCTCGGGGCTCAGGCCGCCGCAAAGAACTGCAATTTTCATTGGGAATACCCCCTTCGTTTTCTCATAGAACCGTCTCAGAACGGTATTGTTTGATTATATCACACTATGCACTTGCATTCAAATATAGAATTCCCGAAAAAAGGGCGTGAAAGTTGCGCCATTGTGTGCTATACTCCTAATGTTACAGGAAAGGACGGAAAAGAGCCATGCATTATGTCGTGATGGATCTGGAATGGAATCAGGCGATGAGTTCCAAATCCTCCGTATTCAACAAGCTGCCCATTCACCTGCGCGGCGAGATCATTGAGATCGGCGCGGTAAAGCTCAACGAGGACATGACCCCCGGCGAAGAATTTCAGATCGATGTCAAGCCCATGTACTTCAGGCGCATGCACTACAAGGTCAAAAAGCTCACCGGCTTCGACCGCGAGCGGCTGGCTGCCGGCGTGAGTTTTCCGGAAGCACTGGCGCAGTTTCGCGCCTGGTGTGGGGACGATGTGACGTTTCTCACCTGGGGCTGCGACGATCAGGGCATCCTCGAGCAGAACATCATCATCCATGATCTGGACTGGGACTGGATCACCGGCTGGATCAACCTCCAGCTCATCTACAACCTCCAGACCGACGGCGACCGCAACCAGAAATCGCTCGCCACGGCGATGGAGCACTTCGCCATCGAGCAGACGCGCATCGCGCATGACGCGCTCGGCGACGCGTACAACACCGCGCTCGTGTGCACACACCTGAACATGGAGAAGGGGCTGGCCGATTACCACGACGCCGCGCAGAAGCTCACGACCCGGCTGCCGAAGGAGCACCACGGCGAGAATAACGGCCCCGACCCGATCGAGCACGTCGCGTCGGAGTCCTATGCCACGAAGTCAGAGCTCTTCGGTGACGCCGCGTTCGTCACCCCCTGCTGCCCGCTGTGCAGCGGCGAGGTGCGCTACAGCAAGTGGGTCAACCAGGGCGACCAGCGCTACATGACACTCGGCGAATGCCCGACGGACGGCAAGCTGCTCGTGCGGCTGAAGTTCCGCAAGGCGGGCGACTGCACCTGGAGCGCCACGCGCCTGACCTATCAGGCGACGGACGGCATGGAGAGCTACTACAAGGCCAAGGCGGCCCAGCCGCGCAAGCGCGGCCGCGGCAAATCCCGCCGCCGCCCGGCCAAGACCGCGCAGTCAGCCCCGCAATAATCGAAAAAACGCAGACCCGCGGCCCCGGTACTCAGTACCGGGGCCGCGGGTCTTGTCTGTCCTTATGCATGCTGGGTCTGCGCCTCGAAATAGGCACGGGTCGTGTCCGCGTCGTAGAGGATGCGGGCCTTGAGCTCGTCCACGGAGGCAAACTTCTGCTCCGGGCGCAGAAATTTATAAAACTCCAGGCGCACCTGGCGGTTGTAGAGGTTGCCATGGTAGTCGAGGATGAAGCTCTCAACGCTCACACGCTGGCCGCCGCTGACCGTCGGCCGCACGCCGACATTCGTGACGGCATAATGCTCGCTGCCGTCATCGAGATACACCTTCGCTGCGTACACACCATGGCGCGGCACGAGCACCCCGTCCGGAAACTGCATGTTGATCGTGGGCGTGCCCATCTTCGTGCCGAGACGGTAGCCATAGTGCACCGTGTCCGACAGGGTGTGCGGATGGCCGAGGAAGGCGTTGGCGCGCTCGACCTCACCGTTTTCGAGCAGCTCGCGGATGTAGGTGGAGCTGACAACGCGGCCGTCGAGCATGACGGCGGGAATGACATCGCAGCCAAGGCCGTGCTCGGCGCAGTAGGCGGCGAGCTTTTCCGCCGTGCCCTCGCCCCGCCAGCCGAAGCTGAAGTCATGCCCGACGACGAACGCCGCCGCGTCCATCTCATCGACGAGCGTCTGGATGAACGTCTGCCACGGCATCAGCATGACCGCGCGGTCAAAGTGGATAAAGACCACGCTCTCGATGCCGAACAGGCGGCGGATGAGCTCCTCGCGGCCGTGGGCGCTGTTGATGAGCGGGACCTCCGTGCCGCGCACGAGCGTGTCCGGGTGCACGTCAAAACTCATGACCGTGGGGATGGCGCCCATTTCTTCCGCGCGCGCGACCGTGCGGCGCATGAGCGCGGCGTGGCCGATATGGATGCCGTCAAAAAAGCCCAGGGCAATGACACGTTTCTGGTTTTCCATACGTCAAGAAACCTCGAAAAAACTTTTGATCGTGACGGCCGTGCCGTCCGTGACCTGCGCCAGCAGGAGAAACTCCCCCGACGCAGCATAGATGCGGTAAGTCCCGTCCGGCGCGCTGAGCGTGAACGGATTTCCGCAGCGGGCAAGGCGCTCCGCCTTCGCGTCAACAGTGACCTGCGGCGCGTCCGCCCAGAGGCTGTCCACCGGCAGGAGAAGGCGCTGCGCCGCCTCGCGCGGCAGCGCACACAACTCGTCCATGGTGTGCGCATCCTCCACGCGATACCCGCCGACCTCCGTCCGGCGCAGGGCGCTCATCACACCGCCGCAGCCGAGGGCCGCGCCGATATCGTGGCAGAGCGTGCGGATGTAGGTGCCCTTCGAGCAGCGGACGCGCAGAACATAATCCCCGTCCGCCTCGCCGAGCACGGTCAGCTCCCCGATCGTGATCGGGCGCGCCGCGCGCGCGACCTCGCCGCCGCGGCGGGCGATCTCATAGAGCTTTTTGCCGTCGACCTTGAGCGCCGAATACATCGGCGGCACCTGCAGAATATCCCCGCGAAACTGCGGCAGCACCGCCTCCAGCTCCGCGCGGGTGACGCGCCGGTCGCAGCGGCTGAGCACCGTGCCGGTCGTGTCCTGCGTGTCGGTCGTGAGGCCGAGGCGCAGGCGCGCCTCATAGCACTTGCTGTGGTTTTCGGAGAACGACACCGCGCGCGTCGCGCGGCCGGCAAACACGACCAGTAGGCCGGTCGCCATCGGGTCGAGCGTGCCGGAATGGCCCATGCGCCGCTCGCCGAGCACGCCACGGAGCTTGGCCACAACGTCGTGGCTCGTCCAGTCCGCGGGCTTATCGACCAGTAAGATCCCGTTCATGCGGGCCACACCTGGTCGATGGCTGCAAGGATCTTTTCCACAGCCGTCTCCGTGTCGCACGCCAGCGTACAGCCGGAGGCCATCTTGTGGCCGCCGCCGCCGTAGACCGCACAGATGGCGCAGGAATCCACCTCCGGCGTCGTGCGCACGGAGATCTTGCTGCGGCCATCGCGCAGCTCGCGGATCGTGACGCTCACGACCACGCCCTCCGCCCGACCGGGCAGACCGGCAATGTCGTCGCAGTCATCCTCCGTCGCGTGCACGCTGTCGATCAGCGCACGCGTGACGACCGTGATAGCGACCTGTCCGCCGCGGAAAAAGCGCATGCCGGAATAGATCTGCCCCACGAGCGCCATGCGCGCGCGGGAGATCTTGCGGAAGAAATCCATACTGATCTTCCGATTATCGGCGCCGAGTTCCAGCAGCCGCGCCGCCGCACGCAGGGTGGCGGCGTTCGTGTTGGCGTACTGGAAGCAGCCGGTGTCCGTCGTGACGGCGATGTACAGGAGGTTTGCCTCCTGCTCCGTGACGCTGCCGGCCATCAGCTCGATCACATCGAGCACCGCCTCGCCGCAGGCAGACTTCTCTGCGTGCAGGAGCGTAGCTCCGGCATACAGCGCGTTCGACGGGTGGTGGTCGATGCACAGATCGACCGCGCCGGAAAAGCCCTGCGGGAACAGGTCCGGCGTCGCAATGTCGACCGCGACCACGCACGCGGGCACAAAATCCGCGGGCGCAAAAAACTGCGCCACATACGGCAGATAACGCGCCGTCGTCTCCGGATTGGGGAACAGGTACGCCGTCTTGCCCATGCGGCGCAGCGCGCTGCAAAGCGCCGCACCGCTCCCGAGCGTGTCACCGTCCGGGCGCAGGTGCGACAGGATCAGAATCGCGTCGCGGTCGCACAGCGCCGCGGCGAACTCTCGATCATCCATACTTCAAGCCTCACTTCCGGTGTCCTTGTCGTGCAGCTGCTCGATCAGGGCGCTGATGTGCGCGCCCTCCTCGATCGAGTGGTCGATCTCGAACACCAGTTCCGGGGTGTAGCGCAGGTCCAGCACGGTGCCCAGCTCATGGCGCAGCCAGCCGGAGGCCGAACGCAGCCCCTTTTTGAATTCCTTCTCGTTTTCCATGCCGAGCACGGAAAGCCAGACTTTTGAATAGCGCAGGTCGCCCGTCGTCTCGACGCGGGTGACGCTGATCATCCCCTGCTGTACCCGGGGGTCTTTGACCTGGGTGAGCAGGTTTGCCAGCACGCGCTGGATATCATCATTCGTTCTTGCCAGTTTATTGGAAGCCATAGGAAACTCCTTTTACTGCTTGATCTCCTCCATGACGAACACTTCGATCACGTCGCCGACCTTGACATCGTTGTACTTATCGACCTGCAGGCCGCACTCGTAGCCGGCGGCAACTTCCTTGACATCGTCCTTGAAGCGGCGCAGGGACGCGAGGTCGCCCTCAAACACGACAATGTTGTCGCGCACGACGCGGACCTTGCTGTTGCGCACGATCTTGCCGTCGGTGACGTAGCCGCCGCAGACGGTACCAACCTTGGAGACCTTGAAGGTCTGGCGGATCTCGACGTGGCCGATGATCTGCTCCTGGAACTTCGGAGCGAGCATGCCCTTCATGGCCGCCTCAATCTCGTTGATGCAGTCATAGATGACGCGGTACATACGGATCTCCACATTGCTGCGGGCGGCGTTGTCGCGCGCGGCCGCGTCCGGGCGGACGTTGAAGCCGACGATGATCGCGTTCGACGTGGCGGCGAGCATGACGTCGGACTCGTTGATGGCGCCGACGCCGGAGTGGATGACCTGCACGCGCACTTCCTCGTTCGAGAGCTTTTCGAGCGAGGATTTGACAGCCTCGGCGCTGCCCTGCACGTCGGCCTTGACGATGATATTGAAGTCCTTCATCTCGCCCTGCTGGATGCGGGAGAACAGGTCGTCGAGCGAGACCTTCTTGCTGCCGGCGTTGGCAGCGTCCTTCTTCTGCTGCTTGCGCTGCTCGACGAGCTCGCGCGCCATGCGCTCGTCGGCGACGGCGTTGAACGTGTCGCCCGCGCTCGGCACCTCGGACATGCCGGCGATCTCGACCGGGATAGACGGGCCGGCCTTCGTCACGCGCTGACCCTTATCGTTGGTCATCGTGCGCACACGGCCGACGGCCGTGCCGGCGATGATGATATCGCCCTGATTGAGCGTGCCGTTCTGCACAAGCACGGTCATGATCGGGCCGCGGCCCTTATCCATGCGGGCCTCGATGACCGTGCCGCGGGCGGCGCGGTTGGGATTGGCCTTGAGCTCCAGAATTTCCGCGAGCAGGACAAGGTTTTCGAGCAGCGCGTCCACGCCCTCGCCGGTCTTGGCCGAGATCGGGCAGACGATCGTCTCGCCGCCCCACTCTTCGGGCACAAGGCCGTACTCCGTGAGCTGCTGCTTGATGCGGTCGGGGTTCGCGCCGTGGACGTCCATCTTGTTGATGGCCACGACCAGCGGGACACCGGCAGCTTTGGCATGGTTGATCGACTCGACCGTCTGCGGCATGATGCCGTCGTCGGCCGCGACGACGAGGATGGCGATATCCGTGACCATGGCGCCGCGGGCGCGCATGGACGTGAATGCCTCATGGCCCGGCGTGTCGAGGAAGGTGACAGGCTTGCCGTCAACCATGACGCGGTAAGCGCCGATGTGCTGCGTGATGCCGCCGGCCTCACCGGCCGCGACGTTCGTGCGGCGGATACGGTCGAGCAGGCTGGTCTTGCCGTGGTCGACGTGGCCCATGACCACCACGACCGGGGCGCGCGGAACGAGTTCGTCCTCGCTGTCCTCGCGGTCGTCGATCAGGCGCTCTTCGACCGTCACGATGACCTCGTGCTCGACCTTGCAGCCGAGCTCCATGGCCACAAGCGCGGCGGTATCGTAATCAATCGTATCGGACAGGGACGCCATGACGCCCATCTTCACAAGACGGCGCACGACTTCCGCGCCGGTCTTCTTCATGCGCGACGCGAGCTCGCCGACGGAGATCGTGTCCGGGATCTGCACCTTGAGCTGCTGCTTTTTCGCGATCTCGAGCTGCAGCTTCTGCATCTTGTCGCGCTCCTCCTGACGGCGCTTGGCACCGGCGGCGGGGTTTTGCGGACGCTGACGGTTGCGGTTCTGGATCTTCTGCTTGCCGCCGCGCTTATTCTGCGCGCGCTCGGGCACAAGATCGTCCAGGCGCTGGTCATACTTGGACAGGTTCGTCGTCGCGCCGCGGGTATCGACGACGCGGCGCTCGGCCACCTGACGCGGCTGGTGCGGCTTGTCGTCCTTCTTCGGCTTGGGCTGCTGCTGCGGCTGGGAAGCCTGCTGCGGCTGCTTTGCGGGCGCAGCTTCGCTCTTCGGCGCATCGGTCTGCGCGGCCGGAGCCGTCTGCGGCTTAGCCTTCGGCTGGTCGGGCACTTTGTAGAGCTCCTCCAGGCTGGCCGCCTGATGGTGCTGCGTGAGATACTCAAAGATGTCGTTGAGCTCGTCGTCCTCCAGCACCTGCATATGATTTTTCGGAGTGGTGGCATAATCCGTCAGGATCTGCGTGATCTCCTTCGAGGTCATGTTGAAATCCTTCGCCACCTCATGCACTCTGTATTTAATCAATCCGCTCATACTCGTTTCCTCCTCTTGCCATTGCGCCCGCCGCTTGTCTGCGCCGTGCCCGTGTCTGTTCTCGTCTGTGCGGCAAGCTCTGCCGCCGTGTTGCTGTATTGCTCCGGATTCGCCTGCGCCAGCGCAGACACAAAGGCCTTCGCCAGACCCGGATCGGTGACCGCCGCGATGGCGCAGCCGGTCTTGCCGAGCCGGTCGGACAGCGCCTGCTTCGTGTACGGCAGGCGCAGCAGCGGCGCCTGCGCCGCATGGGCAAAGCCCTCGGCGCGCTTGCGCGCATTGTCCGATGCGTCCTGCGCCAGCAGCAGCAGGCACGCCTTTCCGGCGCGCGCCGCCGCTCCGGCGTCATGCTCTCCAAGCGCGATGCGCCCGGCCTTGCGCATGTGGCCGAGATAGTTGGCTGCTTTATCCGTCGCCGAGCACCTCCAGTTCCGCTGCGAGCTGCTCATAGATCTCTGCCGGGATGGGCACGTCGAATGCGCGCTCGAGCGCGCGGTTCTTCTGCGCCTTTTTCAGGCACGCGGGGTTCGGGCACAGATACGCGCCGCGGCCCGCCGCCTTGCCGCGCGCATCGAGCGAGATCGCCCCGTCGGGCGCGCGAACCACCCGGATGAGCTCCGGCTTGGGCTTCTTTTCACGGCAGCCGACGCACTGCCGCTGGGGGATGGACTTGGGCATGGGTGACTGCCTCCTTTCGGTTTATGCCTCGCTCTCGGGCTTGATGTCGATCTTATAGCCGGTGAGCTTTGCGGCCAGGCGGGCATTCTGCCCCTCCTTGCCGATGGCGAGCGACAGCTGGTTATCCGGCACGATGACGCGGCAGCTCTTGCCCTCGTCGAGCAGCGTCACTTCCAGTACCTCGGACGGGGCCAGCGCGGCCGCGATGAATTCCTCCGGCACCTCGCTGTACTTGACGATGTCGATCTTCTCGCCGCCGAGCTCGTTGACGACGCTCGCGACACGGCCGCCCTTCGGGCCGACGCACGCGCCGATCGGGTCGATGACCGGATCCTCCGCCCAGACGGCCATCTTCGTGCGGCTGCCGGCCTCGCGGGCGATGGACTTGATCTCGACCGTGCCGTCGAAGATCTCCGGCACCTCGAGCTCGAACAGGCGCTTGACCAGGCCCGGATGCGTCCGGCTGATGAGCACCTGCGGGCCGCGCGTGCTGTTGCGTACCTCGACCACGTAGACCTTGATGCGGTCGCCCTCATGCAGCACCTCGCCGCGGATGCACTCCGCCGGGGCGAGCATGGCCTCGGTATAGTCCGAGTTGGAGCTGATCTTCAAAAACGCGCAGCCGGTGCGCGGGTCGATCTTATTGACGACGCCGGTGAGGATCTCATGCTCCTTGGAATTGAATTCTTCATAGATCATGCCGCGCTCCGCCTCGCGAATGCCCTGAATGATGACCTGCTTGGCCGCCTGCGCCGCGATGCGGCCGAACTGCTTGGTCTCGACCGGGACGCTGACCACGTCGCCGATCTTGGCGCGCTTGCTGACGCGATGCGCCGCTTCCTCGCTGATCTCGACATACGGGTCGATGACGCGCGCGACGACCGTCTTCTTGACGACCATCTCGATCTTCTTTTTGTCCTCGTCGAGAATGACCTCCACGTTATCCTCGCAGTCGGGCGTGTCCTTGCGGAACGCCGTCAGCATGGCCTGGCGGATCTTCTCATACATATATTCGCGCGGAATACCTTTTTCTTTCTCGATATCTGCAACTGCGTCAAAAAATTCTGCGTTCATGGTCGAATTCCCTTTCCTTATATGGTCAGGTGCAGACGCACCTGTGCGATGGCGGATTTTTGAAAGACACGGCGGGTCTTGCCGTCCGAGACGGTCACGTCCCCGTTGTCGTACTGCTCGAGCGTGCCGATGTGCACCTTGCTGCCGTCGACCGGCTGGTAGAGCCGCACCTCGACCTGCGCGCCGAGAAAGCGCGCAAAATCACCCGGGCGCTTGAGCTGCCGCTCCGCCCCTGCGGACGACACCTCGAAAATATAGCTGTCGGGAATGGGGTCGGCCTCGTCGAGGATCGGATCGAGCGCGCGGCTGAAATCCTCGCAGTCCTGGATCGACACGCCGTCCGGCTTGTCGATATACACACGCAGGTAGCGGCTGCCCGCTTCCTTGACGTACTCCACGTCCCAGATCTCGCACCCCTGCTGCGCGGCCACAGGCTCGGCCAGCGCCAGGACGGCGTCTGTCAATTTACTCATAGATCACCATTCCATTTTCTGACACTTCGAAAGACCTCAAGAAAAAGAGTGGGCGGGTGCCCACTCTGTCAAATCCTGCTTCCTTCGTACGGCAATATCATACCATCCCATGCCGGACAATGCAAGCCTTTTTTTGCGCTGGCGAACACTTACTGGTACAGCGCCACGAATTCCTCCAGGCAGAGGTTGTGCTCGGTCATGAACCGCGCCGCCGCATCGCCGACATAGCGCACGTGCCATGGCTCGTTGCGTCCGGTGATGCTGACCTTGTCCGACGGGTAGCGGATGACGAAACCGTAGTCCGCGCAGTTGTCGGCAAGCCAGCTCAGAAAGCGCGCGTTGACCGTGTCCACGCTCAGCGAGGAATAGTACTGATCGACGATGTCCGCGCCGAGGCCGGTCTGATGGTCGCTCGTGCCGGGGGGCGCGGCGACGCGCGCGGCAGCGGTCTCTGCCTCGTCGCGGGTATCGCCCTTGCGCATGTTTTCGCTGACCTGATCCTCGTACTGCTGCTTCTGCGTGAGGTACGGGCGGTAGGCGCAGTAGATATACGGGCTCCAGCCGGCGTCCTTTGCCGCTTTGAGCAGCGCGTTGAGCGCATCGACGGCGCGGGAATCGAACGTGGACTGCGAACCGCTGATCTTGCTCACATCCGGGACATAGTCACTGATATTATGCGCCTGGCTCGCGATGAGATACTCCCAGGAGGAAATATCCACATCCGGCAGGTCGTCGTACTTCTTGGTATCGGGCTTTGCCGTCGTCTGAATGTCCGGCGGGAGGATGAGATCCGTCGGCGCAGCGGGCGCGGCGTTGCTGCGCGCCTCATTGACGCGCGAGAGGATGAGCATGGCGCACACGACGACCAGAACCGTCAGCGCCACCGACAGCCAGAGACGTTTGTTCTTCATGCAGATCCCTCCCGGATGGAAAAATGAAAAGCAGCTCGTGTGAGCTGCTTTTCAGGATAGCATATTTTTCGCGTTCCGGCAAGTCCCCGTCACAGATCGACCCGCTCGTAGTTTCCGGCCGCCTTCCGGTACGCCAGCCACGACAGCAACGCAAACGCCGCCAGCCCCACGGCCAGCACCGGCAGCTGCCGCACCTGACCGGCCGCATCGGTCGCATCCAGATACGGCCCGACGACCGGGAAATGGGACAGCGCTTCAACGAGCGCCATGAGCACCGTCATCGGGATGACCGCGAGCAGAAACGCCCGCCCGGCGCGGATGGCCGTCTTATAAAACACGGGCAGGAACACGACGTTGAACACGCCATAGATCAGCAGCACGGAGCCGAAGAGCGCAACGTTTGCATCGATACCGGCGAGGTTCGTGCCGTTGGGGTTGATGCGCGCGGAGAGGAACGCGAACGGGACCGCGATCACGAGCTCCGCCAGCTCCACCGCCACGACGAGCCAGGCGCGGGCGCGCACCTGGTCGCGCTTCGTGACCGGCAGCACAGCGCAGTAATAGACGTCCTTATTCTCGCGGCCGTTGAGGAACGTGAAGAAAATGCCAAGCAGACCGTAGAAAAACACGACCGTGTACGGATAGTTCGGGATGATGAGCATGACGCCGAAGAGCGCAAACACGTACATCATCGGGTGCGCCGCGAGGCGCAGATCCTTAGAGAAAATCTTCGCTGTCATAGCTTCTCCTTTCCACGCGCACTAGAATGTCCTCGAGCGACATCTGCCCGTCGCCGAACTGCGCGCGATAGCGCGCGAGGAAACCGTCGCGCGTGTCGCTGCACAGGATTTGCCCGTCCTTGATCATTGTGATGTGTGAGGCGCACTTTTCGAGGTCGGACGTGATGTGCGTCGAAAACAGGATGCTGCGCTCGCCGCTTTTGACCACGCCGCGAAACAGCTCCATGAGCTCGTCGCGCGACACAGGGTCGAGCCCGCTCGTCGGCTCGTCGAGGATGAGCAGGCGCGCATCGTGCGAGAGTGCGAGCGCGAGCATGTACTTCACGCGCATGCCGGACGAGAGCTGCGAAACTTTCTTCGTCTCGTCGAGTGCGAACAGCTGCAGGTAGTGCCGGTATTTGTTCTCGTCCCAGCGGTCGTAAAACGTACGCGTCACGTTCGTGATGGAGCGCAGCTTTTTGTTCGGGTAAAAATCCACGCCGCCGAGCACCACGCCCAGCTGCTGCTTGCACACAGGCTCATTGGCGTAAAAATCCTGCCCGAACATGGTCACACGGCCACTGTCCGGATGCACGAGGTTGAGTATGGACTTGATGGTCGTGCTCTTGCCGGCCCCGTTGCGGCCGATGAAGCCCATGATGGTCCCCGGCGCCACCGCGAACGACACGTCGCGCAGCTCAAACGCCGGATAGGTCTTGCACAGGCCCTCCACTTCCAGAATGTTCACTCGCCGTCCCCCCTTTTCAGCTCCCGCTCCAGCGCGGAGGCAAACACCTGCGTCTCCGCCTCGGGCACGCCGGGCGCTGCCGCTTTCGCGCCGTTATCGAACACCGCGCGCACAAACGAATCATAATACCGGCTGCTCTGCAGCGCGATGCCGCGCTTCTTGTCCGCGAGCAGATGCTCGTAGCACGCCGCAAAGTCCACATCGTCCCGACCGGTCAGCGCCTTCACATCGTTTAAGCGCAGCGTCTGCTTCAAATGGTACACGCAGAGCAGCTGCATGATCTGCTGGCGTGTGTATTTTTTGCCCTTCACCGGCGTCATAAGTCCTTCCTTGACGTAGTTGTTGACCATGGTTTTTGTCAGCAGCTTATCCTCCGGCGTGCGCTTGCTGCCCGATAAGCACTGATCGAACAGCGTCAGCACCTGATCCATATACAGGTCAAGCTGCGGCACCTCGTCGGGCATGATATCGCGGTCGGCAAAGACCGCTTCTATGGTTTTCTCCAGCCGCGGCATGGCGTTCACCTCATCTTTTACAAAATATTAACAACTGCGGCACCGAACGGAAACATGCAATTTTTCGTCTGCCCGTGCGGCCTGCAATGCTATTATTATAAGCCTTTTGCGCGCTTCACGCAAGAGTTATACCGCTCGACAAACCCACTGCAATATGATATACTGAACAGACAATAAGCGGTAGGAGGCTTACATATGAAAAAATTCTGGCAACGCCTGGTCCTTTTCGGACTGACAGGTGCATTTTTTGTATCCTGCATCAGCTGCAGCGCGGCAAATACTGCCTCGAAGGTTCCGATTCTGATGTACCATAACCTGACGAACGACCCGTCCGCCGTGACGAGCATGACCATCACCGGCGAGCGGTTTCAGGAGGACATGGAATATCTGGAATACAACGGCTACACGCCGCTGCTCTCGGCGGATTTGATCGACATCCGGGCCGGAAAGGAAGCCATGCCTGAGCGGCCGGTCATGATCACCTTTGACGACGGTTATCGCTCCAATTACGATATTGCGTACCCGATTCTGCAGAAAACCGGCATGAAGGCCGTCATTGCACTGATCGGCAAAAGCATCCGCGCAAACGACAACACGGAAGCGAATCGCTTTTTCCTCAAGTGGGATGAGGCAGCCGAAATGGCCGACAGCGGTCTGGTGGAGCTGGCCTCTCACACCTACAACCTGCACAACCCGCAGTACGGCGGACTGACCGCACCGGACGGCATCAACGGCATCCAGCGGCTGAAGGGCGAGTCGCAGGCGGCATATAACAAGCGCGTCGGCGAGGACCTCAAGCAGAGCATCGACCTCATCACGCAAAATACCAGCCAGAAAAACGTGCTGTTTTTCGCATATCCGTTCGGCGCGCGCGACGAGTGGATGCAGCCGCTGCTGCAGAAAAATGGTATCCAGGTCAGCGTACTGACCAACACCGGAACGGCGTCTATCCGGCGCGGATTGACCGATCTGCCGCGTTACCGCATCACGATGGACACCAAACTGAGCGATATTCTTCCGGCGAACCCGAACGCCTCGCACGATATTACCGTGCGGGCGCACATGCCGACCATGATCAAGAAGGAGCAAATCCGGCAGGAAGACGCCCGGCACCTTCCCGCGCAGGAGAGAACCATAAAAATTCCGAAATCGTATACCTGATTTTTCAAGCACTGTCTTTGTTTAACAAAGACGGTGCTTTTTTCATGGTGACAATTTGGAGAAAGCACTTGCAATTTCCGAAAAATATGGTATCATAACAGACGTGATATAGTTTTTAACTCTACATAGCAAAAAGGAGGAGTTTGTATGCCTCGTGCATTTCTCAAGGCCCGTGAGCCGTTTTCCAGTTACTCTCATTTCATCGGTGCAGTGCTCAGCGGCGCCGGACTGTTCGTGCTGCTCGTGCGGCTGCTGTTCGATCCGTCCGTCACCGGTTCGCTGGCGGCGGCTGCCGTGGTGTTCTGCCTGTCGCTGATCGCGCTGTACTCCGCAAGCAGCGTGTACCATTTCTCCGGCCGCGGCGAAGCCGCCCTGCGGCGGCTGAAAAA
>ERZ826613.398-NODE-398-length-64248-cov-7.080912_pt1 | contig 64248 bp, 58 predicted proteins | sample MGYA00519925_ERZ826613 | MGnify/ENA primary metagenome ERZ826613 (study PRJEB31778, sample SAMEA3449236) | human gut metagenome | biome: human gut; feature: human-associated habitat; material: faeces | place: United Kingdom | collected 2010/2012 ... | reverse complement strand
TTCGTCAATACTGTAGTTTGGAGCTTCCTTTGTGATGTGGATGTCATGCGGATGAGACAGGCGGCGGAAAAGCTTGTCGGCGAGCACGATTTTAAAGGGTTTTGCACCAAAGCCTCACGTAAAAAGTCGACCGAGCGAAATTTGTATGACATCACGATAACGGAGGATGAAAATCGGATTTATCTGACGTTTTACGGCAGTGGCTTTTTGTACAACATGGTCCGTATTTTAACGGGAACTCTTGTCGAGATTGGCATGGGCGAAAGAACGGCAGAATCGATTGATGAAGTATTTGCAAAGAAAGAACGTGCGCTTGCGGGTGTGACGGCACCTGCAAAAGGGCTTACGTTAGTGCGGGTTCTTTATGATTAAAAAGACGGGAGGCATTGGATGAGACGAATGGAATTTAAAATGGAGCGTCCGAATCTCGTAAAAGAAGGAGACGAGGTCACCATTACCGAAGGTGTTTTGCCAAGTGCTTATTATTACACAATCAATCCGGCGGTTGCAATGTCCGGAAACTATGTGTTCCGAGAGCGGCTGCAGTCGCGGACAGGTATTGTGCAGGAAATAAAGCACACGGAAAAAGGATTTTACGTCGTAGTAGAATTTGAAGAAGAAGACGTCTGAAAAAGTGCCGTAGGAAAATCTACGGATATTATAAATGGAAAGGAAAATGAAAATGGAACGTAAAAATGCATGGAAAGAATATACAGAAGCAGAAAATTCTGAATTAGAAAAACTGAATGAGTCATACAGAAAGTTTCTGGATGCCGGAAAGACGGAGCGCGAATGTGTGAAACAAGCGGTTGCGATGGCGGAGGCAGCCGGATACCTTGACTTAAAAAAAGTGATAGAGGAAGGAAAAAAGGTGAAAGCCGGCGACAAATTATATGCTGTTAATATGAAGAAATCGCTTGCTTTGTTTCAGATAGGAAAACAGCCTCTTGAAAAAGGAATGGCAATTTTAGGAGCACACATTGACTCACCGCGTCTGGATATCAAACAGAATCCGCTTTATGAAGATACCGAACTTGCTTATCTGGATACGCATTACTATGGCGGTATCAAAAAATACCAGTGGGTAACGCTGCCACTTGCCATTCACGGTGTGATTGCAAAAAAAGACGGAACAATCGTAGATGTGTGCATTGGTGAAGATGAAAATGATCCGGTATTCTGTGTGACGGATTTGCTGATTCATCTGGCTGGTGAAAACATGGAGAAAAAAGCCAACAAAGTCATTGAGGGAGAAGCCCTTGATATTTTAGTGGGAAGCCGCCCATTAAAAGGTGCAGAAAAAGAGGCGGTCAGCAAACAGATTCTTTCTATTTTAAAAGAAAAATATGATATGGAAGAAGAAGACTTCCTTTCGGCAGAACTGGAAGTGGTACCGGCAGGAAAATCGCGTGAGTCTGGTCTGGATGCCAGCATGATTATGGCGTATGGACAGGATGACCGTGTCTGCGCTTATACCTCTTTGGTGGCAATGCTTGAGGTGGAAAATACGGAATACACAACCTGCTGCCTGCTTGTAGACAAAGAAGAAATCGGCAGTGTCGGTGCGACCGGCATGCGCTCCCGTGTCTTTGAAAATACAGTAGCAGAAGTGCTCTCTGTGTGCGGACAGTATTCAGACCTTGCCCTTCGCCGCTGCCTTGCAAATTCAAAAATGCTCTCATCGGATGTAAGCGCCGCATTTGACCCGGTTTATGCATCCGCTTATGAAAAGAAAAATGCAGCTTACTTTGGACGTGGTATGGTATTTAACAAATTTACCGGTTCTCGCGGAAAATCGGGAAGTAATGATGCAAATGCCGAATTTATGGCACAAATCCGTGGTATCTTAAAAGATGCCAAGGTGGCTTATCAGACGGCCGAACTTGGAAAAGTAGATGTCGGTGGCGGTGGAACCATTGCTTATATTATGGCGCTGTATGGCATGGATGTCATTGACTGCGGCGTTGCCGTTCTCAATATGCATGCACCATGGGAAATTACAAGCAAAGCTGATGTTTATGAAACGAAAAAAGGCTATGTAGAATTTTTGAATCGAATTATGTAGTTTTCAATGAAAAAGTAAAGGAAACAAAAGAATGATAAAAAACAGACTGCGGTTTGCAGGCGTGGGAATTATAGGAAGTATTCTGGCACTGGTGCTTATTTTGGCACCGGTGCCTTCTCATGCCAAAGAAAAGGCAAAAGATGCCGGTTCGGTTGCGGCATTGGAGAAAAAAATGCTGGCGAAATCCACAAAGAAAATCTCATTTCGACAAGGGAAAATTCGCAGCACATCAGGAAAAGTATGGAAAAAGGGAAAGAAAATTAAAAAGAGTGAAAAAACACTTTCCATAAAAAAGAAAGGCTGGTACACACTCTGCGTCACAACAACTTCAGGGAAAAAGAAATTGACGCATTTGTATTTTGAAAAGAAAAAATATGAAATCACGATAAATCAGACGGTACATAAATCGGTGGGATATTATTATATTGCCTCACAGGATAAAAAAGAGCTTGTCATGGAAGTGAAGAATTCTTCCATGGCAGAAAATGCTGCGGTTTCTCTGTGGACCAAGGGTGACAATGCCTGCCGTATGTGGAAGGTTGAAAGTGCCGGCGGTAAAAAGATTCGCCTGAAAAATGAAAACAGCAGTCTTTATCTTACTTATCATAAAGCGTCAAATTCGCTGGTGCAGAAAAAATATAGTAAAAAAGATAACAATCAGATATTTTCCCTTTATCAGGGAAGTGGGGGAAGCACGTATCTGAAGTGTGTCGGAGCCAAGGCGTTTGTATGTTCCGAGGGAAATACGCTTACGTTAGGTACACGGAAAAGGAATAAAAAATGGCGTTTTGTCTGGGAGAAAATCGCAAAACCGACACCGGCAGCATTTGTTTCCGGTGCCACATACCCGGCAAGACTGTTAGTGGGACATGCTTTTACACTGAAAGGGATGATTGCTTCCAGATATTCAATTTCCTTATTTAGTGTTTCGGTATATGACAAATCGGGAAAGGTTATGCTGCAAAAGAAATGGAATGGAGACAGTTGCTTTGGAACGGTTTCTACTGCCGATTCGGCTATTACATTTGGTAAACTGACAGAGGGAACGTACCGTTATCTTGTAGCTATCCGTGATGTGACAAAAACAGACATCATATTGATTAACCGGGAATTTACTGTAGGAGCTTTATCCGGTGGAAGCAATATGACACTTTCTTATGACGCAGCAAAGATAGCGGCAGTCGGGTACCAGAGCAATGGAACGGCGCTTGAGAAAAAGGCGTGTGCTTCGTATGCACTTGCATACTGTAACGTTATTTTGACCGGTACGGTAACAAGTCCACACAGTTATTGGAGTAGTTCTACAAATGTAGACTGCGTGTGGAGCAAAGGTGGCTATACGACGAAATCTTACGCTTCAGAGGCAGCTGTTTTGCAGGCGGCATACAATGAATTAATGGCAGGAAAACCTTCTATTCTTCACGTAACCGGAAATACACCACAGCACTGGATAACGATCATCGGCTGTAAAAAGACAGGGGGTGGCAGCGGGATTTCAGTGTCTGATTTGGTGGCGATTGACCCATGGGATGGAAAAGTCATTACCGTTTCTGACAAATATAAGGTAAAAACTTCGTACCGCCTTGGTGTAAAAAGTTGATTCAGTCGTTTCAGAGGGGCTGAAACGGACAGACGACACTGGAAATGGGGAAGATTGTACTTTATAATGATAAATAGTATAATTTAGTGCGAATACAAGCTATAAAGCGCGTATTCGCGCTATTTTTTTTGCTTTTTTTTGCAGAAAAACTTAAAAAGTGTACAAAAAATGAAAGGAGGAAATGACATAATGCCGAGGGCAAAATTGACATTTGAAGAGCGTGTGTGGTTGGAGGAAGCATTAAACAAGAAAGTAAATCACATGGAGATATGTAGATACCTTGGTATCAGTACATATCAACTTCAAGTTGAAAGAAAGCTTGGCTGGATAAAAAAAGAACAGAGATACAGTGCTGAAAAAGCGCAGCATGCATTGAAGTAAAGAAATTGATTAGTAAGTAGGAAAGGATGTATTGACAAATGAAAGGAAGATTAAAAAAAATCCTATCGTTCTTTTTGGTTATTGGGTTAGTAGGTGGTGTGTGCCAGATACCAGCAGAGAAAACTTTGGCAGCAACAACGCCTGTTAAACTTGATAATTTAGGTTCGCATGGCACAACAAAGATTGGTAGTAAAACCAAATCTGGGGACTGGTACAAGATGACAGTGGAAAGCAAGACTGCATTTTGTATGAACCTGGGTTACACTTGCCATACTGGAGACCAATATAGTGTTAATTCCTCTGGTACATATTCAACAGCAGATGGAGGAAAAAAAGCATTAAAAGCGTACATTGGATATTGGTATGATGAAACAATGAAGGAAAGCAACAAAGCATATGTTATTGCACAGGCGCTTCTTTGGGGGATTCAGGAAGGTAAAACTTCTGAAAGTGAATTAAAGACAATTATTACTAATATAAAAAAAGCATCGGGATATTATAGTTCTAAAACCACAGAACAACTATATAATGCAATTTTTGGAAAGTCAGGAACATTGACAGCTAAATTTACTGAATGGAAATATGGTGGAAGTAGTTCTCATCGGCAGGTATTACTGTATTTGAAGGCAGGAACTGAAAAAAGAACAAAACCTCATTCTGTAAATACCAATTCCAATTATCGCCAAAAAATTCGATTCACAAAAATGGACGATGACGGAAGACCAGTTGCAGGGGCAAAGTTTTCGATTGAAGCAAAAGACATTGATACCTTGTATTATTACAAGCTAAATGATAAGGGTTCCAACACGGATGAAGAAATCCCTGATTTCACCGTAGAAACCACAACCGACAGCAATGGACAATTTACAATTCGCTATACCTACCATATTCAGTCAGAAACTTTTTACTTTTACACAGATACGGAACTGAAGGGTATGACAGCTGCTGAAAAAGAAAAAGCTGAACGCGATATGGATGAAGCAGGTCAAAGACATGGTGCCGGGATGACTCAAAGTGCAGCGGAAGAACTGATGGATAAAAGTCTGAAAGAAAAATTGGATAAAGTCAATAACCACTACATTATCAAGGAGTTGGATACCGGAAATCCTAATTTGATTCTTGACCCGAAATTGGCAAAGGGCGTAACCGTTATATGTGATGCAGATGATTCTGATTTTAACTATGGTGTCAGTGGTATAACAGACAATGTTATAAAAGATGTAAAAGGAATTAATAATCACAAAAAAGCTACAGTAAAGGTAAAGAAGTTAGTAAGTAATACAAACGACAAGAAAGCGCATGGTGATGCCAGTGTGGATGGGGCGGTCTATCATTTGTTTGATGATGCTGCCTGTACGAAAACAGCCACCGTGTATGACAGCAAGGGAAAAGAAAAAACAGCAGACCTTTATATCATTAAAAATGGCGAGTTGGAAACCGATTATTTACGAGCCGGGAAAACATATTACTTAAAAGAGAAAAAAGCACCCGAAGGTTTCTTACTCTCTACGGATGTATTAAAGATTCAGGTGGATGGTAATAGTTTAACACAGGAGTACACGCCTGCTGCAAAAACATATGAGGTGCAGGAAACGGAAAAGAAAGGTCATCTGGAAATTTATAAATTTACAACGGATGGTTCAACCGGACCTGCCAATTTTGAAAAAGGGGCTACTTTTGAAATAACAAAAAAGGGAAAGAAATATGAGGAGTGCAAAGAAGATGAGCGCGCGATTTTAGTAGCCGATGAAACTGGACATGCTAAAACAACCGAAGCATTAGCTTACGGTACTTATGTGATTCATCAGACAAAAACAGGAGATGCAGACACAGAAAAAATTGCAGATGAAGAAATTAAAATTGGTATGGATATTACTTCTGCAGCGTTGAATTATAAGGTTTATACAAGGCTTTATAACAATGCACCATTCAAAGCTCATCTGCGGATAATAAAGAAGTCAAAGAACACGGAAAAGACGGTATTGAAAGCAAATACCAAATATCAGATTTATCAAGTTGGAACGGATGGTACAGAGAAAAGGGTGGAACAGTCCTTTTTCAATGGAAATACCATGATTAAGGTTGGAACGGATGAATACCCATTTGTTACAGATGAAAGTGGTGAAGTGCTTACTGCACAAGGATTATCTTCCGGTAAATATCGGATTTATGAGATTGATTCTGCCAGTGGCTTGCACATTACCACAAAATTCATTGAGTTTGTGGTAGACAGTAAATCTGACAATTACAAGATGGAAAAAGATGCGGATGGAAATACTTTTGCAACAATTACTTTGGATTACGTGAATGAAGATACCTATGGAAAATTGAAAATTTATAAGTCTGGAGAAATGCTTAGCAAATATGAAAACGGTCATTTTATTTATGAAGAAAAACCGTTAAAAGGTTCAACTTTTGAAATCTATGCAGATGGAAACATTGAAACCCAGGACAACCAGGGAACAAATTGGTATGACGATGGGGAGTTGGTTGCAACCATTAAAAGTGGTGAAAAAGCATTATTTACCAAAGAATGCAAAGGAATTACTGGGTATGAAGTGAAAGACGGAATCGTGACGGTAAATCTCCCTTTGGGTAAATACAAGGTAAAAGAAACAAAAACACTTTATGGGTACCTGCTTCCGGATAAAGACTGGTCGGTTGAATTTAACTGGAACAATAAGGATGAAGAATATGTTCTTAACTCTACCAGTGCAACGAATACAGAGGGCATATTGTCTGTTTTCAATGAGCGCGCAAAGACTGCAGTTGAGATAAAAAAGACAGACGAAGAAACTACTAAGCCAATTAAGGATGTAACCTTTGGCTTATACAGTAAGGATGCCATTTACAATGCAGACGGAAAGCAAATTGCGTCGGCGGACGAAAAATTAGGCACTGTTATTACAGACGAAAAAGGACAGGCAGTATTTAATTTGGATTTGCCTCTTATGAGTGAAAATTATGGTAAAGAGGCAGCCAGTGGTAGTGCGGTATCTGTATCAGGCAGTGCAGTCACAGCAGAGACAAACACGCTTAACTCTGGTGACTATTATCTAAAAGAGGAAAGTGTGCCGGGTGGTTACTATCTGGATAGTACATTATTGCCTGTACATTTAGAGTATAAGGATGATAAGACAGCTGTGATTGAAAAGAAGCTGACACATAAAAACAAACAGACAGAAGTGCAGATGGATAAAACCTCAGTTGCAGGAAGTGAAGAAATCGAGGGATGTCATTTGCAGATTTCGGATGAAGATGGAAATGTGATTCTGTCATGGACATCCGGAACGACTACGGAAGTAAAAGTAAATCAGGACTTGGGATATCAGAATTTGCTTACAGCATTTACAGCGGACAAGCACAGAACGCTTCGGGGCTTGTATCAGCATAAGACTTACATACTAACAGAGACAAGACCGGCAGATGGATATGTGACAGCAGACAGTATCGCTTTTCAGTTGCAGGAAAGCAGCACTGAACCAGGGAAAACACTGGTGTCAATCCGGAATGCAGATGGAAATTTTGTTCTGCAGGAGTCCAATGTAGTTCATATGGTGGACTATAAAACTACTGTCACTTTCAAGAAGAAGAGCAGTGATGAAACATTGCTTGGTGGTGCAAAGATGGCTGTATATGACAGTCAGGGAAATAAGGTAACAGAATTTACTACAAAAAAAGGTAAGAAAAAGATATTTACCGGATTATTAAAGGTAGGGGAAACCTACACCTTTAAGGAAATCGAAGCACCGGAAGGATATGAATTGGCGAAACCGGTCACATATCAGATCAAGGACACAAAAGATGAGCAGATCGTGTCCATGGTGGATAAAAAACTGGGAATTATCACAACCAAAACACCAAAGAAGTTTTGGGAAGGTAAGGACAGTAAAACATCACCGAAGACAGGATATTTGTATCTGATATTTGGGTTGTTGTTAGTAGGTTTAAGTGGTGGCACAGCAGGCATCATGTTGTGGAGGAAAGGGAAAAAATATGAGAAAAACAAGTAGATTTATAAGCATCTTATCTTTATTGGTATTAGTTTTGGTAATGCTGCCCGGCGTTGGTGTCCGGGCGGCAGCTCCGGAGTTAATTCAAAAAGAAAAACAGTATGTCACACTCAACGAAAAGGAAAAGCAACCGTTTGATAAAAGCATTGTTATCGATGGAAAGACTTATCAGCTGCAGAATGTGTCATACGAAACTGTTAGCAAAAATCCGGTAAAAGTAAAAGAAAAAGTAACATTGATAAAAAAGACAAAGCCTATGAAGAAAAGTGAATCTTTTGAGGCGGAGAAGAAGATAACGAAAGACGGTGTTACATATAAGTTGACCGGAGTCAGCAAAAAAGAAAAAAAGAGTAAGAAAAAGTGGAAGCAGACAGTGGCCGCTTATTCTGAATTTGACTCGTTAGGAGAAGCACAAAGTGCATCGGGTCAAAAGATGGTAACTGTCACAGACAAAAAAACAGGAGAAACGGTAGTTGTTCCTTGCGTCAAAACTTCTACAAAAAAAACAGCAGAGACATGGGATTATTCACATATTGATATTCTGTTTTCCGGGTATGATGCAGAAACTTTCATTTGGAAAGACTTGAAAGTTAAGAAAAACACCAAAAATCCTTTAAAAGGATATGAAGTTGCGTTAATTGAAAGTGTTGGTGGTAATCCGGATAAGTATAAAGTTCAAAAAGTTGTTTGGCAGGGAAAAAGTTATAAAAAAAACGGTACTTTGTACCGGAAGGCAAGAGCCGTTGTAAGAAAAAAGATACCACACTACCGGGTTAATTACTCTGGAAGTATAACACATACAGAAGAACCAGACTATGTGTACTCTTGCACTTATGCAGGAGTAAAAGAAACCGATAGTAAGGATATTTCTTATGTTGTGGCTGCGAAAGCTAATTATCAGTTAGAGCAGACCAAAGAGACAAAGAAAGCTCCGGTGTTATTTATAACTTTAGCAGTAGTGTTGGTGTTGGCAGCTGTTGTTGGAATATTATTTATTCTGGTAAAAAAAAGAAAGACAAAGGAAGGAGGGGATAGTCATGGCAAAATTAGCAAAAAACATAGTTGATTTTTGTGGGACGGTGGCTCCGTACTCATATGTTTTTGCTGTGGTAACTGCATTAGTTGTAGGAGTTATGCTCGCAGTGCCAAGTGAAAAGTTACATGATAAAGCAAAGAGCTACGGTGGCTGGGCTATTATAGGAACAGCATTAATTGCTGGATGTGTAACCGTTGGTAAGGGAATTGCAACAAATTGGAGCTTTTAAGCATGAAGTAAAAAAGTACGGTAGGGGGACTTTTCCCCCTTACTGTATAGGAGCTGACTATGGGGAAAAATAAAAAGAATAATGAATTGCGATTGGAGCGATTCTTTGGAAATGGAATAATAATTTTAGTTGTTTTAATTGTGGAAGACCTGCTGCTGTATATGTTAATAAATTATTTATTCAACATTGTAGTAAATATAGGATTAGGAACCGGAAACTGGAGTCATCCGGAATACTACATAGGGATAAAAAATATCCTTCCGGATTTTGAAAGGATTCATAAATACCATGATATATATGGTTTTATATGCCTGGTTTATGGCTGCTTTTGCTTAGTATTTAATATCCGGCAGGGTTACCGGATGAGAGCATCGTTTTCGTCCAAAGGCTTTAATTTAAATCAAAAGGGATGCGCAAGATGGACAACAACAAAAGAAATCAAAAGACAATACAGTAGAATCCCGGAGAAGGATAAAGTCTTTCCCGGATATGGTGGTACAATTGTATCCCGCATTGGGAAACATTTATTTATTGATACTGATTTGACGAACAACCTATGTATCGGAATCACTCGTTCTGGTAAAGGTGAGATGTATGTTATACCTTCCATCGATGTCTACTCCAGAGCGGAAAAGAAGACATCAATGGTGGTGCTTGACCCGAAAACGGAGTTATATAAAACTTCCAAAGAAACTTTGGAAGAAAGAGGATATGATGTGTATTTGCTGTCCCTTGTTGACCCGGAGCACTCTATGGGGTTTAATCCTTTAAATCAGGTCATCAATTTGTATGAAGCAGGCGATTATGCTAACGCAGAACTTTTAGTACAGACCTTTTGTTATTCCATATTTAATCCGGACAAACCAATAAATGGTGATACCTTTTGGCAGGATTCACCTACATCTTTGTTGTCGGCATTGGTGATTGCTGTAATTGAAGATGTGTTTGCATGGATTCAGGTGGATGGTGCTACAGGAGAAGAGAGAAAAAAACATATTCAAAAAATTAATATGTTTTCCATCATCAATTTATTTGGAGAACTGGTTAGCCAAACCAATCCGGATAATCCATATGTTACGGGATTGGATATGTTTTTCCAAATGCGTCCTTCTTTGGACAGGGCAAAGATTAAGTTTTTTGGAGTGGAAGTTGCCGGAAGTCGGACAAAGGCAAGTATCTATTCCAGTATGCTCATGAAATTAACAATCTTTACATACGAAAATTTCGCCAAAATGACGGCGGAATCAACAATGAATTTAGAAGATATCGGATTTGGGGATAAGCCCATTGCTGTGTTTATTGAAATGCCGGATTATGATAAATCCGCTCATTTCTTAGGCTCGGTATTTATCCGGCAATTATACTTTGTGTTGGCAAGAAAGGCTACCAGACAGCAGAATGGCCGCTGTAAAAACCGCGTTAAAATAATAGCGGATGAATTTGGTAATATGCCGGCGATTGAAGCAATGGAAAATATCATAACGGTATGCCTGGGAAGGAATATATCGTTTGACCTTTATATACAGGCATATGCTCAGCTAAATAAACTATATGGAGATAATGCCAAAACGATTTCCGGAAACTGCGGAAATACTATTTACATTCTCTCGGATGACGATGATACAACCAAGCAGATTTCGGCAAACTTGGGAAATGAGACAATCGTTGATATGCAGCGAAACGGAAGTCGATTGTCGGCAAATAAAACAATCATGGAAACAACAGCGGACAAACCCTTATTAAATCCCAATGAGCTGGAAGAACTAAAACCGGGAGAATGTGTTATTAAAAGAATTATGAAACGCCGCGATTTGAAAGGAAGGTTGATTACACCACACCCGATTTTCAACAGCTTAGAAAATAAACGACGGCTGCTGTTCCGGTACGAATACCTTACTGATACTTTCCCGAATCCGGACGAAGTGGATATTAGTGATGTGAACAAAGAAGATTTAAGCCATATTAAGGTAAATGAAAGGGTTTGGGACTATCGTATGAGTTTTGCTCTATTCAATTTTACGAGGACAGAAGACAAGCCAGATAAAAAGGAAAAAACGGTAAAAATTGGAGAACTGGAAAACAGTGAAAATTTGATTGCCGCTTTGAAAGAGGTGCTTGGAAGCACGATTAAAAAGAATATGAAAATCGATACAGTCATGGATATGCTGCAAGATTCAGATATCGATGAGCAGACAAAAGAAAAATATATGGACTTGCTAGAAATGGGAAAGGAGGAAACGATGCAATGAAAGACAGATTAGACAAAAAGAAAAAAATTATTTTCTTTTTATTGCTTTTGGTATTTCCAATGTTCACTTGCCAGATTCAATCTCTGGCGTTAGAAGATTCTCAAGTGATTAAGATATTATCAAGCAATCCGGGTCTTTTTCATGAGAATGGAATTGTAGCCAGTGCATTTCGATTCATTGGCTGGGGCATTACGAAAGGAATCGCTGCCCTGGCAGATGTATGTGCTAGCCTTTACGATACCTGTTTTGGATTTATTGATTTTACAAAGTATGAGCCGGTAAAAAAATTTATCAATCAGTGGAAACCGGTCTTCATTGGTTTAGTATGTTTATCTATTTTGTTGATCGGAATTTTACTTTGTATTGGCTGGGAGAAGAAACCCAAAATTGTTATTAATTTGCTAATAGCGGTAACTGTGGTTTCTTCAAGTACCTATGTTATTAATACCATGAACAAGTTTATCAGCAAAGAAGTACGAAGTGAGATATTAGGTGGACAGAGTTCAGCAGTTGTCTACAGCACGATTGGTAACAATATACATGATATAAAGTGGCTGGAAAAGACGGTTGGTCTTGCCAATCTGAATAAGAAAACAAAGGGCAAGAAAAATGCAGATAAGGTTTATGACACATTTTCAAAAAGCCAGTTTAAAAATCTGGATATTCAGGAAATTCTTGACCCGGAAGATTTCGAGGGAGATGCAGGGGATATATTGAAAAATGGCTTGCAGTCAGAAAGTGATGATAAGAACAAGATTACCTATTCATTGGATGAATTATATGACGGTGTAGCATGGACAGATTTGTTAAATGAATTTTACTATCGTTATACAGTGGATTATGGCGTGATGTGGATGGAACTAATATCGCTTATTATCATCTACTTGTTTATGTCATATAAGGTAATTCGTATCTTATATGAGATTGTAATACATCAATTATTAGCTTATTTGTACTCAGCTAATTTTAACAATAATCAGAAAATTTTGAAGATATTGGATTCCTTGAAAGACAGTTATATCTTATTACTATTTACAACTGTCATAATTAAGTTTTATCTTCTGGCAACAAAGTTTATATCCGGATGGAATGTGTCTGGTATTGCAAAGGGAATCATTTTGTTGTTTTTAGCATTTGCAGTAATCGATGGTCCGAATTTGATTCAAAAACTGACAGGAGCAGATATCGGAGCCAGTGATGGAATGGGAAAAATGATGTCTTTGTTTTATGGCGGACGAATGGCTGCCAGTACAGTTGGTGCTGCAGCAGGTGCTGTTAAATCCGGAGTAGGTGCAGTAAAAAATGGCGCGTCCAGAGCTTTCTCAAAACCAAATGCGAAAGAAGCATTTAGTGGAAATCCGGCTATGGATGAACAGGCACAAGATATGGTTGATGCCGGAGCGGCAACAGCCAGTGCAGATAATGCGCTTAATCAGCACAATAACCAGTCGAATGACAATAACATGGATAATAAGTCAACAAATCATAATAACCAAAACAACAATGCAACTAATAACCAGAACAATCATGCCGATGTACTGGAATCCGGAGAAAAAGAGGCTGCAAATGGTAGAAATGGAGAGACAGCATCTTCCCAAACACCGGAGAGTAGCAAACAAAAAGAAAATGTAGAATTTGCCGGAGCAGGAAGTCCATCTCCAAATTCGACATCGGCTATGTCCGCTGAGCAGGGTAAGAAGAATGGTGGTTACCAAATGGGGCAGATTGGACATAATCAAACTAGAAATGATGCGCTCAATGGTGTTCCTTCAGGAGGAAATGCCGGCATAGGTTCCGACAGTATGAAACAAATGGAAAAAGACTTAAGCAGCACAAGAACAGGAATGTCAATGGATTCAACGAATAATATTGCCGGCAATAAACCGATTGAAGCGGGAGGACATATGTTTGACCGGGTATCGGGAAGCGATACATCAAGTAAAAATAATGAGCCAAAGAAACCGGGAAGTAAGGATATATTTGGAGATAATGCAGGGAGGAAAAATTAATGAAGCACATTGTAGTTCAAGACATTAAAAGTGAAACCAAAGTGGGAAAGAGTGTGTATCTTTTTGATTTTTTCTTTTTAGTGACTTATGGTGCTGTATCTTTTTTGTTTGGTAGCACAGTACATGAGATGCTTCGCATCCCATTTTACATTTTCTCTGCTGTTTGTGCCATTTTTCTTACGATGAAAAGTAATTGGAATAAAAAGAGAAGAAATTGGGAGAGCTTGCTCTTGTATATTAGAAGAGACAAGGGGGTTTATTATCCACTTGTGAATGAAAATGTAGCAACGGAATTGGACAAGAAACGAAGAAAGGAGGCTGTCGGCTATGAAGAAGACAACAAAGAAAAAAAAGCCATCGGTTAGAAAAACCATATTAGATATTGTACCGATTCGTAGTATTTCAGAAAAAGGGTACTACAACATGGATGATGGCAGTTACATGGATTTGCTGCAAATACAATCAAAAGACCTGATTAATTCTTCGGAAGATGAAGTGGAGTATGATTGTCTGAAGTTTGCTAAGTTGTATAGATTGTATGCAGAACCAGTTAAGATTGCATGTATTAATTTTCCGTGTGATTATTCCAAACAGAAAAGGTTTCTGGAATACAAAATTAAAAGCACGAAAAATACAATTTTTAAGGAGCAGTTACAGAAAAAGTTAGATGAGTTGGTCTGGCTAGAAAAACATAATACAACCAGAGAATACTACTATATGATTTTTTCTGAGACAGAAGAAGGCTTAGAAAAAAACATTCGTACCATGTTCAGCGTCTTGGGAAGAGGAAGGGGAGGTTTGGTTGAAAAGATTTCATATGAAAAAAAGAAAGAAATTCTTTTCCGTGTACTGAATAAGTGCGTTATGACAAATGCATAAAGAAAGGGGATAAAACGATGGCTAGGGATAAGAAAAAAGAACAACAGATTGATATGTATTTGTTGGAGAAAATACAGCCACAGGGTGGAATAACCTTTATGGATGCCAAATACATATCCACTGGTGGCGGCTATGAAGCCTGCTTACATATTTTTGAATATCCGAAGACACTAGATGATTATTGGCTGGCTAATATTTGTAATATACCGAATACCGCGGTTTTTATTGACATAGCAACGGATGATGTTATTACAGTCAAGAAAAATATTAATCGTTCCATGAAAGAACAAACTTATCGTTACAATGAATCTAAAAATTTTCAGGAAAGTTATGACGCAAAGAAACGCTTTCAGGAATTAGAAACGCTGTACGATGATATAAGTAATTTGGGCGAAGTGGTTAAATTGATTCATTCGAGGATTTTTATTTCGGATTCATCCTGGACTAAATTAGAAGAAAAAATTAAAGACATAAAAGCACAACTGGAGAGCAATGGTTACCTTGGTGCAATTTTTATGAATGAGACAAAATCTGAATGGACAAGCATGTTTAAATCGTATGCAAGGCAGGAGAACGAAAGGTTTTTTGTATATGGACAACCGCTGACCAGTAGTGCGATAGCAACCGGTAATCCGTTTCACTATTCTCATTTATCGGATGAGAACGGTTTGTTTTTAGGCAAAACACCTTGTGGTGGTGATGTGCTTTTTAATTTGTTTCTTAAGTCACAAAGCAGACTTTACTACAACTTCCTGTGCTGCGGAACAATGGGAAGCGGTAAATCTACGCTTCTTAAAAAGTTATTGTTACACACCAGTATTGTTGGAGACTTCGTTCGCACATTCGACATTTCCGGAGAGTTTACTACGCTGACTAATGTGTTGGGCGGAAAGGTGCTGAAACTGGATGGCTCGAATGGTATTTTAAATCCATTGGAAATCCTTCGAGGCGGGGATGATGATGTGGTGTCCTTTACCATGCATATCTCAAAAGTAAGCACGATTTACAAATTTCTAGTGGCGGGTGATTACACCACACAGGAAATTATTGAGTTTGAAGAATTGCTCAGGCAGCTATATAAAAAGTGGGGATGGGAATTAAAGAAGGGGAAACTGACTCGTCCGGTTACAGGACTTCCAGCGAAGGAATATCCAATATTTGAAGATATGCTTAATTTTATTAACGATAGAATTGATAAAATACAAGCCGGTACATACAAAGATGTTGAACTGGTGCTTGTGGAGCAGAATTTAGTATTACTGGATAAGATTCGTAAAGTAATTAGTAGCGTTGTGTATACTTATGGAAATCTCTTTAATGGCTATACGACGATTGATAATATTGTTGACGAGCAGATAGTAACTTTCGATATATCCACAATAAAGGATATGAAGCCGGAAGTTTTTGATGCTTTACTGTTTGATATGGTTTCCCTCTGTTGGGACAACTGTGTCACTAACGGCAAATTAATGATGAAAGGTCTTTATGATAAAACGCTGGATTTCTGGGATATTATACACACTTTGATATTGATTGATGAGAGTCATCGATGGGTAAATACCAAAAAGCCTCATGCTTTAGATATGATTACCGTTTATTGCCGGGAAGCGAGAAAATATTTTGGTGGAATTGGATTAGCTAGTCAGTCTGTCAGAGATTATGTGCCGGAGGGAACGGCGGATAAAGATGTAGACAAGATGAAAACAGTATTTGAACTTACTCAATATAAATTTATTTTTCATCAGGACTCCAATGTTTCCGGATTGCTTGGAAAAATTTTTGATGGCGAATTAACATCATCGCAGATAGCAAGAATATCCAAACTTGATGTTGGTGAAAACATCTTAGCGATAGCATCAGACCGCAATATTGAATTTAAAGTTCATCTTCCGGCAGATGAAGAGGCTATATTTCAAGGAGGTATGTGATGAAAAAAACATTATATACCATCTTAAGTATTGGTATTTTATTGCTTTCCGTGATTTTAATCCTCCCAGTGACTGTTACAAGTGTAGTGACAGTAGTTTTAGGAGGTGGAGAGGAAGAAGAGGGCGGAAACAGTGGAGATGACAGCGTAAGCGTTTCGGTCTCGTTGCTCCTATCAGAGGAAGTAGAAGCATACCGTAATCAAGTATTAAAAGAAACTGAAAAACATAAGATAGAGGCTTATATTGATTTGTTTCTTGCTGTCATGCAGCAGGAAAGTGGGGGAAATGGCAACGATGTTTTTCAGGCATCGGAAAGTAAGGGGCTGCCACCAAATACCTTATCCACGGCAGAAAGTATTAAGCAGGGAGTTGCATATTTAAGCGCGATGATAAAAAAAGCCGGATGCACCTCACCCAATGATATATTACATATAAAATTGGCACTGCAGGGATATAACTTTGGTGGTGGATATATTGATTATGCCATAAAAAAAGATGGAAAATGGACACAACAAAATACCTTTTCCTTTGCAAAACAGAAAAGCGGAGGAAAACGCAATTCCGGTATCCGGGCGGAGCAGTTAGGTCCATGGCGATATGGTGACCAGTATTACACGGCGCACGTGCTCAGGTACTACAGCATGGCATCTGGTAGCAGCAGTGATGAAAGCGCAGGAGGCCCGATGAAGATACCGGTAGCGGAGCGTATGAAGTGGCTGTTTCCGAAAGGAACACCGAAAACGGAACTTGATATGCAGCCATATTTAACTCAGATTGAAGTGTCAATCTATACGACAAAAAAACAAAAAAGCAAAATGACTTTGACAGTGCACAAAAAGCTGGCACAAGAAATTACAGCAGTCTTTGAGGAAATGGCAAAAATGAAGTTTCCAATTAATCCGGCTTGTACTGCCGGTTATAACTGGCGCAATATGGCATCCAATAAAAATAAACAATCGTACCATTCGTATGGTTCGGTAATTGATGTGAACTGGGAGCATAATGGAGCTACTTATACCGGATGGCCGTATAAGCCCGGGAAAGACAAAATGGCAGTAACCAAAAAGGTAGTTGCTGTATGGAAAAAACATGGCTTTTACTGGGGCGGAGACTGGTCGGCAGCTTACTTTGATCCGATGCATTTTACTTATACAAATAATTAAGGGAGGCAGGAAATAATGGAACGAAGAAAAAAGGGAATTGTCCTTATTCTTATTGCAATATTGATTTTCGGTGTGTTTGCAGGGGTGGAATTTTTCGGTAAAAAAGAAAAAAAAGAACCGGCACAAACATCTGCTACGGCAGCAATTCCGTCTGCAACACCGATTCCAACCAGTGTGGTAACGATTACTCCGAAACCACCGGCAGATGCAGAAACCGAAGAAGATAAAAAAAGCACTGCTTTGGTCGAAATACGAGCCGAGATATTACAGCAATTACAAGTAAGTGCTACGGAATTTGAAAAGCAAATTCAGATATTTAAAAATTCTTTTGGTTATGCAGCAGCAAAGCAAGTCAAAGATATGGGAGAGATTACGATTAGTTATACGGAACATACTATGACGATACCCTGTTACATGACGGTGAATAAAAAAGTTGTAAAATTTGATGTGATTTATAACATGAACAAAAAAACATGGCGATTTGAGCCATGGTAATACGAGAGAAGGGAGATTGATACGATGAAAAAATTATTTATATGTTGTGATAGAGAGGCAAGAGAACGAGTGGTAGAGAGAGCAAAAACAGCATTTGGCCACTCAGTGGCAGTTGTAGAAGATATGAACCGGGCAGATATGGCATATGTCGTAGGAAAAGTTACTCCGGATATGCAGCAAGAGATGAGGGCGTTAGAACAAAAAAATCTTCGCACAGTAAAGGTAAACGAAGATTTCATTAATGAAGAATTGTATGAACAGGTTTTGAAAGGAAAAGTCCATGTTAAGGAAAAAGACTTTGGAAGGGAGCGGTAAATTTTGAAAAAGAATTATGAAATGACAAAAAGAAAAGGAAATCTTGCCTTGTTTGGGGTTGTGTTTTTTTTCATCGCTGGGTATATATTTTTCTTTTCTTCCTCTTCATGGATGCCGGCAAATCTGTCGGCCAGCCTGCTAACACCGCTTAGAGAAAATGTGCAGTGGAGCGAGCGAACACTCCAGATTAGAAGATGGGAATATTGTGAGGCTGAGAAGATAATGGAGGTGGAAATCGACATAGATAATCAGTCATTCGATGGAAAAAATCATTATCGTTATACTGCGATAACTCGAAATAACGACCAGTTAAAGGTTGTAAAGATGATTGAGGATAGCGACTGGATAATCCTGCGAATTGAAAATGTGGCAGATGATTTTGGAGAAATCTCTTTGAGACTCGATATGATGGGAGAACAGGATGACGACAATACTTTGAGGCTATATACAAATGTAAATGCTGTAAAGCGAGTGAATGATTTAAAAAAAAGGGATAGAAAAGGATATCAACTGTTACGCTTAGAGCGGGATACAGAAACCTATCAGGAAGAAATCAGAACGCTGGAACAGAAAAAGAAATCGCTTACAGAAAAAAATCAGCGAATGCAGGAGGAAATTAATCGTTTGCAAAGTGAAGAAAGTTTTCAAACAGACGAGATGAAAGCAGAGCAGACAGATAAGATTACAGAAATTCAATCTGAAATCACATCAAATCAGGATGAACTACAGTCCTATGAAGTTCAGCTGCAAGAAAAAAGAGCGAGGATTGAATTGATTAAGAAACAGATGACGCAATAAGAATTGGAGGTGCTAATTATGCTGTTGTTTGTCGGGAAAAAGGAAAAAGGTTTTTTTACTGAAGAAACCAAAGAAAAGGTTGAATATATTGACGAGGCATTACATATCAAAGACCAGGCAGAAGCAATATTGAGATTTAATGAAGAGGCAACGGTAGTTATTTATGATATTGAACAATATGCGGACGAAGCAAAGGAATTGGTTCACTGGATTAATCGGATTGAAGATGCTTTGAAAATTAAAACAATCATATTCGCGGCCGGGTATTCACCCAAAAGTACCGTTTGTCGTATGCTTTGGGATGCCGGAGTAAAAAATTTTATATTTTCCATTTATCTGGGAGACCAAAAGGAAGATTTAGAATACTGTCTTACTGGATATTATGAAAATTTTGGCTATGAAGAAAAACGTGGATTTTCATTTGAAGAAGAAGAGGAAAAAGAGGAGTCCGAGGAAAAGAAAAAGACCAGAACGATTGGAATTGGAGTGGCCGGTTGTATTAAAAGAATGGGAACGACTACGCAGGCATTGCAGCTTGTTAAATACCTGCAGTTTGTTGGATTCAAGGCAGCTTATTTTCAAATGAACGCCAGTAACTTTGTAGAAGCCGTTAAAGATGCGTACGAGCAGGTGACAGTGGATGATGAAATTGGTCTTGTAAGCTATGCAAAGGTAGATATGTTCTGCAGAACCGATAGACTGCAGGAAGTTCTTAATTTAGATTACGATTACCTGGTGTTTGATTATGGTGTGGCGGGCGAGAATGGTTTTAACAAAATTTCTTTTCTGGAAAAAGAACAACAGATTTTTGTGGTTGGCAGTAAACCGGGTGGTGAGTTTGAAAAAACTTATGATGTGATTAAAAACAACTTTTACAACAATGTGTTTTATATTTATAACTTTGTTGCGGAAGGGGAGCAGGAAGATATAAAAGAGCTTATGGGCGAAAAAGCAGGAGTTACATTTTTTGCTGAAGAAGCCAGAGACCCTTTTGTTTTTTCCGGTGACATGAAAACCTATGGAAGTATTCTATCTCTGGAGGAAGAAAAAGACAGAGATAGTAAGCCTGCAAAAAAGAAAAAAAGACTATTTGGGAAAAGGAGATAAATCGGATGGAGAGAAAATACGAAAATGTATATCTGGTTACATCACCGGATATACAAGTTCAAAATTTACTTGAAAAAATGTCAGATTTAATGGTTGGAAATCTGTATGTTACAGAGAAAAATGATTGGATTGCGGCCGACTTTGTATGTATTGCCCCGGATTTTCGCTGGCATCTGGAATCAGAATCCATAATTATGGATGAAGAAAAAAAGGATTTGATTGAAATTATAGATGGAACTGGAAGTTGGGTATTTCGTTTGTTGGATTAGAAAGGGGTATGAGTATGGCTGAGAAGAAAATTGAAGATTTTGGAGAAAAAATTGGCGGTGCAAGGAAAGATTTGTATGCTCTAAATCGAGAACTTCGTTATGGAGATATTCTTGATTGGAACGATATGGAGAAAGAAAAATACATTACTAAAAAAGAAGCATTTCCGCTTCCGGATTATAAAAAAATGCTGGAAGAAGGAAAAGACAGAGAAGTTATATTTTTTATAAAAAAGGTAAGAGATTCGCTTCCTACTAAGCCTTTGGCAGCGATACCTTATTTGGCTTCTGCAGAACAAAGGAAAGATATTATTGATACAGCGCAGCGGGATTATTTACTAACTGTGAATCGTTTTTATGAAAAGGCTATGTCACTAACATCGCTGAGTGAATGCGCACGGTTTTACGATGAAATTAAAAGTGAGAATTTGCCGGATACTAATTGCTTTAATCGTAAACTGATAAAAGCAACAGATTTAGGAGGCAGACTTGGACTATATCAGTTCCGGCGAGAGTTGGAAAACAAGCAGTTTTTGTTCTCTGAGGATGAAAAGATACTTTCCAATTTTTCTTTTTATCGCTATGATGGACAGAATGTTGCGAAAGAGGAATACAGAGAAGGTAAGGAGCGTTTGGTCATTCATGAGAGTGGTTGCTCAACTTATATTTACAATTTTCAAGAGGCAGGAATGACGGACTTGTCAGCATGGCAAAATGACACTTATTTTGTGCTGCAGAAAAATGATCGTGAGATAGTGGCTGTAAATTTACAGGACCGTGATGCGGCGGCGAAAGAAGCATTGAAAATCGGCAAAGAACAGAATCCAGAAAAGAAGAAAAAAACAAAGCGTAAAACACGCTTGAAGCCACCTCAGTTAGAGAATATAAGACCGACTGCAGAGGATTACCGTGGTGGTATGGATATAACCGGTGATGATATGATGAATACTTTCGGTTTCCGCGCCGGTGAATTTGGTAATTGGAACAATCAGAATGACAGACAGACAAATCTGAATATGTCTTATGATGCCTTTAAGGATTTAGCTAAGGCACTAAATATAAAAGATGAGGACATTGCACTGGGCGGGAAATTAGCGATAGCTTATGGTGCGAGAGGACATGGTGCTGCACTGGCCCACTTTGAACCTAGTGCTAATGTAATAAATTTAACAAAAATGCGTGGCGCAGGTTCTTTGGCTCATGAATGGGGACACGCATTGGATCTATATGTGGCCAGAACTTACAACATGGATTCACTTATGGCAACAGAGGCTTCTTTTTTGGAAAGCAGACAAGGTAAAGCTCCATTCAAAGAACTTATGCATACGATGAAATATAATGGAAATGAAAAGACGGAATACTATAAAAATGCTGAAAAATTAGATCAGACATTCAGTAAAACAGATCAAGGCTATTGGCGCAGTGATGTGGAACTTTTTGCCAGAGCATTTGCTTCTTATGTTCACGACAAATTGCCGGCAAATTCTTCCGATTATCTGATCGGACATTCAGAAATGATTGCGCTGGATGTTCAAGATGGTAATACCGTACAGATTCCAACCAGTCCGCAGGACAAAGAGCGAGAGGCAATCAACCAGGCATTTGATAAAGCCTTGGAAAGCCTGAAGGAAAAGGAAATTTTACATCATTATGTGCGAAAAGAAAAAAAGGAAGTAAAAAAGCCGGAGAAAGAAGAAACTAAAACTGCAGGAAGAGCAGTAGCGAAAAAGAGATTTTATACAAATGAAGAGTCGGAACGCATGACAGATTGGCTGAAAGAACACATATCGGTTGTGGATGTGTGCCAGTCATTGGGATATTCCCCGGTACGAGTTGGGCAAAAATACTATTCTCTGAAAGAGCATGATTCAGTGAGAATAGACTTACAGAAGAACTGTTTTTATTGGAACTCTCGCGGGAAAAATGGAAGTGTCATTGATGCCTGCATAGCGTTTGGAGATATGGATAAATCAGAAGCCTACAACCATTTATATGATATGGCAGGTGGGCGGGAAACAGTATTTGAAGCAGCTGTTGGAAATCAAGAATTAGAAGTTAAACCAGTTGCAGCAACAAAGCAAAAACATCCTGAAAAAAAAGAAAAAGAAAACCTTAAGGATAAGTTGCCAAAGAAAGCGGCTCATATGCGGAATGTATATGCCTATTTGGGTAAGACAAGGCAGATTGATGGTAGTGTTATTAATGAGTTTGTTAAGAGACAGATGCTTTATCAGGATGACAGAAACAATTGTGTATTTGTATCACGAAACAAGGAAGGTGAGCCGGTCTTTGCTTGTATGCGCGGCACAAACACATACAAGCGTTTTGTGGCAGATGTGAAAGGCAGTGACTACAGCAAAGGATTTTATGTGAATAATCAGGCAGATAAATTATTTGTCGGCGAGTCAGTCATTGACATTATGAGTAAGATGACACTGTTAAAAAAAGATGGAGTGGATTATCACGATTATAACTATCTGGCAATGGCTGGTACGCAAAAGCAGGAAGCGATTGAGTATGTTTTGGATAATAACAGGCAGATTAAAGAAATCTATCTTGGAATGGATAATGATGCAGGGGGTCTTAAAGCTGCAAAGCAATTAGAAGAATCTCTTTCCGGAAGAAACATCGTGTTGAAAAGAGATATGCCGGATAAGAGTGGGTATGATTGGAATGATATGCTTTGTTTCCAATCAAAGGATGTAAGTCAGAAAGAAAACGAGTACACGACATATACGAAACAGCATAAAGAAAAAATGCAGGATTTAAAGACCGACAGGACAACCATTGTTATTAATTCATTTGGTGGTCCGGGGTCTGGAAAAACAACTTCCTGTATGAATATATGTGCTGAGTTAAAAAAGCAGGGATTCAATGCAGAGTACGTGCAAGAATATGCAAAAGAGTTGGTATATGATAAAAATTTTGAAATGTTAGATGGTTCAAAAGAACATCAATTTGAAATTTTAAAAGAGCAAGTCCATCGGATGGACAGGCTGATAGGTAAAACCGACTTTATTGTTACGGATTCCCCCATTCTTTTGAACACGGTTTATAACCAGCAGCTAACACCGGAATATGAAAGAATGGTGTCTGAATTAAGCGGGCAATATCAGAATTTTTCATTTTTCATGAAAAGAGATGATAGCCAATTTCAGACAGAGGGAAGAATCCATGATTTACAGGAAAGCAAGCAAAAGGATAAGGAAATAAAATCGCTGTTAAAGAAGCACAAGGTGTACTACGGCACGTACGATCATGAGACAGTTGATGTGGTTGTACAAAACGCCATTGCTAATTTTAGGCGCTTAGAAAAAGATGAAAAGGGCAAAGAAGACGTACAGAAGAACTTAGAACCAACAAAGGAAGCGGATTCGCCGGAGGCGCACAACATTAATATTTTTGAAAACCATGGAAAAGACAAGACCGATATTTTTTCTATGGTGAAGGATAAGACAAAGGATAATGGCATCTGGAAAGATGCACCAAAGGTCAGGCAGCCAATAAAGATGATGCCTGGGCTGGAACGATAGATAAAACAACAAGGAGCAATGCAACATGAGGGACGAATATTTACTATTAAAACAGGCTGCGTATTTGATTGGTGTGACAAAACAAACATTTGAGTATTACATAAAAACAGGCAAGATTAAGACTGAATTGAACCGTGGCAACCGGATGGTAAAAGTGTCCGCATTGGCTCTTTTTGTGAATGAGCAATTGAAAAAATATGATTTAGCCAAACAGTATTTTGAGGCATCCAGTAAATGGGCCTTTTGGAAACTGCAGCCTAAAAAATTTAACACAATGAATCGTATTGTGGGAGACAGCATGATAGAATATCTAACGCTGCAGCAAACAGCTTATTTGCTAGGATTATCTGCTTACAATATAAGATATCTGATATCCAAAGATGTGTTTCATGCAGTCGTAGAAGTACGAGGAAAGCGAACATTGTACTTTATAAGGGCAGACGAGATATGGTGTTATGTGACGGAGCAAATGTGCCAATATAGTAAGGCTATTGAATATTTTCAATGCGAGAACAGTTATGCCTTCTGGCAGAAATACGAGGAAGATTTCAAGACCAACTGGATTAATAAATACAAAGAAAGGAACCAACGCTACTATGGCAAAAAGAAAATTCAAAAATCAACTGGTAGAGCAGATGAAACAGGAGGAAAGGGAAAAAGAACATCAGGAAAGCCTGAAGGAAAGATATGACATTGAAGAGGATGTTGTTGTGGTCGAGAAAACTAACACAATCAAATTTCTATTGAAAACAATGATTGGTGGCGCACGACTAATTATAGCAATTCTGGTTTTTATCCTGGCACTGATTGGATTAACTGCGCTGATTTATCCAGACTCCAGAAGTCTGTTAATACGGCAGGGACTGCAGGTGTGGCAGGAGTTTATGAGACTGTTATAAAGGGGATGTGAAGATGAAACGGATGAAAGGCTGGAAAATAACCGGGATGTTACTGATAGTAACTGCATTAGTATGTTTCGGAATATTAGCCGTTATCGTAACGGACACCGGAGGCGATATGAGCTCTTTTATTAAGACTGTACCGGAGAACAAAAGCCCCAAAAAAGAAAAAATAATGACCCCGGTTGATTGGGACAAATTGTTGTCAACAAATGCAGATGTATATGCATGGATTCGGGTGCCTGGGACCAATATTGATTATCCCATATTACAAGCATCGACTGGAAAAGATGATGACTTTTATCTGCACCATGATATTAAGAAAAACTATTCGTTTGCCGGTTGTATCTATACCAGAAGAGCAAACAGAAAAGATTTATCGGACCGTTTAACAGTGCTTTACGGACATAACATGATAAATGGTTCCATGTTTGGCACTTTACGAAAATTTGAGGATGCAGATTTTTTTAAGAATCATAAGGAATTTTATATTTATATGCCACAAAAGATTTTGAAGTATCGCATTGTAGCATACATGATTCAGGATGATACAGACATATTGGAACGCTATGAGGCAAACAATGAACTTGGTTTAGAAGCTTATGTAAAAGAATTTAAACAAGCAAGAAACATCCGGAAAAAAGAAAAAATTAAACTGGATGATTCAATAGTAACTTTAAGTACCTGTGATTCTAATAGTGGTAATCGCCGTTTGTTACAAGGCGTGCTGCAGGAATCACTAACCACAGAAAACTAGGAGGATATGTAAATGAACAAAATTATTTTAATGGGGAACCTGACTCGCGACCCAGAGATTCGCTACACGCAGGGAGAAAATGCGCTAGCTGTTGCTAGATTTAGTCTAGCTATTAATCGGCGTTTTGCAAAGCAGGGAGATACGGAAGTTGATTATTTTAACTGCACCGCATTTGGTAAGCAGGCAGAGTTTATCGAAAAGTATTTCCGTAAAGGTTCACGTATGTTGGTAAGTGGCCGCGTTCAGAATGACAACTACACCAATAAAAACGGAGAAAAGGTTTACAGTGTACAGATTATCGCTGAGGAAATCGAATTTGCAGAGCGAAAAGGAAGCGGACAGACTTCAGGGGGTGCACCAGAACCTAGTGAGGCATCAAATGACTTCATGAATATTCCAGACGGAGTTGAAGAGGGACTGCCATTTAATTAGTAATACAAGATTACAGGCATAAAAAAGAGGCACCTATGAGGAAGTGCCTCTTAGCCGGTACTATTTATACCGGTCGGGATAACTACATTATATATTATTTGATATAAAAGTCAAGAGGGAAATTATATGAGGATAAAATACAGTTTAATTGACAAACTTAAAAATTTGACTTCGACAGAAATGGACTTGTTTTTGTATATTGCAAAATATCAAAGACTAAATGGATTTGTGGCCGGGGTACATAATCAGGATGTATGTAGGGCTACTGGAATGTGTAAGCAGTCCTTTTATACTGCTATGCATGGACTGGAGCGTAAGGGGATTGTGAAAATAAGCCGTACTTCTGATATCGATTATGATTTTTTGATATTGGGTAACGACTTTACCGGTGCTGATGCTTTTAAAGCAGGCTGTGAAGGATATATCGATTTGAGCAGAACTATATTCCATAAAAAACAGTTCAAACAATTAAAAGCAAAAGAAAAATGGTTGCTGCTCTACTTCTTACACTGTACTCACGATAATAGCAGTTCTTATCGTATTGGTACCGGTAACTTTTATAAAAAGTTCTGTACCTTGCTTGGGGTAACAAAAAGGATGGTACGGTCTTATTTACATAGTCTGCGCGCTTTCTTTTCTGTGGGAATTGTGAAAGGGATTTATTACATAACTTATAAAAGGAGTGTATTTAACCAGAAGCAGGGAGAACAGGAAAAACAGGAACATGAATTTTTTGCATCAGCTCTTCTTAGACGAAATAAGATAAGAAAATATAATCAAGAGGCGTTAGCTGAAACAGCTAAATTGATTAAACAGTACAGAGGCATTGCACATGACTCAGGATATAATATATTTGATGTGCTGGAGAAAGCGGTGAGAGAAAGCATTCCGGATGAATTAAAACCAAAAGACCGGAAACTGAGTTATAAATATGTTCATAAATTAGTACGCAAGACATTGGCCTTATGCTAAAAGCATAGGGTTACTTGTGATGGAATCAGATTTTTAGCTAGGGGGAAAATGATAGATTCTGGCCAGATAAAAGTATAATGTACGAAGAAATCAATACAAAAGCGTTCCCGGAGAAGAAAAAACTCCGGATTTCTTTTTATTATGCGGTCTAAAAAAGTGTATAAAAATAGAAGATGGTCTAATATATTTCCCCGGTAAATCAGAGGTGGTCTAAATTATATGATATATGTGCATAAATGGAGTCTAATATATTTCCCCTAAAAAATCGCGAATGCCCTTGATTTATGGGAAGAATGGCGGATTTATAAAGGGAGCATATTATTTCTAATCTTTCTATACAGTCTTTCTTATCTATAAAATTTAATTTTCTAGATGTGAATATATCAAACTAATAATTCTTGCCAGCTTGTCAGTAAGGAAAGTGTACTTAAAAGTTGTCTCTAGGAATAAGGGAATTGATACAGTAAAAAAGAAAAAGACTTGAAATTATATGAAGGAAGCGTATACTTTGAAAGACAGATAAGTTTAATTAGAACAGCGAAGGGAAGGATGATTAAAATGTTCAAAAAAAAAGATAACAGACCTAAAACGCAGAAAATAATATTAAAAGAATTTCCAATAATTAGTATTACTGATGTTGAAAATATTGATTATAACATCAAATCTAGGACTTCATTAAAAACTATTCCTTTGACTAACAAAGATTATTCAAAGGTTGTAAGAGAGGAGATAACAGACTATTGTAATTGCGCAAATGCGGATAAATTTAGAAAAAAATGTAATAGAATTGCAGCTTGCTACAAAGCAAATGGAAGGGTGTGGTTGTTGCAAGAAAATTGGTTTTGCCTATTGGCATACTTGACTATGATAGCAACTATGATTTGCCGTGTTTTAGAATTAGAAACTAGATGTAATGATATAACTAGTTTTATTATATACATAGTTGCGGCTGCAATATGGTGCTGTATAGTTGGATGTGAAAAGTTAATGGGCGAGAAGGCTGAAAAGTTTTTGGACGCATTTAATCATCAGGCACCATCCTTGGTAATAATTGTCTCAATTATTTTTTATATGTGGATGTCTTTTTGTCCGGCAGAGGCTTTGGGGGGAAGTTGCATAATTGTGGGTTCAATCGTTGCGTGCCTATTTTTCACACTTCATTGGTATTACAGAAGCAAAAAATAAAATTGACGAAAGCCAGCAGGATTGTTATAATTTTTTCATATCTTTAAGATGATTAAAGATTTCTCTGTGAATTATAGTGTGTTTTACAGGGGAACTGATGGGGCGATCATATCAGCTGTCGAGATTGTGAAAGGGGCTGGTACGATGATTACAATATCGGATTTATTTCAATTTGTAATGATGCTTTGTGCGGTAATAACTCTTGTTGTTTACATATTACGCAAAAAGTAGTGCCCTCGGTCTGGTAAACTAAGGCACTACTTTTTATTGTTTTGGTTTCCGGCGGCTAGGTGTGTTCTAGTCATCGGTTCTCTTGTTAAGTACATTATAACGGATTTCCGTAGTAGTTTCAACTATTATATTCAATGAATTTATAGAAAAGGACAAAAAGCACTCTTTCTTTCAGAAAAAAATATGGAAGAATGAGTGCTTTTTTATTATCCCTCTCTGTCACCGGTTCGCAGGGCGAAATGTCCGGTGACATCTCCCCGGTGGGAAGAAAAGCAAGTTGCCCTGGGCGTATCGCAGCAGTCCTTCTTTTGTCATATTTGTTTTCCTGATTCAAAAACTCTTGTTTGCTGGATATTTCTATCACAGAACAGCTTTCTAAAACAAGGGTTGCCCTGACGGCGTACCGGCTACGCCTTGCCCCTTGTTTTAGAAAGATAACCTGTGATTTACGAAAATCAGCAACAAAGAGTTGCTTTTGAACCTTGAAAACTGAATAAACATGACAAAAAGGAGGACTGCAGCAATGACGATTGAAATTACATCCGTAAAACTTTCACACGGAGTAGTTACCATAACAGCAATTGACTGTTCAGAAGAACATCTGCAATATATGGAACGATGCCGGGATGACGGTTTTGAAAAGCAACTGGAGTTTGTGTTTGATACGACTTCCAGACAACAGTTTCCTTATTTCCGAAGATGGATGAAGGAACAGAAAGCGGCCAAACAGGCAATCACCTGGGGGGATGCTTTAAGTGCAATTATTGGCACTGTAACAACAATTAATGGTAAATACAGAGTCTGGGATTAAGTAAATCCCGGACTTTTTATTTTTTGAGCGCATGGCGCAGAAAGGAGTTCATTATGATGACATTAACAGAACGAATTAACGAATTGAACACTTTATTGAAACAAGATGAGTTTTCCGTAAGGCTGCAGGAGCGATTTAAAAACAACCAGGTAAAAAGAGGACTGGTTTTGCAGAGTGCTAAATACAACAGTTCTCCAATCCTTTATATGGATGATGATTTTTGGAACCGTCCGGATGAGGAAATTGTAGAGCAGCTGCGTTTTTGTTATGCAAATAACAGTTATAATATTGATATTGATGATTTCTTAAATCGGGAATATTTATTACAAAAAGTATTGCCTCGTGTCTATTCAGACGAAAATATAGCTCAATTGAAGAAAAACCATATAGTGTATCGGCACGAGATGGATTTAGCATTTTCTTTTTATATTCCGATACATTCGGAAATTGAATCGGAACTTGCGTCCATAACAATAACAGATTGTTTATTAGAAAACATGGACGTAGACAAAGATGAAATGATTGAGGCTGCAAAACGGAATCTTCAAGCTCAGATACAATGCATGGATATACGTGAGGTTATGAAGAGCATGGGAGTTCCTGTTCCTGAATGTAATCCGGATACGGATATATCAATGATTGCGATTACTAATACGTCTAAGATTAATGGTGCCGGTGTCTTATTGGATGCATCCAATTTCTCATCATTAGTTCCGGAGTTGGGAAATTGCTTTGCAATTTTGCCAAGTTCGATTCACGAGTGTCTTTGTGTTCCGTTCCAATCGGAATCGGACTTGCTTACTTTTGCTGACATGGTGAAAGAGATTAATGCAACTGCAGTTGCATTGGAAGATAAATTGACTGATAGTGTATACATTTGGAAGGATGGAAACATAAGTCAATTTTTAAACTAATAGCAGACTAGAGGAGGGAACAAAAGTTCCTTCCTCTTTTGCAATAAAGGAGTGAGCAAATATGGTAGTAGGGCAATATGATGTAAGATTAAACGGTGATCGGATGCTGATACTAACTCAAACGAATACATTTTCTTTACAAGAAGAAGTAACCATAACCAGTCCGGATGTTCTTGTCCATAATCATCCCAGTGGTTCGGTGGCAGCTTCCAAAGATGATTTTTCAGTTTTTAAAAAACTGGTTATGGCATCAGAAATAATGGGAATGCAGTTTCTTGATTTTATTATTATTGGCAAAGGATATTGCAGCTTTAAAGAATATGGTTATTTTGAAAAGTGAGGTGATTTTTATGTGTGAAAGTTCATTTTGTTATACAGAAGAATGTGAAAAATTAAAGCATATGGATTATGATTTGCTGGGAAATCGTATTTTAGAAGCTCTGACGGAAGAAGATAATTCAGTTCGTGAAATAGGAAAGAGTGTAGTTTCCTGTTTTGAAGATAGTATTTCGGAAGTTGAATTTGAAGCAAAGAATCGGATTCTAATTGCGATGACTGGTTATTCACTGCAGGAGTTCCTTGTCTAAGTTGGGGCGGTATCGTTTTCTGTTTTTATTTTTTCTGGTACCATTCCGACCCTCTGCCGACACGCAGGCGTGTCTCCCTCTCCCTGCCCCCTCCCAGGGAGAGAGTAAGGACACAAGTGTCCGAATGGATTTTTTCTTTTTATCGGATTGGGCTTCACCCAATCAAAAGAAAAATTAATTCGACCGTTGATTTCGATGGATAACCGGATTTTTTGATGGATAAGTCATTGACAACTTTACCAAGTTGCCAACAACTTAACACACAAAAAAACTGCACCGGTTATCACACAAAGCTCAACAGTCCTACTACGAATCTCTCTCAGGCGATAAAACGAGAGAGAGATTAAAGAGCATAAGGGGAAATTGACCCCACATTGCTGTGGGGGTTCGGCAAAGCCGAACATTTCCGTGGGGACACTATCAGACTAAATTATATCTAAGTGATAGATGGATTTTTACATAAAAAGCGAGAAAAAATATCTCTCTGATATAGGTTTTTCTTGACATTCAAGAGGATAAAAAGTAACATAATATATATAGCAAGAAAGGAGAGGGATTATGAAACAAAAGTGTATTCACTTATCGGAAGAGGATGTTACACTATTAAATGCCATAAAGAAAAAATATGGGTTTAAATCGGATGGACAAACAGTGTCCTATTTGATACATAAGCATGAGCAGGGATTTGAAGAACTGGCGGTGGCTGTGCGAAAAGAACTTGAGGAAAACTATCTGCCAAAAGAGCGAATTCGCTGGGGAGTGCAGACGGCGGAGCAGAACACAATCATGATGATGGATGTGCTTAACACTTTGCTTTGGATTTTTAACGCAAAAAAATGTTATCGGGTGGGAGAAATCACACACCCAGTTATCAAGGAAAGCAAGGATGAATTGAAAAAAATGATAGCACATTTTAAACAAAAAAGTGACGAAAGAAAAAGTAAAGAAGCGCAGTAATATGGTTAGGGGTCAGAAATGACCCCTAGATGAAATTTTGGGAAAATGGTGATAGAATGGAAATAAAAATAAGAAATGTAGATCCTGTGGTTGTCACAAAACTGGATGAATTGGCAAGAAAGCAGCATCTTAGCAGAAATGAATATTTGAAAAAAATAGTATCAAGATGTGCGGTGGTGCAAGATGTTATTGATTTGGATAAAAAGTATGCAGATCTGGTAAATGTACTGGCAGAGAGGTTGGAACAGGCTGCGGATGTGATTGCAACCAACACGGAAATCTTGGAAAAAATAATAGGGGGTCATTTCTGACCCCTAAGTTGAAAAGGCAAAATGATAGCAGGGGGTCAGAAATGACCCCCTAGGAAAAAAGGAGAGATAACAAATTATGTTTGAAGAAATTATTGAGTTTGATGAGAAGAAAATAAAAGAGAGAAATCTTGATATTAACAAGATAAATGCTTATCTTGATGAGATTCATGATGTGCCGGAAATTAAAAAGAAAAGAGATGGTCATTATGTCGGAGTGACTTGCTCAACCGAATTGGCGAGGTTTGGAAATGCAATTATGGTGTGCCAGGAAACAGAATGGTTTCGTAATATTATTAAAAGATGGGAATTTTGGGAAGATGGCGAACTTGAAGAAGATATTATAAAAACAACCGAAAAAATTGAAAAAAAGGAAGGCAAGAAGTTATATGAGTAAACGGGTTCAGATTGCATTTGATTTGGATACCAATAAACTCAAGGATGTATATACAAAAGCAACCGGGAAAACGTATACCAGTGCGTATAAGGATATTGAAAATTTTATGATTTCAAAAGGATATGAGCATAGGCAGGGCAGTGTTTATCATTCGACAGAAAAGAAGACAAGACTAGAGGTTGTTCGAGACATTAAAGGGTTACAAAAAGGAAACGTGTGGTTCCAAGATTGTATTAACAGGTTAGATTACGGAGAATTAAATAATGTTCATGACTTGCTTCCGGAGATAAGAAATGAAATGCAGTTAAGAAGTGAAAAAAGCGTAGAAATAAATCCATTGGAAAAAGGGCAGGAAAATTTGCAAAATATGTTCCAACAGTATAATCAAAAACATCCTCCGATAAAACATAAACAGAAGGGGAGAGAACGGTAAATTAGTTAGGGGTCAGAAATGACCCCTAAGTGACAGAAGAACCATTGCGGTGAACAGGGGGTCAGAAATGACCCCCTAAGTGACAGAAGAACCATTGCGGTGAACAGGGGGTCAGAAATGACCCCTAAGTGACAGAAGAACCATTGCAGTAAACAGGGGGTCAGAAATGACCCCTAAGTGACAGAAGAACCATCATTGCAATAAACAAGGGGTCAGAAATGACCCCTAAGTGATAGAAGAAACCATTGAGATGAACAGGGGGTCAGAAATGACCCCCTAAGTGATAGAAGAACCATTGCAGTGAACAGGGGGTCAGAAATGACCCCTAAGTGATAGAAGAACCATTGCAATAAACAAGGGGTCAGAAATGACCCCTTGGGAAAAGGAGGCAAAAAATGAATCATGTAAAGGCTGGCGTTGTAGTTGTAACGAAGTTTTGTAAAAGCAGCTCAAAAGCATTTTCCTCTTACATTGACTATGTGGACAGGGAAGAAGCGGCGAGAAGTAACAATACATCAAAGTATAATCTGTATCAAGATTACATGGGAAATCCGGAGAAAAGCACTGGACTTTTTACGGAAACAGGGGATGTCCAAACAATGGAAGACAAGACTAAACTTAAGGATATTTTTAAGCAGGCACAGAGCAAAGACAGTCTGATGTGGCAGACGGTAATTTCTTTTGATAATAAGTGGCTGAAGAAAAACGGATTATATTCTTCAAAAGATAAGGTGCTGGATGAAGAAAGGTTGAAAGGGATAACTCGTTCCGCTGTACATAAGATGCTTGAAAAAGAAGGATTAGAAAATGCTGTTTGGAGTGCTGCCATACATTATAATACAGACAATATCCATGTGCATGTTGCTACTGTTGAGCCGGAACCAATGCGGGAAAAGAAAAAGTATATCCAATACAAAAATCGTGAAGTGAACGGTAAGACGGTAAAGGAACCCATCTTAGATGCAGACGGACAGCCAGTAGTGAAGGAAGAATATAAAGGGAAATTCAAACAAAGCAGTATTGATATCTGCAAGCGTGAAATAGCAAATCAAATAATAAACGAAAGAGAGAACAACTTAAAAATAAACAGTATACTTCGGGACAGCATACTAAAACAAAAAAGAGAACATCCACTGGTTAAGGATAAAGAGTTATGCCGGATGTTTTTAGAACTACATAAAAATATGCCGGACTGTAATCGGAATATGTGGAATTATAATAATCCTATTATGCATTCCTTAAAACCACAAATTGATGAAATCACTTTATGCTATTGTGAAAAATATCATAAAGAAGAATTCAAGCAGTTCCAAAAGATGATTGGGGAACAGACAGAAAAATACAGGGAAGCTTATGGTGGGGATTCTGATTATGCAAAAGGAAAAATGGATGATATGTATTCTAGAATGGGAAATGCTATCTTGAAGGAGATACGCGCATTTGATAAAGAATACAAAGATAAGACAATTTCAGAAGATTATGCGCAATGGTATGAACAAGATGAAAATGAGTTAGGGGTCATTTCTGACCCCCAATTCAAATCAGATGATTTGGCAGAAAAAGAAAAAAATTATTTTGAACATTACAATACGAAAGATACTATATCGTCTCAATATTCAAATCTTAATGAAGTAGAACAATATTTGCGATGGGAAGAAGATAAATATATTTTTAATAGTATTCCTGAAAATGGATTTAATATAGAATGGTCAAAACAATATAAGTTGGCAAAAAAATATATCTATAACAAGAAACCAGAGTATAAAAAAGCTATTTTATTATTGAAACACGAGGATATGGAAGGTAATATATTGGCGTCATATGAATTGGGAGATGTGTATCGGTTTGGAAGGGGAACAGAAATCAATATTGAAATGGCAGAAAAATATTATGCTAAAACCTTGCAAGGGTTCCTTAATATAGAGGCAAAAGAAGCACATGGAAACAATAAATTTATGAAAGAATATCTTCCATATCGAGTAGGAAAGATGTATTACTATGGTTTAGGAACTGAACAAAATTTTGAAAAAGCGTATGAAATGTTTGAAACGAGTGGAAGTATATTTTCAAAATATATGTTAGGGAAAATGGCATATGCCGGACAGGGAATGGAACAGAATTATGAACTTGCATATCAATATTTTTCAGAATGCGTAAATCAAAATGCGTATGCTGCTTATCAAGCGGCGACCATGATAGATACAGGGAAAATAGTGGAAAGCGAAAGTAAAATGCATGAATATTACAAACAGGCTTTTGTGGGATTTGCAAACATGGAAAAAAAGAGCCCCAGTGACAATTTGGAGTATCGCATTGGCTGTATGTATTTAGAAGGAAAAGGTGTAGAAAAGGATGAAGAAATTGCAGAGGAGTATTTAAGTATATCTGCGGGGGCTGGCAATATTTATTCAAAAAATAAATTAGCAATGCTATATTTGAAAAGAGGGGATGTGAGCAGGGTACCAGAAATAATCGAGACATTAAAAGAAGTGGCTGAAAAGACAGATAATATTTGGTCCATGTATGCATTGGGAAACATTTACTCATCAGAAAAGTATAATTGCAAGGATATAGAATTGGCAGTTAAATGGTACAAACAAGCCGAAAAAGATGGAAATGAATATATAAGCTATAAGTTAGGGAAAATTTATTTGAATGAACAGTCTCAATATTATAGTCTTGACAAGGGAATTGAACATATGCAAAAAGCGTATGAAAAGGGAAATATGATGGCTGCATATCAACTAGGAAAAATCTATGCTGATAAAAGTAAAGAGTGCTATGATTTGGAGAAAGCAATTGATTATTATCAAGAGGCTGCAGAAAATGAAAATGCTTTGGCTGCGTATCAACTTGGGAAAATATATTTGAACGAGAATAATGGAAAGCAGAACATTCAAGAGGCAATCTATTATTTGAAATTGGCTGCGAAAAAGGATTCTCAATTTGCAACTTATCAACTTGGAAAAATATATTATGACGAAAAATATGGATTGAAAAATGATACAAAAGCATATCATTGGTTTGAAAAGTCTGCAAAAGAGGGAAATATTCGAGCTACATATCAAATGGCGAAAATTGATTATGGAAAACAAAATTATACGAACGCTGCTAAGTTGTTTCAAAAAGTTGATGATGTGTATTCACATTATTATTTAGGGAAAATATATTTGGACGAATCAAAAGGAAATCCGTTATATAATCCTAAAAAGGGATTAATGTACCTGAAGCAAGCATCGAGTGAAGGTAATACTTTTGCATCAATGGCGATTGGATTATCTTATTTGAGAGGCGAGGGTGTGAAAAGGGATGTAAAGACTGCTAAAGATTGGTTGAATCTGGCAAGCGGGCAAGGAAACGAGTATGCGTCTGAAATATTAAAAAAAATAAATTCCAATCATTCAGGACGACCACAAATAAAAATAGGAGTCTCGATGACTACAGCAATTAGTAAAATGAAAAAAGGTCTAAAATCTGAATGGGAAAAGACAAGACTTCAAAGAGAACATGAACGGATGATTGAAAACAGTTTGGAATAAAAGAATTGCATAAAGGCTTGACAATATAATGAAAATGATATATACTATATATATCAAATGAAATACGAGAAAGGAGAACGCTATGAAAACAATAATATTCTTAAATAACAAAGGCGGCGTAGGCAAGACAGCATCGGTAACAACAATAGCTCATATGATGGCAACTAAATATAACAAAAAGGTATTGTTAATTGATTTAGACCCTCAGATGAATAGTACGACAATGTATAGTAGAGTTGATTTTGTGAAACTTTTCTACAATATTTACAAAGGCACTTGTGAGAGAATGGAAAAATCGGTAGAGGATTTACTTCTGAACAGAGTGGAAGATATACATGAATGTATTCAGCACACCGTGTATGAGAATCTTGACATTATACCGAGTTACCTGACCTTATCCGAGGCAGAGGAACTCATGAAAGCAGATGTTAAAACTCCGCAGCAGTTTCGCCTGCAAAGATATTTAAGGGGTGTACAAGAGGAATATGACTATTGTATAATTGACAGTAGTCCATCCGTATCCATTATTAATGTAAACGGCTTAGTGGCTGCGGATGAAATGTATGTGCCACTTCGGTGTGATGGCGGCTCGCTGTTGGGTGTAGCAATTATCATGAATTTGTTTGAGGCGGTATCGGAATATAATGCAAAATTAAAAATGGGCGGTATGTTTTTTACCCAATGGAACGGGAGAAAGAATGTATCAAAGAGTGTATATGAATTGTTAAGTGAAATGTTTGCAGATTACATTTTGCCGGTAAGTATTAGTACATCTAAGAATCTTGAGGAAAGCAGTTTGGTACAGATACCATTGCTGGCATATGACAATGGAAAAAATAAATGTAAGGCAACGCAGGATTACTTGGCACTGACAGAGTTGATTTTGGGGAAAGGCTGATAACAAATGAGTAATATTGAAAAAATGATGGAAAATATATTGCCAATAACAAAGGTAATAGGCAGTGGATTAATTTGTTTTTCCAGCCTAATGCTTATACTTTCTCTAATAAAAAAGGCGAGAAAGATATTTTTAAAGACGGCGGGATTATCTGTTCTTTGTGGAATCACTATTTTTATAGTTCCAATGATAGGAAAACTAATGTACATGGAACCAAGGGTAGGAGAAGGATTGGTTTCTTGGAAAGACATGTTATTATTGGTTATGGGGATACTAATTTTGGTTATTATATCAGAAAGACTAAAAGAAAATTAGGGGTCAGAAATGACCCCCAGAATAGAAAGTGAGGAAAAACTATGGCAGGAAAATTTAAGATGCCCTCAATAAAGGATGTAGAGCAGGAAGAAAATAAGGATGTAGTAGTAAAAGAAAAATTTAAAGTTGGAGCCGGATTATTAAGTGATATATCGAAAGGTGCAGTAGTGATGGATGTGGTAAATATTCCACGTGATCAGATACAAAAGAATCCTAACAACCACTACAGTATATCCGGTATTGAATCATTAGCAGAATCCATTAAACAATATGGATTGCTTCAACCAGTGCACGTAATGGAAACAGAAACAGGATATCGACTGCTGGGAGGCGAAAGGCGATTAACGGCAATCGATAAGCTGATTGCGGATGCCGGTGTTCCGGACTGGACAGAAGATACTTTGATTCCATGTGTGATAAAAGGGGCAGAGGATGTTAAACTTGATTTAAGTCCGGAGAATAAAGAGAGATATGCTATTATTACAAGCAACCGGGAGCAGCGAGCTTATACTGACGGTGACCGTTATATGGAGATTCAGGAGTGGAAAAAAATTATTGAAGAACTCCGCTCGAAGGGAATTGAATATATTAACGGAGTCGATAACGAAGGAAATGAAAAGCAGGTTGGTATTAAGGGAGAAAAAACCAGAGATATTTTAGCACAGACAACCGGAATGAGCCGTGGACAGATTAATAACTATGAGGCGGTACATAACAGTGGAAGTGAAAAGTTGAAGGATGCGTTACTGCAGGGGAAAATATCCGTGTCTGCCGCTGCAAAAGCGGCAAAAGAACTTTCTGACAAAGAACAGGACAGCATTGCTGAAGCTGCGGAACAAGGAGAAAAAGTTACTCCGGCAGATATTTCAACTCAGGCAAACAAAGAGTTTATTCTTACCCAGTCGGAGTTTAAGAAAGACATAAAAAATATCCTTTCTGCAATAAAAGAAAAAGAAATTACACTTGACGGACAGGACCAAGAAAAGTATCATTTTCATATCCGGCAGTTGGAAAAACTGATAGGGGGTCAGAAATGACCCCTAAGGGAATGGAGGGATAAACTATGAGTGGTAAGAAGAAATATTTCACATCTTATCTATCAAAAGATGTGGCGGAACTTGCAAAGTACCTGACGGAAAGAGAAGAGATAACAAAGGTGGTTTTTGTTCGACGGGCAATTCGTACTTTCCTTTCTGGCAATCATCACATTGATGATAGATTAAGAATTACGGAAAAGAATCATCCGGATTATGTAGTACGTGGAAGTTTGTATTCTGTCTATCTCGATGAGGAACAAAAGGAACAGTTGAAACAAGTGGCGGCAGAGCAGGGCTGCACATTATCGCAGGTGTTTTTTCAGTTGATGATGGATTATTGTATTCGACTTATTAGCGAAGATAGTAGTGGTATAACAATTCGAGAGAATTAATAGATGTGGAGGGATTGATATGAGGAAAACAGTAGGGAAATTATTAGCAGTGACTTTCGTAATGCTGGCGGCAATTGTTTTAGCTTCACCGGTGGAAGTTCTGGCAAAAAAGAAAGTGAAAACAGAAAAGGTTACTATCATTAAGGGGAGAAACCAGTGTTTTACTTTCCGAAAACTTAAGTTAAAAAAGATTAAGGTTAAATATAGTAAAAAGAAGATAGCAAAAGCAAAATTGAAGAAAGATGTCAATTTGGGTGCTTATATACAGATTGATGGAAAAAAACTGGGGCAAACCACAGTTACCGTTAAGGCTTATTTGGCTAACAAAAAACGCAAGACTTTTAAGTACAAGGTCAAGGTTACTAATTATCTGCAGATAGCAAACAGTAAAGCTGCTAAGAAGAAAGCAAAGAAGGCTTTTGCTCTGCAGAACAAATATCGGAAACAGGCTGGAGCGAAAACACTTGAATGGTCGGATGAAATGTATAAATATGGTTTATATCGACTGAAAACAAGTGGATATGATAGACATGAGAATGATGAACGTGATAGTAATTCGTATTTTGGTGATTTAGCGGCTATTATGTATGCGGAAAAAGATTGCCATTGGTTGAATGAGAATTTGGCATCGCTTGATTTAACATCTGCCGTGAAAGCATGGAAAAATAGTCCGGGACATTACCGCACTATGATTGAAGACTGCTGGAGGTGTGGAGCAATCGTCCAATATAATGACATTCAGATAGCAGTATTTTCAGCTTCAACTGCTAATGAAATGAAAGAATGGAGAAATTACAAAAGTAAATACGCAAAAGTTGTGATCAAAAGACAAAATGCTCTTACAGGTGCTTTTTTACCAGGTTCTGAAATCAGCATATATGATAAAGCAGACAAGTGGAATACAATGAGAACATGTTCCATCATGAAAGCAAGTGGTTTAGTGCTTTATGTGAAAGCCGGAAGAGATTACGGTATCTTTGAAAGCATGGTGCCAAATGGAAGCCAAAAGGCGCAGAGAGTTAGTTTTACTGCAATACCATTAACAGATGGTATTAACGAAATCATTTTAAAATAAGGATACAAAATACATAGAGACGAGGAAATAAACCTCGTCTCTAGTTACATAAAAGGGTGATGATATGGGGAAGTACAAGAATTTAAATTGGAATAACCGATTGCAAATTGAAGCCTTATGGAAGGCAAAGCATACAGTAAAAGAGATAGCTGAACAGATAGGAGTACATCAGAGTACCATATACCGGGAACTAAAAAGGGGAAAGACAGTAAAGAGAAATAGCAGTGATTGGTCTGAGCGTACAATATATAGTCCGGATTTGGCACAAAACAGGGCAGAGGAAAAACAAAAAGAAAAAGGACGTCCTTTAAAAGTGGGGAATGATTGGAAGTTTGTTCACTTCGTGGAAGATATGATAATTCAAAAAAGATATTCTCCAGCAGCTATTTTAGCAGTTATAAAAAAAGAAAATCTTAAATTTGATACCCAGATATGCTTAACCACACTATATAATTACATAAAAAATGATTTGTTTTTGGGAGTGACAATGGCAGACTGCCCTTATCATAAATCTAGAAAAAAACAGAAAAGGCAAAGAGTTCAAAAGAGAAGGAATGTGGGAACCAGTATAGAACTGCGCCCGAAAGAAATACAAGGCAGAGACGAGGTAGGACATTGGGAGATGGATACGGTAGTAGGTGCACAGGGAAAATCAAAACAATCATTTCTTGTGCTGACGGAAAGAAAGACGCGTTATGAAATTGTTGAGGTTTTGAAGGAACATACTGCTGCAGAAGTAGTCAGGATTCTTGATAAGCTGGAGCGGAAATATACAGAGAAAGGTTTCCGCCGGTTATTTAAAACAATAACTGTTGATAATGGAACAGAGTTTTCTGATTTTGACGGCTTAAAACGCTCTAGGAGAAATAAAAAAGATAGAACACAAGTATTTTATTGTCATGCATATTCAAGTTGGGAGCGAGGCTCGAATGAAAACAATAATAAACTGATACGTCGCTGGCATCCAAAAGGTACAGTTTTAGATGATGTTAGAACAGCAGATATTAAAAAGATTCAGGAATGGATGAATAATTATCCTAGAATGATGTTTGATGGAGAAAGTGCTTTAGAAAGGATTCGCGGAGAACCAGAAGCGGTACTCCTACATTAGATATGGGAGCGGATATTTGAAAAAAGACTGCCAGCCAGACAGTCTTTTTATGCTGTAATATTTTAAATGAGATAGGGATGTTTTGACTGCGGATTACTTGGTGAAAAAGGGGGAAATTAAATTTGCAATACTACTTGACATTTGCAATTGTACTTTATAATGAAGAAAATAGTTGACAACAAAGAGCGGATAGGATAGTATAGATACATACAGAACATCCGTTCGGATAATCAGGAGGGTATGAACATGCAGAAAGATCCAAATAAGGTAAAAGCGCTGGAGGCAGCGATTGCACAGATTGAGAAAAATTATGGACAGGGTTCGATTATGAAACTGGGAGATACCAGACACATGCAGGTAGAGTCAGTACCGACCGGTTCTTTGAGTTTAGATTTAGCACTGGGAGTTGGTGGTATTCCGAAGGGACGTATCGTGGAGATTTACGGTCCGGAGTCCAGTGGTAAGACGACGGTTGCACTTCATATGGTAGCAGAAGTGCAGAAGCAGGGTGGTATCGCAGGGTTTATTGATGCGGAGCACGCACTTGATCCGATTTATGCAAAGAATATTGGAGTAAATATTGATGAGCTTTATATTTCCCAGCCGGACAGTGGAGAGCAGGCGATGGAAATTACAGAGACGATGGTGCGTTCCGGAGCAGTGGATATTGTAATTGTGGACTCGGTGGCTGCTTTGGTTCCAAAACAGGAGATTGACGGTGAAATGGGAGATTCTCATGTGGGATTGCAGGCCCGCTTGATGAGCCAGGCACTTCGTAAATTGACAAGTGTAATTAACAAATCAAACTGTACCGTTATCTTTATCAACCAGCTTCGTGAGAAGATTGGTGTCATGTTTGGTAATCCGGAGACGACAACCGGTGGTCGTGCACTGAAGTTTTATGCTTCTGTTCGTCTGGACGTAAGAAGAATCGAGACATTATCCCAGGGCGGAGAAAAAGTCGGAAACCGTGTTCGCGTAAAAGTAGTAAAGAATAAGGTGGCACCGCCATTCCAGGAAGCAGAATTTGATATCATGTTTGGTAAAGGAATTTCGCGCGAGGGAGACTTACTTGACTTGGCAGCGAAGAATGACATTATTATTAAAAGCGGAGCGTGGTATTCCTATCATGGAGAGAAGATCGGACAGGGCCGTGAGAATGCGAAGAAGTATTTGACGGAACATCCGGATGTCTTTGCTGAAGTTGATACAGCAGTCCGTGCGAAGTGTCTGCCGAATGCATCAGAGGAAGAAGAAACAGCAGAGGAAGAAAAAAAAGCACCGGCAAAGAAGACAGCAAAAAAGGATGAGTAATCGATGAATCAGAACGAGCCGATGGACAAAGCGGCAAAAGAGCCGGATGAAGTAAGAAAGGCAAAAGAAAAGGCGATGCGTCTGCTTTTGCAGCAGGACAGGACGGAGAAGGAATTAAGAGACCGTTTGTACCGTGCCGGCTTTTCTGAAACGGCATCCGAAGCAGCGATGCAGTACGTATCTGGGTTTGGTTATCTGGATGACAGGCGCTATGCAGAAAATTACATTTCTTTTCATAAAGGAAGAAGAAGCCGCAAGGAGATTTCGTTTAAATTAAAAAACAAAGGAGTTCCACCCGAAATACTTTCCATGGCGATGGAAGGATACGAGACAGAAGACGAATCCGCTGCCATTGAGCACTTGATTCAAAAAAAGATAAAAGGACAGAGATTGTCCGATATGGAGTATACACAGTTGAATAAAATAACCGCTTATTTGGCGAGGAAAGGTTTTTCCTTTCCCGTCATTTTGCGGGTAATGAGAGAAATGAAAGAAAGAGAAAGCAGCTAAAATGACGGGTGCAAAGCACTTCGGTAAGTTTTGGTTGCTTTTTTAACCTCCTTTGTGTATAATGTAGTACATATGAGATTTTGGGTGAACTATGCCCATTTTAATTGTTGTGCCATAAAGGCAGATTGGAGTTTGACATGAAGTACTTTGGAACGGATGGATTTCGCGGAGAAGCCAATGTGACTTTGAATGTGGAACATGCATACAAAGTTGGCCGCTTTTTGGGAAATTATTTTCAGAAAGAAGACCATAAGGTACGTGTGGTAATCGGAAAAGATACCAGATTATCCGGCTATATGTTTGAAACTGCACTGGCAAGTGGATTGACAGCAAGCGGTGCGGACGTATATGAATTGCATGTAACTACGACGCCGAGTGTGTCATATCTGGTGCGAAAAGAGAACTTTGATTGTGGAATTATGATTTCGGCAAGCCACAATCCATATTTTGATAACGGTATTAAGGTAATCAATGGCAAAGGTCATAAGTTAGAGCCGGAGATTGAAGAACAGATTGAGAAGTATATCGATGGTGAAAGCGAAGAAATTCCGATGGCAAAACGTGAGGCAATTGGTCGCTGTTTCGATTACACAAAGGGAAGAGACGAGTATATCGAGTATTTGAAAGATTTGGTGAAAGAACCGTTTGACGGAAAAACGGTTGCGTTGGATTTGGCAAATGGATCCGCTTCTATGATTGCAAAAGAAATCTTTGAATCGATGGGGGCACAGGTGATTGCCCGCCACGATGAGCCAAACGGTACCAATATTAACCGTGAGTGTGGTTCCACTCATATCGAAGTCCTTCAGGCATTGGTTTATGATACCGGTGCGGATATCGGATTCGCTTATGATGGTGATGCAGACCGTTGTCTTGCCGTTGATGATGATGGCAAGGTGATTGATGGTGACCACATTTTGTATCTTTGTGGCAAATACCTCAAAGAGCAGGGCAAGTTAAAGGACGATACCGTAGTTACGACAGTTATGTCGAACATGGGATTGTATAAGGCTTTTGATAAGCTGGGGATTCATTATGAGCAGACTGCCGTTGGCGATAAGTATGTCTGCGAGAATATGATGGCAAACGGCTATGTGATTGGCGGTGAACAGTCCGGTCATATCATATTCAAGGAGCATGCAGTAACCGGAGACGGTATTCTGACATCTCTTATGATTATGGAAGCATGGCTTCATTATGGAAAGCCGATGTCGATGCTGACAGGCGATCTGGTGATTTATCCACAGCTTTTGGAAAATGTCAAAGTAAAGGATAAAGTAGCAGCAAGAGAAGACGAAGATGTACAGAAGGCTGCGAAAGAAGTAACGGAAAGCCTTGGAGATGCCGGACGGCTTTTGCTTCGCGAGAGCGGTACGGAGCCATTGATTCGTGTTATGGTAGAAGCTGAGACCGATGAGATGTGCAGGGAAAATGTGGATAAGATTGTTAAAGTTTTACATGAAAAAGGTCATGTACCAGATTAATGGAAAGAAACAAAATAAAGGAGAGTAACGAATGAAAGGTGCGTTTTACACAGGACAGTACCGCAATGTGTTCGCGGAACTGGGGCATTCACAGGAAGAAATTGCTCAAAAACTCAAAGATGCATTCCATACCGTATTTTATGTTCCGGATGATGAGAAATTTTATTTTGAAGCCGGCGACGATATGGGATATTTTGAAGATACCGGTAATTTCGATGCCCGTACAGAGGGTATGTCATATGCTATGATGATGTGTGTACAGATGGACATGAAAAATGAGTTTGACCGTGTTTGGAAATGGGCAAGAACTTATATGTACATGGAAGATGGTTATAATAAAGGATATTTTGCATGGTCATGCAAGACGACCGGTGAAAAGAATGATTTAGGACCGGCGCCGGATGGAGAAGAATTTTTTGCAATGGCATTGTTCTTTGCCTCCCACCGCTGGGGCGACGGCGAAGGAATTTTCAATTACTCACAGGAAGCAAGAAACATTTTAAGTGCTTGTATCCACAACGGTGAGAAAGAGCCGGGAGATCCGATTATGGAGCCGGAGAATTATTTGATTCGATTTATTCCGAGCCGCAAGTTCAGTGATCCATCCTATCATTGTGCTCATTTTTATGAGTTGTTCAGTATGTGGGCAAATGAAGAAGACCGTCCATTCTGGAAAAAGGCAGCAAAGGCAAGTCGTGAGTATTTGAAAAAAGCGTGTCATAAAGACACCGGACTGGCTGCTGAGTATGCTTACTATGATGGAACACCATACGAGAAAGAGCAGGATATTTTCGGTGGACGCCACGACTGGTATTACAGCGATTCCTACCGTGTTATTGCAAACATTGGTCTTGATTACGAGTGGTTTGCAGCAGATGAGTGGAACGTTGAAAATAATAACAAAGTGCAGAAATTCTTCTGTGAAACGCACAAAGATGAAGAATTTAAAATATACGAGATTGACGGTACGGTGATTGAACAACCGGCACTGCATCCGGTAGCTATGATTGCTACGAATGCACAGGCGTCTCTGGCTGCAAACGGACCTTACGCGAAAGAATGTGTAGAGCGTTTCTGGAATACACCGCTTCGTAAAGGTGAGAGAAGATATTATGATAATTGTCTGTATTTGTTTGCATTGTTAGCATTAAGTGGAAATTATCGAATTTATTAAGGAAAGAAAATTGGAGGAAAACAAAATGAGTTACACAGTAGAAAATTTAGAAAAGAGCATGGCAAAAATCACCATTACCGTAGATGCAGATGCATTTGAAGAGGCAATGGTAAAATCTTATAACAAAAACAAGAAAAACATCAGCATTCAGGGCTTTCGTAAAGGTAAAGCACCACGTAAAATGGTAGAGAAACTTTACGGACCGGAAGTTTTTTATGAAGATGCAGCAAACTTTGCAATTCCGGATGCTTACGAAGAAGCAGCAAAAGAGAGTGGCTTGGAAATCGTATCTCGTCCGGAAATTGATGTTGTAGAAATCGAAAAAGGTAAAGATTTCGTATTTACAGCTACAGTAGCCGTAAAACCGGAAGTTACTCTTGGTGACTACAAAGGAATCGAAGTAGAAAAGAAAACGGTAAAAGTTATGGCAGCTGATGTCAATGCAGAAATCGACAAAGTACGTGAGCAGAACAGTCGTATGATTACTGTTGAAAACCGCGGTATTAAAAAAGATGATACAGCAGTCATCGACTTTGAAGGTTTTGTAGATGGTGAGCCATTCCAGGGCGGCAAAGGCGAGGATTACTCTTTGGTAATCGGAAGTCACTCATTTATTGATACATTCGAAGACCAGTTAGTTGGTAAAAAAGCCGGCGAGGAAGTTGATGTAAATGTAACTTTCCCGGAAGAGTATCATGAAGCTTCTTTGAAAGGTAAACCAGCACTTTTCAAAGTTACAGTAAAAGAGATTAAGAAGAAAGAACTTCCAAAACTGGATGATGAATTTGCCAGCGAAGTTTCTGAATTTGAGACACTCAAAGAGTATAAAGCAAGTGTTAAGAAAAACTTGACAGAGCGTAGAAAAGAAGAAGCAAAGAGAGAAAAAGAAAACGAAGTAGTAGAAAAAGTAGTAGAAAATATTACAGTAGAACTGCCTGAACCAATGATTGATGAGCAGACACAGCAGATGATTCAGGAGTTTGCCGGAAGATTGTCAAGTCAGGGTCTTTCCTTTGACCAGTACATGCAGATGACCGGCATGACAGCAGATGCTTTGATGGGACAGATGAAACCGGAAGCGGAGAAGAGAATCCGCACTCGTCTTGCTCTTGAGGCAATTGTTGACGCTGAGAAAATCAAAGCAACAGCAAAAGACATTGACAAAGAAATCGAGAACATGGCAAACATGTATCAGATGGAAGTGGACAAGATTAAAGAGATGATTGGTGATGCCGAGAAAGAGCAGATTGGTAAAGACCTCGCTGTTCAGAAGGCAGTTGACTTTGTTGTGAAAAATGCAGTAGAAGTAGAGCCTGCAGAAGAAGACAAAGAAGAGAAATAATCAATTCAAAAAGAATGGAGGTATCTCGCAATGGCATTAGTACCTTACGTGATTGAACAGACAAGTCGTGGCGGTGAACGTTCTTATGACATTTATTCACGCCTTTTAAAAGAAAGAATTATTTTCCTCGCAGACGAGGTAAATGATCAGACCGCAAGTTTGGTTGTTGCACAGCTTTTGTTTTTGGAATCGGAAGATCCGAACAAGGACATTCAGCTGTATATCAACAGTCCGGGTGGTTCCGTAACAGCCGGTATGGCAATTTATGATACAATGAATTATATCAAATGTGATGTATCTACAATCTGTATTGGTATGGCAGCCAGCATGGGCGCATTTCTGTTATCCAGTGGTGCCAAGGGCAAACGTCTGGCACTTCCGAATGCAGAGGTGATGATTCACCAGCCTTCCGGTGGGGCAAAAGGACAGGCAACTGAAATTCAGATTGTTGCTGAAAATATCTTAAAGACGAAGAAAAAGTTAAACGAGATTTTAGCAGCAAATACCGGACAGTCAGTAGAGAAGATTGCAGAAGATACAGAGCGCGATAATTTCATGAGCGCAGAAGAAGCAAAAGCATATGGCTTGATTGATGAAATTGTAGAAAGCCGTAACGCAGCAAAAGAAAAAGAATAAACAAGTGAAATGGTGCCGCCGAAACGCCGGCGCCATTTTGCCATATTTTAGATGGATGGAGGCTCGTAAAACGATGGCAGGAAAGAATAACGATACCAATATGCCAATGGTTCACTGCTCCTTTTGTGGAAAGACAGAGAAGCAGGTTCACAAGCTGATTGCAGGACCAAATGGAGTATATATATGTGACGAATGTATTGACCTCTGTGATGAAATTCTGGCGGAAGAATTTCAAGATGATTTTGATACGCCGGAAGAGGAAACAGAAATCAATCTTTTAAAACCAAAAGAAATCAAAGCCTTTTTGGATGAATATGTAGTTGGACAGGAGGATGCAAAAAAAGCACTTTCTGTAGCAGTTTACAATCACTATAAGAGAATTATGAACGGTGCTGACATGGACGTTGAACTTCAAAAGAGTAATATTTTGATGGTAGGTCCGACCGGTTCCGGTAAGACATATCTGGCACAGACGCTTGCTAAAATTTTGAATGTTCCGTTTGCAATTGCCGATGCAACGACATTGACGGAAGCAGGATATGTCGGAGAAGATGTTGAAAACATTCTTCTAAAAATCATTCAGGCAGCGGATTATGATATTAAGCGTGCGGAGCATGGTATTATTTATCTCGATGAGATTGATAAAATCACAAAAAAAGCAGAAAATGTATCCATTACCCGTGATGTTTCCGGTGAAGGCGTACAGCAGGCACTTTTGAAAATCTTGGAGGGAACAGAAGCCAGTGTTCCGCCACAGGGCGGACGCAAGCATCCGCAGCAGGAGTTTTTCCATATCAATACGACAAATATTTTGTTTATCTGCGGTGGTGCTTTTGACGGATTGGATAAGATTATCAGTTCCCGTATTGATAAAAAATCCATCGGGTTTAATGCGGACATATCAGATCCGACCGAGCAGAATGTCGGTGAGTTGTTTAAACAGGCATTGCCACAGGATTTTGTGAAATTCGGTTTGATTCCGGAGTTTATCGGCCGTGTGCCGGTAACCGTTGCACTTGACCTTTTGGATGAAGAGGCGTTGAAAGAAATTTTGACAAGACCGAAAAATGCAATTACGAAGCAGTATCAGAAACTGCTTTCGCTGGACGGCGTGAAATTGAATTTTGAGGATGATGCGATTACGGAAGTTGCCCGCCTTTCCAATGAAAGAAAAACGGGTGCCAGAGGACTGCGTGCGATTCTTGAATCGAGTATGATGGAATATATGTATGAACTGCCATCCAGAGAAGATGTGACAGAATGTATTATTACCAAAGATGTAATTACCGGTGAGGGAGAGCCAAAACTTTTGGCAGCCGGAAAAGAAGTGCCGGCACTTGAAGAAAAGCAAGAAGAACCTGAGAAAAAGGAAAGTGAAAGTGCCTGAAAAGAAACAAGGACAGGTGATACTTATGAGTGAACAGCAAATGAAGACGATGCCGATTCTCGCCATGCGGGATGTGTGCGTACTGCCGGGCATGTTGGTTCATTTAGATGTGAGCAGAGAGATTACAAAACGAGCAATTGAAGAAGCGATGGCAGAGGATGGAAGTATTTTCCTCACACTCCAGCGTGATGAATCGATTGAGACACCGTCATTTCATGACTTATATGAAATCGGTGTGATTGCAAAAATAAAGCAGGAAGTAAAAGTAAAGGATGACGTGCTCCGTGTCATGATTTCGACGAAGGAGCGCGGAAATCTTTTGAGTCTGAATCAGACAAAACCATTTCTTAAGGGGGATGTTGTTCCTTATGAGTGGGGCGACGAAGAACTGCGCCCGGGGGCACTTGAAAAAGAGGCAATGTGCCGCAATTTGAAAGATGTATACACAATTTATCTGAATGAAAATCCGCGGGCGAGCCGGAGTGATTTGGAAAAAATCCAAGGTATGAAGGACTTAGGGAAACTGACGGATTTAATTGCGATGCATATCAATATGGGCTTTGACAAACGTCAGGAAATTTTAGAGTGTCTTGACCTAGAACTTCGTTATGAAATGGTGGCTGGAATTCTTACGAATGAGGTGAATTTATCACGGATTCGTGAGGGATACCGCCGCAAAGTCAAAGAAGAAGTTGATAAAAACCAAAAAGAATATTTCCTTCGTGAGCAAATGAAAGTGATACGCAATGAGTTAGGCGATGGCGCGTCTGCGGAGGAATATCAGGAAAAATACAAAGAACAGTTAGAACAGCTTTCATGCAGCGAAGAGGTATATCAGAAAATTGCAGAAGAAATCAAGCGTCTGGATGCAATTCCAACAAGTTCATCTGAGCATATTGTGGAGCGCACCTACATTGAAAATCTTCTGGCACTTCCGTGGGATAAGGCATCGATTGACCGCAATGACATTGTGCATGCGGAACAGATTTTAGAGGAGGACCACTACGGACTTAAAAAAGTTAAAGAGCGCATTTTGGAATCCTTGGCTGTCCGCTGTCTGACGGATAAGAGTGAGAGCCCGATTTTGTGTCTTGTGGGACCACCGGGTACCGGTAAAACATCGATTGCCCGTTCGGTTGCCAGAGCACTTGATAAAGAGTATGTGCGTATCTGCCTTGGCGGTGTTCGCGATGAGGCGGAAATTCGTGGACACAGACGGACGTATGTGGGCGCTTTGCCGGGACGTTTTGTTGAAGGGCTGAAGAAGGCGAAAGTGAGAAATCCGCTGATGCTTTTAGATGAGATTGATAAAGTCGGAAGTGATTACAAAGGGGATTGCGCATCGGCTTTGTTAGAGATTCTTGACCCGGAGCAAAACCGGAATTTTGTGGATCATTATATTGAACTGCCGGTTGATTTGTCGGATGTATTATTTATTTGTACGGCAAATACGACAGAAACGATTCCGAGACCGCTTCTTGACCGAATGGAATTAATTTCCATTGCCGGATACACGGAAAATGAGCGGTTCCACATCGGAAAAGATTATCTGATTCCGAAACAGCTTGAGAAAAATGGTTTGCAGAAGAAAAATCTACAGATTTTGGATGGCGGACTGCGTGCGATTATTTCCCACTATACGAAAGAAGCAGGTGTCCGTGAATTAGAGCGTCAGATTGGAAAAGTCTGCCGCAAATGTGCGAAAAAAATCATGGAAGGCGAAACGGAGACAATCCATGTCACTTCTAAAAATATTACAGATTTTCTTGGCAAAAAGCGTTTCCGCGTGGAAAAGGCAGCAAGAAAAGATGAAGTTGGTATTGTTCGCGGGCTTGCCTGGACGGAAGTTGGCGGCGATACGCTGGAAATCGAAGTGAATACGATGCCGGGTGAGGGCAATTTGAAACTTACCGGACAGCTTGGCGATGTGATGAAAGAGTCAGCAGAAATTGCGCTGAGTCTGGTGCGTGCGCTGCTTCCGAAGGAGGAAGAATTTTTCAAAACGCATGATTTTCATCTTCATGTACCGGAAGGTGCGGTGCCAAAAGATGGTCCGTCAGCCGGTGTGACGATGACGACAGCGATTTATTCGGCGGTAACCGGGAAAAAGGTACTGGCAAAAGTAGCGATGACCGGCGAGATTACGCTTCGTGGACGAGTTCTGCCAATTGGCGGTTTAAAGGAAAAACTGCTGGCAGCAAAACAGGCGGGCATCCAAAAGGTCGTAGTTCCAAAGGAGAACAAGCCGGATGTTGAGGAACTGGAGGAAGAAATCACAGAAGGTATGCGGATTGTTTTTGCCGGTTCGATTTCGGATGTTTTGAAAGAAGCACTTGTTCAAAAGTAGTGGCCATTTGCCATGTGAAGGGAGAAAAATATGACGATAAAATCGTTAGAATTAGAGACAGTATGCGGCATTACCAGTAAACTGCCGCAGCATGACAAAATAGAAATGGCGTTTTGGGGACGTTCCAATGTTGGAAAGTCCTCTCTTTTGAATACGCTGTGGAACCGGAAATCCATGGCGCGCATTTCGTCCCAGCCGGGTAAAACTCAGACCATCAATTATTATAACATCAATGATTTATGTTACATGGTGGATTTGCCTGGATATGGTTATGCTAAAATTTCTAAGGAGATTCAGGCAAAATGGGCGCGTATGATTGAGCGTTATCTGGATACTTCAAACGCACTGAGAGTTGTATTTTTACTTGTGGACATCCGCCATGAACCGACTGCAAAAGATGTTGAAACGTATCAGATGTTATTCAAAAAAGGATTTAATCCGCTGATTATTGCGACAAAAGCAGATAAAATAAAGAAAAATGTGAGAAATAAAAATATTTCCATCATCCGAAAGAAACTTGGCTTATCACAGGAAGTGCCGGTTATTCCATTTTCCTCAGCAACGAAAGAGGGAAAGGATGAGGTCTGGGAATATATCGAATTTTTCTTGAATTCACAATTGTTATGATAGAATTTTACGAGGTGATACCGGTATGACAAAGAAGCAGCGAGCAGAAAAAATTATTGATTTGCTAGAAAAAGAATATCCGCTGGCGGACTGTACACTTGATTATGATGAGGCATGGAAACTGCTTGTCAGCGTGCGTTTGGCGGCACAGTGTACGGACGCCCGAGTGAATGTTGTGGTGAAAGATTTATTTGCCAAGTATCCGTCACCGGCAGCACTTGCCGCCGCCACACCGGAAGAAATCGAAGAGATTGTGAAGCCGTGCGGACTTGGTAAAAGCAAGGCGAGAGATATTCATAAATGCATGACTACGCTTGTAGAACAATATAACGGACAGGTGCCGGATGACTTTGACAAATTGCTAAAACTCCCCGGTGTCGGACGAAAGAGCGCCAACCTGATTATGGGCGATGTTTTTGGAAAGCCGGCAATTGTTACCGATACACACTGCATCCGCCTTACAAACCGGATGGGACTCGTGGACGGCATCAAAGACCCGAAGAAGGTAGAGATGGCTCTCTGGAAAATCATTCCCGGCGAGAAGGGAAGCGACTTCTGCCACCGCCTTGTTAATCATGGCAGAGAAGTATGTACCGCAAGAAAAGCTTATTGTGAGAAGTGCTGTTTGCAGGAGGTTTGTAAGAAGTCTTTGTGATAAATATTTGTTGGAATTTTTTTGTATTACTGGAATTCCAAATCGATTGACAACAAATTTTTGGCACAATCGGGGCGACTTAAGCGCAACATCGAGCCAAAACAACGCTTTTTACTTGATTTGTCTTATAGGGTTGCATTTTTGCCCGATTATCAGCCCTTATTAGAGAAAATCATGGGGCAAATGCAACTCTTTCGAGAGAAATTTCTGCTTTTGGTTGTTTTCAGACACTTCTTTTCAAAATCTATGCAACTCTTTTCGCTTTTATAAAGGTTAAGGTTGCATACTTCACTTACCTGCATTAAAAGAGGTGCCCTGTATCAAGAATTTGCGGCTGGTATTTTCAGTGCCCATACCGCTACGCACTCAACGAGCGGGAGCGCCCACTTGATACATATTTTTTTAATAAACTACTCGAAAACAAAAAGCCCGCCCGATTCCTACTTCATCAACACCTTCTCATACATCAGCCCAACCAAAAACCAGAGTGGGGCGTAGTCAAAGCGGACGATTCCTTTATAATTTGCTTTGGATTTACTATAATCCCACGGGCAGCAGCCGCGTTTTTTCAAGAAGGAGCCGGTGCTGTATTCGGTGAGGAAAATACAGGCGGTGTAGACGGAGCCGCGCACGAGGACATGCCTGCCCTGCATTTTTTTGCAGAGGGGAGAAAGAACGGACGCCATGCCATAAATGGGGAACATCCAGATGGACGTCTGGCAGGGCATTTTTTTGTTTTTTTCTCCGCACAAAGAGCCACATCCGGTCCATAAACATTCCATGCCCCAGCCGATGAGACCACATTTCAGAAAATCAGTTGTTTGTTTTTTTAATTTCTTATTCAAAATCATCCCTCCTAGAAGCAGTATGCCCCGAAATGCTTGCGAATACTCATGGAATTCGGTATAATAGATACGATACGTTAGAAAAGCAGAAAATCAGATAGGAGGTACAACAGATATGGCAGTCATTCGACCATTTCAATGTGTAAGACCTGAAAAATCAAAAGCAGCGAGAGTTGCCGCTTTACCATATGATGTATATAATCGACAGGAGGCAAAAGAAGAAGTTCTTCGTGAGCCAATGTCATTTTTAAAAATTGACCGTGCAGAAACCAGTTTTGACGATTCGGTGGACACCTATGCACCGGAAGTTTATAAAAAAGCAAAAGAATTGCTCGAAAAAGATATTGCGGACGGTGTTTATATAAAAGACACAGATTCGGCGTATTATGTATATGAACTCGTGATGGATGGACGTTCACAGACGGGAATTGTTGCCTGCGCATCCGTGGATGATTATGTAAATGGCGTAATCAAAAAACATGAAAATACAAGAGAAGACAAAGAAATTGACCGTATTACACATGTGGACACGTGTAATGCCCAGACCGGACCAATCTTTCTTGCATACCGCAGTGAAAAAGTGATTGATGAAATTGTGGCGAAAAAACAGAAAGAAGAGCCGATTTATGATTTTACGGCGGTGGATGGAATTACACACCGCGTCTGGAAAATTGCGGAGGCAGAGGACGTAGAAAAATTAGGAAAAGCGTTTGCGGATATTGAAAATATTTACATTGCAGATGGCCACCACCGTGCAGCTTCGGCAGTGAAAGTCGGATTGAAACGCAGAAAAGAAAATCCGGGTTATACCGGGGATGAAGAATTTAATTATTTCCTGTCGGTGCTTTTCCCGCATGACCAGTTGATGATTATGGATTATAACCGCACCGTAAAAGATTTAAATGGATTAAGTAAAGACGAATTTTTGGAAAAAGTAGCGGAATGCTTTGAGGTAAATGAAGAAGATGGCGCTGTCCGCCCGCAAAAGAAGGGCGAAGTTGGAATGTATCTCGACAAGCAGTGGTACCGCCTGATAGCAAAACCGGAGTTGTTTGAAGGAAAAGATGCGGTTGGTTCACTGGATGTATCGGTGCTGCAGGATTATCTTTTGGGACCGGTTCTTGGTATTGGCGACCCGCGTACCGATTCGCGGATTGATTTTATCGGAGGAATCCGCGGACTCAAAGAATTGGAGCGTCGGGCAGATAACGACATGAAAGTTTCATTTTCCATGTATCCGACATCCATTACGGAACTTTTTGACGTGGCAGACCAAAAACTTTTGATGCCGCCAAAATCAACGTGGTTTGAACCGAAATTACGCAGTGGATTATTTATTCACGAAATCTAAGGAGGAAAATTTAAATGGATAAGTTTTTTAATTCGGACAATATGGTAATGCGCACGCTCAGCAAAATTTTTGATATTGGCTGGCTGACACTTATTTATCTCGTGTTTTGTATTCCGATTGTTACCGTGGGAGCAGCAACGACATCGCTGTATTATGTAAGTGCCAAAGTGCTGCGCCACAACCGCAGTTATGTTTGGCGTGAGTTTTGGCACAGTTTTAAGACAAACTTTTTGCAGTCCACAATTGCATGGGTTGTAACGGCAATTATCGTGGTGCTTCTCTGGCTGAACATGAATATTGTAGCGGAGACCGGCGGTGAAAAAGGCGGGTATCTGATTGGTGCGTATTACGCCCTTTTGTTTATCATTTTGTGTATCAGCTGTTACATTTACCCAATTATTTCACGCTTTGGAACAAAATTCTCGCAGATTCTGCGTTTGAGTTTATATTGCGCGTTCCGTCATTTTCTGCATACACTTTTGATGCTTGTGATTCTGGCGGCAACGGTAGCACTTATCTGGTTTGGCATGGTGACAAACGTGGTGCTTATTTTCATTTTTGCGCCGGGTGCTGCTTCCCTTTTGTACACGTTCCCAATGGAGCATGTCATGAAAAAATATATGCCAAAAGAAGAGAAAAAATACACAGAAGATGGGGAAGAAATTGTAGCTTGGTATAACGAGTAAAGAAAAGGGAGAAAATTATGGCAAAACAATTAGAAGACTATATGCAGTGGCCGGAAATTGAGGCGCTTATGTATGCTGAGTGTGGCAGACCTGAGACGGTTCTTGGACCGAAGCAGGTGGACAAAAGCCATGTGCTTATCACGGCATTTGAACCGGAGGCAGATTCGATTGTCGTTTCCGGTGAGGATTTAAAAAAAGAATACAAAATGACAAAAATGGACGAGACCGGGTATTTTGCGGTATTGATTCCGGCAAAAAAGATTCCTTCGTATCATTTTGTCTTGAAACAGGGGAAAAAGAAAATTGAAAAAACGGATGCTTACGCAGTAGACTCTTTGTTTGACGGCGTGGACATGACGCAGTTTAGCAATGGAATTCATGATACCGTTTATGAAAAACTGGGTGCTCACCCGATGACAATCGAGGGCGTGAAAGGAACGTATTTTGCTGTGTGGGCGCCGGAGGCAAAGGCGGTTAGCGTCGTAGGTGATTTTAACGACTGGCAGGCAGCGAGAAATCCGATGCGCTATCTGGAGGCAGCAGGAATTTACGAGTTGTTTGTTCCGGGTGTAAGTGCCGGAGATTTGTATAAATATGAAATCTGGGGCGCGGACGGAAAGCGCGTGATGAAAGCAGATCCGTACGGCAATTATGCAGAGCGTCGTCCGGCGACGGCAAGTATTGTATGGAATTTGAATAAGTATCACTGGAAAGATGAAAAGTGGCTTACCGAGCGTAAAAAATGGAATGCGAAAAAGGAGCCGATGCTTGTTTACGAAGTGGCGCTTGGCGCATTTAAAAAGCCGGCGGATGCCGAAAAAGAATTTTATAATTACCGTGAACTTGCTCCGATGGTTTGCGATTATTGTGAGGAAATGGGTTACACGCATGTGGAACTGATGCCGATTATGGAGCATCCGTATGACGCTTCCTGGGGATATCAGGTAACCGGTTATTATGCACCGACTTCCCGTTATGGAACGCCGGATGATTTTATGTATTTGGTAGATTTTCTGCACCAGCATGGAATCGGCGTTATTTTAGACTGGGTACCGGCGCATTTTCCAAAAGACGAACATGGACTTGCCCGTTTTGACGGCACTTGTTTGTATGAGCATTTGGACAAGCGTCAGGGCGAACATCCGCACTGGGGCACGCTGATTTACAATTATGGCAGACCGGAAGTAATCAATTTCCTCACTGCCAATGCGCTGTTCTGGCTGGAGCGTTTCCACATTGACGGACTTCGGATGGACGCAGTTGCTTCGATGTTGTATCTCGATTACGGCAAGGAAGATGGCGAATGGGTTGCCAATGTTTATGGCGGAAATGAGAATTTAGAAGCCATTGCATTTTTACAGAATTTGAACAAAAAAATTCATGAAAGAAAAGATGGAAGCTTTTCGGTTGCTGAGGAATCTACGGCGTGGCCGCAGGTGACCGGTCCTGTCAAAGAGGGCGGCCTTGACTTTGATTTGAAATGGAACATGGGCTGGATGAATGATTATCTGGAGTACATCCGCACCGACCCGCTGTTTCGTAAAGGGCGTCATGGTATGCTCACCTTCAGCATGATTTACCAGTATTCGGAAGATTTTATGCTTGTCTTGAGCCACGATGAAGTCGTTCACATGAAAGGCTCCATGTTTACGAAAATGCCGGGAAGTATTTCGGATAAATTTGCTACACTTCGTCTGACGTACGGTTACATGGCAGCACATCCGGGCAAAAAGTTGATTTTTATGGGTCAGGAATTTGGACAGGCAAGAGAATTTTCGGAGAAACGGGAACTCGACTGGAATCTTTTGGATGCCGTAGACGGAGAAATGTCGGATAACGAGAGACTGCGCCAGTATGTCAGTGTTCTCAATTCGTTCTATCTGGCACATCCGGCAATGTATGAACTGGATGCACGTCCTGCCGGTTTTGAGTGGATTAGTACATTGGATGCGGACCACAGTGTAATTGCCTATTTACGAAAATGCAAAGACGAAACGCTTTTGGTTGTCTGCAATTTTACTCCGGTTTCTTACGAGGCATTCCGTATTGGTGTGCCGTTTGCCGGAAAATATAAAGAAATCTTTAACAGTGATGCGTCCGAATACGGCGGAACCGGATTTGTGAATCCGCGCGTAAAACAGTCTAAACGCAAGCACTGGGATGGCAGAGTAAATTCGATTGAGTGTCGTCTTGCGCCACTTGCCATTCAGGTATTTACCTGCACAAAAGTGCCGTCAAAAGCAGGACGCAAAAAGAAAGAGAGTTAAATCATGGTAAATATAATGCAGCAGCTTATTCAATATGTAGAGCAGCTGGTTCCGCGGGGAATGGATTTTATCCTTTCCCTCGCCATTGGAATCATTGTCTTTTTTGTTGGATCAAAGCTTATAAAAAAACTATTGAAAATTGTGCGGCGTTCGATGGAAAAAAGAGAAATGGACCCGGGTGTTATTTCCTTTTTTCTCTCGGCATCTAAAATCACGCTGTATGTATTTTTGGTAATCACTGTAGCACAGATTTTCGGATTTGCTGCAAGTTCCATTATTGCAATTGTCGGCTCTGCCGGTCTAGCAATCGGTCTCGCCCTTCAAGGCAGCCTTGCCAACTTCGCCGGTGGTGTCCTGATTTTGATTATGAAGCCGTTTTGTGTCGGTGATTACATCATTGTCGGTGATGTGGAAGGCGTTGTTCAGAAGATTGATGTTGTTTACACCACGCTGACAACGGTTGATAACCGTGCCGTCATTTTACCAAATGGAAAACTGGCAGATTCTAACATTGTCAATGCAACAAAAGAAGACCGCCGCCGTGTGGATATTTCAGTTGGAATTGCTTATGACGCACCGCTTAACCTGGCAAAAGAAGTGTTGATGAAAATTGGTGAGAGCCAGAAAGACAGACTTCCTGACGAACCAATTCGCGTTGTCGTTTCGGAGCTTGGTGACAGTGCCGTGATTTTGCTGATTCAGCTCTGGGTGAAACCGGAAGATTACTGGACGACCCGCTGGGCAATGACCGAGCAGATTAAGAAGTCGTTTGACGAAGCCGGTATTTCCATCCCATTTCCACAGATGGATGTGCATATGGTATCAACAAAAGGAAACTGACTAAAAATCATTTGAATGACCTCGTACTTTGGAAAGTGCGGGGTTGTTTTTTATGTGAAAATATTTTTTGATGTTGAACTTGTTTGAGTAATATGTTATAAATAAGTTAGGTGGTGATTACAATGAATTATAATTTTTCAGAAGACTTGAAATCAATTCGCGAGATACTAGGTTTGTCACAAAGTGAATTTGCGTCTCAACTTGGTGTAGAGCGAGTGACTGTATCGAGAAATGAATTAGGAAAAACGAAACCCTCTTCAAATTTTTTAGAGAGTGTATATTCGTATGCATTTGATAAAAAAATCAAGATAAACAAATTAAAGGAAATGCTTTGGCGAGATGATTTAGGAACCAATGCAAAATTACTATTTCACGGTGCAAAAAGCGAAATTAACGGAGAAATAGATGTCCATTATGGAAGGCAAAATAATGATTTTGGACAGGGATTTTATACCGGGGAAACTTACGAGCAAGCAATATCCTTTGTTTCAGGATTCGATCATTCATCGGTTTATTATTTGAATTTTGATGATAAAAACCTGAAATGTAAAAGATATGAAGTAAATCAAGAATGGATGATGACGATTGCATATTACAGAGGAACACTAGAAGAGTATAAGACGCACCCGAAAATAAAGGCACTTGTGAAACAGTCAAGAGAATGTGATTACGTAATTGCTCCCATTGCAGATAATCGTATGTTTCAGATTATCAACTCATTTATTGCAGGAGAACTTACGGACGAGCAATGCAAACATTGTTTGGCAGCAACAAATTTGGGCATGCAGTATATATTTATTAGTGAAAAAGCTGCGTCTCAGGCAAAACTTATAGAGCGTTGTTATATTTCAAATAATGAAAGAGAATACTATAAAAATATAAGGTTTGAAGAATCAAAACTTGGAGATGATAAAGTTAAATTAGCAAAGAGGCAGTATAGAGGGCAGGGCTTGTATATTGATGAAATTTTGAAGTAAAGAGGTGACAAATGCATGAGAAAGATTTCAAAGGATGGCGTAATTTTGTGTACATTACAGGCAGAGACGTTCGAAAAATCTGTTGAGAAAATGGATACAAGTTCCGAAATTTTCATTAGACGTTTTATGAAGAGTGAGATAGCAAAAAGATTTGACAACGAATCCATTCTTGAAAGCAATATTCAGGCAAACGATATTTTAGAGTTGATAAACGAAGAGTACGGCATTTCAAATTATGGTTCGGTGAAATATACAAAAAATGAAATGTTTTGGATTGGCTACATTTATAGATACTTTGCATTTACTTATAATATGACATCTGCTCAGATATATAAAATAGTAAAACCCAAAGAATTGAGAGATTTATTTTTGCCTTATCATACGATGGATCCGGCGCAGGCGATTGAGCGGATTTTAGAGGCGAAAGGAATGCTAACTGATGAGAAGCAAGAATTGGAACGTCAGTATAAGATATTTAAACGCATACGAAATAAACAGTAAGTTTTTTGTACAGGGATGTTTATTGGTCAGTGGAGCGTGGTAGAGTAGAGACACCGAAGGAAAAAAATGATGTGATTTTCGAGAAAATGGAAAAGGAGTTGGCAGAACAATAAATAAAAAATTAAATATTTGATGATGGTGGATATAAAAATATTACAAAAAATTACATTTTTTTTGACATCATCTTTGAAGTGTGGTAATATTGGCGTATAAGGCGCTGATGGGGATAGATAAATAGGAATGGATGAATCCCCAGAACACAGGAATGTGAGTTGGGGATTTTTTTTGATAAGGGTAAGCAAAGGTAAAAAAAAAGACCCTAACGGTCTTTTTAAATCCACACAATGTGGGCAAAATGCAATTTCGGATAAATCCTTATTTGAACTCACCTTGTAAATTACAAGTCTATTGTAGTATTAGTTGTGAGTTTTGTCAACCAGTTTTTGAAAATTATAATTAAAATATAATTATAAAAATAAACAGAAAAGGAGAAATGCTATGAAGTATTATATTGGCCTTGATATGGGCACGTCGAGTTTGGGATGGGCGGTTACAGATGATAAGTACCGGCTTTTGAGAAAAAAGGAAAAGACATGTGGGGTGTTCGCTTATTTGATGAGGCGGATACAGCTGCGGCAAGACGAACTAATCGGGTGGCGAAACGTCGCAGAAACAGGGAAAAAGCAAGAATTGGGTATTTGAAGGAGTTATTTGCAACAGAGATTGAAAAGATTGATTCCGGCTTTTATCAGAGACTGGATGACAGCAAATTTTGGGAAGAGGATAAAACGGTACAACAAAAATTTGCTTTATTTGCGGATACAGGGTATACCGATGTTGATTATTATAAAGAGTATCCAACAATTTTTCATTTGAGAAAAAAATTACTTGAATCGACAGAACCTCAGGATGTAAGATTGGTATATTTAGCAATTTTAAATATATATAAACATAGAGGACACTTTTTGAATGCCAATTTAGATGAGAACGGGAATGATGATTTTGCGGACATCTATGCTAATTTTGTGAAAATGGCAAAGGATGTTGTTGATATTGACTTTTCACAGGATATTTCGGATAATTGGCTGCGCGAAACATTATCTTCTTCTGAATTGTCCAAGACTGGCAAGCATTCAGCAATTATTGAGCATTACGGAATTAAAAAGTCAGCAGAGAAGAAAAAAGTTGAAATGCTAAAACTTATCTGCGGATTAAAAGGGGTACTTTCTAAAATTTTTGAGGATACAGAATGGGGAGACGAAGATAAAAAATTTAGTATATCTTATCGAGATAGCAATTACGATGAAACAAGTCAAAAGGCAGAAGAATTATTAAGTGAAAGTGCTTATGAATTGTTTTGTACGATGAAACAAATGCATGATTGGAGTCTGCTTGCTAATATTATGAAAGGGGAAGATGGAGAGTATAAATATTTATCCTTAGCGAGAGTTGCAGCATATGAGAAGCATCAAAAAGATTTGAAAATCTTGAAAAAATTATATAAAGATAATGATTTGAAAAAATATAATGAGATGTTCCGCATTATGAACAAAAATAATTATAGTGGGTATGTAGGTTCTGTTAATTCAGATAAAGATAAAACAAGGCGAGGAGCTCAATGTAGCAGGGACGATTTATTTAAAAAAATTAAGGAAGATATCAAAGATTTTGCTGAAACTGCAGAGAAAAATTATGTGTTAGAAGAAATTGGCAAAGAGAATTTCCTTCCAAAACAGCTTACAGCTTCCAATGGTGTGATTCCGAACCAGATACATAAAAAAGAATTGAAAAAGATTCTTGAAAATGCGGAAAATTATTTGCCATTTTTGAGGGAAAAAGATGAAAGCAATCTTACTGTTAGTGAGCGAATTGTTAAGATGTTTGAATTTCAGATTCCATATTATATTGGACCAATATCTCCAATTGTCAATGGAGATATGAAGTATAGCAAGAATGTATGGTCGGTTCGTAAAGAAGCTGGAAAAGTATATCCTTGGAACTTTGAGCAAAAAATAGATACGGAAGAGTCAGCTCAGAGATTTATCTCCAGAATGGTAAAGCACTGTACCTACATAGGAGGGGAAGAAGTTCTTCCGAAAAATTCACTTTTGTACGAGAAGTTTATGGTACTAAATGAATTAAACAATTTGCGGATTAACGGAGAAAGAATCTCAGTTAAATTAAAGCAGGACATATATGAGTATTTGTTGAAAAAGGAGAAAAAAGTTACCAAATCAAAACTTATAGAATTTTTACGGATACATGGAGAAGTGGAGCCTCAGGCTACACCGGAAATTTCTGGTATAGATGATGGGTTCACAAATAAAAGAGCAAATTATTGTAAATTCTGTAGACTTTTTGGAGTGGATACGCTGACTTATGAACAAGAAAAAATAGCAGAGCAGATTATTTCTTGGTCAACGGTATATGGTGATACAAAGAAGTTTGTGAAGAAAAAAATACAGGATAATTACGGCGATGTGTTAAGCGATAAACAGATTGCGCAGGCTGCAGGATACAAATTTAAGGATTGGGGACGTCTTTCGGAGGAATTGCTGAAAGTTGAAGGGATAGATAAGAGCACAGGGGAGGAGTCTACGGTCATTCAGAAAATGTGGAGTGATAATTATAATTTAATGGAACTTATTGAGAGTGATAATTTTACTTATAAGCAGAATATTGAGGAAAGAGCAAAAGTTATAGATAAAACGCTTTCCGAAATTGTTTATGAGGATTTAGATGAATTGTATATTTCGGCTCCGGTTAGAAGAATGACTTGGCAGACAATTTTGGTGTTGAAGGAAATTACAGAGGTGATGGGTGAGGCACCTGCCCGTGTGTTTGTGGAGATGGCACGTGATCCAAATGCTGAAAAGAAGAGAACAGAAAGCCGTAAAAATAAATTCCTTGCTCTGTATAAGAATTGCAAGAAGGAAGAACGTGAATTATACAACCAAATCAATAAAAGAGATGAAGCCGATTTCCGGAGTAAAAAGCTGTATCTGTATTATACGCAAAAAGGGCGTTGTATGTATAGCGGAGAAAGAATTGATTTGGATGATTTGTTTAATGATAATTTGTATGATATCGACCATATTTATCCACGTCATTTTGTAAAGGATGACAGCATCGACAATAACCTTGTTTTAGTAAAAAAGGAGATTAATGCTCATAAAAGTGATGGTTATCCTTTGGCGGATGGAATTCAAAAGAAATGCCGTGTTTTTTGGAATGAACTGAAAAGCGGTGGATTTATTACTGCTGAAAAATATGAAAGATTAACAAGAACATTCGAATTTACGGAAGATGAGAGGGTTTCATTTATTAACAGGCAGCTTGTAGAAACGAGACAAGGAACAAAGGCAATTACTGATTTGTTTAAAAAGACCTTTCCACAAGCAGACATTGTTTATGTGAAGGCTCCAAATGTTAGTGCATTTCGTCAAAAATATAAGTTGTTAAAATGCCGTAATGTGAATGATTTTCATCATGCGCAGGATGCCTATTTAAACATTGCGGTGGGAAATGTATATCATGTGAAGTTTACTAAAAACCCGTACAATTTCATCAGAGAATATAAAAAAGCACCAGAGAAAAATCCATATCATATGGATAAGATTTTTAATTATCCGGTTGTTCGTAATGACGAAGTTGCCTGGCAGACGAAAAATGATGAAAGTATTACGATGGTTAAGAGTATGATGAAAAAGAATACACCATTGGTTACGAGAAGAAATTTTGAAGTACATGGAGCACTGGAAAATAAGTTGGGAATTAAAAGTGCTCAGTTGGCAAAAAAGGCAAATGGAGTTGGCTACATTGGAGTAAAAACAAGTGATGCAAGATTACAAAATGTTTGTCGATATGGTGGGGTCACCGACATAAAAGGTGCTTATTTCTGTCTTGTAGAGCATACACAGAAAAAGAAGAGAATTATAATGGCTCAGTTGTCAAGACAAAAATTTGATGTTTTTATAATGAACTGATAT
>ERZ826613.392-NODE-392-length-64482-cov-74.688640_pt1 | contig 64482 bp, 78 predicted proteins | sample MGYA00519925_ERZ826613 | MGnify/ENA primary metagenome ERZ826613 (study PRJEB31778, sample SAMEA3449236) | human gut metagenome | biome: human gut; feature: human-associated habitat; material: faeces | place: United Kingdom | collected 2010/2012 ... | reverse complement strand
TGCGAAAAATTGCAAGTACTTGAATTTTAACAAGAAAGAAAATTCGCCATGTCTTAAGCAATGATAAGTGATCTTTTTATTAATCCCAGCCATTTGAACCAGTTTTTGTAATATTCTGTTTGTATCTGAATTACATCCTATCTTAGATAACTCTTCTATGCTGTTATAATGGCTTATAATGCTTAGAGCCTTTCCGCGAAATAATAGATACAAAGGTATTTGAAGTTTTGACCCAGTTTTAAGGCTGTTCAATATCAACCAACTATTCCCGTCTATAATGATTAAATTACGATTGCTCAACTGTTTAAAATCGGAAAATCTGAGTCCCGTATAACAACAGAACAGGAAAGCATCAAGAACATGTTGGCTGTTATTCTTCTTTTCAGGTAGTTTCAAGGATTCCATCTTTTCAAGTTCGTTAGGCAGTAGAAAACGATGCTCTGTCTGTTCTTTCTTAATTTTAAACTTGCGGAATGGATAGGCATCTTGTGGAATATACCCTTGGTTTATTGCTTCATTGATAAGGGTGCGAAGTACTCTCATGTGCTTTCCTATCGTGTTGACTTGCAATCCTTTATTTCGTAAAAATACATCAAAATCCTTAAGAAAAGTATAATTAAGATCTTTAAAATCAATTATGCCACGAAATTCCTTTAATGTCGCCACTGTTACCAGCATGTTATCTTTTGTACGCGCTTTTCGATCTGAATTCTCTATGGTATGTTGCGCAAATTTCAAGAACGAGATGGAAGGTGATACATCTTTTTTAACAAACTCTTTTAATTTTGAAAGTGTGGCATCAATACCATTTTTCCAGCAATTCAGTTCTATTGCCTGCAAATCTAATATGTAACCATATAACATCGCATTGAGTTCGTTACTTTGAGGATGGTTTACGACTTGTGCTCCTTGTTTGCTCCAATGCTCTGGTTTTAAATATACATTTGTTTTAAAATAGGCTTTACGTTGGTTTAAATATGCTTCAACCTGCACTAAGGCAGTTCCTTGTTTATTAAGTTTCTTTTGTCGATTATAGACCAAACGATATCTAATTTTTTCTAACATGGCAGTTTTTATTTTAAAGTTAAGTATTTCTATCTTTATTACAAAACAATACATAAAAAATTGCTCCTGGGGGGACTTCTGCCGATTGCAACAACTACGAAAAGCGGATTGATTGAATATAAAATAATGAGGAATAGGATGCAAAGTTTTGCATTTGGGAATGGGACTATCTATAAGTTGGGAAACTTAACAGCAAATTATGTAGGTATAATATTACATGGTGCTGATATTATAAATGGTAAGATTATAGATATTTGCATATTTAAAAATTCATCAGGTACAGTCAAAGCTGCCGGTAATAACGAGAGTTGGATTAATTTAAAAGTTGATTCAAACAAAAATATCTATATAATGGTACCAATGGGACGTATTTATTACACATCGGTTGAATCGTACAATGATTATGTTCTTGATTCGTCGATATCAAAGGTGGATTCATTTCCAGATGATGCTATTGACATTCTTTTTACGTGATTCTAACCTAAAATCGAGAGCTGGGGGAACTGATAGGGATTGCCTCATGCATTAAGGATAAAGGAATGAAGGTAGTGGATGCTAATGAAACCCCAATGAATGAATTTATTTTTGCATATATTGGTTCTACCAATTTACCTACAGATTCTTCACCGGGAGGTCTATTGACATTGGGATTTATGGACGGATCGAGTAGTTGTAAACTTCAGTTTTTTTTCCGACACGATAATGTATTTAGACGTATACAATGGTATAACAATTGGCAAAATTGGACTAAAATCTTAACAGAATAAAGTCCATGATACCGAGCTGGGGGGACTTCTGCCACTTGCTACGGATAAAAGTAGAGGATTAATGGATATAAATGGGTATATAGGAAGCAATTCCTTTATACTCCCCAGTACTATTAAATCTAATGATTTTATCAAGCTGTTTTCTTTGTCAAAATTTGGAGTTTGTGTATTCAATATACTAATGGGAGATACAACACAAACCCATAAATATATAGCGTCAGTCTATGTTAATAATAGAAGCCAAGGGAGTTATATTCTTAAAAGTAAATTACTATATGGCACTTTTAATGGGTTGTATGCCATAAGAGACAATAATAACGTACTAACTTTTTACTGCAAAATTATAGAGGCTGATTATCCGTACTTAGCATTCTCATTTGATATATTACCAAATATGTGGGATATGTCTATATATGGAATAGTAGACAATTCGGTTACAGAATCTGACTTAAATCTCGTAATGTAACTGACCTGGGGGGACTTCTGCAAAATGGAAACTATATAAATCTATCAGCAAACACAGGTTCTCCGGCTTTATATAGGATTGATTTTACGAGAAATAGAAATTTGATTGTTAAGATTGTTGGTGAAGGTAATTCGGCAATAGCTGATGACTACTCTATTATCTGCGGACATGGTTATGGTAATAATTTATGTATTACTCATAATTCTGGACCGTTATCAATAAAAATGTATAAAGATGATGATGATAACTATTATGTCTATGTAGCAGGATGGGGCTACGCTGTAGTATGTTTTGCTAACCGTATACCGATGAATAATACCATTTCAGCAACCAAGGTAAATATAGATATCAGCACACTAACACAGGTAGGAATTTAAACAAGAATTTCTGCCTGTTGGCGATTATCAGATTTGGAAGAAATCTCTATATCTTGAAAAATATAGCGGTTTATTCAGATATTTATTACCTTTGCGCTGCACATGGCGTTGTGCATATCAGGATCGGGTGGAACCGGCTTGTACCGGACCACCCGTTTTTTATACCCAAGATACGGTTCGCCAATCCCCCCAGAGCGATTTTAAATCATTTTTAGTGTCATGATATAACTATCTCAGACAAGTAAGATGGGAGCGCGTTAAATGTGCCAGAATTCATATCAACAGCAGTCCCATCATTTATTATGAATTCCGATGCCGTTCCGTCTTCTCCTATCAAGCCTAACCATAGCTCATGCTTCCCTGTATCGGGGTTATCCCCTTTAAATAGTTTTACCCTAGCATTTATACCATTAATTCTAGTCGCACTATAAGCTATTCCTCTCCAATTAATAGCTATTAAAACTCCATCCGATGATGCCGGAGAAGCCCCATATATGAATGCATTGTAATGATTGTACCATACACTACTTTCTGCTAATTTATAATATCCTTTACGGAATGATCTTCCCATTCTCCGATAGTTTGTAATACTCATCAATCCATTCTTCTCAGCAGTCGCGACCGGCAAAAGTCCCCCCCAGGATTGTAGCTAATTGCTGTTTTGTAACTTTTGCCACGTCATTTCCTTTTACAACCAACGCATAATCAAAGTCCGTCAACTGCGATACTTCATTTAATTTTTTATCTGCCATAATCGTATTTTTTTTAATTATTTATTACTGCTTGATTTTCTACCACTTGAACATAGCCACCCGAAACAAGATTTTCCAAATCGAATGCCATGCCTATTCCACTGTCACGGATACAGAGATAAAGAACTTCCTTATCGGTGTAATACTTGCCTTCCTCCAGTACCATGTTATGTACCCAAGGTATAGGATCATCCAATGTACCGGAGTGTTCTATCTGCACAACCTTGTACAAGGATTCCGTACCCGTTCCCGGCTTCCAGTCCTCCTGCGGTGTATGTTTCTGTACAACCTCGTAGAGTGTACCATCATAGCGGAACCGGAACGACACATCAACTTCCGTACCTATCAGATCCTCCCATGCCGGAAAATAGTCTTTCTTTAACAATGCTTCTTCTGTAGTAAGCCCGGCATTGTTGATATTCGCTGAGATATCATTGAGCAGCGTATCCACACGGTCAAGTGCTTCAACGTCTATAGCCGCCACATCAATAAATGATGCTTCGGCAATCATCTGCTCCTTCTGCTTCGATGTGATCTCTTTCCACACAGCCACATCCTCAGGGCTGTTTATTACTACCTGATTTTCAAATCTTCGTTCCGACAGAGGCATATCCTCGGCCTGTGTCAGATAACAATCATAACCTGCTTGTAATATCATATCTTTTACTCAATTAAATCCATACGTGTTATATACCAATGGTTGTTAAAGGCCTTCATCTCCAAAACATAAGGCCTTGCCATCTGAATTTCTGTCTTATTGTTATATGATCCCGCCAGTCCGCAGAAATAGTTCGTAGCCTTGTACTTGTCCGGGTTCTTAGCCACCCTTGATGTCATGTCTACTACAAACTCCAGTTTCAATCCGTTCCATGATGATGCGGGAGGAAGGGTTATGGTTCCGCCAAGACCATCAGCGGAAAAGAATGTAGATCCCTGAGTGGAAGGATTCACAGTCATGTTACCTTCCGAATCAGCCAGACTATCCATATCGCTTCCCGGCGAATAGAAGAGAGTGGCGGTGATTATACCTGCCACATCTGCCTTCGTGGAAACAAATTCACCCAGTTCATTCACCCGGAACGGTGCGGAGTCAGGAGTTGTGGAACCTGCCCATATACGTATCTTCTGACCGGATGTGGAGCCGGACATGCCTGCGGTAACAGTGTTGTCGCTCTTCTTTATCAAGACCTGATTCCCTTGGAACAGGCTGATGCTGGCATTCTTAGCTATTATAAGGCTGGTATAGATAGGTCCCACTCCGCTCAGTTTTTCCCAGTATGTGGTGTTGCCCGGTTTGTTCGAAGCGGAGGACACATGCGTCTTCAAACATTTGTATACATCCCATCCGTCAATGGCTGCGTCATTCCTTATCAATGCGAAATCAATATACCTCGTACCGCTTGTCAGGGCTTCGTCATTACGGTACTGCACACTTGAAGCGGACCATTCCGACTCACGGAAGATACAGCCCTGTATTCCTTGTACGCCCTGATCTCCCTTATCTCCTTTGTCTCCCTTTTCACCATCATCACCCTTGTCGCCTTTATCACCTTTTGCTCCGGTATCACCTTTCTCGGACCATACATCATATTCAGTAGTATTCACCTCACCCGTCAGCACATAACCGCCATCGGCGAAGGTGAACCGGTTGCCGGCATTGTCCGTCCAACACCACAAGGGAGGATTGGTAGTGGATGCCTTGGCTACATAAGAGCCGCCACCCATCGAAACGACACCCATCTTGGGAACGACCATTCCGGTCTTGAACTGCCCCATCTGGGTGTAACCGTCACCCTTGTCACCCTTGTTGCCTTTGAATTGCGACCACGTATAGTCGGCAGGATTGCTGCTCTCTGTGGCGGTTTCCTTGTTTACCGCGATGCCTATGTATTTGGTATTGTTATTCGGCTGCTGGTACATTCCGCTTCCGTCCGCGTTGTCCGAGTAGGCTATCCATGTATAATAGGTTTTCCCGTCGGCACCGACAGCACCCGGAACGCCCGGTTCGCCCTTGATGTCACTCCATTTGTAATCGGACGGATTGTTACTTTCCACAGCGGTTTCCTTGTTGTATGCCAGTCCGATGTATGCTTTTCCTGTGGGATCATTGCTGATTCCGTTTCCCTGATCGTCATCCGCATAGCGTATCCATGTGTAATAGGTCTTCCCGTCCTTTCCCGGAGTACCGGGAACACCGTCGGTGCCATTGATCCCGTCCGTACCATCTCTTCCCGGTTCAGCTAATACATCATATTCAGCAGTATTCACTTCACCCGTCAGCACATAACCGCCATCGTTGAAAGTGAACCGGTTGCCGGCATTGTCCGTCCAGCACCATAAGGGGGGATTGGTAGTGGATGCCTTGGCTACATAAGAGCCGCCGCCCATCGAAACGACACCCATCTTGGGAACGACCATTCCGGTCTTGAACTGGCCCATCTGGGTGTAACCGTCACCCTTGTCGCCTTTGGATGCGATCTCCTGCCAGTCAGCATCCGTACCCGGTTCAGAGGACGAACCGTTCTTGTTCAGACACGCCCATGTGCTTCCGTTATGTGTCACACTATCGTAGTAATCATAATGCTTGCCTGATTGCCATACACCCTCATAGCTTAAGTCCATAGCCACTTCACCGTTGGGTTTGAGTCGTTCTATCGTTCCCCTTATGTATACTTTGTCTTGAAATGAAGAATAACCGTCCATCACCTGCCCGTTGACTGTAAGACCACTCAGGTTTCCGTTCTGATAAGCGATGTTCACATCCGGATCTATTACCCATGTGTTCACGTTGACCAATCTGCGCAAGTAAGATCTGTTCTCATAGGTAATGTCCTGTCTGTCCTTGTCAGTAAAGTTGCCGTATGCGAAGAAGTTCATACCCGGAAGAGGATGCACGCTTGTTCCTGCCTGAAGAGCGTATTCAAACTTCATGTTTCCTGCCTCATTCTCGATGATTCTTGTGGGAGTGAAGTATGAGGTGGCGTACCCGGAATACTCCATGAATCCGTTAGGACCGTATTCATCCTTCGTATGGTTGCTGCCGGCTATGTTGTGAAGTATGCCACGGCAGATATCACTTACATGTAACGTGCCCCACTGCCCCTCAAGCAGTTCCAGCGTGGCCGTGCGGTTTTCCGTGTCAACGGTCTTTATTCTTCCGTATGCGAACGAGTTCGCCTTGTCGCCGGATATCACATCAATGCAGTTGAACGTGATCTGCGGTACTATCATTTCCTCACGGAACATCGCCTTGTCGGCTTCGACTATTGTCTTGCCGTTCTTATCAAACCAGATGGCCGCACCGCTGCCTCCGACAAGGCCTGTGACAAACTTGCCGACTCTCAAACCTTTGAGAAAAGTGATGATCTCGCTGGCGATATCCGCTATGTTCTTTCTCAGGAAGGTTCCTATAGCCCTCAGGGAGGAGAAAGCCGTATAGTCGCTCGGACTCTCCATATCGCCGGTCTTCAGCAGGCGGACATTGGCCTGCGCCATCTCCTGCGCCAGCGTGTATTCCAGATTGTTCAGCGTCGAGTCCACGGATGACTTCCATGAGGTGCTGACCGCCGACGAGCAGTCAATGGAAGCCTCGGAAAGATTGCCCAGCTTCCTCTCTATCCTTGTGATGCGGGTGTCAAGATACCCGGCCTCAAAATACTGCGCGTCCTCCAGTCTCACCCTTTGCCCGAGCGATAACGGCACACTGTTTTTATCCACATGGATGTAATCCGTGTCGCCGGAATAGATGGATATGTCCTTGCTGTATTCTGTCAGGAAGCTGTCAACCGCCTGCTTGTACTGTTCTTCCGCTATCGGGTAATACTCATCCGGCATGCGGATGTTCGTCAGGATATACGTATCACCGACCTGAGGTATGATGTTGCCTCCCGGTATCTGGGTGTTCTCGTCCGGGTAGGTGTTGATGATCTCGAACTCCTGTGTGCCGTTATGCCAGTTGCACTCGAACTCCCTTCCGGAGAGGTCGCCGCTTTCGAAGGTGATGTGTATCACCTCCTCACTGATCATGTATTCATCCGGATTGAAGGGGAGATCCTTGTCCTTGATATAATAGACGGTGTATTCCTCCCCATCCGTATTGGTCTGCTCCTCGGACCTTACCGATGACACCGTACCCAGACGGTGCGGGAATATATCCTCAAAGGCCGCTTCCTCGCGATGCTCCTTCAGGCCCAATTGAGTGTTCAGGTCGATATACTTGTCCCGTGACGGCAGTTGCAGATGGGTGTAGCCGTATTTTGACGGGTCAATATTTTTGGTTGAGCCTACGGGGATCAGCCGTGTGAACCATTTGATCGAATTGGAGTTCTCATTCTGGGTCAGTCCCGTCTTCAATCCCTTCATATAGCCGAGCGTGACCCGTTCGCCGTGTTCGCATTTCCCTATGTTCAGGTATTCCCCGTCCAACCACCACTCGGTTTCCCAGGCACCGGCTATCTCGCCTGCCGCATCCCAGCAGAACAGGCCGTTGAAGTTGATGGTCTTCCGGTCGCCGGTGACGGCCTGGCCTGCACGCCACGTCACACCGTCGGTGTTGCGGTTCATGTTCGCCACCAGCTTTTCCAGCATTTCCATCGGCGTGCCGTCATAGGCGAAGACGGACTCAAGGTCGTCCTCCCCCTGGTTCAGACGGCAGAACAACAGGTCCTGCATGTCGTGCTCGCGGCCGTAGAAGCTGATATTGTAGGTGTATTTCTGTGTGTCGGTCTTTTTCGGGCGGTATTCCTTCTTTATGGAGAACCGCTTTCCCGATATCTCCACATAGTCGCCGACCGACAGGACGAAGAACTCCCAGGTGGTGAAGTTCACCGTCACCACGAATTCTGTTCCCACCTCCTCGGTCCACCGGGACGATGAGTCGGGACTGACCTTCCTTTTCAGGGTTCCCTGCCTGTTGTAGATCGCAAGTTCCATCTATGATGCTTTTAAATCGTTTTTAATCACTGTTTGAAAAAGGTTTCGGCTCGCGCAGCGTGACCGTGAATCCGGCTATCTGCTGGCCGGTACTTCTGATTGTCGTGAACTGGCTGTACCGGGTATATTCCTTCAGATAGACCTTCATCACCCGGCCTATCTCCGGGACATCCAGCGTCAGCCATCCGGACTTCAGCAAGGCAAGCACGGCGTTGTAGTTATTGAACCACCCGGCCCGTGTATCCGCGACCACCGCCATCTTCAGCGTGATGTCCCTCGCCTCGTAGCGGGGAAGCAGGGTTTCGGGCAGCTCCTCGCCGTCAAGCTCCCGGTAGCTGACGGATGTGTACTCCTTCATCTTCGGCGGCTTCATCAGCGAGTCGTAATTGGTATGGTCCCCCGCGTTTTCCTCGTACAGGAAACATCCCAGGGACGCCATGTCCGTCCCGTTTATCTTCAGCAGTCCTTCCTCCACTTCCATAGTCCTATGTTTTCAGTTTCACACCGCGCCGGAGCTCCGCGATGTTCTCGTTTATCGTCTCGAGGTGTCTGAGGTACTCCGAATTCCCCGCTATCTTGCCCAGGGATGTCGCCATCCCTTCGAGATGCCTCGTAAGGTTGTTGTCAATGCTGATGATACGGTCAAGGGCCGCGTTGCCGATCCCCTCCAGCCTTCCGGCCGTCTCCTCGGTCATGGAGGTGACGGTTCCGGCCCGGCCGGACTGGGAGGAGGAGGACGATGATGTCCATCCGAAGATATCCTTCAGCGAGTCGCGCTCCTCCAGGGCATCCTTCACAATGTCATTCCATTCCTGCTGGAGATCCTTGTATTCCCCGGTATCTATCCCCCCTTCTTTATTGTAGTTGGCAAACTTGTCATACCATTCCTGAAGCCTCTTGTCGTAGACTTTCGACATACTTGTCTTGAGGATAGCCTTCTGCAGGTACCCGCTGAAATCCTCCGAGAAGTCCTCCGCCCCGCTTTCCATATCAAGCAGTGTGTCATAAAAGGCGTCACGCACGTTGTCAAAAGATATCTGCGTGAGCTGTTCCTTTATCTGGATCTGTATGTCACCCAGTTTTTCCGAGCCGTCAATGATCTTGTCCAGATAATTTCTGACATCATCATCCAGCTTGGCCCAGAATGTGGGAGCTTCCGATTTCAGTTTCTCCAACTGCTCCACAGATAGGTCGAACAGCCCGGTCATACGTCCTTCCCCGATCCCGTACCTGTAGAAGTCTTCTCCCAGGGCCGCGCCGGCTGCCGCCCAGTCCTCCGAGGACATCCATTTGCGCTGCCGCACCCCAATCGAGTGCGATCCCGTGCTGGCTCCCGAATTCAGACGTTCCCTGCCTAGTATCCGGTAAGAATCAATGGCGGTCTGCTGGAGGGCTAGTGCTTCCTCTCCGACCTTCTGTGCCTCGGTGCCGTAGCTGGTCTCTATATATTCCTTCTTCTTGTCAATCAGTTCGTCCCATATCTCGTTCAGGCGGTTGTACTGGTCGACCATCTCATTATAGCCGGAATAGTCGGCCCCCTTGAAGATGCCTCCAAGTCCTTTGACACCGAACAGACGTCCGATGCTGTCCCATAATCCTCCTGCGGCGTGCATGACGGATTCGAGAATGTTGCCGACAAAACCCTCCAGACCTTTCTGCCCGATCTGCTCAAGGATAGCCAGTATGGCCGCAATGATGCCGCCAATCTTGCTTCCGGATGCGGACAGCGTGTCCACCAGAGACCCGACCGCGCTTCCGAAGGATGACAGGCTCATGTCCGCTTCACCCAGCGTGTTCATCGCATCGGCCACGGCGGTGATGTTTCTCACCGCCTTATCCTTCGAGGCTTCCAGATTGTTCCCGGCATTGCGCTCTCCGGCTTCCGCCTTGTTCCTTTTCTTTCTAGCGGCCTCCGCCTCCGCACTGTCCGCCCCGTATTGCCGCACGGCCTCGTCATAATCCCGTTGCGCGGCTGTCAGTTCATCAACCGCTTCGGAGTATTCCCGTATGGATTCGGTCAGGTTGCCGAACAGACCTCCTTTCTCAATGACCTCGCTGTCTATCTTCCCGATGGCTTCCTCGATGACCTGTATCTGTTCCGGAGTGGCGTTTTTTTTGAATTCCGGGCTGTTGCGGAAACTGACTATTTGCCGCTTTACCTTCTGCAGCTCCTTTTTTGTCACCTTGTCCAGATTGCCGAAGATGACATCCCAGTTGATGGTGTTCTTCAGTTCGTTGAAATCAAGTTCGGACAGTGCCTCGTCGCGCTGTCGGGCCAGCATCCTTTTGTCATTCCCGTTCAGCCCCTCTTTCGAGGATTTAAGGGTATATTCCCGCATGATGGCCAGACGTTTCTGTTGGTATGTCCCGTATTCCTTGTTATAGTCAATCCAGGATTGCAGGTCCTTCTCCTGCCATTCCTTGTCGGCGGTATAGAATTCCTTCGCATATTGCTGGTAGGCGACAAGACGCTGCTGAGACGCATTGTCCCTTACGGCCTGCCTTTCCTCGGGCGTGGACTTCACACCCCGTTTCTTCTCTGCCTCGTCCATTTTCTTGAGGGTGTCACGCTCTTCCTTGTCGATCTGTGCGAGCGACTCGTCAAGCTCCTGCCTTGCAAGGGCCTGGCGTTTCCTTATACCTTCCCGCATGACCGATATGCGTGCCGCCTCAAGTTTCTGCTGCGCCCTGATACGGGCGTCGGCGAGCTCGTCCTGATAATCCCGAGCCGATTTGCCCGTATCTTTGTTTTCCTTTTCTCCTCCGCCTCCTGTGATGTAATCGGTCACATTGACGGACTTAGCAGCGGATTCTATATTTTTTTGTATGTCAGCGCGTTTTTTTGCATTCTTCTCAAGTTCCGCCGTCCGGCGCTCGAATTCGGCAATCAGTCTGCCGTCTTCCGTAGAGTCATAATACATCCCCAATCCCCATTTCACAAGATTGGATCCCTGGCGTGTAGTATTCTCACGGACCCATTTGTTATATTCAGCCTGCCGCTTTTTCGCTTCCCTGTATTCCTCCCTGTTACGGTTAGTCCAGTTAGTGTCCGCATTCATGGCACGTTGGAGCTGCCAGTCCTGTTTAGTATAGTCCGCTATGATATCCTCGCTGGCTTTCGCCTGCCCGGCACGGATAAGGGCCTGTGTCAGACTGTCATAGGCTGATGCGGCGTTACCCGCCAAGATCGCCTCGTTGGTGAGATTGGCGAAATACTGGGGATAGATCTTCTGCAGCTCGTCCGCAGCCTTGTTCCGTTCCCTTTCGCTACGGGTCACGTCCTGTGTGGCGGAATACAGGATTCTCAGCCGGGAGATCTCATCTGCTTTGGAGGACACTGCTTTTTTTGATGCAGCGTTCAGGTCTTCCGCAGCTTTCTGTGCGGCTGTCAGCTCCTTGTTGGCCTTGCCGATATTTTTCACCCATTCCCATAGGTCCTTTCCGTACACTATTCCGAGCGATATGGCCGCGACAAGCGCTGTCTGCCATGAGAATAATGAGCCGGCAAGCTGCTTCCACACCGGCACGCCTTTCTGCCCGGACCGCATCAGCAACTCGTTCTGCTGACGCACGTCCCTGATGGCGTCCGTCAACATCGGAAGATTATTGGAAATAGCAAGAATGAACATCTGCGGCCCCATGGCAAGGGAGGGTAGTTCACGCGCAACCTGCTGGAACTGCAGCCGCAAATTATTCGTTTTCTTTGTGATATCCTCTATGCTTGCAGTAACCTGTTGTCCGGCTACGGGAGTGGAGCTCGTCTTTCTTTTAACAGCCTCCAGATCCTGCAATTCCGTCTTCAGTTGTCTGATGACTCCCTGCAGCGCCTGGATATCCGCCATCTGGGCGTCGGTATTCGTTCCTGCGGCCATGGCCTGCTTGAACCTTTTCTGCAGGGTCGCAAGCTCCTGCTCCAGTTGTGCGATGACAAGTTTGGCAAATTGGCTCATATTGCCCAGGTTGCCCTCCACCGAGCGCAATCCCTTCAGTGTCTTGTCGTCAAGCAGTATCTCCAGTCTTACAGGTTCCATTCCTATCCTCCGAGTTTTGTTTGAAAATATTCAGTGGTGAATTTGTCCGGCCTACGGTTGCGCTCCCTTTCCAGGAGCTCCTCCTTGGTCACGTACCGGCTGACATCCGTGTTCATCAGCATCAGCTCGGCGTAGCTGATCTTCCACAGGATGTGCCGTTTTGTACGGCCGAACCGCTCCATCGCCTGCGCGATGATTCCGAAAACGCTATGGGGGCCTTCCTGCCGGCCCGTTAACCCGTTTTCCTTTCCCGGCTTCCTATCGGCTCCAGCAGCCCCGCTGTCCTGGACGCCAATGGAATAGTATTGCAAAAAGGCTGTATGTCCATGCCCCTGAGCAGTTCGATGAGGGCGGCGGAGAGCATCGCCGGATGCACCCTCCATCTGAGGTACCATGCCACAGGGCCGGAGAGCAGCATCCCCGAGAGCCATCCGGTGCATACGGCCAGTGCGACCATCCGGCTGACCGCCTTTCCCTTTTCCGCCACGAACCGCATCCTTTCTTCATAGTCCATCGCCCTGATCTCCTCCGGGGTGACACCGAGCTCCAGGTACCGCCTTGCTATGCGGATGACCGCCCCGGCGGGCGGACGGCGCATGACAAGGAAGGATTTCCCGGGGCGTTTTTTAAAGGGCCTGAGCGGCATCACCGGAATGCGGATGCCGATGTCAAGCAGCATGTCCGCCGCCTGGCATCGTGTGTCCCTGTCCTCCGTCATAACTCGGGATATTCCGGTACGACGTCACCCGGGGCGAAGATCTTGTAGGGAGGATTCTCCCCGGCCTCCTGCATCTCCAGCTCGCACTCGATGCCCAGCACGTTGCTGAAGTTGATGCCGTTGGCAAAATTGCAGGTGAGCACCCCGTTGTAGATCCGGATCGTGTGGCCGGTCACGGTTTCGATGTCAAACACGCCCTGCACGTCCTTGTCCTCCGTAGGAGGCACGTAGATTCCGGTACTTTCCTTCGTTCCGCCCATCACCTGTATCATGTTGTCCGCGGACAGCTCGATGAGCGTGAACGTCCATGTCTTGGTGCCCGGTGTGGACTTGAGCACGGCGAACGGCGCGTTGCGTTTCTGCGCCGCCCAGATGCGGGTCTTGGAAGGCGAGTCGCCTCCGGGCTGCAGCCCGTCCTCGGATATCAGTCCGAGAGCCTTCCCGTTATGTTTAAGAGCTTTCACGCCATAGATGGCGCCGGTATTCGTTTCTGGCATAATGATTTATGTTTTAATTGTTCTTTGATTTGTTTTTAAACCGCCGGAGCCCCCAGAAGAGAAGCAGGAGGACAAAACAGCACAACACCTTCGTCCTTGTCCGCTCCCAAAAAGAGGGAACCGGCTGTTTTTCCTCGGCCGTACTCTCCTCTGACTCCCATCTCAGGTCCGAGGTCTCCCTTACGGTGATCTCCGGCCGGGCATGTGAGACGGCCGTGACGTTCACGCCGCCTTCCCCGTCCGATTCCACCCTCAGGTCCAGACCCTCATGCTGCTCCGTCACGCCCATGCCGGCCGGAAGGCCGCCTATCGTCCGGAGGAGCCCGGGTTTCAGTGCCAGGCTCGTCAGAGTCGTCGGGGCCTTGCCGAAGATTATTTCCCCGGTTACGCTCCTCTGAAGAGAGCCCGAGCGGACGGCTGTTCGGCTCTCCCTGTTTGCTGCGCATCCAGACAACAGCAGGACAGCGCTCAGCATACTTGCACTGGTAGCATTTACGCAGTGCCTGTTCCAGAACGATAATTTTCTCATTGACTTTTCGTATTTGGTCGCTTAAATGTAAAGTCGTCTCGGAGAGGTCGTCATACAACTGCTTGTATGTGCCCTCGTTCTCCTTGACCGCACGGACCTTGACGAGCCTGCGGTCACGCCACCAGCCTATTGCCATGGCTATGCACCCCGTGGGGGCCAGCCACTGCTGGAGAAGTTCGAATACAGTGCCCCAGTCCATACGCATATCATTTTTCAGATCATGTCCCAGCCGGCCTCTATGTCCGCCATGACGGCAGGCACGCCGTTCTCCACCCGGCTCATCGCGGCGGCCAGACGGCACATCGTCCCCTTGTCATCCACGTCCGGCTCGTAGGTGGTTGGAACCTGAAGCTCGCCGCATACGCTTGAAAGGTAGGCGCGGGTGTCGTTCTCCGTGGACGGGGCGTAACGCCCGATCATAAGGGAGAGGGTCCTCAAACCGTGTTTCTTCCGGTAGTTCCTCAAGGTGATGAGCATGGCACGGTAGCCGTATCTCATGTCGGTGAACTGGAAGAACTCCTTGTCCGTCTGCACCGGGCGGAGGCCCTTCCACCTGTCACCTGACAGGCGGAGGTTCCCCGGGTTATTGTTTCGTAGTCCTCTTGGTGTCGCCATAATCATTCCTCCAGACTTTCCGCAGACGCACTGACAGCAGCCTTGCTTTCCTGTCCGGCAAGATCGCTTGAAAGTGTTATTTCCTTCACATCCCCCTCAAACCATGACTTTCCGTCATAATAGAGGGATACAGTCTTGCCTGGCGCGACTTCCGTACCCTGCACGGTTGCTTTATGCCCAGCCGATTTGTTGGACACGGACAGGCGCGCTCCCGCATGTACCGCGGCCGCCTCAATGGTATAGGTCTGGTCTGTTTCGGGAGTCAGCTCGATGGCGTCATCCTGCGATTTCATTGTGATCGTGGTGCTGGATGTTGTGATGACATTCCCCTCACGCGCGTCCAGCATGACCACCTCCTCACCGAACGCCGTGTTCGTGTCCGCGGTCATGAGCATCTTGAAGAAGTAACGTTCTCCGGCATTGGTCAGCTTGTCAATCTGGATCACGTTGAAGTCGTTCTGCAGGTTGACCGCTCCCCAGAAGTTGGACTGCTCGGTCGGTGTAGCCACTGTTCCGATGATCAGACCGTCCGGCCATGAGGATACGGTCTTGATCGTAGTCCCCTTGAAGCGCATGGCGCTGGTATCAGTCCAGTTCACGCCCTTTCCCTCGCGCAGGATAAGCTCGTCGTCATACCGGTCGGCATCGTCAACGGACATGATATACACAAAATTGGGATTGTTGCGGAGAACCTGGGGAGTTGCCTTGCGCACGCGCATCAGACGTTCAATCATGGTGTCGTCTTTCGGGGAGTTCACACGGATTACCTCAGGATCTTCATAGACACGCATCAGAATGCCGTTGAACAGGTGCTCGTCATCCTCCTCATCATCGACATAGATGCCGTTGACGAAGTGGTATCCGAGTTCAAAATCCACCTGGTCGGACAGGGCTTTCAGAAGGACGTTCTGCACATTGGGGGGAAGCTCCCGGAATACCAGTTCCCCTTTGGGCTGGAACGGACGCCATATCTGCTCGAAAGAGCGGGGGTTGAACGTGGTAAAGGCCATGAAGTCTTTCGGCTCAAGCACCTTCTCCGAATAAATGAAATCCCCTTTGGAGTCCTTGTCCTCAGGCTGTTCCACGCGTTTGCGCAGCATCTTGTTCGTTTTCAGCCGGGGAATGGAGTATTTCTTCGTCACATTGGGCACGAGGTTGATCAGCCCCTTCTGTACCAGCTCGTTGCCTGTGGCCGCCTTGGTGAGTATCCTGTCGAGTACCTCACCGTCATAATTCGTATTCTTGATAGTTACAGCCATAATCTTTTCATTTTTTAGTTAAAACCGTTCTTTTTCCGGATTTCTTTCCAGTTGTCATTCCATCCGGATTTGTCCTGTAGCGGGGTATCCGGAACATCATCCACGCTTTTTTTCTTCGCAAGCCCGTCGACAATCCTTCTCCCGTTCTCATAATCCTTCTCCAGCACCGCCTGATACGCGTCACGGTCGGATGGGGCGATACGCCCGTCCTGCATGGCGTCCTCGAGAAGGTTCTTGATCTCGGCCTTTCTGGCCTCGCGCTCCTTCTCGACATATCCGTCCAGACTCGCCTTGAGCGTGTCACGTTCCTTTACCAGCGCGTCATACTGTCCCGCCTTGCTTTCAAGGGAGGAGAGCGTGCGCACTACGTCCTCATCCGTCGCACACGAGGCGAAGGATGGTCTCTTCTTCAATTCTTCATACATCATATTACCTGTATTTAATGTTTGATTGCCCAGCCGGGCCTGGAATGCGGCATAAACTTCCTGCTGCGTCCCGGCATCCACTTTCTCGTCGATATCATAGATACCGTCAATGAATCCCATCTCCCTGGCTTCCTTGGCGGTAATCCAATGGTCCTTCCCGTCGAAATAGGCATCCTTTATCTCCTCACGGGTTTTCCCGGTCTTGGAAGCGTACATGTCCGCAAGCGTATCCTCCAGCGCCTCCAGCTGCTCGGCGACGGCTTTCATCTCCTCCTTGTTGCCGTAACACCCCCCATAAGGGTTATGGAGCATCAGACGGGCGTACTGGCTCATATATACCGGTTTCCCGCACAGGGCGATGACACTGGCCATGCTTGCGGCAATGCCGTCGATATAGATGGTTATATCCGCATCGCTGGCCCTGAGGGCGTTGAATATGGCCATGCCTGCATACACGCTCCCTCCCGGGGAGTTCACACGCACGTCTATGCTCCTGTACATGGAAGCGTATTCATACAGCTCGGAAACAATGTCCCTGTCGTTGATCCCGTCAAAACCGCCGATCTCCCCGTACAGGAGGATGCAGGCGGTATCAGGGGAGGGTATCATGTTAAAGTATCGCTTTTTCATCGGTCGTCTTAAAATTACGGTGCAAATATGGAGAGTTTTTTTACTACAGTCAACACCATTGGGACATGATGCAACTTTACAACCTCATGATGACGCCATAAGACAGTATCATAAATTCAATATATTGCAAATCATATATTTAAATACGAATTTTGCCGTAAATAAAAAAGATGAAAAAATGGCGGAACTGACCAGCAGGCAGAAAAAAGATTTTGCAAGGACTATTTACCTTAATGAAGAACTGACACACGCGGAGATTGCCGAGCGTGTGGGGGTAAAACGTCAGACTGTCTCCCGGTGGGCCGGTGAAGGCAATTGGGAACGGTACAAGGTATCCATCACCATGACACGGGAAGAACAGCTCAAGAACCTGTATCTCCAGCTTGCCGAACTGAACAATGCCATCAACGGGAGACCCGAGGGGGAAAGATTCGCCAGCACGGCCGAATCGGACACCATAGCCAAAATAACCGGGTCCATCAAAAAGATGGAAACGGATGTGGGGCTGGCTGACATCCTTTCGGTTTTCAAGAGCTTTGTCAAGTGGCTGCGCACTTATGACATGGCACGCAGCAAGGAGATAGTCCCGCTGCTGGACGCCTATGTAAAATCCAAACTGTAAGGCTATGGCAAAACTCAGACTTACCCCCCGGGACAGGGCCGAACTGGCGGAATGGAACGACCTGGTGGCATCCGTCCGGGAGAGTTCGGACATTAACCCGTCCGACTCCACCGCTGAAATAGAGGACCGTAAGAAACGGCTGGAAACGGATAATGAAGCGTGGTTCCATTACTATTTCGCACAGTATTACACCTGCGAGCCGGCCGGTTTCCATAAAAAAGCGACACGGCGTCTTATGGAGCACGACCGCTGGTATGAGGTCAGGGCATGGTCGCGCGAGCTGGCCAAGTCGGCACGCGCCATGATGGAGATCATCAAGCTGGCGCTTACCCGGCAGGTACGCAACGTGCTGCTTATCTCGAACTCGCAGGACAACGCCGGACGCCTGCTGCTGCCCTTCATGGCCAATATGGAGGAAAACCAGCGCATCATTCAGGATTACGGCACACAGAAAAAGCCGGGTTCCTGGGAAACAGGGGAATTTACATGCCAGTGCGGTTGTTCCTTCCGGGCTATCGGTGCCGGACAGTCGCCACGCGGTACCCGTAACAAGAATTTCCGTCCTGACTTTATCCTTATCGATGATATAGACACCGACGAGGAATGCCGGAATCCGGAACGTATCAAGGCCAAGTGGAAATGGCTTGAAGAGGCGTTGATTCCCACCATGTCCGTCTCAGGACGTTACAGGGTGCTGTTTAACGGAAACATCATTGCTGCGGACTGCTGCATCACACGTGCCATCGAAAAGGCTGCGGAACTCGGACAGAAAGGAATAGGATACGCGGACATTATCAATATCCGCGATAAGGACGGCGTCTCCTCATGGCCGGAAAAGAACTCCGAAGAGGATATAGACCTGTTCCTGTCGCTTATCAGCACCTCGTCGGCACAGAAGGAATTTTTCAACAATCCGGTCAGCGAAGGGAGCATATTCAAGAACCTTGTATTCGGGAAGGTCCCTCCTTTGAACAAATTCAGGTTCCTTGTCATTTACGGGGACCCGGCCCCGGGGGAGAGCAGGAGGAAACAGGCCAGTTTCAAGTCCGTCTGCCTGCTGGGCAAGCTCAAGGGAAAGCTGTATGTGATCAAGGCAAGAGTGTTCCGGGGTAAGAACGAGGACTTTATCGAGGCGTTCTTCGAACAGTACAAACATGTGGGAGGAAAGGCTTCCGTTTACGCCTATGTGGAGAACAACAAGCTGCAGGACCCCTTCTTCAAACAGGTTTTAAAGAAGCATCTGAACAGGCTGCGCAAGAAACACGGCATCCCGCTGAACATCATCCCCGACGAGGAACGCAAGACCGACAAGGCAACCCGTATCGAGGCCAACCTTGAGCCCATGGACCGTGACGGCAACCTCATATTCAACGAACAGGAGAAAGACTCCTCGGACATGAAGGAACTGGTTGACCAGTTCCGGATGTTCGAACTCACCCTTCCGTATCCCGCGGACGGACCGGACTGCGTGGAGGGAGGGAACAGGGCCATAGACAGGAAGGCGGGGAACATGGAGAAGCCGGTCATAATAGAAAGGGCGGCAATCCGCCGTTTAAACAAGTACAGGAGGTAAACGACATGTCTGAATTCATCAATCCGGATGACTACGATGCGAGCATCCACAGGGAGATCCTGGACAGCATCATCAGGGAGGACGAGTCCATAGTGGAGATATGCGAGGACCAGGCGGTGGCGCAGATGCGTTCCTACCTGTCCGCACGTTATGACTGTGACAGGATATTCTCCGCAAAGGGCAAGGAAAGGAACGCGCTCATACTCATGTTCGCCAAGGACATCACGCTCTATCATGTATGCAGCATCCACAACCCCCAGAAGTTCTCCCCCATACGCAAGGAACGTTATGACCGCGCGATGGAGTGGCTCAAGGCGGTCAGCAAGGTGGAGATCAGCATAGCCGACGCTCCCCTGCTGGACGAGGAGACGGCAAGGAACAACCTGCCCACCCAGATAAGAAGCAATCCCAAACGTGTAACACACTATTGAAATGGCAAGAAAAAAAGAAATATCCATAAGCGGCAACATGCCGCTGCCGGGCAGGAACACCCCGGGAACAGTCATCATCACCGCACCCAGGCTGTTCATGAAGGATATGGCGGACTATATGCAGGCCGTCAGGGGGGCGAACAATGTGGACTTCACACAGCGGACGAGGCTGTATGACCTCTATGAGGACATCCTTATGGACGGGCATACGGGAAGCGTCATAGAGAAGAGGAAATCGGCCGTGCAGTGCTCGCAGATCGAGTTCAGAAGGAACGGCGTTCCGGACGAGGGGATCAACACCCTGTTGCGCTCCCCCTGGTTCTACCGGTTCATCGGAGACCTGATAGACTCGGACTTCTGGGGGTTCTCCCTGTTCCAGTTCTATAAGGACGGGAGCGGATGGATGGACTACAGGCTCGTCCCGAGAAAGAACTATGACCCGGTGAGGGGGCTGATAAAACACCGGCAGGAAGACACCACGGGGGAACCGCTGGAGAATTACCACACGATGCTCTTTGTCGGGGAGAAACGCTCCCTGGGAAGACTGGCAAGGATAGCCCCGTATGTCATATACAAGCGCAACGACATGGCCGACTGGGCACAGTTCTGCGAGATATTCGGAATGCCCATACGCGAGTACACCTACAGCGCCGGTGACGAGCAGGCCCGTGACCAGGCCGTGAAGGATATGGCCGAGCAGGGAGGTGCGGCGGTGTTCCTCCATCCGGAGGAGGCGCAGATGAAACTGATAGAAAGCGGCAACAAAAGCGGCAGCTCCGACCTGTACAGGACCCTGTACGACACATGCAATGACGAGATCAGCAAGATCGTGCTGGGAAACACGCTCACCACGCAGGCCTCGGAACGTGGCACGCAGGCGCTGGGGACCGTACAGGAGAAGGGAGAGAAAAAGCTGAACGAGGCGGACCGGATCCTGGTGCTGAACACCCTGAACTATGACATGACCGATATCTTCACCGCTTTCGGATACGACACACGGGGCGGGGAATTCTATTATGTCAAGCCCAAGGAAACCACCGCCGAGCAGGAGATAAACATCATATCCCGGATGCGCCAGATGGGAACCCCCGTATCGGATGAATACGTGTACGAGGCTACGGGAATCCCTAAACCGGAGAACTACGACCGGCTGAAACAAGAGGCAGGCACATCTGACAGGGACAAGGATGATGTTCCAGGCGGCACGTCACCCGTACCGGCCGGAAAGAAAGACAGAAAAAAGGAGGACGGTATTGTAAACCGTATCAGGTCTTTTTTCGTCGCCGCCCCGCGGAAAGGGGCTTTAAAATGGTAATGAACGACCTCTACGGGGAGCGCTGCCGCCTTTGTCACGGCCATGCGGATTCCCGCATGCAGGGGGCGGCCGTTTCGTTTGAGTTCACAAGGGAGCTGATGGCGAAAGTGTTGAGGGATATATTCTACCGGACGTTTGATGTAAGAACGGAAATAGACGAGGATCTGTTCCTGGCTACGGTCAGAACTTTCGGCCGTGCGGCGGAGGAGGGATTCGGTCAAAGCGACAATGACAGGCTGGAGGAAGTGTTCCTGGAGCAGATACGCGACAACCTCGATGTGTTCTCCGCTTTCCGCACCCACCGGATGCAGAACGACATTGCCTCGCAACTGCTGGACGAAAAAGGAAGACTGAAACCTTTTTCCCGGTTCCAGGAAGACGTGCAGTCGATTATCGGCACGTACAATACGGCTTGGCTCGAAACCGAGTACGATACGGCGGTACTGCGTGCCCGCCAGGCGGCTGACTGGAAGCTGTTCGACAGGGATGCGGACATCCTTCCGAACCTGCGGTGGCTTCCCACCACCAGCGCGGAACCCGATCCCGTACATGCCCAGTTCTGGGGGATTGACCTGACTTTGCCCAAAGGACATAGGTTTTGGAAAAGCCACCGCCCCGGAGACCGGTGGAACTGCAAATGCTCGCTGGAGCAGACGGACGACAAGCCGACACCCGGGTATGATGTGCCGTTATCGGACTATCGGCCCTCACCAGGACTGGACAACAACCCGGAGGAGGACGGAAAGCTGTTCAGCGACACGCATCCCTATATCGCCCATGCGTATCCTTCGGCTGAAAAAACCGTAAGGGACTTTATGGAAAGGAGAAAAAAATGAATGTGAATGACGCCGTCAGGGAACTCCGCAGGAAGGAGAAGGAAATCAAAAAGGCCTTCAGCAGGACGCTGCCCCGCAGGATCGGGGCAAAAGCGGTGAACCTTGTAAACAGGAATTTCCGCGAGGGAGGTTTTTATGACGGAGGGCTGCATCCCTGGAAGAGAACAAGGAGACAGGATTCCGCCAAGGGGGCGGCGGGCGCATACGGTCCCCTGCTAAGCCGGCGTAACCGCCTGTCCCGAAGTTCGGAGTATGTGGCGGAGCCTTACAAGGTGACGATACGGAATGCCGTGGAATATGCGGGAATCCACAACTACGGGGGACGCATGACCACACATCCGAGAGTGACCGCCAAGATGCGGAAGATGGCATGGAGGATGTATTTCAAGGAAGCGGGCATCACCAGAAGGATGGGGAAAAAGGCCCGCAGGCAGAAGGCAGCGGCGGCACCGCCCGAAGCCCTGAAATGGAAGGCGATGGCCCTGACAAGGAAACAGAGGCTTGACGTTAAGGCGGACATGCCCCGGCGACAGTTCATCGGACCAAGCCGGGAGCTGCGTGAAATGACGAGGAAGGAAACGGAAAAGGAAATAACCAATATATTGTTAAAATGACATGGAAACTTTATTCAATGACATTCAGAAAAGAATAGCCGACAACATAGCATGGCTGAACAAACAGGTGGACGAGGATTACGGGCAGCTGGACATGCTCTACCGTGACGACGGGGACTCCGAAACCTATCCGATGGTATTCCCCATGGTGCTGGTTGACACGCCCGAGGTGGAATGGCAGACACTGGGAGGGGCGGGCGGATACATGCAGAAAGGAACGGTATCGGTCATTGTCAGGCTGGCTGTTGACTGCTATGATGACACGCATTACACCAGCGGCACGGCGGACAAGGCCGCCGGAAGAATGGAACGGGCAAAAGAGGTGGACGCGCTTCTGCAGATGTACAAGCCTGAATGCTGCCAGACACCGCTTGTGAGGAAAAGAAGCAGGTTCCACACGATGCCCAGGGGGATAAAGGTCTATGAGACACACTATGAATGCACCGTGTGGGATAATGCGGTCAGTCGGTAAAAAGGGAGAGCTGGGCGGCGGTAAGACGGGGCTTCTTTATTTTGGGAACCGGCTTGACATCGATATCCTTCAGCCTGTTGCAGTTTGAACGGATGATGGCCATGATGCGGTCCACGCTGATGAAGAACTCCTTCTCGGAAAGGATCTTCAATGCGTCGTCAAAACGAAGACGCTGGATTTCCGTCCAATAATAATAGCGGCGCAGCAGCGCCTCGTTACGTTTCGTGATCAGTTCCGAACTGCGACCTCTTGACATACCCTGAAAACTTGTTTTGATGATAATACATGTACCCATCACAAAAGTAGTGATTATGAAATAAATATGCAACAAAGGGAGGGTTAATAATAAAAAAGCCCTCAACGCTTCCGTTAGTTTAACTACCACATTAAAACATAAACGGCACACGCTTGCTGCACGCTGAGGGCTAAAGTCCTTGACGCAACAAACGTGTGCCGTTTTAATGTGGTGCACAAAAGTAATAATAAAAATTGGAAGTTTATGTGCAAGAGCGAAATTTTCTTCAACCTGCTCGTCCTGACCGAGCGTGAAACGGAAGTGCCGAGGGAACGTATACTGGGCGACTTCAGGGACATGGAGTCCACGGACGCCAGATATGTGCTTGTCAGGCTGCTCTCGGAAGCCGGCCTGTATCCCGACCAGATAGCGGGGATGACCAACCGCACGGCGCGGGGAGTACGGCGCCTGCTGGCGCGGAACATCACCTCGCCGATGATCGGAATATATCTGGAACAAATAAGGAAACACATCAGAACAGGACGCTCGACGGAGCGCGTGTAGTTGAGTATGTTTGCACCACGGTCGGATTAGTGACCGGAACTACAAAATACAAATACAACTATGAGTGAATCAAGAACTTTTGTGTTCCCCGAGAACGGGAACTCCGGAGGCGGCACCAATGGCATACTGGCCATGCTTCCGGCGCTTATGCAACAGCGCGGTGTGGATCCGAACATCCTGGCGCTGATGGGAAACGGCAACAACCGTAACGGCAACGGCTGGGGTGACGACCTGTTCGCCATCCTGCTTCTGTTCATCCTGATGGGATGGGGAGGCATGGGAGGTTTCGGCGGCGCCCGTGGCGGAATGATGGGCAACGGACAGGGCGGCGTGGTCCCCTTCGTGCAGAACGACGCGAACACCGCCGTGATCATGCAGGCCGTACAACGCAACGGATACGACATCCAAAGCCTGGCCACCGCGTTGAACACTTCCTCGGACGCCGTACAGGCCGCCATAAACGGTCTTGGCATGCAGATATGCAACATCGGCAACCAGATGGGCATGAACACCAACCAGATCGTCACCGCGATCATGCAGGGCAACAACGCCATCCAGTCGCAGATCTGCCAGTGCTGCTGCCAGACAAACGAGAACATCACCAAAATGGGCTACGAGAACCAGCTGTCCGTATGCAACCAGACAAACGCACTGGTGAACACGGCCAACCAGAACACGCTCGCATTGCGTGACGCCGGTACGGCCAACACCAACGCCATCATCAGCAAGCTGGACGCCATGCAGAACCAGGCGCTGCTTGACAAGATCGACTCGTTGCGCGAAAAGAACAGCACGCTCGTCAACCAGCTCTCGCAGGAGCACCAGAACGCGTATTTCGCACAGGTGTCCGCACAGACCATCGCGCCTGTCAACGCCGCGCTGGGTGATCTGAGCGCCCGTCTGGCGAAGATCGAGTGCAACCAGCCCGAAGTGGCCAAGGTGCCGTACAGCCCGGTTGTGGGAATCCCCACCTGTGTGGCGGCCCAATACGGTCTTGGATACGGCTTCAATCCTTACGCCGCCGGTAATGGCTTTTGGGGTTAATTGAGGAAGGAGGCTATTATGGCAGTATATCCTTTCCAATTTGTAAACCGCAGGGGTTCTGCGGCCATATCAACCTCGGGAGTAACGGTCAATACCGACAATGTGGTGTTCTCCTTTCCCAACCATGCCTTTGTGAACGCATGGTACAGGGGGACCATCTACATTGACCTGGCGCAGGCCGTTCCCACAGGAACAACCGGGACGCTGCCGGTCCTGTTCGAGACAAACGGGGTGACACAGGCCGTGACCAAGTACAACGGGGAAGCGCTGACGGCAGCCGACATCCCCGGTACGGGAGTGTTCGAGTTCTGGTTCGACAGGACGACAAACACCCTGCAGATAATGACCGGAGTAGTTTAAGAACAAGGAGGGAGGAATCCCTCCATTTAAAGAGAAACAATTATGCCTTTCCAGAATTTAAGAGTCAACAGCCAGTTTTACATACTCCATAAGGACGGGACGCCTTATGTGGAGGTCGGCGCCATTGCGGGAGTATCCAACCCGGTCCCGGACGGGACACAGCCGGTGATGTTCGGCCAGCCGATGAAGATGGTGGTGGACATCACCGTCAAGGTCGGCGAACAGACCGTCACGTTCCAGAAGATACCCGCGGGGGCGGACATCGCCGACGCGAATTTCCCCGGAGGCGGGAACATGGTCATATCCGGGTCAAGGGAGTCGATGAACTCCGAGGTGGCGGCCATGAGGAACAGGTCCGCGGAGATACTCAGAAGCATAGACCACCACCGTGCCATAGTGGACGCCTGCGGCAAGATGATGGAGATACTGAATCCCGAGTTTGCCGAAAGGCAGAGACAGGAGGCGGAAAACAAGGCTCTCAGGGAGGAGATATCCGAGCTGAAGGCCATGATGGCCGAACTGCTTAAACCGGCGGAAAGGCCCAGTACGAACAATTCTAAAAAACAACAAGTATGATGATGATCGAGATAGAAGACAGCAAGGTCGAGAGAATGTCCGATTATGCCGAAAAAATGCTCAAGTATGGCGGCAAGCTCATGCAGTGCATTGAGGAACTCTCGGAAGGGAGCGGCATGGGACAGCGCGACGACGGCTACGATGACTATGACGAGTATGACGACATGGGACAACGTGGCGGTTATGGAAACCGTGGCGGATACGGCGGAGGATACGGGAACCGTTATGGCGGCGGCTCGATGGGCCAGCGCCGCGGAGTGCCCGGAACAGGACGCTATTCAAGATACCGTTAGTTTAACCCGCCGGGACGGAGGATTCCCCCGTCCCGGCTAACAAGAAGACTATGAACAGGACAAAGGAACCTCTGGACATATACGATGACCGGCCAAAGGAGCTGACGGCGTACCTCCGGCATAACGGCTGGCACTTCAACAAAAAGCTGTGCGACTTCGCCGTGTCGCTCATGCGCAGGATGAACCCGGCAACCGGAAAAAGCGAGAAGATCGAACCCATGACCAAGGACAAGGTGGACGAACTTCTGGCCAAGAACGGGGTCAGGGTGGAGAACAACACATTATATGACTATGTATACGTGGCCAACCAGGCAAAGGCGGACTGTTTCAAGTCCTCCATCGCCGACGAGCCCCATCTGGCGCTTTACGTCAAGGATATCATAGATGACTATGACGCTCCGGAAGGCATGGTCATGTGCATGTGGTATGCAAAAATGACAAGGGCCGGGGAACCGGTGGAATGGGACGAGATGTTATGATCCGCCAGCGGTTTGACATAGAGGAATACGGCTGGAAGGTGGCGGTCTACTATGCCGTGGACTGTTACTACACCGACGAGATCATTGGCAGACTCTATGACATAGGCTGCCGCGGGGATGATCTGGAAACGGCGTACAGGAACCTGTCCTCCGGCAAACCGGACACCGGACTCACCTATTCCAACTACAGCACAAGGCAGACGGTCATGGTAATAGGGATCACATCGTCACCCGCCGAGTTCCAGAACTCCTATGACCATGAGAGGAAGCACCTGGAAGCGCACATGGCAAAGGCACTGGGGATCGACCCGTGGGGCGAGGAGATATGCTACCTGTCCGGCAATATAGGACAGAAGATGTTCGACAAGGCCAGGTTGCTGCTGTGTGATTGTGAATGTTGTAAGAAACAGATAAAGGAACTTATATGAAAAAGAAAGAAATCAGGAAAGCGCTGGAAGGCGGCACGCCGTTCTCAAGCCTGTACTCCCTTCTCCCCTCCGGGCAGAAGGAGAAATTCAAACAGTTCGCCGCGGCATTCGGATTCACGGAGCGGCAGGTCAGGGAAAGACTGCGGAAAGAAACACGATAGCTTCTCATTGACAACGGGCGCCCCCGCATATTATTGTATGCCACAGGCGCCCGTTCTGTTTTTATCCTATAGTTAATCTTTCCTCAAACTCCGCAATGATACAGTCTGCGTCACCACCATGCACCCAGTTATCCAAAACAGAGGAAAGAACTTCGATGGCTTTCCGTTTCATTTCTTCCTCTGCCATTGCAAGAGCTTTAAGAGCATCTTCTTTTGCGATAACCGGGTAGTCGGGATTGACTACCACAAAATTCTCACTTTTAATATATTCTTTTGACTTGTTCATATCTGAATGGATTTGAGCCATACGGCAGACATTCAACCACCGTATGGCAATATTCATTTCTTCATTAATTCAATGCGATCTTTCAAGGTAATAAGATAGTCGTGCATCTGTATTTTTTGCCTCTCCATTAAAGCAACCTGATCTTCACCAGCTATTTCAACAGCATCTTTTCGACCAAGAAACAGGACTAACTTATTATGTTTGTCCATCAACTCATTATATTCGATATACATACGGTCAAGAGGGGTATCAGCCACGTGATAAGCCTTCTCAAAGACATCTTTAGGGGACCAGCTTTCATAACCGTCTTCATACACCACCTTATAACCTTCTTCTACTGGTTCCATTGTTCTTGGAATAGCATCAGTAGGTAGATAAATTTTTCCACCCTTGCGAATTGCTGGTGTGGCTTGAACTAATTTTGTTCCAATGTACTTTTTCATATCAATATGGATTTTACAAAGCCCGTCCAAGGCTATTTAATTCATTTCTATATCTGTTATTAGTTAATTCTTTCAAGCCAATCGCTAACACATTTTTCCACTTCTACATAGCTAGTGAACGTTTTCTTTTCAACAGTTACACAATACCGCATTAATTCACCGCGAATTATTCCTGCATCATCCTTCCAAACATTTATGGCTCCATTATCTCCAGCAGCAGTACACGCATATCCCAGTTCAAGAGTTGGTTCAATATCACTTGTATCATTGATAAGATACGCATCAACCTTACGTCTTTTTACTCCTGGAAGCCCATCTAATTGATAGATAGGTTTCTCTTTCTTTATGACTATAATCTTATTCATTTCTATTCAGTTATGATTCAACATTCTGCAATGCCTGCATACATTCAAAAGGAAAGAAGCTATTCAAAGCATCATAAACTTCTTCCGGTATATCCTCTTCGCTTTCAAAATTCCCTTCAGCTCCTTCCGAGCCAAATACGGTTGCAATATGCTTTTCTTTAAATTCTTTGTCGTTAATAATTACGGTAGTCTCCCATCCTTCAGAAGTAATTTCTAATTTTATCTTATTCATATCAAATTATTGTTATTAATCGGTTTTTACTATTTTCCCATTATCCAATATCAAATATAACCGGCATTTATAGCTGACTGTATCCGCCCATTGGTGAGCATATTTCAAATACTGATGTAGCTTATACCTTCCGGGATTATTCATCATTTTATTTCTTATTCTTTTTTTCATCAATCGCGTAATGAACATTTTGAACAATCGTTACGTTTCGTTTCCTTCAATTCATGCAGCACTCCGTCAATTATTATTCCATTCTTTATTTCCATACCGTTCATTCATTAGAAGTTACACCCAAGCACAATACTTTGTCAGAAACGCCTATATCGTCAAATTCCAGAGTTAAATACTCTGTATCGTAAGGGTAAGGGTATCTGCAATTTTTCAATTCTTCATCCGTCAATTTGCGTCTAATACGCATCTCTATTTCGTAATCATCGGAAAGATTCTCAATTATTTTTCTAAGTTGTCCTACGTTCTTTATTTCCATATTGTCTAATTAATTTAATTGCTAATAGAGGGTCTTTATCTCCTATTTGATTGATTAGCTTTGTAAATTTGTCCACTCTACCATAGTGTCTAACGCAAATAGCATTTGCCTTCATCGAGCGTCCTAATCCGTATAAATACTCCATGCGTACATTTCTACGGATATTCTTCATTATCTTTTTTGCTTGTCTTAATTTCATATCTCAATCTCCTTTCTCTTTAATCCGTTCAAGTACATCCCTATTTGCTTCTAATATTTCATCGAAAGACGGGATTTCTCTCCAATGAGTAACATCCCAAGGTCGGAATGTTTCATAGGAGTAATTGTCATTCCAGAAGTATATATTGCTATCTTCTTCTATATCATAACATGCAAGCCTAATAACACTATCTTTAAGTCTTATTAATACAGGCTTTCCTTCCTCCGGCAACCGTTCCTTAACACTTATCCACGGAGATTGCTTGGACTGCCAGTCTGCACCCTTCTTAAACATATTCAGCATTGCTTGCCTTTGATAGACTAATTCACCTTCAATTACTATTGCATAGCTTGATATAAGCTCTTGCTTTGCTGCTTCTTCCAATGTCTGTTTCATATATCTTCAGTTTTGAATTATTTTTTTATAACTACCGCCATTGTACTAACAGTCGTTCCACTCTCTTTAAACTCGCCTGCGCTGATTTCAAACACTTCTCCATGTACTTCTTTCAGCCAGTTGCGGAAATTAATACATCTCTTTTCTGAAGCGAATCTCCAGTGTTGGCTGGTTATTGCTGCAAGCGTGCCGCCTTCTTCCAAGCGTTCATACATAAGCCTGACATGCTCTATATCCTGATTACCGGAAAACGGAGGATTTGCAATTATCTTAGTATAACTACCTACACTGTCTTTGGTAAAATCTTCATCAAGCAATATTACGTTGCTAAGGGTGTGAAGAAATTCTCTGTTTTCCGGCATCAGCTCATAACATTCAACCATTACAGAAGGACAAGCCCGGTGGATTGCTTTTATAAGCGCGCCACGCCCGGCACTCGGTTCCAGTACCGTATCATCCTCATGTATCCCTCCGGCAAGCATAACCAGCCAGTCGGCAACATCAGACGGAGTTTCAAAAAACTGGTAATCCTGCTGTAGGTTGCACCGTTTACCCTCTTTCAGTATGGAAAACACACGTTCCGGATTAAAAGGAAATGTGAAACCCTGTATCTTCCCACCTTGCCATGAGCCTCCGGCTTCTTCTATCCACTTCTTTGCTTCGGCATAAGATTTTTTATTAAATTGAACTTGAGGAAGTTTGAGGATATTGTTCTCAAGAGTACAATGTTTCAATATCTCTTCCACGCTCCATTTTTTGCCTTCATCAGCCTGTTTCTTCTTTTCGTCCGTTGAAGCGTCCGGCGCTAAAAGTGAAGATATTTTTTGAACAACCGTATTGCTCGCATTCACGAAGGCATTGACACAGGATAGCGCTTCCATGAGAAATTTTGTATCAACATGTCCGGTCTCGTCATAGACGTCTATCCCTTCGGTCATGGATGACAGTTCATTGAGCTGCGCTACACTACCATGTAACGTTTCGATTAAAATCTTTTTTTTGTTCATCATAACTTTTCTGTAAATAAATTCTAGTTGTGTCTACACTCCCGTGACCTAGAAGGTCAGCCAGTTGAATAACATCTTTGTTTTTTTTCAGGAACATCTTAGCGAAAAAATGGCGAAAGGCGTGTGCGTGCATCTTCCTTGGATCAATGCCGCAATGTTTTCCCCATGCTTTCAAGTGCTGGGAAAAGCCACGCTGTGTGATCGGGCCGAATCTCCCTACCGCAAAAATCCCGGTTTTACCATATTCTTTAGCGTAAACCTTTGCTTCTTGCTGTAGCTGTTTTTGAAAGAAAAATCGACGGTACTTGTTACCCTTTCCTTTTAATGTCACTTCCCCGGATATGATGTCTTCCCACGTAAACTGCTGGAATTCCGACAGACGGGCGCCCGTTGTTCCCAAAACCTTAATAAAGAAATAGTAATCCTTGTTGTTTTTTGCCTTGAGATATTCCAACAGCCGGTTATATTCCTCTTCGGTCGGCACATTGTTCACATCAAGCTTGCGCTTTATTTTGGGACGATTCAGCTCTATAGGCTTCTTCATCCATCTAGAAAATCTTTCTATTGCTGTAATCCGCAAACGGATGGTAGCGGGAGATAATTTTTCTTCTTCAAGACTTTTTATAAACCTCCTGCAATTATCCATGTTTACCTCATTGGCGTATTCGAAATACTTCTTCATGGATGTGTAATATATATAAACTGTATGAGAAGAGTAATCATTGTTGTCAGTCAGCCATATAATGAAATCATTAAGTTGTTTCTTGTTCTTATCCGAAATGACATCAAGTTTTTCCAGTGGCTTTACCGTCTTATCCCTCCTTCCATATCCGATGTTAAGGAAAGACAATAGATCGCATATAGCTGAACACATTAGCGAATGACGCACCATGACATCTGCATTTTCACGTTTATAAACCAAATAGCCACGACGATTGACATCTTCAGTACGTTCAAGAAAATCCGTTACATATTTGATATATTTCCCGACAGTATCATAAGTTCTGCCTGTTGTGTATAAGTAGGAAATATAATCAGTTAATATCTTCTGCCTGTCATTATTCATAATCTTGTTTAATTAAATTATACCAATCATTGCTATCTTCGAAAAAACATCTGTATCCATTAGCCGTATGTTTGCCTCTTACTTTCCGACATATAGCACTGATCAAAGAAGGAGCCACGCCAATCATCTTACCAGCCGTTTGTATCGAAGGGAATACTCCACATAATTTCTCATCCTTTATCAAAACAACGCTCTTTTTATTCATGCCTGCACCAGTCTTATGCCAAGCCCCACGTCCTTTAGACAGATTTTTTAAACTTCTGGCCTTGGAACGTTTTGAATGATAAACCATTTTACGACCCTTGTTGCGAGAAATACAACCTTTTAAAAATCGTCCGGTAATTAAGTCTCTCTCAAATCGCTCAGGCGGTATATATAATTCACTCATTTCTAAATAGTTTTGAATCATAACATTTCCATAATCTCATCATAGGTCATTTGCCCTTTTCTCCTTTCCGGTGTCCCGACCAATACCATACGCTCCCTTTTCCTTTCTTTGAAATAGTTGCGTACACACCAGCGGAGATAATTGTAAGGATCAATTGTGAACAGTTTCTTTTCACTTATGTTTGATATTACACGGGTGATGATACTTTGCCACGCTTCCTTTACAACATCCTGGCTGTTGGTGAATCCTCCTGAAGACATATAGTCTTTGACCTTTGATTCGTAAATGGTAAAAACGGACACCATCTCCTCCATATTACCTTCTTCATAAAAGCCTATCATGACTTCGGCTATACGGATAGCCTCGCGATAGCGTTGGACCAGATCTCCTTGGGAAGAATCGTGTCTGAAAGGTATTATGACTTTCTTGCAATAATACGAGCGTGTCGTCAGAACCGGTTTTTTATCTTTCGTCATAATGACTATCCCTTTTATGGAATCAGGGGATACCCCATGCTCAACCGAATACAGAAGCCTGCTCACAGAGAACCGATACAGACGCTTCTGTTTTCTTACCAAGTAACGTCCGTCAGAACCGAGTCTTATCAGTCTTCCGGTGTTGGTGTTCCATAATTCACCATTCCTGCTTATCTCATAGTGGAATTCCGGAATGGGATACCGTTTGTTTTTATCTGTTGTTCTCATAGGATGTCCATTTGTTTTTTTCCCGGTTGATGTTCCTTCCCCATTGGCGGAAAGTCCGGTGTTCCGCATCCGGCCAGCCTTGCAATGATCGGGCGGAACTTTTCCTTTCTCAGTCTCACATCATAATACGCGGTTGTCGCCCTGCATCTGGATATCTTCAGGAAGGAGGCTATCTCACGGAACAGATACCCTTCCTCATACGCCATATAGCAGAACAGCATCCTTGAATCGGATATGTTCCTGGATATCATCCGGGACAGGATCATCTCCTGCGAGACGCCCGTCATTCCGGAGATCTCGTCCAGCATAAGCTGCATCGGTTTCTTTTTCTTGTTGTCTTTTCTCAGGTTCATAAGATTGTTTTTAAAAGGTTCTTAAATCTGTTTTAAAAGCACCGGCTCCTTATGCGGTGCCAGGTGGTTCTTTTCCTGAAACTCTGCGGACGGAACGCCCTGTCACGCTTATGCCAGCCCTCCCGGCACCGGAGTCTTGATTCATCCAGTATCTCCTCCATCGCGGATTTGAGACTCTCCAATTTTTCCACGGAGAGCAGCAGGTACTCATTCATTCCGTCCTTTTCCATACATCGCGAGATTGGGGGATTCGGGATCATAAGGCTCCACGGTGGTAAGGGTAACGGAGGATACGACCACACGTCCGCTCCCTTCGCAGCCGGGACAGGTAACGGTACTTACGGTGTCCGTCAGCTCGTCCAGGTTCTCAAGAAAGCCCCGGCCGCAGCATGTGCGGCACAGGACTACATGGGGATGGTCAAACTTCCTTCTTATCATCGCCGGAGAATTCAGGTTTCACATCAGCAGTGTAGGGATAGACATCCATAATGGCGGTCTCGGCCACCGAGCCGATGACATAGTCCGCCTGCGTGCCCTTCATCCCCTCGTCCAGCTTCTTTACGGCATCGCGAAGGTCGGAAGCCTGTACCAGTACGGTAGTGGGGGTCTTTTTCTCCGCTCCGCTTTTTTCGTCCAGCGTGATAAAGAACAGCTTACACTTGAACCAGCGGTCGGCCGCATCTTCCTCAGAGGGGAACAGTTCGCTGTAACCGGCGCGTTTGACGTTCGAAACTGTAAATACACCGTTGATATACGAGTTCATTTTTTCAATAATACGGGCTTCCGCTTCCGTGAAGCTGAGCGCATCGACCAGATAGGCTTCCGTTACTTTCCTGTTCATGCCGTTCTCCGCCACCTTCTCGTAGCGGATGGAACATTCAAACCAATTGTGCATCATAATTTACATCTTGTTAAATGAGGGTTCTATTCTTTTCCATTGATTGTTTCCGTCCTTTTCCTCGAAGTAGAAGCGGATCACCGTGCCTTCCACCACGTTGCTCTCACGGAAGAGCCGCATGATTTTCGAATATTCGGGGTCGTTGAAGTCATCCTCGAGCTCGTACAGGCGGGAGATGGACTTGTAGTCAAGATCCCCGGCCTCGTTGCGCTGGAGCAGCGACATGGCCAGCTTGTACATGGGGTTGCGCCCGTCATCGCCCTTCTTGCCGATCCATGCGTTCAGGTAGTCCACTAGGCGCTTCTCCGCCACGTCGGCCCTCTCGTCGAAGCCCTTGACCCGGTTCCCCTTGACGGAGACCTTGAAGGTGTCGTTCTTCACCTCGAACCCGAGCTGCTCGTCACGTTTCAGGCCGCCGTACTCCTTCAGCTGGTCATAGTAGGCGGTGGCTTCCTTACGGAGCCATTCCTTGAACTCCTGGCCGTCCTTGATATACTTGCGGAGCTTCCTCTCCACAGAGGCGAGGAATCTGGCACGCAGCTTCTGGTAGTTCTTCTTTCGGTCCCCGTCCTTTCTTTTCTTTTCGGCCTGCAGCTTGCTTAGCAGGGCCTCACGTTCCTTTTCAGATAAATTCTTGATATCCATATCTGTTCTTATTTATTAGTGAATAAATTCCTGAATAAATCAGGGTCGATTATCTCCTCGTTGCAGTCAACGTTCTGCTTTATGGCCGTCTGGCATTCATAGCAGAGGCGGTCTTCTGTCAAATAGCTGTTGTGTTCGCAAAACACCTTCCCGCACAGCCCACACCGGGCGAACATTACCAGTTCGGTATCCACATCGTTCCGGCAGATGTTATGTCCTTTAGCCCGGCAGGCATCGCACATATCAGCACATTCCTTTTCGAATTTCGTCTTTTCCATTGTCATCATTGTTATTGTTATTATCGTTTATCCATGCTACCAGAATCCATAACATGGCGTTCTGTGACCATGTTTTCGCCCAGAAGTCATCATTAACTATCATGCCCGTGAAAGCCGAGAGGGCGGATATCGCATACACAAGGTGCTTCATTCTCATACCTCCTCCTTCCGTCTTATGGCCTTCAGCTGTTTCAGTGTGGCCTTCAGTTCCTCCAGGTTCTGGCTTGACACCGGCTTCCTGCATCCTCCGTGGCTCTTCAGGAAGGAGGTGATCTTCGCCTTGTTCATCTCGACCTCCACGGGATTGTCGCTTCGGTAGCTCCTGTTGAGAAAACCGATATCCATCGACACGGCGTAAATGGCCTTGACCAGCGCCAGCTTCTCCCGTCTTTCCGGATCCTTTCTCCTGTCGGGATCGAGCAGCGTCCCGATCAGCCTTGCGGCCTCGCTTTTGTACAACTCCGCGGACGTTGTTGTCCGTCCGCCGCTGAACTGCCGGACAAGATGCCTGTATTCATCCTCGTCCAGCCCGAACTGCCGTCTGAGGCGGTGTATGCACCGCTTCTGGGCATTTGTCGCGGGTAATTCAATTGTCTTGTTCATTGCTATTGCTGTTAAATGGTTCGTCACTGTTCCTGAGCCAGCATCTCTCATAGCCCTCCTTCCAGACCACATAGAATCCTTTCGGACCGGGAACACCACGGCTCATGTACCGGGCGCAGAACCCGTTCACCTCTATGCGGGAGAAGCAGTCCCTCTTGACTCTGTAGGCCACCGTCCCCTGCACCTCCTTCCCCTCCACATGGGAGATGTATACGAATATCTTCTTCCTGTATTTCTTCCTGAGCTCGACCAGCTGTTTGGCGGTGACGTCCATCTCGCCTTCAAGACTCTGCAGGGAGTCGATGATGACCACGTCCGGGGATCTCTGTTTCCCGAGAAATTCGTCAAACTCATCAAAAGTGGGGACCTCGTCCCAGAACAGCATCCCGCTCCTTGACGAATTCATGAATCCGAGCAGGGAGTCCCTGAAATCGGACTCGACACCCATCTCAAGGGAAATGAACAGCACCTTGTAGCCGATACGGTCAAACTCCCTGGCCAACTGGAAGGTGAAGGAGGTCTTTCCCTGTCCGGACTTGCCGTATACGATCCACGCCCCGGATTTCTGCCTCTTTCCAAAGGCATCCATGAAATCCTTGGAAAAGGGGATGTATTCGTATTTTTTGTTCAATATGTTGTCAAACGACAATGACCTGATCATAAGCCTGCTCCTCCGTTACTGATTTCCTGTCTGATTACCACATTGTCTATCATTCCCGAAAGCTCGCGCAGGTCATCGGCGAACAATACCTGGCGGGGATCGTCCTCACGCGGCTGCTTCTTGACCTTGGGAAGTTTTCCCCATATCTCTTCCGCCGTCTCCCTGTCCTGCACGCCGTTGGCCATACAGATGGCGATGACATCCTTTTTGGTAGCGCCCAGAAGGGTGATGTAATTGCGGCCGAAACGCCCGTCTATCTCGTCATACCCTTCGATACGTCCCACATACCGCCTGATATTGCGCTCCAGAGTCTCCGTGCCGGCCACCAGACACCCCATGCGCCCCAGCGTGTCATCATACAGGGGAATAAGCGTGCACATGGCCGAATGCGTGAGCTTGCCGGCATCATCGATCAGCAGGACAGGCTTATAGGAGGACAGGGAATTCATGTGCGCGATGCACAGGTCCAGCAGGCTGTCATTATCCATATAGCGCGTCACATTCTCTCCCATGGCCTGCGCCAGTTTGGTAAGGAACTTGCGGCTGCTCCATTTGCGGCACTTGATATATACAACCCCCTTGTCACCGCACAGATTGTACAGGTCGATCAGAGACTGGGTCTTTCCGCTTCCGCTGCGGCTGCTGACACATACCCATTTGCTCTTTCCCCTGGCAACCTCGAACGCCCGCTTCACCTGCCGGTAAGAGGTTACGGTATCAACCACATTGCGGGAATTCTCATAGAAATAAAGGCCTGTGGCGATCCTGACCGCCAGGTTGTCGTCATTCGCACCGTACTTGCCGGAACGGAACTGGGACATCGCCGCGTCGGACACGCCACAGCGACGGGCCAGTTCTGAAGGTTTTGAACCACGGGCTATCAAATTCTCTATGTACTGTTTCAATGCTTCCTTATCCATAATTATGCTGTTTTTTAAGTGTTATTAAATCATCTTGAAAAATTCATGTCGGCGTCGTCCCATTCGTAATCGTCATCCGCAAGAGGGGACGGAACCCTGAGAGGTCCGGGCGCAATCTCTTCAAAATCCACGTCCTCCACCGTCTGGCCGCGCGCCTCGTACTTGCGGTCCTTGTGCCGTCCCCGGCTGTCGGTGAGCAGGGCGCGGTCCAGCAGGCTGTTGCTCTTGAGAAGCGGGTTCCGCTCCTGCATGGCGGTTATCACCTCGTCCACCTGCTCCTGTCTGGCCACATACCGCCGCTCGAACTGCCGGTTGAACTCGTCCACCTTCCTGCGGTGCTCGAAATGTTCGGGTTTCTGGTCGATCAGGGCCATCGGTGTCTTCATGTCACGCTGCATGAGGAACTTCAGATCCCCCGTTTCCTTTGCCAGCCGGTGCCCTTTGGTGGATTCGGCATTGACGATGAGCACCTGCGACAGATCGTCGGGATCGTAGTGCACGGACCAGTCCTCGTGGAAATGGTTGCGCAACTCCATGTTGAAACTCTCGTAATTGATCCTCTCCCCGAAGAGCTCGATCAGCAGCCCCTTGCCGGTGAGCCGGTTGGTGCGCCCCGTCGTGTCGCCCATAAGAAACAGGTATTCCTCATCACAGAACGGCATCCGGCGTTCCATGGGGGTGCGTTCCCATGCGGCCATGTACGCCTCCAGCTTCTTGGCCCGCTCCCTTTGCATGATACCGTGTATCTGCGCCAGCACGCCCTCCTCGTCGGGGATCAGGTGGCGGTTATAGTTCAGGATCTCTATATTGGGCTGGGAGCCGCGCTTGCTGTTGATGTTCACCCCGCTCCAGTTCTTCTCCAGCTGGTAGTACGTCTTGTTCAGATAATTGAAGTAGGGCTCGATGATCTTGGCCTTGGCGTTGTGGAGCGCGGCGGGGATGTAGTGCACCGTCATCGCCTCATAGAACGGAACCATCACCCCCTTCTGGTAGTTGTCACTCTGCAACTGCAGCGGCTTGTACCGTGCACCGAACAGTTCCCGGGCGTGCTTGATGGCGTTGCGCAACGCCTCGCGTATCAATGCCGGGCTCTCATGGTCGCCGACGGCGTATCCTATCGGGTACTTGCCGCAGGCGTCCAGCACAACCACGATGGTCTTGCGGTTGTGGTAGGTGGTTTTCTTGTAAGTCCTTGTCTCGCCGTCCACCTTTTTGTCCACCGGCTGCCTCTTCTGGTAGACCAGTTCCACGTCCCATCCGTCCAGTGTCCAATAGGTCATGGCGGTCTTCGGAGCCTCGCGCTTGTGCTGCATCTCGAGGGAGTTCCTCAGCGCGGCGGTACCGCGCTGGTGCCCCAGGGTGGTGGATTCCATCATCTTCCGGTACCTGTCCACCGTGACAGGGCTCTTGATTTCCGGTTTCCCCAATATGGAGGCTATCTTGTTGTACTGTTCCATGATCTGTGCGTTATTCAAGTTCATATGCTGGGAAAGCAGCTTGTGCATGATCGCCTCGTCCTCTTCGTCCCGTATCAGGGCGGCGGACGTGTTGCCCTTGTTCTTGTGCACCAAAGCGATGAAGCCTTCCGCCTCATACTGGTCCACTTTACGTTTGAGCGTCTTTCCCGTCGAAGGAAGTTTGTGGGGATAGCGGGTGTTGCCTTTGCTGTCCCGCACTTTCAGCAGATCGTTCACCATCTCACTCAGCCTGTCCCATACGTTGAAACGGGATCCGCCACGTCCGAAACCGCATTCCGCATTGCTGTCGCGCAGCCGGATGACTGCATCCAGGACACGTGCCTGGAGCGTATAGAGCGTGACTTTCTCCGGTCTGAGTGGCTTTCCCGCACCGTCCCTGTAGGTGGTGAAGAAGGAGTAGGCGGCCTCGTTGTACCCTACAGCCCTCTCAAGCGGACTGGTGGCGGCACGTTCGACATCCTCATGGGGATCACCGTAATATTTGATGTATAATTGCTGTATGTATACTTCCAGCGAGTCGAACTCCACCAGGGCGGGACGTCTGAGGCTGGCACGACGAGCAATAGCAATCTGCTTTCTAGAAACTTTCCCTTTGTATGTTCCTATCGGGAGGAAGCCCTTCTCGGAGCCCACCTTACGTTTCGGATCATACATGATCAGCTCGTTGGCGTAGATACATACCTTGTCATTATAGATTACAGCCATATCAACCGTTTTATTGTTTAACCTTGTGCGGTTTCCGGCGTCGGACCGGAAACGCGGGCCGCCTTCCGGCTCCCTGACCGCGGTCCTATTTTTCCTCCCTGTAATACCTTTGTCCGATAAGGGAAAGGCAGCATACGACTGCAAGGACCGAGGCGGCAAGGTTCTCGTTGAAGGTGGGGCGGAGATTGTCCGCCAGTCTGAGCACTACCACAAGGCCGATGCCAGCGGCCACTATATGGATTATTCTGAATGTTTTCATTGCAAATCATTTTTAAGGGTTTATAAAATTGTTTTTAAATTTCTGCTCCTATCCGTCGCAGACCGGAGCAGTTTTGCTACATTTGTAGCTGTGTAATTAAAATTTATATATCATGCCTAAAGTAAAGCCTGTTAAATTTGAAGTAGGAGATGTGGTATATCTCAAAAGCGAAGACAAATACGCTAAAGACCGGTTCAGAATGACTGTTAAAAGTGTTACCGGTGAATATCCTGACATTCAGGAAGTCGAATGTATATGGCTGTCCAAAGGGGGGATTCTTCAAACCCATAAATTCGCTCCTATACTGCTAGATAAACATTAATCTCCGTCTTCCTCATCTTCTTCGACATTCCGTGCCATCTGGTTGAACCGTGCTATCGGAATGCCGAAGATTCTTACTACGAAAAAATGTCCGGGCTCTACATTCTGGAACACTTCATCAATCTCGATCAGTGTTCTTATAGCTTTTTTCTTTTTCATCGTTTATTTGGTTTATAAAATTGTTTTTAAATCTCCGTCCCTATCCGTCACGAACCGGGACGGAATGTCTAACTAAAATTCAATCTATTACCGGTTGTATGAACTATTTTTCTTTCTCTTCCTCCAGCTCGGCCTCGGACTGAAGGTCCGCTTCCACCTCCGCAATCACCTTGAGCGTTTCGTCGGCGTCCATTATCTCCTGCTTGCATTCAAGCATTCCGTTGATGATGCGCCGGTAGTCTACATCTTTCTCACCCAGTTCCTTGCAATAGTTCTCATACTTGATCTCCGCCTCGGCCTTGCGTCTCTCGCAATCGTCCTTGGCTCCCTCGATCTTACGGTTGATCTCTTTCTCACGCAGGCTGAACAACTTGTCCACAAGGTTGCAGCCTTTCAAAATTGCTGTCAGTTTCTTCATAATCTTTCAATTTTTATCAGTTTATGTTTTCTGATCATCCGGACCTCTCCGGCGTCATTTGTTATTTCACCTTTTAAAAAAAATGTCCCGTCAAGGCCAAGCGACGGTACTGCCTGTTGGATCTGCAGATCCCCTAATGGGTTTCTAAACACATTTACATTATTATAGCCAACCCCCACCGGGGTAGTGATTAACGGTAATTTTACATCATTCATATTCTCTTATTTTTCGATTTCCTTGACCAGACGCTTCGCGCCGGCTATGTCCCATATCTTGTCGACCATCTCCGCGACCTTCATGTCGGTTGTCGGTCCTATCTTCACCATCACCGCCCCTTCGGCGTCCTGGTCCTTGGGAATGATGATGGGGCAGATCATCCCGTATTCACGCCAGATCGTTATCACGATCCTCAGGTATTCAAGGTTGATACCCATCGTATAAGTAATCATCCCTGTTCCTCCCATTCTATCAGTAGTTGTCTGTACACCGGAACAGGTTCGGGATATATGATGCCTTTGTTCTTGTGGGATATGGCCAGCTTCGTCAGCCTGTCGGCTATACGGCGGCTCATTGTGTTGCCGGAATACACCTTGCATACATGGGAGTAGGTGACTTTCATGTTGGCGGCGACCGTTTTCAGGTCATTCCGATTGAGATAACGGCACACAGCCTGTTTCCATTCGATGAAGTCCGGACGGTACTTGGGCGCAGGAAGCGTCGGACGCTGTGCCGGACGAACGGAGTAGCCGCCGGTACGGCGGATGGAGGGGAGAACCTCGTTAGTTACCCATCTTTTGAATGCTTTAGCCGTCGGCAGCTTGGATCCGAAAATAAGGGCGTACATGCCGCTTTCATTGATAACTGTCGTGGTTTGCATAAATCCCTGATTATCAGGGATAGGGTGTTTTACCCTATCCTCATTATCAACGTGTTGCGTAATTGCTGATACAGGGTCATTATAACCTAACGAAAGTGCAATATCCCTGCCTACAAACCACGGGCTTTCGTCGATCATCAGCATTCTGATGTTGGCATTGATATCCTCATCGGAGAAGAATTGCAGACCTGTTGTCTGCTGGTTGTTGTTCAGTGTTTCCATAATAATACATTATTAATTAGTACGTTCCGCTTTCACATTACCCTTGTTGTCGAGTATTTTGACTGTTTCATGCTTGACGATTTCGTCAACATTGTACAGCTTACTGTCGTTCCGTTTCTTGGCGGCTTCCCAGATTGCCGGAGCTTTACCACCCTTCTTCTGACCGGACAAAACCTGTCCGACATAGGCCATTGTTACTTTAAAGGCGACAGCAAGTTCCTTCTTGCCTTGTGCGGCTAACTTAATTACTTGTCCCATATTCAATATTTATTGGATTAAAATTGCTATATTTGGCGCGGTTTATATTAAACCTGACGCAAATATAAACGCATTTTGCGTATAAACAAAATTTTTTCTTTGAAAAATACGAATTATGAGTAGATTTTTAGATAAAAAAGAGATTTTAGAGCGAATTAAAGCTTTCTATAAGCTAAAAAGTGATGCAAAACTTGCTTCTTTTCTAGGTATTCCTCCTACAACATTGGCTAGTTGGTATTCACGAAATACGTTTAATTTGGATTTGATATACGAAAAATGCGTAGATATTGATTTAAAATGGCTTCTAACTGGAGAAGAAGTAATATTAAAAAATGAGAGTTCGCTAAATACACAAGCTAGTGCGCCACAGCAAGAAAACATGATACCTTATTATATGTATAAGGATCTACAAGAAGAAAATCGAAAGTTGGAGAGAGAAATAGGACGGCTTGAAGAACAATTGAAACATTTAAAGGATTTGATAAAGAAGGAAGAGAATAAATCCCTAACAACAAACTCCGACTCCCATGCAGAAACTGTCCAAAAAAAGCGGAGCCCATCGCGTATATCAGACTCTTCTGCGCAAGCAGATGCCCTGATCATAAAATAAAGATAATAATTGAGTGATAATCAAATACTAATAATTTAATTATGAAAAAGATAATACATTTATGTTTAGGTGCATTTTTTTTCTTTACATCCTGCAATCAGGAAAAAGAGATAAAAAAAATAATAATGGAAGATGTTCGACAAAGCATACCTTCATATTGGAATTATGAGCCTGTTTATTTTTCTGAAATAGATAGTGCTATGTCTAATGTAAAATACACAAATCAATATATAAAACTTTATGAAGAAATGCTAGCCTTGGATTCTTCTTTTGTAATGGATATAGAAAGCGAATACTCAGAACGAGAAGAAATTAATAAAAAACTTACAGAACTCGAAAGCAAATATATTCCTCATTACATAGGAAAACAAATATATCATATATATCAATGCCATACAGATTTTGGCGATTCTATATATTGTATAAGATACGTTTTTAATGACCTATATGAAATTATAGATAAAGAAGTAACCCCACAGATTCCTGAAAAAGTAATCAAAGGAATGTTTCAATCTTTAAATATTGACACTTTTCCTCTAGATAGCGGGAAACATCATTAGATGAAACTCTCCAGAAAATAACATATTTTACATACACCTTGATTTATTCATTAATTTAAAGAGGCTGCCTCAAATCTATACAGAAAATCGGGCAGTCTCACGCGAACAACAATCTTATTACCTTAAAAATAGACTAAAGCCTATATCCTGATACTTATATAACGAATTGGCTAGATTCACTGTTTTAAAAGTGCCCCCAGTAATGAAACCAGGAGCACTCCGACGCGTCTATTTCACACACCAACACATAATTTGCAGCTTGAATCTATGCAAATATAAGTATTTTGCATATAAATTACTAATAATCAGCATATTAAATGAAATACGCTATAATTCTATATGTATTAAAGGGGTAAACTCACACTATTTTCCTGTAATCTCGATATATTTTCATGTATTATATATCAAAACTCAATAAAAAAAAAACGGTAATTTGCATACCCATTGCATACCCATTGGGAACATTTTGTTTTTAATGCTGCATACCCATTGCATACCCATTTGCATACCCATTCCACTTTTTAACAATTTTATTAACATTTCGAGTTGAATATATGGAGAGCGTGAAATACTATATCCTATGGGTGGTTTTTGTTCTTTAAAACCGTTTTACAGGCTATTCTAGGGCATTTTAAGGGTAAATGAGTGTAATGTCCCAATAGAGGCTTTATTGGGCTCTTATAAGGGGTGGAATGTCACCCAAATGCAACATAATGTCACTTTTTGTTTTTAATGGGCGGATTCGTCCGAATCTTCTAAAAAGCCGATGGATAGGGCGTTTCAGCGCAGCCACTCTTTAATGCTTCGTGGTACTTTTTATTCTGTGCCCCCTATTTGGAGATGACAAAGATAATGAATTCAAGTTTATATGAGCAGAAAAATCACTTTTCTTACCCTGTTTCTGTGGCTGATGACGGTAACTTTTCCTGTCATTGCGCAGCAGAAAGCAGACACGACCTACACCTTCCGCTTTGTTCCGCAGAAGGACATGTTCTACGTGCCTTGGAATGGCAATGACACGGAACTTGCCCGCTTGTTGGAATGTATCGAAAACAACAAAGCAACAATTCTTGACGGCAAACTGCCGCTATTGGTTGACGGATACTGCAATTCGCAGAGCAGTGAAGTCAAGAACCTTGCAACAGCGAAGATTCGTGCCAACCGTGTGAAATCAGAACTGATTACACGAGCGAAAATCAAGGAAGAAAACTTCATTACCCACAACCATGCGACTGAGGGTGATTTTGTCACCGTGCGCCTGACGGTACCGGTAAAGGAAACAGCCGTGACGGATGCGGAAGCAGAAGCACGACGCAAGGCGGAAGCCGAACGCTTAGAAACCGAGAAGCGTGCCGAGCAGGAACGGCTTGCCGAAGAGCAGCGCAAGGCGGAAGAAGCCCGACTTGCCGCTGAAAAGGCAGAAGCCGAGAAAACCGCTCAACAAAATACACTTGCCGACACGCTGTCGGAAACCAAAATCACAACTGATTATCATCTCTCCCTGCGTGCCAACCTGCTGCGCTGGGCTACCTTGACACCAGATTTAGGACTTGAATGGCGCATCTGCCCGTCGTGGGGCATTGCCGTAAACGGCTCGTGGACTTCTTGGAGTTGGAATGATAAAGACCGCCGCTATGCACTCTGGGAAGTGGCTCCGGAAGTGCGTTGCTATATGGGTGAGAAGAAAGCCTGGTATCTGGGCGCGATGTTCAAGGCCGGACAGTTCAACTACAAGCTCTCCGAAACAGGCAAGCAGGGCGACCTGATGGGTGGCGGCATCACCGCCGGCTACCAACTGCGGCTGAATAAGGCACTGGCTTTTGATTTCAACCTCGGTTTGGGCTACCTGAATGCCGATTTCGAAAAATATGAAGTCATCGACGGTGTACGTGTACGCCGCGGCAACGAAACAAAAGATTGGTGTGGTCCCATCAATGCCGGTGTGACATTGGTATGGAAGTTATTCTAACACGGAGGAATAGAATATGAAAGCAAGACAATATATAAATATGATGGGAATGGCAGCCGCCGTGCTGCTCTCTTCCTGCGTGAAGGACACGCTTTATGACACGCCGCATCCCGACTACGGGAAGATTGCGGTGACAGCCGACTGGTCGGCCCGCGGTGAAGGTATCGACATACCTGCCACGTGGACGGTCACCATGGGCGACTATACGAGTACGGAGACTTCCGCCACCCATACCCCCGACCATCTGTTTGCTCCGGGCAGCTACACCCTTGCGGTGTGGAACCCGGCTGAAGGAATCACGGTGAACGGCACCACAGCCACCATTGCCGCAGCCACGGGAAACCGGGCAGGCACGGATGCCTTTGTGAACAATGCCCCGGGATGGTTCTTCACCTATACGGAACAGATGAGCATCGAGAAAGACAAGGACTATCCGCTGACCGCCGCAATGAAGCAGCAGGTACGCGAACTGACGCTTGTCGTCGAACCTACGGGTGACGCCGCCGGACGCATCACGGAGATTGTTGCCCATCTGACGGGTGCAGCCGGAACACTCGACTTCGCTACCGATACCTACGGAGCCGCTTCGAACGTCGTGCTGCCCTTCACCAAGATTACCGAAGGTGACGATGCCGGCAAGTGGAAAGCCACGGTGCGGCTGCTGGGTGTGACCGGTACGGAACAACTGCTGAAGGGTGAAATCCGCTATGCTGACGGCAACCCGACCCCTACCACGCTGAAAAGCGACCTTACGGAAGCCCTCAAGGAGTTCAACACCGGAAAGGGCGAATCGCTGACCCTCAGCGGAACGCTGGTTGAGACTCCCGAAGGCATGGAAGTGGACGGAGCCGAAATCAACGGCTGGGAAGAAGTGAAAGGTGATGATGTAAATGCCGATTTGTAAATAATTAGCAAACCGAACGCAGAAGCAAAGCTTGCTTTGATTTTGCTAAGGTGCAGCAATTATTGAAATGGAATTTAACTAATATAATAACAGAATATAATGAAGACAAGATTTTTTGCACTTGCGATGCTCGCCCTCGCACTGGTAGCCTGCAACAACGACAACGAGAACCTGAATGGTGACCCCGTGGCCGCCCAGTTTACCGCCAACATCGCCCCCGCCACCCGCGCCAGCGGAACCACCTGGACTGGCGGCGACCGTATCGGCATCACCGACATCGGCAACGATTCCCAGTACGGCAACGTGCCTTTCATCCTGAAAAACGGGAAATTTGAGGCAGAAGGAAAGGTTATCTATATCGAAGATACAAAGACCCATACTTTCCGCGCCTACTATCCGTACAACGCGGCGGGAGGCATCCTCGCAGCCACGACCGATGCCACGGCGCAGCAGAACCAGCCTGCCATCGACTTCCTCTTTGCTTCAGGAGCCACGGGAGACAAAAACAACCCGGTAGTAAGCTTCACCGACAAAACCGCCAAAGGCGGTGAAGACAACTCCTTCCACCACCGCATGAGCCAGATAACCCTTACCTTCGAGGCGGGCGACGGCGTGAATTTCAGCGTGGTCAAGCCTGAACGTTACACGCTGGACGGATTGTTACTCACCGGTACGTTCAACACGGCCGACGGTATTGCCACCGCAGACAACGGACTACAGACCGGAGAACTGACCATGAATCTGGCAGACGGCAATCTCACGTCATCGATCATCCTCTTCCCGCAGACAGTTGCATCCCTGCCGTTGGTTGTGAATTACAAAGGTCAGGAATATCATGCCACACTCACCATGCCCGATGGCGCACTGCTGGCGGGCAACAACTATACCTATACCGTCAAGGTACGCAACAAAGTCCTTGAAGTCAGCGAAGCCACCATTGCAAAGTGGAACGATATAGACGGTGGAGATGTGGGTGCTGACCTGTAGGATGTTAATAATTAATCGATTAGAATGAAGAATTATGAGACATAGATTATTTATCCCCGCAGCCACCGCACTGCTGTTCGCCCTCGCCGCCTGCACGCAGGACGAACTTGCTGGCGATAACCGTCTGCCCGAAGGTGAATACCCCGTCGTCATCCGTGCCACCGGATTGTCCGTAAAAGCAACGCCGCTGGCAGCCCCTTCCACCCGTGCCTCTGTGGACGGCGACTGGCAGGGCGTCACTTCCGTGGCACTCAAAGTGGGCGATGCGGTAAAGGAATACGCCGTTACGGCTTCTACCGATTTCAAGAGTGCCACGCTCTCACGCGAGAACGCCCCGCACTACTGGATCAGCCGCAACCCGATTACCGTATCGGCATGGTGGCCCTTCGAAAATGCCGACATCACACAGATGCCTGCCGTGAAGGTGGCAGAAGACCAAAGCAAACTGGCTGACTTCCAAAACAGCGACTTCATCTCTGCTGAGAACCGTAAGGTGGAATTTAACAACCCGACTCTTGAATTTACCCACCGCACGGCACGCGTGACAATCGAACTGAAGCCCGGCACGGGATTCACGAGCGTCGCCGATGCCACGGTGAGCCTCGTGAGCCTGTCCGCCGATAACGGCAACCCGACCGCCATCAAGACTTACAACGCAAGCGGCAACACTTACGAGGCACTGACCGCCCCGCAGACCGTTGCGGCAGGCAAGCCGTTCATCCGGGTGGAACTCGGCAGCGGCACCTTTTACTTCCGTCCGCAGAACAACGTCGTGCTGGCAGCGGGCAACCGCTATACCTACACCGTCAAGGTGAACGCCACCGGCCTGACGTTAGAGGGTTGCACTATCGGTGACTGGGCTGACGGCGGCGGCGAGAGCGGCGCAGCCGAGGATTTGGGCTACATCTACGACAGCAACACCAATACCTACACGGTCTATAACGCCGACGGCCTGATGAATGTAGCCGAATTAGTGAACGGAGGTAAGACCGACATAAACATTACCCTCGACAAAAACATTGACCTCACAGGCAAAGGCTGGACGCCGATAGGCACAGACTACGACAACTCATACACCGGCACCTTCGACGGCGGCGGCCATACCATCACGGGGCTGACCGTTACGACAAATGACGAATATGCGGGTCTGTTCGGCTATCTCGGTAATTTCGGTAATGCCGCCGGTACGGTGAAGAATGTGGTGATGGAGGGCATACAGATAACATGCAATCACAGGTCGGGTTATGCCGGCGGCGTGGCAGGATATAGCTGGGGCACCATTGAAAACTGCTCGGTGTCGGGCAGCGTTAGCGCCACGGTGAGCGTCGGCGGTGTGGTGGGTGTTCAAAGGGACGGTTCCATCACCGGATGCAGTTCCTCTGCCACAGTGAAGGGAACGCTCTATGTCGGCGGCGTGGCAGGTTGGACGAATTTTGGTGCCACCTTGACCGCTTGCTATGCCACAGGCAACGTGATCATAGAAATAGCCCCCACACAGAATATCTCTGGCGGCGGTCTGGTAGGATTCAACGACGGAATAAGCCTCCTTTCCTGCTATGCCACGGGCAACGTAACCAGTACGGGTAGTAGCACTGGCTATGTACATATCGGCGGCTTTTTGGGAGATAACTACACGACCGTGACCGCCTGCTATTGGAAGAACAATCATGAACAAGGTATCGGCTACAATAGGAGAAGCACCAAAGTCACAGAGGTGGACGGCACCAGCGTAACCTGGCAGAACGCCGTTGATGCCATGAACACCGCCTTGCAGAACAAAGGCTCAGAGTGGCGTTACGAACTTAAAGGAGCATTGCCCACCTTGAGGAAGCAGTAAACCGTCGGGGGTAAAAGTTACGCCCGCAACGGAAAGAACCAGAGTAATAAAATAACAGATATTATGAGGATAAGATTTTTTGCACTTGCAGCGCTCGCCCTCTTATTGGGCGCCTGCACACAGGACGAAGCGGGTTTCCTGCCGGAAGGGGCGGAAGGCACATCCATCGTCTTCACCGCCACGGGGCTGAATCCCGCCGCGACAGCCACCGCCGGCACCCGTGCCCCCGTGGATGGCAATTGGGAGGGTGTGCAGAGCGTGGCAGTCCTGATGGACGGCACGGTGAAGACGTACAACGTGACATCCACCACCGCCGACCCCACCAGCGCCACGCTGACCTCCACCGACCCGTACTACTGGACCAACCACAACGACATCACCGTCACGGCGTGGTGGCCCTACACCACTGGCGAGACAACCCCACCTGCGGTAAAGGTAAAAGCCAACCAAAGTGCCCAGAAAGACTTTGAGGGCAGCGACCTCATCGTAGCCAACGGACAGACGGTGACCTACGGTAGCCCCACGCTCCGCTTCACCCACCGCACAGCGCGGGTGACCGTCGTTCTGACGGACTACACCGAGGGGCTGGCATCCGTGCAGCTGACGGGCCTCTCCACCGAAGGCGACAACCCGGATATAATCGTCCCGTATGACAAGGGCAGCAACACCTACACCGCCATCGTTGCCCCGCAAAGTGTGGCAGCTGGCACAGCCTTCATTACGTGCACCTTCACTAACGGCAAGACCTTCGTTTATAAGATGAAGAATGCTACCGACTGGCAGGCGGGCGGTGAATATACCTACACCGTCTCCCTCGCTGCGGCAAAAGACCTGGGCTATACCATAGAGAGCGACGGCAGCTACACCGTGACCTCCGCCGATGGCCTGATGAATATAGCCGAATTAGTGAACGGAGGTAAGAGCGACATTAACATTACCCTCGACACAGACATTGACCTCACAGGCAAAGACTGGACGCCGATAGGCACAAGCAACCGATACTCTGGCACCTTCGACGGCGGCGGCCATACCATTACGGGGCTGACCTTTACGACAAATGACGTATATGCGGGTCTGTTCGGCCATCTCAATAGTGCTGGTACTGTGAAGAACGTGGTGATGGAGGGCGTACAGATAACAAGCAATCAAATATATGGCGGCAGTATTGGCGGCGTGGTAGGATTTAGCTGGGGCACCATTGAAAACTGCTCGGTGTCGGGCAGCGTCAGCGGCACGGTGTATGTCGGCGGTGTGGTGGGTGCTCAAATAGGCGGTTCCATCACCGGATGCAGTTCCTCTGCCACAGTGAAGGGAACGGTCGATGTCGGCGGCGTGGCAGGTCAGACGAATTCGAGTGCCACCCTGACCGCTTGCTATGCCACGGGCAACGTGATCATAGAAATGGCCCCCGCAAAGAATATCGCTGGCGGCGGTCTGGTGGGAATGAACGCAGGAAGCAGCCTCCTTGCCTGCTATGCCACGGGCAACGTAACCAGTACGGGTAGTAGCACTGGCTATGTACATATCGGCGGCTTTTTGGGAAATAACTACGCCAACGTGATGACCGCCTGCTATTGGAAGAACAATCATGAACAAGGTATCGGCTACAATAAGAAAAGCACCGAAGCCACGAAGGTGGACGGCACTGGCGTTACCTGGCAGAAAGCCGTTGATGCCATGAACACCACTTTGCAGAACGCAGGTTCAAAGTGGCGTTACGAACTTAACGGAGCATTGCCTACCTTGAGGAAGCAGTAAGCCGTTGCGGGCGGAAATGTTCCGCCCGCAACGAACATTAAACGAAGTATAACCCCAATAAAAAAGGAGGACGTGATGGAACACACGGAGAATCCACCATATAGGTTTTGGCATCAAGGCATTGTTAATAATAATATAGACTCCAGTGTAAATATGGAAGCTGTAAGCCGGACATTGTCAAGATTGGTGCTCATTAAAGGCAACAAATCAAGTAATTAAATTAAAAACATGGGACTTTTTCACAGAGACAAGAAAAATAATGACGATGAGCCGGACAGTGTTCAAACCAATTCATTCTCTGATATTATGAATGGTTTGCAATACGCCGTAAACTGTGCACAAGATACATTGCAGAATCATCAGATACAAAATCTGACCAGACTTTTTGAAGGAACAAATGCAAATAACGCAAATACGTTCCAATCGAAAAAAATCATGGTTGGAGGCAAGACTATTGATATTCCACTTATAGCTTTGATATCCCATCATTATCTTGCGATGGATAATGTGCAGATAAAGTTCAAGGCGAAGGTCGGAAGCGTGGAATCACAGATTCCAGAAAACAACTTATTGTTATCCAGCCCACAAAGAGCCAATCTCCAGATGCAGATGAGCAACATAAAACCGGATGCGGATGATGTCATGGAGGTTTGCGTCAATTTTAAGGTTCAGGAGACTCCGGAGAGCATTACTTATGGCGGTCATCGGTAGCATGGCCGCCATTCTCATCCATGAACCTGCGAAGTTCCACGACCTATATGCGTATGTTGAATAACGGTATTTACACAAACAGCAAATGAGCGAACAATTCGTTACCACTACCAAGCATTTCCGCAAGCTGCTTGCCGCAGGCTATCTGTTGATAGTCCTGCTGGTGGGCGGCATCATCTGCACGTGGCTCGGCGAATGGCGCGACTTGGAGTTGCTGGAACGGGAGAACCGTGAAATCAACCGCTTCCGCAAGGAAACACACGATGCGTATGTGGGTGTGGTGGAGTTGTCACTTTTGGGCGAGTCGGTACTGGAATGGGACGATAAGGATGTGGCGGCATACCGGCGGCAACGGATGACGGTGGATAGTATGCTTTGCCGCTTCAAGAGTCATTACGAATCGGTGCGCATAGACAGCGTGCGCCACTTGCTGGAGGACAAGGAAAAGCGGCTGTGCGCCATCATGGAGGCTCTGGAACAACAGGCGGACATCAACCGTCGGATAGCCAAGCAGGTGCCGGTGATAGTGCAAACGAGCAGGCAGGAAGAGCCGAAGAAACAGAGGAGGAAAGGTTTTCTCGGGTTGTTCGGCAAGAAACAGGAAGCACCTCCGACGACGACCACCACGATGCTCTACACACTGAACCGTGATATGATAGCGCAACAACGTGCCCAAAGCCATCGTCTGTCGGAATATGCCGACAGCCTTGCCAGCCGCAATGCGGAACTGAACCGCCAACTGCAAACCCTTATCCAGCAGATGGACCACAAGGTGCAGGCTGACTTGCAGGAACGTGAGGCGGAAATATCCGCTATGCGTGAAAAGTCGTTCTTGCAGGTAGGTATCATAACGGGTGTCATGCTGCTGTTGCTCATTATTTCATACATCATCATTCACCGCTATGCCACCCGCATCAAGCAGTACAAACGTAAGACAACAGATTTAATCGGGCAACTGCAAAAGTCAGTAAAACAAAACGAATCGTTGATAGCCTCACGTAAGAAAGCGATGCACACCATCACCCACGAGCTACGCACACCACTGACTGCCATACATGGATATGCGGAACTGATGCAGGACAACGAAGAAGAAAAGATAAGCGGTTATGCGGACAATATCCTGCAAGCCTCCAAGAGAATGACCGACATGCTCAACTCCCTGCTTGACTTCTTCCGCTTGGACAGCGGCAAGGAACAGGCGAATGTCCGTCCGTTTCGTTTGGAAAACATCGCGGAGCTGTTGCAAACGGAGTTTACGCAACAAGCAGAAGCAAAAGATCTTAAACTTACCATCGAGTGCCCGGAGGGTATTATCCTGAATGGCGACAAGGAGCGCATCATACAGATATGCGACAACCTGCTGGGCAATGCCGTCAAGTTCACGAATGCCGGAAGCGTTTCACTTGTCATAAGCTATGACGGCAATAGGCTGACCCTTGTAGTAGAGGACACCGGAACCGGCATGAGTGCGGAAGAACAACAGCGAGTGTTCGGAGCGTTCGAGCGGCTTTCCAACGCCGCCACGCAAGACGGTTTCGGATTGGGGTTAAGCATTGTGAAACAGATTGTCGGGATGCTTGGCGGCACTATACGCTTGGAAAGCGAAAAAGGAGAAGGCAGTCGTTTTACTGTGGAGTTGCCAATGAACACTGCCGATATTGGTATTGAAGAACAGACAGCCGCAGAAAGTCTGGCTCATATAGAAAGACCTTATTCTGTCATCGTATTGGACGACAATCCGATGGTATTATCCATGACAAAGGAAATGTATGCTGGTATAGGTGTGCATTGCGACACGTTCACCACTATTGGCGATGCAATGGAAGCCATGCGGCAGCACACATACGACCTCATGATAACCGATATGAAGATGCCGGAGATTAACGGCTATGAGGTGTTGGAGTTGTTACGCTCGTCAAGTGTCAGCAACTCGAAAGAGATTCCCATTGTCGTGGCGACCGCCTCCGGCAGTTGCAGCGAAGAGGAGCTGTTGGAAAATGGATTTACCGCCTGCCTGTTCAAGCCATTTTCCATTTCCGAACTGGTTGCTGTATCAGACAAATGCCTTTTGACAAGTACGGACAAGGATGAACTTCCCGACTTGTCCTCTCTGCTTGCATATGGTGACAAACGGGCGATGCTCGACCGTTTGATAACCGAAACAGAAAAGGATATGCAGGCTGTCCGGGAAATCATGGAGAGGAATGACCGCAAGGCGTTGGACGAATGGATACACCGTCAGCGAAGTTCATGGGCTGTTATCCGTGCTGACAAACCCTTGTGGAACCTGTATGAACTGCTGCATCAAGAATCTGAATGTTCCGAAATGGAATTGCGGAAATGCGTGGATGCCATGCTTCGTATGGGAACAGTTATCATAGAACTTGCGCAAAAGGAAAGGAGGTCGTCGGATGAAAGTATTTGTGATTGAGGACAACCCCGTCTATAACGATTATGTCTGCAACCTGCTGAAGAAAGACAGCTTCGATACTATGTCGGCATATAATCTTGCCACTGCCAAGAAACTATTGGCAAAGTCAGAGGTGGATGATATTGTCGTTGCCGACCTACGCCTCCCCGACGGTGAAAGCATAGAGTTGTTACGGTGGATGCGTGCCAACGACAAACAGCAGGTGTTTATCGTTATGACCAATTACGGGGAGGTGCATACGGCAGTGGAAAGTATGAAGCTCGGCTCAAAGGATTACATACAGAAACAGTTGTTGGAGGATAAACTGATACCGCTTATCCGCACCCTGCAAAAAGAACATGAAAAGCGACTACAATGGAACATTCCGATATTCGTCCGGCGGGGCGAAGCCTATCAGAAAATCAAGAAACGTGTGCGCCTTGTAGCCACCACCCGGATGAGCGTGCTGATACTGGGCGAGAACGGTACGGGCAAGGAACATATCGCACAACATATACACCAACAAAGCAAACTTGCCGATAAACCTTTTGTGGCAGTGGACTGCGGAGCCTTGTCCCCGTCATTGATACAATCCGCCTTCTTCGGACACGTCAAGGGCGCGTTTACGGGTGCCGAAGCAAACAAGACGGGGTATTTTCTGGAAGCGGATGGCGGCACGCTGTTCCTTGACGAAGTGGGCAACCTAACAATGGAGATGCAACAGATGCTGCTCCGCGCCATACAGGAACGCCGTTACCGTCCCGTCGGTGCAAAGGAGGACAAAACAGCCAACGTGAGGATAGTGGCTGCAACCAACGAGGATTTGCAGAAAGCCGTAACGGAAAAGCGGTTCAGGCAGGATTTGCTCTATCGCTTGCAGGAGTATGTGATAACCATGCCGCCCTTGCGCGACTGCCCGGAAGACATCATGCCATTGGCCGAGTTCTTCCGTGAAATGGCAAACCGTGAGTTGGAACGTGAAGTAAAAGGGTTTGCCGCATCTGCCCGTAATGCCCTGCTCGCCCATGCGTGGCCGGGCAACGTGCGCGAGTTGAAACAGAAGATACAGACGGCAGTCCTGCAATCAGAAGGCGATATGATAACCGAAGCCGATTTGGAACTTGACAATGAACCGTCCGCTACTTCCGCTTGTTTTACATTGAAGAGCGGGGATGAAGAAAGAGGACGTATCCTGCGTGCTTTGAAACAAGCAGCCGGTAACAAGAAAATGGCTGCAAAGATACTGGGTATCGGCAGGACAACGCTGTATAATAAATTGGTAGAGTATGGATTGAATGAAGAAAACTGACCGGAGTATGGCTGTAAATGGCAATAATTGATTAACTTTGCAATTGTATTTCAGAAAATAGCAGGCGATCGGGTAACTTTTCGCCGATGATATAGACATAAGACCGCAAGGCGTTTCGAGCGAAAATCTGGTAAATTGAAACTACGGAGACGATTGCGTGATGCTTATGCTATGCTTACGCATAGCGTGCATTCACGTACTCTCCGTAAAGGCTTTACCAGAGCCATCGCTTGAAAGTAGTGTGAATTGCACGCTACTTTTTTGCCTCGCCAAAAAGGAAAGAAAATACGTTATGGCGAAAATACAATTACTTGCCGTTATCTCAATAGATGGCTGTCCGATGAAACTGCATCCCCGGAAGCGGTTGCTTCAAACCGAAGATTACGGTATGGATGAAATACGTGCCAATGCCCTGTATAAGCTGACATCCGACTATTCGGTATCCGTGCTTCAAGAATGGAGGGAGGAAGGTGGAAGCATTTGCCATTTGTTGGAAGTAACTGCCGGGAATACCGAATATGCCAACGGACTGTTACGGATGAACGTGATAGATGAAATCATACTATACGTTGTTCCAACCATCGACGGAAACGGAGCGCATTTTTTCAAGTCAGCACTACCTATGAATGACTGGCGGCTTATGGAGAACAAAACTTATAGGGACGGAGTAATCCGGCTTACCTATCATAAAGAGCCACGGGCATAAAATGTTCAGATTATGAACATCTTGGCGGGATTTCCGTGCTCAGAAAGTGAACACATGTTCAGAATCTGAACACATTTCACAAGGGATGCAATCAAGGATAAAATTATTTTTGAATTTTATCTTTCTGAAAAACAATGTAGTACAATTTTCTCACAATCTTTTCTCGTGTTTAGGGCTATGATTTGCACCATATATCAGTGTGCGCACACTGATAAACAAGTGTAAACCCTCAAAACAGAAAAGATAATGAACCATCTCATACTGGCGGAAACACAGTTTTTCGCCATGATAAACGGAAAAGACAACGGTAGCACGGAAACGGCATACGGCGGATTCGTGCAGGAAGTAATAAACCTGTGCTACGGCGGCAATGATGCCAAGCATATTATTGTGGCGTTGGCTTTTGCCGAAATCGAATTACAGCACCATCCACAGAACTTGTCGGTATCGGAGGAGAATGTCGTCACTGTGTATATCCGCAAGGCGTTATCCTTCATCCGAAAGATGCAGAAGATAGTATCCGCTTCTGCAATTACCTCCGTGCCACCACTAACATCCACATCCGAAACCAAAGCCACAGTCCCAGCCCTGCAATGGACCGGTAATGCCGTCGAGTTGGTAGAGCTAATCTATGCCCTCTACGCCACCGGCTGCATCAATGGCGGCAAGGCTTCGCTGAAAGAGCTTGCCCCTGTCCTCTATTCCTTTTTCGGTGTGGAGTCCAAAGACTGCTACCGCTTCTATACGGACATCAAACGCAGGAAAAGCGACAGTCGCACCTACTTCCTTGAAAAGATGCAGGACAAACTGAACGCGAAGATGCGACATGACGATGAATTGGAGCGGATGAGGAGATAAACGAATGCCAAACAAAGGATAAGCGGCCGGATTATACGGTTTCTTATCCTTCTTCATTTACAATCACTCTATTATCTGCCGGAAAGCCGATTAAAATCATTAACTTTGCAAGTATTAATCAATGACGGATGAAAATAGATAACCTCGAAATATTGAACGGACTGATTGCCGGAGCCGAAGGCGGGACAGTTGAGTTCAAAGAAACTACCGGGCAGTTGGAGCGTGGAATGGAAACTCTTTGTGCCTTCCTGAACGGTACGGGCGGCACGGTGCTGTTCGGTGTAACCGACAAGGGAAAGATTATCGGTCAGGAAGTGAGCGACAAGACGAAGCGCGATATTGCGGAAACCATCAGACGAATCGAGCCGTTTGCGACCATTGATATATCCTATACAGACATTCCGGGAACGAACAAAAGTGTTATAGCTTTATCAGCGGAAGAACAACGATATATGCGCCCGTTCACCTATAAGGGGAGGGCTTATCAACGGATAGAGAGCGTTACATCTGCCATGCCGCAGGGTATATACAACCTGTTGGTTATGCAGCGAGGCGGAACCTATGCTTGGGATTCCATGCAAAATCCCAGCTTGAAAATATCCGACCTTGACGAAACGGCAATCTTGGGCGCAGTACGTGGAGGAATCAGAGGCGGACGTTTGCCGGAAGGTTCTATGCAGGAGGATGTCCGAACCATCCTTGAAAAATTTGACTTGTTGAATGATGGAAAGCTGAACAATGCTTCCGTTGTCCTATTCGGACGAAACTTCTACCATTATCCCCAATGTCTGCTCCGTTTAGCCCGGTTCAAAGGAACGACAAAAGATGAATTTTTAGATAATCAGCGTGTGACAGGCAATATATTCAACTTGCTGGATGCTGCAATGGCATTTTTCTTCAAGCATTTGTCCCTTTCCGGTAAAATTGAAGGTTTGTACAGAGAAGAGGAACTGAATGTGCCATATAAGGCATTGAGAGAATGTTGCATAAATGCTTTTGCACATCGTGTTTACCATCGCCCCGGCAGTTCAGTCGGGATTGCTATCTATGATGACCGCGTGGAGATTGAAAACAGCGGAACATTTCCGCCTGATATTACCATTGAGAAACTGTTGGGTGGCCACAATTCCGAACCACAAAATCTGATAGTAGCCAATGTGCTGTACAAAAGTGCAGTATTGGAGAGTTGGGGACGTGGCATAGCCCTTATGGTAAACGAATGTCGCCGTGTCGGTATTCCGGATCCGGAGTTTCATACCGACGGCAATGCTGTATGGATTGTGTTTCATTATACAAGAACTACAGTAGGACAAGACCCCACAGCAACCCCACAGCAACCCTATAGTAACCCCACAGTAACCCCACAGTTAGGAAAACTGTTGTCTGCTATTGGGAACAACACTCTCTCTGCTAAAGAAATCATGGAGAAAACGGGAATGAAAGATAAAAGGAATTTCTTAAAGAACTATATCCATCCGGCAATAAATTCCGGTTTGGTCCTTTCACTTTATCCCATAGGCTCCAAGAGTCCGCAACAGAAATACTATCTTACTGATAAAGGTAAAGGTTTCCTGCAACAATAACGGGTATGGCTAAAAAGAAGAAACATAAGAATGATGTAAAAACTGATTTACCGATAATCATGGATTATGGTATCGGCAGTATATCCGTTTATGACCCGGCAGACATAATGCCATACAACGAGCCGCCAATTAGCGAACAAATCCGCTTCAAGAAACTCGGCAAAGAGATGAAATCCGAGTTCAAGTGGCTGGTATCTTCCGTAGTGATTGAGTATTGGCAAGAAAACCGACAGATACCTTTCGGTGAAGAAATGTCGAAACTCAGAACCAGACTGTTGAGAATGTTTGCCGAAGAATACAGCATACTGCTTAAAGACGATACAGAACTGAAAAATTATTTGCTGACGCTTGCCATTACCACCATCAACAAGCATCTTAAATCTGAGAATAAAAAGAGGGTGTCAAAACTCTCTTTTTAACAAAATTACCCTTGCTACAGATATCTGTGACAGGGGTAATTTTCATATTTTGGGTGTTTTGACACATCCCCTTTTTCATATATAAAGGAATCTGTTATTTCTGCTGCAACAGGTGTTTCAAGTTTTCATCATTTGCGATACGTTCCAGTTCCTCTTGAACAATCTGCTTCACTTCCTCCTTGATGCGCCTGTAATTCGCCTGAACCGTTTCCTTCATGCGGTCGTTGCCGTCCCCGTCCGTAAAGTCGGTAATGACGGGGATTTTCTTGTAGGCTTTCTCCTCGCGCCTCACCTTCTCGGCATCCACGACAATCTCGCAATGGAAAATCTTCTGCTCGATACGCTCGTTGAAGTTGTCGGATACCGAACCGACAAACATACCCTGCGTCAAGCCGGAAATCTTGCTCGGCGGGATGAGTGAATCCATCTGCGTGTTGATGGAGGTGGAAACATCCTGCCGGTTGATGGAAATGGACTGCCGTTTCTGCAACACCTTACCGAAGCGTTCGGAAAGCGTCTTGGCGGTTTCACCCACCACCTGACCGGAAAAGATATTGCCGACGGTGTTCATCACGACCTTCGCTTCTTTATCACCGTAGTCGCGCACCAACTGGCTGAAATCCTGAAAGCCCAGACACACGGCAACCTTGTTGCTTCGCGCGGTGGCGATAAGGTTGTCCAACCCCTTGAAATAAATCGTGGGCAGCTCGTCGATGATGACCGACGACTTCAGCATCCCTTTCTTGTTGATGAGTTTCACGATACGGGAGTTATACAGACCGAGAGCGGCCCCGTAGATATTCTGACGGTCGGGATTGTTGCCCACACAGAGTATTTTCGGTTCTTCGGGGTTGTTGATGTCCAGCGTGAACTCGCTGTCCGACATCACCCAATAGAGCTGCGGGGAAATCATCCTTGACAAAGGGATTTTCGCGCTTGCTATCTGCCCCATCAACTGCTCCGCAGCCCCTCCGAGCCATGCGTCCATGAACGGAGAAAGATAGTTTTCCAATTCCGGGTAAGAGGTCAGTATCGGGAAAATATCCTCATAGCGGCGGTTCAGGAACTCAATCGCATGGGGGAATGTACAATACTTGCCGTTCTGGAAAATTTTGAGATACCAGATAATAGCCGCGAAAAGGATGATGGGCGATTCTACGAAAAAGTCGCCCTGCTTTTGCACCCAACTTTTATTTAAGTTGAGCATAATGGTGTACGCACTCTCATAAGCGTCCGTAATATCCTCCATGAAGTCCGGGTGAATGGGATTGCAACGGTGCGAACGTCGCGGGTCATCGAAGTTTATCACATAAAACTTCGGTTTCACCTTGTAGCCCTCCGGGTGGTTCAGCAGATGGTTGTATGCTATCGTGGACAAGTCGCTGAATTTGAAGTGTAGGCTAAGTAGCCGACGCCGTGCCATATTACTATGGTCGGTTTCCGAAAACTCGCCTCCGAACCGGACGTACACCTTCCAGCGTATCCGGCTCTCCGCTTCGATATGCAGTTCAAATCGTTCCATAATGAATCTTTTTATGACAAGTTCCACAAAGTGCAATGGTTTTCCTTTTCCGTGCAATCATGTGTCGTTCCCAAGGCTCTTTATTTTGAAGATTCTTGAGTTTACGTACATGGTGCATTTCCAAATGCCCCTTAGCACCACATAATTCACACTTTTCTGCTTTCAACCTGTCCATAAGACTGGTTGTGCTGGTGTGCATTATGAATTTGGGAAGTATGTCTATTTTGTTATCCTTTGATGGCTTTTGACGTTTGAAACCTCCTTTATAGAAGTACTCTTCCTTTTGTTTGCCTGCCTTGTTCTGATACTTGACGCAAAATATTCCGTTATGCTTGTATTTTCTACATATTTTCTTTACTTTGCTTCGATACTTGGCTGCAAACGTTTTGTACATACTATACTCCATGATATATCCGAAATTGGAGAGCTGGTCTGCACAATTAACAGCTATGCCGAAATAATTGTACAATCCTCTAATTTCAGAATTATACCTGCGCAGGATTTCCAAATCATCGTTGAAGTTCAGTTCGGGTCTTGCTTTCGGTTTCCATATTTCCTTGCCGTTGTGTTTCTTTATTTCCACGACATCATACGCAAGAAGTTTCTTCTTGACTGTATCTTTGGGAATTTTTATTTCCACCGTCTTGTTCCGACTTCTCTTTTTACGACCGAGGGAATCCCGTTTGGTTTCCATACACTTACGGTTTCTGATATGAAATCCAAGAAATTTTGCAGGAGTTTCCGAATGGGTTATCAGTGTCTTCTCATCAGACAATTCCAATTTTAGTTTGTCGGAAATAAAATCCTTTATATCCGACTTGATTGTCATTGCATCTTCTTTACTGCCTATAACGCCACACAGAAAATCATCCGCATATCTCACGTATTTCAGTCTCTTATAGTTGCAGTCCATGTCATTCTTAGCCGGGGTCTGCAACATAAGATTATCATATTTCCGTATCTGCTCTACCAGCAGTTTTCTTTCTTCAATACTTACTGCTGATTTCAACGCCTTTTTAGCTCGTTCTTTCTTACGTTGGTAGTGTCTGTACTGTGGGTTCACTTCTTTACGGGCATTCCTATCAAATTTTGCTGCATACTTTGCCATGTACTTGTCCAATTTATCAAGATAGATATTGGCAAGTACAGGACTGATGATGCCACCTTGCGGTGTCCCGTTATATGTGTGAAAATATTTCCAATCTTCGATGTACCCTGCATTCAGGAATTTACGGATAAGCCGAATGAAACGGACATCGTTGATGCGTTCTTCGAGGATTCCTATCATCACATCGTGATTGATGTTGTCAAAGAATCCCTTTATATCGCCCTCAATGTACCATTTTACCCCACAGAATGATTTTTCAATCTGTTTAAGGGCGGTGTGGCAGCTCCGTTTGGGACGGAAACCATGCGAAGTGTATTCAAAACTCTCCTCGTATATGGCTTCCAATACCATTTTAACCACCTCCTGCAATAACTTATCTTCCGTAGCAGGAATACCCAGAGGACGCATTTTTCCGTTTTTCTTGGGTATATATGTTCTCCTTGACGGTTTAGGCTGATAGCTTTCATCCTTCAATGATGCTATCAAGTCTTCAATGCGCTTGATGCTCATGCCGTCAATGGTTTTACCGTCCGTTCCCTCCATCATATTGCCTTGTTTGGGGGCAATTCGCTGGTAGGCAACGGCGTACATCTCCGTATTGAAAAGAATACGGTACAGACGCTCGTACTTGTAATTCAAGTCCTTGCTGTGTCGATTCAAACTGTTTAATACTTTTGCCGAATTTCTCATAATGTCTCTCACATCATTCATTAATCGCATTAAAAATCTCTGCTGTCCCCCTTCGCCATGTACAAGCCATTAACTTGCTCGGACTACTACGGGGACTCCGTTACCATGTCGGAATTTCGGGAACTGCTTCCCATAGCCCTTGCGGGCTCCGATTTAGGTAATCCCAGTTTACTATATCTTAACTGTTGGCATGACAAGTTGTCGGATATGACTTCCACCTTTTACCGTATATTATGGTTGCGCTGCAACAAGTTCTTGCTCTTTCTACTCTACGACTGCAAAAAGAGTATTGCAGTGATGACGGTTTAGAACTATCCATACAACGGTAGTTCCCATAGTTACCTTACGTCACAGTCTGGTACAGGGACCGCTCAGATTATCATTCAACCAATTCGGGTTTTATCCTCATACTTGTCTTATCATCGCTATTCAGTCGCAGTTTGGTAACTAACTGACTTATAGTTGTCCCGACGTGCTACACTCCCTGCCGCCTTTCGTTGGACAGATAAGTCGGTGATGATAGGTCGTTTTCAAAGAACACTTGCCTAATCCTTGCCAAAGGGACGATTAAGATATAGCCTTGACTGGCGCACCATATACATACATCGAAAAGCCCTTTTCAATCTGCTGCTTGATGAAACTGTTTACCACCGCGTATGACTTTCCGCTACCCGGCGTACCCAACACGATGGAGGCACGAAAAGGATTCACCACATTGATCCAGCCGTTGTTCCAACGCTTTTTGTAGTAGAACCGTGTCGGCAGATTGACCGAATACTCGCTTTCGATAAGCCGCGTTTCCTGCATGAAGCTCTCGTTCTCGTTGTTGAACACATCATCCATGAGGTTGTGCTTCAACAGGCGGCTCAACCACAGACCGCCCATCAGCAGGAATACATAGCCCGCGCCAACGGCCAGGATATACAGTCCCGTCACCGCCTCCACCGGCAATGGCAGGGCCAGTATCCACCAGTTGAGGAAGAACAGCACGAAGCCCACGGCAAGGACCGCCCTGATTTTCCCCCACGTGATTTTCTCGCCCTTCACGCCCTTTGTCCCCAGACAGGACAGGGCAAGCAGGAGGACGGCAAATAGTTTCGTGTAGAGGATGGAACGGAACAGCCCCGCCGTGCGGTTGAAGTTCACCAGTATCCTGTCCACCACACCGATGTCCACACCCCAGAGCCGTATGGCTTCATAACAGAACCAGTACACGTTCATGACCACTAAAATAACACTCACGGCACGCAGAAAATCCATGATTTTCGCCAATGCCCTCAAATCGTCTTCTTGTTGTGACATACCTTGAAATTGTTTTGATTGTTGATACTTTGTCTGACTGATTACATTCCCAAGCCCTTGCGCTTCTTCTTTTTCTTCCTGCGCTGCATCGCCCGGATGAAGGCTTCCTCCTCGGCGTCCACTGCCGGGCCTTCGGGAGAGAACAAGCCCATGCCGTCCAAGTCCCTTCCGTATTCGGGAGTGGACGGAGCTTGCGTTTCCTCCTGACCCTCCGTGGTAATGGAAAGCGGAACCGGCGGCTGTCCGGCGTATGGCAGCGTGAAGTGTTCCTGCAAGGCGTTGGCGGACAGTTCCCTGCCCATGCGTGAGCCGTTCAACACGCATCCTGTTCGGTGGTCGATGAACGTGGCCCCGTAGATGCGTCCTTCCTCCGTATAGCGCAGCACGGTGTCAATACCTTTCTCCTTGAGTGTGGCAATGAACCTCTCCTTGTCATACGTGCCTTGCAGTACGGAAAGGACGGTGCGCTTCGTCATGTCGGCGAGTATTCTGTCCTTGATTTCCGTTTTTGAACGGGCGAACTTTCTCTGTACGGCATCATAGCCGACAGACTTCCCGAAGAGCGAGGACTTGAAAGGATTGCCGACCTTGTTGCCACTGTCGTCCGTAACGGAATAGACCAGCCCATTATATTCCCGTCCGCGCACGTTGCCCCGCGCTTCCTCCACCGTCATATTATATAAGGAAAGGAGGGCGCGGTATTCGCCCATCGTCTGGAAACGGTAACGGCGGTTAAGTTCCTTTACCACATTCCCCGCCTGTTTCTTCACATCGCCCGCCGAAACATCCACTTTATGCAGCGGCATATCGGTACGGCGGCTTTTCCGTTCCGCGTCATGCAGCCCGTATTTCCGTTCCAGCTCGCGGGTTATCTGCTTGCTACGGTAAAAGTTGTTCCGGGTGTCTATGCTCCTGCCGTCCCCGTCCACCCGCACCGTCACGATATGCAGGTGGTGGCGGTCGATGTCCTCGTGCTTGAAAACAAGGTAAGGCTGGTTGCCGAACCCCATCTTTTCCAGATACTCGCGGGCGATGTCCTGCAATTCCGTGTCGGTCAGCACATCCTCGGGATGCGGATTCAGCGAGATATGCACCACCGGCTTTTCCACTTTCATCTGCGGCGGCAGGAAGGTGAGAAAGCCCTCCATCGCCTTGTTGATGTCCACCGTCCCCGTGCCGTCATTGAAGATGCGGTTGGTGGTAAGCAGCCTGCCTTTCGCTTCGTTAATTTTCTCCCCGTTGTAGGCGAGTGCGCCGTACAACGAGTTCCCTACACTGATTTTTGCGACCATTTCGCCTCCATTTGAGTTTCACTCTTCTTCAAACGCGACTCGGCAGAGTCCAAACCAGTTTGGCTCTGCTCTCGCTGCTCTTTCAGTTCCCTTGAAAGTTCCACAATCTCACGGCTCAATTTCACGAGTTCCACGGTCTGTTGCTCCAGTTTGTAGAGCAACGCCATCGCCTTTTTCTCGGAGAAATGGCAGCGCAACTCCTTCACGACTTGGTTGTAGTTCGTGCCTATCGCGCGGAACTGCGCATGAAAAT